>Ga0114904_1001572_pt1 | contig 10975 bp, 16 predicted proteins | sample MalvirDeepMed_s6_FD_83498 | JGI IMG/M metagenome (GOLD analysis project Ga0114904, IMG submission 83498) | Marine viral communities from the Global Malaspina Expedition - Malaspina viral metaG DeepMed_s6 | ecosystem: Environmental > Aquatic > Marine > Oceanic | place: Mediterranean Sea... | reverse complement strand
CTTCTGGGCAGTCTTAACGTAGGTCTGCTTGCATGGGCGGGCGGGCCACGGGTGGCTCAGTATCTGGCTCCTCAGATAGGTGCGGCAGCAGCGGGTATAGCAAAAGCCATCAAGGCTCCCAGGCGTCCCGATCTATTGGACAACAGCCCGGACTTCAAAGAGCATGACGAAAAGTGATTGGGTAAAAGTCTGCGGGCAGTGCCTCAAGGATAGGGGTATCAAGAACTTCTCTTCTCTGGAGATCTGTGACGTAGGTCGAGAGAGCAGGAACACCATCCTCGAAGCTCCTCCTCTGGAGCTACTGGAAAACGCATACAAGCTCATCGACATACTTGAATGGCTCCGTGCCAAGAACGGAACGTCAAGTGTGCTGATCAATTCGTGGTACAGGGATCCACGCTACAACGCGGCTATAGGCGGAGTACGCCGTAGTATGCATCTGACGGGTGGTGCGGCGGATGTCGTTAAGGTGGGGTGCGTCCCATCCGAAGTCGCGGACATGCTCGAAGGCCACCCGGATGCCGGTCTCTTCGGTATAGGTCGTTACAAAACCTTTACACACATCGACGTGAGAGGATACATAGTTTTGGATCGCCCATCACCTGCACGGTGGGGCAGCAATGGGTAATGGCATAGCTGGTCTACGTGGATATCAGATTGGTGGTATTGTTGATGGAAACGATCCAGATGATTGGCTAGAAAAGTTGTTTAGGATGCTTCAGGAACGTGGTATCGTTGGGAGCGAGCCACCAGATATTCCCGACATACGATTTTTTGATCCAGAGCCAGTAGGCATTGACCCTGACCAGATTGAGTGGCTGGCCAAGCGTAAAGCGAGGGATGAATATGTTTTGAGGAGAATATTAGAAGACGATACAATTGACCCCAAACTTAGAGCAGCAATGGAATATGAGTTAAATAAACCTCCTGCTCGTACTGCTCCTGAACTTGTTGATGAAGATTTTCTAGCAAGGCTCGCAGCGAGAGAAGCAGCAGAAAGGACAGCAGCAGAGAATGCTAAGGAAAGCCAAGATTTGTTGAATCGTCTAAATGCTTACTACACAGATGCAGATTGGGAAGATATGACTGCACTATACGAGGCGGGAGATGAGGAAGAAATAGCATTACAGATATTGGGTGATTCTCCTTCGGCAACGGGGAGCACGGAAGGAGAGGTAGCCGAAGATCTTATAAGACAGATAGATGAAGATCTTCGTCGCACACTTCCCCATACCATGGATCAACAGTTTATCGACGATATGGAGGTCTTCGCAGATCCAAAGGCTTTGGACAAAGAGTGGGAAACCCTGAGAGCGGACAGAAGACGGCTCAACATGAGATACGATGATATGAGGCCGCGGGGACCATCGGGTTGGTTGCCGATTGGAGAAGAGCGACCACGGATTGAGTTACCGCACATACCCGATAGAGTCAGACCACCGTCTGGTATTGCCCGAAGGGGTATACGCAGTCTCGTTCGTCCTGCCGTGGGGGCCATAGGAGCCGCGGCACTGTCTATGCCCGCGGGAATTATCACTGATGTTTTTGGACTTCCTACAAAGCTTGGTCCAGGTGATTTACCATATCCTTTAGAGCATGAGCTATCGCATCCTCGCTTCGATGAAGATAGGATGGAATATTATAGAGAACAAATGAAACAGTTGGAAGATTCGCCTATCGGTTTGCCTCTAAGCCACTTCTCTCGTCCACCCAGCGAGAACAGGATGGCTCGCGACTGGGCGAGACGGCGGCTTGGCAGAGCTTCCGGTGGCATTATTGGACTACGGCAGAAGGGATGAACCTCAAAAAAGTCGTTGTGGTGATCGGTATCCTGGCACTACTGGGATTCGCCTACAACTTCGTGAGTAGCACCAGGGCAGATGCCGTGGCTGCGGATGCGCGGGTTCGTGTGCTCGAAGCGGAGCGCATGGAGCTTGAGCAGGAAGTCGAGGAAGCCACGCTAGGGTACGAGGCACTTCTCGACAGCCTGTCCCAGGCACATGATTCCATAGCGGAGATACGCGAGGACGCGATAATCATCGCCTCAGAAGCCTCTATAAGCTTCGACGAGGATGTGGGGATACTCAGGGACAGCCTGGAAGCTTACGAGGGCTTGGGGGAGATCCTAGACAGGGTAGAGGCCAGCCACGCAGTGGAGGTCGAAGCGTATCAGGTGCAGGTCGAGACGCTTGAACTGGACAAGGTACTGCTTGTAGGTAGGGTTGCAGTCTTGGATTCTCTATGGCTTCTAGAGCAGAGAGTCAACGATGCACTGAGGACGGAGATCGTGGCCCTCAACGACGAAGCCAATGCCTGGGAGAGAGCCGCAACGATCACGCTTACCGGACGCTTGGGGAGTGCGATCCCCTATGCCTTGGCAGGTGCCGGGATCGCGCTGCTTATCAGGTGATGGGGAGGGGCCGGAGCCCCTCCCCGATTGGATGGATTAAAGTGTTGTTTCAAACGAGCGTAGCCTTGCACCTATTCTGCATAACTCATCTCCAAACCGATGCGTCATGTGATCGCCGCATCCAGGCTTGAGGTGAGCGCACTCGTGGATGAGCAGCGCATCGACCTCTGACTGAGAGCCAATGTTGATGCGGGATAGGTTGATCCCTATGGTGCCTCCACCCGATCCCTGACACCAACCCTCTACACCGGAGAACGGGTCATCGAAAAGCTCGACGCTCACGGTCGCTTCGGAGACGTGCCACGCAACCTTCTTGGTGTACTCCGCGAGACGTTTCATTTCGGATGTCCACTCTGTCTCCTCCACCTCTGATTTCTCCCCTCCTCCCAGATCAATCCCACCATCCGATGACGGAGTACCAAAACGCCGTCCAGCCGGAGACAGTGCTTCTGCTCTCCTGACGCTGGCCCACGCACCCTTCGACATCTGCCTTCCACGGATGATGGAGAATCCAGAGTCGAGGGCGATCTTATTCGCCTCCGGATTGCTGGGGTCGTAACTCACGGCATCCCCGAATCGCTTCTGCGTGACGGCACGGATGGCGTCATCATCCTCCATCTTCTCAAAGGCGGTGGCTACCCATCCACCCTGCGCCTGCTCTTCGGTAAAGTCATTGGCCATGATCTCCGCAACATGCCTCTCCACGTCGAGCCTGAACGCCTGTCTCACGGAGCCACGGTCCACGCTCAACGGCACTTTCTGGGCGATGTCAACGTGCCAGGGACAATCGATCTCATCGACCTGAATACCCATCTCGTATAGATGGGGCGTCTCGTCATCCATGGGCTCGTAAATGGAAACGTTGGTCTGACGCCTTGTGAGCTTGAAGCCGCCTTCATCACCCTGAATCTCAGTTTGAAGGGTGCGAACGTCTTCGGCAACTGGCTCGCGCTCTCTCAGAATCTCCCCGTTGATGATCGTCTTGATTCCCTTTGGTGGAATCATCGCATGTAACAAGTCGAGTGCTTCTTCAAGCTCGTCTCGTGTCATCTTCAGGGTAGCAGTGAGCACGGATCCCGCTTCCGTTTTCTTGCGCCCCGTGCGCCTGCCTTCGGGTCCGAAGAGAACCGAACCCTTGGTGCTGACGATGCTCGCCTCCTGGGAAATACTAAGAAGGAATTTTTCCCCCAGGTTGAACCGTCCCCGCTGCTCCGGGTTGGCGACTTTGTAGCTCCGCTTGTACATCGTGTAACTCTCTGCCAGATCCCTGAAGCCATCGGGCGAGTCATCTTCCACGCGAAGCTCGACTCGTGGCTTACCATCGACGGGAGTCAGGTCCACCTGCACGAAGCTGACTCCTTTCTCGTCCCACGAGTTTTGGACAGGTTCAAGCAACAGACAAGCGACACCTCGTCGCTTCGCCACTGCCGCCAACCCATCCCGATCCACCGTAAACCAACCATTGCTTTTACTCATGATGCTCTTCCTCCTTGGAAGTGCAGTGGTAAAAACTTCGTGTATCAATGAGTAACACTATGGATTGGAAAAGTCAAATCAACCCTACAAGTCCCAATACGACTCATCCTCTATTTCATGTACATAATCAGACCATCTGCTGGTGACACGATCAAAGCGTAGGCGAGTTGATCCATGGGTGCCTACCCAAGACCATCTGACTTTCCATACATGACACTCTGGTGGTGCCTCGTCGGTGGGATGTCTCCATGCGGTGATGCCCAGGTCCGCCTTGCTGAACCAGGCCGCGGATCCGGCTATATCATGACCAGTAACAATAACCTTTCGTGCACTCCTCCTGTCTGGTGACAACTTGGTTGGATGAGATACAAAGAAGCAGTGTGCATCATGCGTCTTTATCCACTTCTGAACCTTCGTAAGCATCTTGTTGATTGCATCCGTTTCCCTATCGGAAGATGGCAGTTCGATGAAGTTATACGGATCAATGACCAACACCCTACACCCCATTCGCATCACGGCCTTCGAGGCTACGTCTAGGATCCCGTCAATGTCACATGGGCTATCGACCGTGTGATCCATGAATAGGAAATTGTCCTTGATCCAATCATGTGAATAGTCTCTTTCCTCCCTAGACATCCTCGTGCTGACACCATCGAAGAACGGCATGTTCATCAGCTTCTGACTAAGCTGTGCCATATGCAGGGCAGGTGGCTTCTCGAAACTACAGTAGCAAGTTTTCCACCCATTGGATCGTGCTAGATTAAGACAAATTTGGTCAACTAGATCAGACTTACCCGACGAAGGAAATCCCGTAACAACGGTGAGGTGACCTGGGACAATTTGGATCAATTTATCTAGTGATGGAATTCCGGTCTTTGCGCCTCGCATCTGGCCCTCTTCGTACAGGCGCACGAAATCGTTAGTGAAAACCTCTGCTCCATACAGGCCCACGGTGGGAACGGGAGAACAATCTTCAAGCTGTTCGAGAAGGTATCCCTCTCCCTCGCTTGCCAGTGCTTGCGATGCATCCTTGTAGTCTTCCAGATCGACAAGGTTGACCTTGCTTGTACCTATGCGCCGAAGGATTTCGTCACGTAATGCAACACCGGGTTCATCGTTGTCGAAGCATAGGATTATTTTTTCTGCAGAATCCAATTCCTTCTTGGCCCTCCAGACATATTGAAACTTGCGGTCTTCGCTTGGATCCACCTTCCCATCCCTGACCTTCGAGGGTGCCCCATTGGGTATGCTCATCACCGTGAGGTTTTCGGGTAGGTCGCAAGACATCCAGCTGAGTGCGTCGATCTCACCTTCTACTAACAGTATGTCATTGCCTTTTACATAGCTTTCTAGATTGAAGAAGTCCCTGCAAATATTCTCCTGGCTATAGAGCTTCTTGTCATCGGCGGATCTCCACTTAATTGCCACGACAGAACTACCATCACGATACGGGAAACCAATGGCAGGACTCACCTTTCCGTTGAAACGGTAGGTGCCTCGCACGGTGTGTTCATTGATTACATCGTCGGTGAGATTGCGGCCTTTCAGGTAAGCGGTAGCAATCTCGTTGCTACCATCCGAAATCTTTATCGGTTTTGGAGCAGGGTAGTCATAATCTTTAAAGAGATCTTGTTCGTACATCCATCCTCCATTCATGTCACAGTGGTGACAATGGTACCTGACCCCATCGGGGTCGATTAACAGTGATAAAGGTCTGTCGTGTTTGTGTTTGGAGCGGGTGTCCTGACACTCAGGACATTTTCGCTTGAACTGCCCAAGCGAAAGGTTGGAAGCAATGCTCTTGATTGCATCTGGTATAAACTTTTGGGTCATCGTCAGCCACGGCCACCAATCAGTAGTGCCATAAGGCAGATACCTACTATCGTTCCAACCAAAAGACCACCAAGGAAGCTCAAGACAGACATGTTAAATCTTCCTATGAAAGGATGGGAATGCTTTTCTGGCTTCTTTCTCCAGCCTTGCAAAGTGTGCGTACATAATACGTTCGTCTTTTGGCGGACGCCCACCTAAAACAACACCTGCCGCTACAATCATGAAACTACCTATTACTCCAACAACTAATTTCTTCCAAGTAGTCATGTAACGGAATTCTTTTCTTCTTCAACCAGAAAGTTAAAGGTGTTTATTACTACTTCTTGTTTTTCCAAAGGACCTATAACCATAAGGGTTCTAGGACACTCCCTATCTAAACCCCATACTACATGTTTTAACTTGATAGACCGATCATTTTTATATACCTTACCTTGTAGCAAATCTAGTATTAATGATTCATCAAGGTCTGGACGTTTAGATTGATATAGAATCTTCATGGCAATTGCCAAATCTTCTTCGTACAACTTCGCGATTTCCGGGCACTGCAAGTTGAAATCCTTGGAGTAGTTGATGGCTTTTTTACTTTTTATAGGCACTATGCGACCATGGATTTGGACCAAGCGTCTGGCATTGGCCTTGGAAGCGGGTTCACCGTGTATCGTAAGGGCATACAAATCTTTGTCGGAGGGCTTGTGTAGGATTTGTCGCACGGTTATCATTTAGCCGTCTCCTTTGGGAGAAGGATTTTAACCAACGCAAGTATTGGTGTCAACCAAGGAGGAGTTGGTGGTACAAACTTCGCAGAGATACAGGGTTTACGAGGGGGTGGGACCGCCCCCTCCATACACGGGTCCACCCACGAAATGGGGATACCTACCATTTGGCACTATCAATGTCGGTGATTTGATAGAAATGCCCCTGGAAGCATCGGAGGCACAGAGAAAAATCAATGCAATTCGTAGTTATGCCGGAAGGATTTCAAAGAAAACCGGAAGGAAATACTCCGTTAGGATCACGGATTATGGCATTGGGATCTGGAGAACCGAATGAATGTTAAAAAGGAGGAGGCGAAACCGATGACAACCGATCAGTTGGCACCATCTCGTGTAACACAAAATGGTGACGAAATCTACAATGATATTCCTATACCGTTTAGGGCGGAGAGGCGCACGTACCCCTTCGAGTCGTTAGAGGTGGATCAGTGCTTCATCGTGAATTGCGAGAGCGTGAAGCACGAGAAGAGCATCAGGTCATGTGCCACGCGCTACAACAACAACGATGATGGGAAGAGGTACATCGTGAGACGCCTTCCCGAAACTGAGATGACCGTTGGCGTGTGGAGAATCTCGTGAAGCTAACCAATGAGTTTGGGGCACCAGAGAGTATCATCGAAGCAATTCAAAATGACCCCTACACGAAGGACGGGGCGGACTTTTCCGTCACTGAATTGATCAAGCCCCCACAAATACGGCGTCTCTGGAACAAGCATGAAGACGAGATTTCGATTGATGTACGGGAAGAAATTTGGAAATTGTTGGGCAAGGGGGTACACACGGTACTTGAATCCCAGGGAGGTAAGGTTGGGCTCAAGGAGCAACGTCTTCATGCCACCTGTGAAGGTGTGTCCATTAGTGGAGCAATAGATTTCGTGGATGATGGGGCGGTTACCGATTACAAGGTAACGTCTACCTATGCGGTGATGCGTGGGTTGAAGGAAGATTGGGAGAAGCAGTTAAACCTTTATGTATGGTTGCTTCGACAGAACGACCATGCCGTGAAATCCCTGTCGATTGTAGCTATCTGCCGTGATTGGATGAGGAGTAGATTGCATACCCCCAACTACCCGCAGTCTCCCGTTGTCGTACTAGCCGTGCCCCTATGGAGCGAGAACAGGCAGGATCGTTACATCAACGAGAGAGTTAGGATTCACACCCAGAAGTCTACCCTGCCATGCACCCCGGAGGAGCGATGGGCACGAGGTGCATATTCGGTTACCGGCAAGGGAAGGCCGAAGAGTTTCGACAGCTTGAACGAAGCTACTGTTTACGTGAATGAACAAAACGTGCGTTCACTTAAAATCGTAGAGAGTAACGCCAAGTATGTCAGGTGTGAAAGCTGGTGTGAAGTTGCGGATTTCTGCCCACAATGGGCAACAACCAAGGGAGGAAAAAGAAATGCCAGAAGCTAGGCTCACGGCGGCGACCATATGGAAAACATTAAGTGCCGTGAACGTAAACGACCGCACGGAAGAGAAGGGAGAGCTGGCCTACCTGAGTTGGGCTTGGGCGTGGTCGATCATGATGGATCACTATCCACAGCTTAAAGTTACATGGCATGGGATGACGGATGAAAATGGTGTAACCAGGGATATCACGATCTACCCCGGTGGCACCGCGTCCGTCTGCTGCTCCGTTGCCATTGGCGACAATGTGAAGAGAGATATGTGGTTGCCCGTCATGGATTACAAAAACAAGGCAATCGTAAATCCCGATAGTCGTGCTATCAGTGATGCAAAGCAACGCTGTCTCACGAAATGCTTTTCGGTACTTGGGTTAGGCGCATACATATATGCTGGTGAAGATCTCCCCATGGAAGAGGTGCCTGTCGAGAAGGCTACGGTCAAGGCCAAGGCCAAGAAGGCTCCGGCCAAAAAGAAAGCTACGGCCAAGAAGGCTCCGGCCAAAAAGAAAGCTACGGCCAAGAAGGAAGTGGCTCCGAAGAAGGCCGAAGCTAAAGACGAGGAGTCTTCCAACAACGTAGACGTGCGTACCTTGGCATCCATGCTGACATCGAAGTGCAGGGAATTGCACGATGGTGGATGGGAGCCAGGCTCGACACTCAAGAAGAAAATCAAGGAAGCAGTGAAGAGTCTCGACGGAAGCAAGATGACTCTCATTCTTGCCACCCTGGATAAGTTGGGTGATGCGGCACTCGAATTAAATAACGATACCAAAAACCAAACGGAGGTGTTCGATGCCTGATTACCAAGTTCAACCCGGTGGAAAAATAGACTTTGCCGTCTTTCCAAACCGCTTCAAGAAAACGTCGAAGCATCCTTCGGAAACTGGTAAGATAGAATTCACGAAGGAGTTTCTTAAAGCCATGCTTGAAAGGGCGAAGACCGGAGAGATGCCCGTCCTTACCGTTGCGGTATGGGAGAGAACGTCAAAGGCTGGTAACCCATATAAAAACTTCAGGCTTGAGCTTGCGAGGCCGGAAGGGCCAATCATGGAAGACGAGGATGATGATGACGGTCTCCCGTTTTAGTAAAAAAAACAAGCTCCGTGGGCCATCGAAGCCCTTTCTCTTGACGGTGGAAGAGGAAGTCCTTGAGGAGTTGCGTATGCTTGCGGAAGAGCGAGGCACAAGCGTCTCCCAGGTCATGAGAGATGCCTTGAGGGAATACCTGCCGGAGGAATCTCCTCCGGCGGGCTCCGCTCCTGTCATGGAAAAGGAAAAGCCATGGTGGCTGTAGAGAACAATGGAAACGCACTGTCCTGCATCATCCTCATGTTGGATTCGCTTGCCAGTACCAACAACGCTTTCGTTACCGTCGAAACACAACACGGCAAAGGTTGCACCATCTTCAAGTACCTGAAGAAAAAGGCCATATCCAACAAGAATCTGAGTGAGTTGGATCCCGTCTCCAGGGAAGCCTTGAAGCATCTCTATTCATGTAATTGCGATGCGGAGATCGAAGCCATTTTTTCAAGTAGGGAGGGAGACACCTTGCTCATACCATTGAACTTGCCTGACATAAAGAAACAATATCCCTGGCTAGAAGATGATGAGTCCATGCAAGAGGTGTTAGATGCGGTAATGGAACATGGCACGGACAGTCCGCTTCTGAATGAAAAGTTCAAGTCAACCGCACTTGAGCTTAAAAAAAGCTTAGGCCATCCGGGCGTACCCGAAAAAGAAGTCACCGATAAAGTGATAGAATTTTCAGGCTGGGACCCGGAGTCACTTTAGTTTATGGACTATAAAATTGTCGAGGTCGAGCGGAAGTGGTTGCTGAAGGCAGTGGAGTGGGGATGTCGCATCGTCATGCATGCGGGTGATCGGGAGTCGATGAACCAGAGGTCGCTGACTGAGCGATTGGATGACATCATAATGGGAGAGATCGGGTCAACTGCCGTGATGCAATACTTGATCGGGCGTGGCAATAATGTCATCGCATACAACAACGTAAGGGAGGACGAGTACCGGGATCCGGACCCTGGTTGGGACCTCACGGTTGGACCTACATCGAATGGATATTTTACGCTATCCGTCAAGGCGTCGAGGATACCGAAAGTGGATAACGACTTCATGGGTCTCGTCATGGAACGCAGAGACTTCAAGGTTCTTGTCGAGTCGGATCGAATCGAGTGGGATCTGCGATCCGACTACGAGGTGCAGGTCTATTTTTCCCTGCAGTCGAGTGTCTTCGATGGAGTGGAGGATGTATCCATGCGTATGGTGCAAGACGAGGACGCCGATATGGTCCTCAAAAGGCTAAGGCTTCCTTCAAGGTATGGTACCTGCTCCATATGCGGCTTTGCGTCTCGCGAGGCAATCGTGGCCCACTCACGGGGCCTTGCGAAGAAGGGCGAGGACATCAAGTGGACCTCGCACCATGCGGGGTCGAGCAAGAAGATGTGGATAGCTCCACTGAGCCTGGGAATAATCAATACGGAGAGATGATGCGATTAGACTGGCAATCATTCTAATGAGTAAAGAGGAGATGGCGATGACAGAAACACTGGAAGAGGCTGGATGCCCGATACGCGACGATCACTGGCCGCGTTGGCTCAAGATGCGAGACGGGGCGGTGATCTGGTTCGATTCGGTGGTCAGTTGGGACGGCGAGTGGATCGAGGTCAGAGACACCCCTGACTGTGGGATGCCGGGTTTGCAAGCGGGTACGCTGGTGCCTACGGTACGCAGGTGGATCGACTCCGATATGCCGCTGCGGGCTACGAGCATCCGCTGGAGCGAGGTGGTGGCGCATGGTGAGTTGGAGTCTTAGTGGGTGAGCCAGTACCAGGGTGTCCCTGTGCGGAGTCGAACGGTGAAGATAAATAAACTATTTAAAACACTGATTCTAGTGGGTATTTGCGCGAGAGCATTCGTGTGGTATGGCGTCTACTACGGATAGAGAGACGGATGCAATCAGCAAGATGCTGACCAAGGTACAGAAATGGGCCAAGGCACATGATGCCCATGTATTCTTCATAGCCCACCCCACTAAGATTCCCCCTGACCGTCGCAGTG
>Ga0114904_1001571_pt1 | contig 10976 bp, 15 predicted proteins | sample MalvirDeepMed_s6_FD_83498 | JGI IMG/M metagenome (GOLD analysis project Ga0114904, IMG submission 83498) | Marine viral communities from the Global Malaspina Expedition - Malaspina viral metaG DeepMed_s6 | ecosystem: Environmental > Aquatic > Marine > Oceanic | place: Mediterranean Sea... | reverse complement strand
GTTGGTTGCTTGCCGCCGCCGGGCAAGAACAAGCCATTGCGGATATGATCAACTTTCCCGGCGGCGGCAAGCAACCAACGATCCCGGAAAACCCCACCCAAGAACAGTGTGACGAATGGTGGGGGTATCTTGAAAACCTAGACGCCACCGGCTTCCCAATGGACGCGGTTATCGCCAACATGCGGGGGGAGCTCCACAGCAACACCCGCTTTTTGGAACAGATCCTAACCCTTGCCTGGTACGACAAGGAAAACGTGTATAGGTGCGCGCGCAAGACCGGCGCGGATATGATAACGGCGGCGGTTGCCGGGATGACCCCCGAAGAGAAAGCCGCCGAAAGGGAACGCACCCGCAAAAAGCTACAGGAGCTGCAAGCGCAAGGTAAGTTCATAGACGGTAAGCTAGTGATCCAAGATCCGGGTGAGCTCCGATCAAACGCCGCGTACCTTCAGATCCAAGCCGCCCTTGATTGTGAGGATTCGCTTTTTTGTGGATCTCAGAACGTGCTAGGAATGCCGATCCCCAAATGGGCATTGTGGGCCGTGGGCGGGCTTGTGGCGTTCAAAGTCTACAAGGAGATCGTGTGACAAGTGAAAGAGACAAAGCGATCCAGCGCCATGAGGCGCGCACCTTGGGGAGAGCTGCAAACGTCTACCCCGTACACACCCCCGATCCACAGGGCGGGCTTGATGTGTTGGGGCGTGTTCATGCGGTCACCTATACCGGAACCTTACAGGGGGACGGCCCCCACCTTTACGAGCACAAGTTCGATCCAGACGCCGCGCCGCTATTGGGGGCGGATAGCCGGGGACAACTATTCATTTTCGGTGGCCGTTACACCACCACCGATCGGGGGATCACTGATACCGATCCCGCTGGCGTGCCCGGGGGATTTGAGGGGGAGCAAGTGAACCCCCGCCACCAGAACCCGCCCCCTGGGATCAGGTCCCAACGATGGGAAAGCGGGAGATATCGGATCTCCTATGGGGGAAAGGAGATCGGGTGGCTGGAGGATACCTCGGACCCGTGGGTGATGGCAGGGGAACAAAGATCAAAGAGTGATCCCGAGCGGTGGAGGTTCCTTCCCGAGGACACCCACGCGGGAGAGTCCTATTACCGCACAAAGAAGGACGCACTCGCGGACGCTCTATCATGGGTCGAGGGGTCCAAAATGAACCCACGCCACCGTCACCCAGGGGTGATCCTCCATAGCGAGGGCGCCGCCGTTATTGAATGGCGAACCCACCCGGGCGGATTCCCGCAAGCCCGGTTTGTGGCAACCATGCGGCCAGCGGGAAAATGGGACGTTAAGACCTATATTAATCAAGGCGCGTGGGACCGTAGGCAAAGATCGGACAAGGGGTGGGATCTCCGGTTTGCTAGCGAGGCGAGCACGCGCGAAGACGCTAAAGACCTTTTAGCCTCGATGCAGGTTAGCCCGTATCTTTTTGTAGACCGTCAGACTGGCGGCTGGCCCCGGGGGATAGTGGGGACCACCACCAACCCACTAGCCGACACCTTGATCCGGGGCGGGCGCAAGGCGCGGGAGCTGGCGCGGAAGGGCGCCAAGCGTGTGGGGGAATGGTCCGCCCGGGAAGCCGCCGCCGCGTGCCGGGAGTTGGGGTATACAAAGGGAAACCCCCCGCAACCTCTAAGCGATCCCCCTTCAACCGCTCAATTTGCGTTGATGGATCGATTCATGGCCGAGCTGTTTTGGGTGCAGGCGTTTTACGAAATACAACAGCACGATGATAGCGGAGTTATTACTGACGTTGCGCGCCTAGCATGGGCAACCCAGGACGCCCACGCGATACCACCGGACGGGGATTATATTCTTACAGTTGCCAGCGATCCAGCCGTCGAGGATGCACAAGAAAACCCCGGACATATACGCAACGTCACCCCCAACCCCACCTTGTTACCGTTGGCCCCGGAAAATCGGAAATGGAACGCCGCCGCCGCCCGCAAGCGGATCAAGCGGTGGGCCACCAAAGGAAAGGTAACAGACTGGAACCGCTACGCGCGCGGGTTCCTTTATAGAGACCCCGCACACCCTAGCGTTGGCTATGGGTTCAAACTCCCGATCGCGGACGTTATCAAGGGGCGCCTTGTAGCGGTTCCCCATGCAATCGAAGCCGCCGGGGGCGTGCTAGACGGCGCCCGGGGTGGCGTGGACATTCCAAAGGCCGCCCACAATCAGGCCCGGCGGTGGGTAGAATCCTACTATCGCAAAATGGGGAAGGTTGCCCCGTGGCCCCCCTACGGACCCGGAACCCCGGCAAGGTGAAACAATGACAATTTTAGAAGGGACGATCCGGTTGCAGGCGCCAGAGGGGGATCCTGATTACATTGACGATATAATTGAGATCTTAGGCCAAAAACTGGAACAATTGGGTTATTCCTTCGTTCCCGGTGGGTGGGAATTGTTGGGGGTGGCAGTAGAAGAGGGATCGTCCGGAATGGGTTTGCAGCGCCCCACGGTTTCACCACGGATCCAGCGGTCGCAATATGGGGACCCCGGGGATCCCTACGGGGATCCCTACGGTAACCCGCTGACAGACGAGCAGCACCAGCAGGGGTTTAGACGGGCAGACGCCGAAGGGGACGCATGGGGGATGATCGGGGCCAGGGCGCGCGCGCACGGCGACACCGCTAGGCTTCGCGAGGTGGAGCGATACCACGCCCAGGCACGGGGGGCACAGAAGGCCCACGCATGGGCAAAAACGGGCGAGGTGTGGCCAGAGGAGCACCATGGACGAGCCGCGCAGCAGGCCTTTGAGGTTGAGTTTGGATCCCCCTACCACGGCCTAAGCGCAGCATACGAGAACCCCCCGCAAGCGCTCCCGGCGCCTAACCCCGTCAAGCACGACGGAAAATGGCACAAGCAAGACGGGCCCTTTCCATGGAAAGGCGGATATCAAATGATCCCCCCCGGATCGCCTCTGTACGCCGTTGCCGTTCCCTATTCCCCCCGGTCGAAAGATCAACGAAAAGCGTACCTTTCGAGGAGCATGGCGGCAAGATATGAATGGGCGGTTGGTCAAGCGGTACCAAGCGGAACAAAATGGATCGTTTACTTTGGACAAATGGTATCAGCAACTCATAGGGGTCCCCATATCGATCCAAGCGCTCACCGCACCCTTGCGGCGGCAAAGCGATCCGCACAGGCCGCCCTTAGCACCCGATCCAACCCATGGACCCAAGCCGCAAGCGGTCCCCTGGCGTCGTCATTCAGTCCGCCCCCGGATCCGTTCCAGGGCCACCAAATAGGATCGGGGCCGATTGCGAGCTCCTACAGTCCCCCGGTTGATCCTTTCGGGCGCCCGGCTTTCATATCGGGAACGCTTCAGGGCCCAACCGCGATCCGCGCGGTTCCCGGGTATCCGCTATATCCGGGGGGATAATTTGAACCCGGTTGACAATCGGCCCCCCCGGGGTCAATATCGGATCGTCCGGTGAGAGTAATAGAGATCAACCCGCACAAGGGGCGCCCAATGGCAAAGCGTAAGCGACGAAAGAACAGCACCAAGCGCGGCGGATTGCGCCGGACTAGCAGACGGGCATACGCGCCCCCAACGCGCCGCCGCCGCCGAAAGAACCCCAAAGCGGGATTGTCCCCCGCTGATATGCGCGATCTTGGATCCGCCGCCGCTGGTGGCGTGGCCGCCGGGTTTCTGACTTCCTACTTGGAAGGCAACAAGCCCCCCGCCCTTGCCGCCGTTCCTACTGAGATCGTTGGCGCCGCGTTGGGCGTGGCGATCGCTATGTTTGGAAAGACCCCGGTCACAAAGAACATTGCAGCGGGCATGATCAGCTATTCGGCGGGCAACATGGCCGCCAATTGGGCGGCCATGGGACAGACACCCGCCGGTCCCGCCGGTCTCTACTCCCCTAACGTTGGTGCGTTGCACTATACATCCCCGTCCCCGTCGGCTATTAACGTCGCCGGTCTTACCTTTGCAGTATCGGAGTAGATGAAAATGGTTTCACTTCTTAGCCAGACCCGCGCAATCACCCCCACCCTTTCGGGTAAGGCGCTCGCGGGCGTTGTCAACGAGGTTGCAGCATCATCCCCGATCGCTGAAGCCGCCGTGGCCGCCGCGTGCAACCGTCAGGCAAATGGGATCGTGCGTACCCGATCGGCAACGCTTTACGCGACCGCCAACTTTAACACCACCGCCGCCGGTATCTTTAACGCGGGAAGCACGCAGGACATTTTCAACGTGCCGATCGGGCAGGTTGGATCGGGTTTTGCCGCCGCCGCCCCGCTTACGAAGGCGCAAACGAACATGACCCAAGCGGGTCTGCTAGCGTCTGAAGCCTTCAGCGTGGACAAGATCGGGTTTTCCGTCAATCTGCCATCCCCGCAGGATGCTCTGCCGTCCGATCAGGTGCAGAGTTATATCCAATGGATCTACAATAACACCGTGGCGGAGCTGCATCTAGGCGGGCAAGACGTTCAGATCTTGGGCGTTTTGGGTCAATGGTTTGATTGTTTCATGCCGCAATCCGCCGGCAACTCTGGCGGCGCGGTAGCCCCGGCAAATAGCGCGTGGCGCCCGGGTTGGCAGGGGAACTATGACGGCGTCAGGGATTTTGAACTGTTCATTCCTCAGCAGGTCCCGTTCAAGGTGAAGTTGACCATGCCGGTGGCAACCGCATTCACCCCCGCTGGCGGAACGGTATTGGGCGCGGTCACCCCCTTTGAGATCAAGTGTTCCATGTACGGTACCAGCGTCACCGCGCTGCAAGCGTAGCAACCAAAGACCGGCAATCCCCAACGCCGGGATCCAGATCAAGCCGTGTATCGGAGGGTGCACAACATGACAGGATCCCGGGGTTAGGCACCCGGCACAAGGCCCGGCAATGGTGCAGCGCATAACGGACAAGGTAACAGACGCAATCACAAAGGCCGCGCAGGCCCTTAGCGTCTACACGCGCGCAACCCAGGGGTTGCCAATTACCATGGTGAGCGCGGTAGCGGTCCCGGTTAACCAGACACAAAGCGTTACCATAACCGCGACGGTTGATTGTTGGGTGAACGCCGTGACAACCAATCAGGTGGTGACGGCAACCGCCGGGCTATCGTTTACAAGCCTTGTGACCCGGATCCAGATCGCCGGGTTCACCATTTTTGAAAACCAGAACACGGCGGTAACCCCGCTAATGTTCGACGCCACGGGCGGACACGCGGGATACGAAAGCCCCCGGAACTATCACGGGTTTTCCACCCCCTTCGTTATGCGTCAGGGAGACGTGATGACCGTCTCTTTCCAGAACGGTGCCGCCGCCGCTATCACTGGCACGGTCGAGGTTGATGCTTACAGGTGTACTCACCTTACGTCAGGGTGATCCATGCAAGCGGAAGCAAGACGACGCACCTACGCCCAACGAGCTGCAACGGTTGCCGGCGGCGGCGCGGGCTTTATCATCTTAACGGTGCCCCTACCGTCACCGCCGTTCCTTGATGAAAGCGCGGCCCCTGCAACGTTTCGCAAGGTGACCATACAGGTTGCCGCCCGCGTGGGAACGGTCGCGGGCAATTGGTCCCTTGTCCCGACCGTTCAATTCCAACCCATGCGCGGCGGCCCTTCTGCATCATTCGCGCTTCCGGCGGCGTCTACTTCCGGGCTCACCGTCTTGCATGATTGGTTAGCCGTACCCGGGGCAACGCTTCAGGTTGTGGCCACCAACCTTGCAGCCGGCGCCGATACGATCACCATTTCAGCGGGCGGTATGGTCGCGCCTAACTGGATCGACGTTGATCAAGTATGAAATGGGGCTGGACGGTGGCGGCGGTAGTCTTTGCCTATATGGTGGGGCGCGCTACGGGGGAACGGGCATTGATGGCAGAGATCAAAAGACAACCGCCACCGGACCCCCCGCCAGATCTGGAGCTATCGGGCGCGGAGCTCGATCAGGTGATCGATCTTGTCCCGGGTCCGCGCGGAGTCTATGAAGCCGAAGGGGGCCAGGTATGAAAGGCGCGGGTTGGATCGTATTTCTAGCGGGCGGGGTGGGTCTGGCGTGGTTTCTAATGGCACAGAAGAAGGAGAAAGAGGCGCAAGCGCTAGCGACGGCACAGGCCGCCGCGCTAGCGGCACCAAAGCCAAAGACGAAAACAAAGCCGAAAAAGAAGAAGGGAAAGACCCCCGCGCCGGACGTGCCCACCCCCGGCTATTCGTTCGCTGGTACCGTGATCGGAAATTGCCTATACAATGGCGGCCCCGGGGTGATCTTGGAGTATGACGACGGATCAACCGAATGCGTGGCCGCCGTCGATCTGACGGTCGAGTAATGAGGCGCCGCGTGCCGTGGTGGGTATGGATAGCGGGCGGGGCGGCCCTATTGCTAGTGATCCGCGCTATGTCAAAAAAGACTCGCCTTGTGCTAACTAGCTGGAAAGAAAACCAACTTCCCCCAGGTTGGGCCAAAGACGCAAAGCGCGCGGGATTCCACGCGGTGTCAAAAAAGGTAGCGCAAGGCGCGGATCTATGGCGCCCCGGGGAAGCCGAAAGCGTATTCAGGCAAGGGGACGCCGCCGGACTAAAGCGCCACGGGTGGGGGTGGCATTTCATACGGTCGCCCGCTGAAGCGATAGCGGAAGGGCAAGGGGCGGCGCAAATCGCCAAAGGCTATGGATTGCGGGCATATTGGGTGAACGCGGAGAAGCCGTGGGCGGGTGTAGAGGGGGAACCAGAAACAGAAAACCCCCCGCGCGAACTGTCCACCTTCGTTGATGCCTTCCGGAGTATCGCCCCCGGGGTTGAATTGATCTTTAACGGCTTTTCATGGTCGAAGACTTCAGACGGCCGGCCCCTTCTAACCCCTGAAGTCTTGGCAAAGTTTGACGCATTTGGACCGATGAACTACGGCACAAGCCGAAAGACCATAGCAAACAAGTACAAAGCAAGATCCGCGCGCGCCCGCGAGCTAGGGATCGATTTTGCCCCAATGCACGGCACCGGGCGCATGGACGCGGGCGGGAAGGTTTGGGGCTTTGTTGAATCGGGGCCAGACGCCCCGGGGCTTGTGGAGCTGGTCAAATCCGATCCCCCGCGCTACCTCGCTTTCTGGTACGGCGCCGGGTCCCGGGAAATGCTCACGGGGGGATCCGCCGCCAATCCGCCCTTGTCCATTCTTGCGCGCCGCATAAGCTAGGCCCGGACCATGCGAAAGATCGCCAATGTGATCGGCACCTTGATCCGTCTGTTTCTCTAATGTTGCGCCGCGCCCCCCCGTGGTGATACCGTCCCCGTGCTGGCTCCTAGACGTTTCAGCAACCCGGAGACGCTCCCCGCTTGCGCGGTGGGCGTCTTTTTTTGTTGTTCACATTGAATCAATGTGATAGGTGTGCGTCTAGGTTGCTCAATCAAACGTCTAGGAGGTGAAGCCGTGGATCCCATTATCAAAGACGCTTTGGCGAATGCCGCGTTTGCGTTGCTTGAAGCCTACGCCGCTATGGATCAGGTGCCCCATTCAGCGATCCCGCTGAACCGCCTTCAAAGGTGGCACGAGATATTGCGCGGCACCATGAGCACAACCCGCGAGATAGAAAACGCAATGCACGGGGGACCACCCCACCCACGCGCCCCGGGAGCACGCGCGCAATGCCCCGATCGTGCCAGCCTGGATTCTTGTTGGATCTGCAAGGGTTGCGGTCCGTTTACGTGGGATCCCGTGGGAATGTCATGGGAAGGTGACGATCCCCAGAGTGGGTCCACGGCGGCAACTCCGGATCCACCGTGGGCGGGGGATCTTGCGGCGCTTGAAATCCAATTGAAAGAACAGCGCCCGCCCCTTTCCCCCGGTGATATCGCGTGGGCGATTGAGAAGGAGGAAAGGTTCTGGCGGGAAGCATACGAAGGGCCGTGCCCGGAATGCGGCGCGGAAAGGGGCGGGATATGAGCACCAAGGAACAAGGCAAGTTGCACCTTGACGAGCTGGGGCAATGTCCAGTGTGCGCCGCTGAACAGGGATCGGGGTGCGTGAGCATCGGGGGCGCCCTTGGCGCTACCCCGTTGCGCCCGGACCGGATCCACAAATCCCGCAGCAAGGCGACGGGACCCCTCCCACGCCCCCCGGCGGAATCTTGTGACCCGGTAAAGGACGCCGCGATCAAGGGTCTGCTATCCCAACCCCTAGCGGCTAGGCAGGGCGCGTTTGATCGTGTGAAGGTGGAACGCCAGCAATGGTATGCACTAGGCGCCGCCGCCGTGGCAAAAGAGCTTGAAACGGTCTCACGGGACTATGAAGCGCTACTGAAACACAGTATTTCCCTAGAAGCGGAGCTGGACAAAGCGCGGGAAGGTGATCCCCGGGTCGCCCCGGTAAAAGCCCCATCTATCAGGGAAGCGCTAGCATTGATCGATTCAGTCCGCCGGGACGCCCGGGACGCTGAGAGGTACCGCAAACACAAGGCGCGCCAACGAAGGGGGAAGCGTGAACAATAAAAAGGTGGCCGCCGCTATAGGCAACGCTGGGCGCGCCCTTGTCATGCTATCGGAGGGGATGATGGAAGGGGAAACCATGGAAATAGACGCCCGCGACGTGGGCGATTTTGCCCGTGCTATCGCGGACGCCTTGAAAACACCCGCCGACAAAGGGGATCAAAATGACGAATGATGACACCCGATCGCAATTCTATCACCCGCCCCGGGAGCGGATGCACCGGGCATCACTCCGCCTTCCCGCCCGGTTGATCCATGTTCTGGACATACTAGCGGAAAAGGGCGGGCGAAGCCGCAACCGCCAGATTGAGCGGATCGTTGTGGGTTACCTTTCGGAAAGGTTCACCGGGATCCCGCCCGAAGATTGGCCCGCGGCGGCTATGAAGGCGGGCGACGAATGAAAAAGACGCACACTGAAAGGCAAGCGGCCAGACTCCGCGACAAATGCCAAAGCGGGCCAGACGATTGTGGGGCAATGTTGGCGGGGATCCTTGGGGGAGATACGCCCCCGCTTACCGCCCGCCAGCGGGATCGCGTATTGCGCGCGGCAACCCTTCATTTTGCCGGGTCCATGAACTGCAACAAATGCCCCCAGGGTCTGGCGGACGCGTGCGAGCTCGCCCCGGAATTGATTGAAATGGTCCGCCGCCGTGAAAACATGACACGCCCCAAGGGTAAAGCCGGGATCGTGTCCGTTATCGCGCGCGCCGTCATAGCGTCCCGGGGAAGTGACAAGGGGGATCCAGCTCCCCCGCCCGTGTGCGCCGGGTGCGGGGTGGAAATGCACCGACTAGCAGCGGCGCCCAACCCCCTAGCGCTAACGGACGGGGAGATCCTTTGTTTTGCTTGCGTTAGCGCCGCACCACCGGGGGAAAATGCGTGAGCTGGCACTATTTGCAGGGGCGGGCGGTGGAATCTTGGGCGGGATCTTGCTTGGCTGGCGCACCGTTTGTGCTGTCGAAATTGATCCCTTCTGTCGATCGATCTTGCTCGCCAGACAGCGCGACGGACACCTGCCCCGATTCCCTATATGGGATGACGTTAGAACCTTTGACGGCACCCCGTGGCGGGGAACGGTTGACGTTGTTTCAGGGGGCTTCCCGTGCCAAGACGTTAGCATTGCAGGGAACGGATCCGGGATCGACGGCAATCGATCCGGTTTATGGGTGGAAATGGTCAGGATCGCTTGCGAGGTGGGATCCCCTTTCATCTTTATGGAAAACTCGGCAGCTTTGCCTGCTAGGGGGCTTCCAAGAATACTCGGGGGGCTGGCCTCGGTGGGGTACGATTGCGCCGCATGGGGAGTTATTGGCGCCGCCGCCGCCGGAGCTCCCCACAAGCGCGAACGGTGTTGGGTTTTGGCCTACTCCGGTAGCGGACGATACGGGCCACCGCAAAACGCGATACAGGCAAGGGGGGACGGCTTTATCAATGGCGGCGGGTGGGAAGTTGAACCCAGAATGGATCGCGTGGCTTATGGGATGGCCCATAGGTTGGACAGATTGCGGGCCCTTGGCAACGGGCAGGTTCCGGCGGTGGCGGCGCTTGCATGGCGCACGTTGATCGCCCGCCTTCCCCAACTATGAGTTGGGCGTGGCACAGAGAAAAAGCGTAGGCCCACCGTGCGTCGGGCGTTTTCCAAGTTGGGCGCCCGGAAAAACTGTAGTACCCAAGCCCGGGAGGCGACTAAACCCGCCGGGAAAAGAACGGGGGAACCCGGGCACCTTGAAACACGCCGATCCCCGTGCTAGGGGTGGATCTGGCGGCTGAAGTCTAGGAGATCAAGCGTGGTACCAAAGGACGGAAAGAACGCGGCGCGGCATAGGTGGCGCGCGGGCGCGTGGCAGTCCCAAGAATGGCCCAACGCTGAAGCGTTGATCACGGATCCGCCCTACTCACAGACAACCCACGGGGGCGCCCGGTCTCACGGCGGATCCTTTGGCGACCTATCAGCGCCCATAGATTACGCGCCAATAACCGCCGAAGATGCCGAAGAATTGGCCGCCCGATTTGCCCCCCTGGTTAGCCAATGGGCGGTTATATTCTGCGATCATATCGCGTGGAATTGGCACGCGTGCGCGTGGCGGGGTGCGGGGTGGTATGTATTCGCGCCGGTTGCATGGGTAAAGCCTAACGCCGCCCCCCGCTTTCAGGGTGACGGCCCGGCGAGCTCGGTTGAATACCTCATGATCGCGCGGCCAAAGCACGCCCCAAAAAAGCGCGCCAGCCGCCCCGGTCATTACCTCTCCCCAATCCCGCACGCGCCGCGCGGGCGCACCCGTGGCTTCGGGCATAAGGACCCGATCCAATTGCGGCGCCTTGTGGACGGATACACCGATCCCGGGGATCTAGTGTTGGACCCCTACGGCGGCACGGCGACCATGGGCGCCGCCGCATTGGGCGCGGGGCGGTTCTATGAAGGATCGGAGGTTGATCACGATCTTTGGCTTGCCGGTGGTGAGCGCTTGCGGTGCGTTCCGCCCGTCTTGCCGGGCTTGGATCTGGCGCCCACGGTTCAGCCGGATC
>Ga0114904_1001570_pt1 | contig 10977 bp, 25 predicted proteins | sample MalvirDeepMed_s6_FD_83498 | JGI IMG/M metagenome (GOLD analysis project Ga0114904, IMG submission 83498) | Marine viral communities from the Global Malaspina Expedition - Malaspina viral metaG DeepMed_s6 | ecosystem: Environmental > Aquatic > Marine > Oceanic | place: Mediterranean Sea... | reverse complement strand
GCACCACGCAGGAACGGGAGGACGAGCAGAGGGAGTTTGAGGAAAGGATGAAGGCTATGATGAAGACGTTGGGCGCAATCATGGAGACACTGGAGGTATCGAAGTGAAGCGCAGATTCGTCCACACTGACGGCAGGACGTGGTACGCCACGATGGAGGAGGAGCACGGCGTCGTCACGGTGCACGGCAACGAAGACGACCTGGCGTTGGCGAAGACGATATATCGGACCAAGAAGTTCAAGGGCGAACAGCAGGCACCGTGGGCCAAGGTGGTGCTGGCTACAGAGAGGGAGGCGACACTATGAGTACCGAGACCGAACGACCGACGAAGGAATATAGCTGCACGGTGATGGAGAAGGAGATGAAGGGCAAGACCTTCACCGTCAGGCTGGACGTACCGGCCTTCAAGAGCAAGTACGGCATCCCCGTCTACCGGGTGGAGCCCGAGATGGCCAACAAGCTCGTGGAGGGCCAGACCTATAATCTGTGGCTTGAGAAGCAAGACCTGAAGCAGGGCAAGGACGGGAAGTTCGCCGACCACTTCTTCTGGGGCATCACGAAGATTGGCGGCACCGACGTTACGCCCAGGGCTCAACCCGCCGAAAATGCCCCCAAACAGGCCGCTGGCACCTTCCGTGCTATGCCCCCCGGGGTTGGCGAGGTTGACCCGACCCGCAGGTCGATAGAGCGGCAGGTGGCGTTGAAGGCTGCGTCCGAACTCACCGTAGCTCTCCTAGTCAGTGGTGGGCAGGCCTATGTTTCTACGGAAGAGGTGACAAGGCTGGCCAATGATTTCTACGACTGGCTGAGTGGCAACGGGGCAACGAAGACGGAGGACGCCGACCTCTTCCCGCCTGAAGAGCGGTCCGAGGAGCGGGACGTCCGGTGGTAGGAGGAGACATGTTAATGCGCTGTGTCCACCCAATGGGGCCTGATAGCTATTGCCCTGTAGCCGCAATTGTGGTCTATAGGGGGATGTCATTGTGCTTCCAGCACTATCTTCAGGCGAAGACCAACGAACCTCCTGCCCCTAAAGCTGATCTTAGGCCATGAGGGTCTACTGTTCCCGCTGTGGGGAGCAGGTGGAGCACGTTAGGGCGCTGCTGCTGCACTGGGCCGCTCGGCACAAGTACAGCTTCTACGGCAGTGGCATGAGCGTGATGCGTAGGAAGAGGAAACGAGGTGCGTTATGGAAGACCGTCTGATTTGTTTATGCGGACATCCCGATGGTGTGCATGATGCTCAGATAGGGGAGTGCATGGTAATGGGCTGTCCCTGCATGAAGTTCGAGGAGCGGCCCAAGGCTGAGGTGACGGCGTGATGGCGAACACGATACGGATTGAAGTGAAGGAGGCGTAGATGACTGAGGAACCAACCAGGCTGAGGCAAAGGACTATGGTGGCTCGTGGGATGAAGGGCCAGTACAGCTTTGAGGCCGTGGTGGACAGCGAGAGCTACACCGCCGACGAGCATGTGCAGATGCAGAAAGATCTGGTGGACAAGATGGAGGCACTCTATCCACTGCAACTCGATTCGGTCCCGAAGGTGGCGTGATGGTCCGCCCTTACCTATACCTTCATCCAGGCATGTGTACGGGGAGGCCGACCATCAACGGCTCACGACTCTATGTGCAGGTAGTGGCTGAGGTATGGTGGAGTGGGGAGATACCAGAGAAGGCTATATATAAGAGTTGGCCAAACTGCAAAGGAAGACCTGAGCTCTTGTTAGCCTGCTGGTGGATGGCTCGCTACGGCCCAGCAACATGGCGAAGACGATGGCGAGAGTGGCTTGAACGGGCGGCGGGAGAGTTGTGGTGGTCGAACTACGACATTGACCTCCCGCCTCAAAAGGCACGTAGCCTGAGCTGACGGCGTTGTGGGGATGACTGCTGCGGCTCCGGCGGTGCAACGATGCGCTGGCTTGGGGTGAAAGGGCGAGCTTAAACGCCTCACAGCCCAAGAGCAATAAACGGGACATGGGTAGCCCTGGGCCAGCGCATCAAATGATAGGAGTGGGGCGCAATGATTCTATCAATACTATCAGGGGTGGTGTGATGGGAGAGAAGCCAGGGCTACAGGCCCAGTACAACGCCCGTATGATGGGCCAGGACATCATCCTGTTGCGGCTGCGCTTCCTGGAGGGCGAGGTCAAGAAGCTGAATGAACGGATAGCGTTGCTGAAGGCGATGCTGGAGGGAGACGTATGAACGACAGGCTACCCGAAGTGGGCGATACCGTGGAGGTGTGGGCTCCTCCCCTCGAAGAACCCGCCTGGCGGCACGGCTGCTGGGAATAAAATCTCGCAAGCGCCCCCCCTAAAGACGAGCCCTCAGGGGCCTTACGATGTCACAATCGGTTGATGTTGTTGGTAGTAGGCTGGTGTCAAAGAAGACACCAGCCTTTCACTTTCTAGGAGGAGATATGCCTACCACCATCAAGGGCGGGGAGTATCTGGATCTCGTGGAGTCTGCCAGCCTTGTGGGGCTGCACCCGGAGAGCTTGAGGAGACTAGTCCGCTACGGAGAGGTCAAAGCCACGAAACTGGAGCGCGGCCTCTACTTCACCCGTGCTGATTTGGAGGAAGCATTTAATATTGGTGGCGATGAAGGTCAATAAAACTTAAAGCCCTCAGCGGATCGGCTGGGTGATTTCCCCGGGTGTGCTGTTTCAGGATGGCCTACGGTCGATATGAAGATGCCGAGAGGCTCTGGAGCCCTTCCCTTTGAAGAGCATGTATCTATCCTCGACGCCGCCATACAGCGGAAGCTGAAGGCCAGGGACGAAGCCGCAGAATCCCCCGAAACGTCGCCGCATGGGGGTTGACGTAGCTACGGCGACCTAGTAACATCCTGATATTGAGACCGCTGGCTATGGCGGGTGACGCTGATAGCCCAGTGTAGCCCGCAGGACACCAGCGGTCTTTCTATTTCAGGAGTTGCCGATGGAACAAGGACGTGAAACGCCAACGCTGAGTATCGAGGAGCTACGAGACCTGTTAGAGGCCCTGGAGTCTGAGTTAGATAAGATGCCACCAGTGGTGAAACTCTGGGCCAGGGCATTGAGGGATGAGCTAGAACGAGATAGCAAATGAGCAACCTACTGATGGCTGCTCTGCAATACCTGAAGGAAGGATACTCGGTGATACCCTGCAAGCCAGAGGACAAGGTAGCGGCGGTGGAGTGGAAGCCCTACCAGGACAGGCTCCCAACCGTAGAAGAGGTGCGTGATTGGTGGACCACGTGGCCTACGGCTAACATCGCCATCGTCACTGGGAAACTCTCGGGCGTCACGGTGATTGATGTGGATGGGAAGGAAGGAGCGCAGAGTTTCTTTGAGCACCTACAGGGCGGCATCCCCCAGACACGTATTCATTCTACGCCCAAAGGCAAGCACCTCATCTTCAAGTATCATCCCGACTACCATACGGGAGCGGCTTTCTTCCCCGGCATAGACGTTAGAAACGATGGCGGCTATATTGTTGCCCCTCCTTCTCAGATCAACGGAAGCGTCTACTCTCTCTTTCGAGATAGACCCATCGTAGCCCTTCCATTTGCACCAGAGGAGTTCAAGCATAGGCAGAAGTCGGCTGCCGTAACTCTAGGACCAGGGGCTCCAGGCTGGGTATCGCTGGCCCTACAGGGCGTTGGGCTGAGTGAACGCAATATGACGGCCACGAGGTTGAGTGGCTACCTCCACTCTAAGGGACATGCGCCAGACGTGATCGAGAACCTGATGTTGCCCTTTGCCGAGAAGTGCGCCCCACCGATGGACTTGGGAGAACTCAGACGCACCATACAGTCAGTCGTGCGCTATCAGGGAGCCGTTGTGACGGAGCGCATCCAGGACGCACCTCAGAGGCGCACCGAGGGGGATACCTTCGTCTACTGGTGGGAGGGCAAGGGGATAGAGATACGCCTGGAAGACCTGCACCGTGATAGGACGGGCCTCCAGTCCCACGTCGAGGTCAAGTCCAGCCTTCCCACGGGGCCTGAACACCTCCACGGGCCTGTCAACTGGGGGCTTCACAGTACGTCAGGACACCAAAGTCTGGCGAAGCAGTTGGGCCAGATGATGCCCGATATGGACTGGTCGGGGATGCTCAGCCAGGTGGCTCGTATCGCCATCCATACCTACCAGATTGGTGAACCAGAGGTCTACCTGCATAAAGTTAAGTCGGTGGGGAGTCAGTATTCGCTCTACCCCCTGATTCTCCAGGATCAGCCAACGGTGCTGGCCGGTGATGGCGGAACAGGCAAGTCCTACATAGCTCTGGGAGCAGCTATCTCCGTGGTGACGGGCGTCCAGGCCCTGGGAATGGAGCCACGAACAGGCCATCGAGTTCTCTACCTCGATTGGGAGTCCACGGCGGATACCCATGCTCATAGGCTCCGCCAGTTATGTGCCGGGCATCAGATTATCGACGCCGAGTTACCCGAAATCCTTTACCGTCGCTGCTACGGACCCATTTGGGACCAGATTGGCTATATCAAGAGGTTAATCGCCAGAGAGGCCATCGACATGGTAATCGTAGACAGCGTGGGAGCGGCCAGTGGCGGGAGGCTCAACGAGTCCGAGACTGGCCTGGGGTACTTCGACTCCATCCGCCAGTTGGGGAGCATCACGTCCCTCTCCATCGCCCATGTGTCTAAGGAGGCCAAGGACGGGAAGCCGACTGGCTCCATCTTCTTCAACAACGCACCAAGATCGGTGTTCGAGGTGAAGCGGTTTGACGGACCCGATGAGGATACTATTGAGATTGGCATGTACCACCGAAAGGCCAACGATGACAAGCTGGCGAAGCCACTGGGGTTCCACCTCACCTTTGAAGGCGAGGACTTTGCCATGTTCAGTCAGATTGATCCCCGCAAGTCTCCCAACCTACTCCGCACCATAAGCATGACGGCGCAGGTTACGGAGCACCTTCGCTTTGCGCCAGAGTCGTCGGCGTTAGAGATAGCGAATGAGCTGGCGATGCTGGTCAAAGATGTATCGACATGCCTGCGGAACGGACAGAAGCGTGGCATCTTCGTCAACTCTCAATTCCGCCATCAAGAGGGTAAGTGGAGCCTAAAGAGCACCAGGGAGGACGAAGCCCCTGACGACGCTGGTGTGTTATGACACACGTGACACACCAGAATAACCCGTATAGCGGTGGGTGTGTCATGGGGGGACTAGTATACTGTCCCCATGACCCACGCTGACCCACGAGTATGACGAACCCGCACTTTGACGGCGCAACGTACCAGCCCGAGTTGGACCACGTGCGGCTCACCACGCAGTTGACGAAGGTGCGCTCCATGCTGCGTACCGGGGACTGGTTCACCCTGGCGGTGCTGGCTCACTGGGCGGGGGGCTCAGAGGCGTCGGTCAGTGCGCGGCTGCGAGACCTGCGCAAGGCGAAGTTCGGCGCCCACACGATAGAGCGGCAGCGAGTGTCGGCGGGGCTATTTCGGTACAGGATGGTGGCGTAACGAAAGGAGACGGAGATGGACTGGTTGGACAAGGCTGAACTTGAGCTAAATCAGGCAATCGCCTGTAAGGGATCGCTTACCTTCAATCTAGGTAAATGGGCTGTAAAGTACGGGAAGCGCCTTCTACTGCGTGTCAAAGTCCTGGAGTCGCACCAGAGGGCGGTGAACGCCGTCGCCCAGGGCACCCTGGCAGCGGGCATCCCGTACATCATGGAGCAGTAGCCGATGACTGAACGTGAAGAGGAGCTACAGGACGCCCTTGAGGACATGGTGGACCAATTTGCCTATCGCACCACTAAGGGCCGTCGATTAAACCAGAATACAGGTGGACTCTCAGCCCTAGAACATGCCTTTCACGTGCTGGGCTGGGATGACCCCCATTACATCAAGGGCCGACCAGACTTTGCAGGTTGTGACGTCAAAATCTGCTATGAATGGTCGAGGGGCACTGGACGTTGGGATGGCATGTACCTGGCTCTTTGCTCCGACCACCTGTTGGCAGCCCACAGGAATGAACCTCGCCCTCCATTGCGGGAGCAAGCTATTAGACGACAGCGGAGAAGGGACATGGGGGGACTGCTACGATGACCATGCAGGTCTACGCACCGAATCCTCCTGACGATGTCACGCCCCAGCAGTTCGAGGAGCGGGTGGACCTCCGCAAGGTCGAGACGCTGGAGCTTCACCCCAAGCTGGCCCGGACGAAGCCCTGGGCCAAGCTCCTCGCTACCCTCTCTGGCGTCGAGGTGCGGGAGACCGAGGGCGTGGCGATGTGGGCCGTCCACTATGCGGTGAAACAGAGGCCACAATCCATGACGGAACCGCCTGTTTTTGCCGCCAAATCGCCACGAGACGGCGTTTCAGGGGGTGACGCAGTGTCTGACGTAGGGGGGGAGGCCGAGAGGCCAGTTTTGGAGACGATGCGTTTTAAGCCAGACGCAAGTACCCGACGCCGATTCTTCCCTACTGATAGTTTTAGTCATCCGGCCAAAATGCACTGCGGTTTACTCATGGAGATTGCGGCTCGCTACGATATCCAGCCAGGGTCTCTTGTTGTGGATCCAATGGCGGGTTCGGGAACTTCGCTGTTGCTGGCTCAACTGGGAATCAATGTGGTGGCAATTGAACTCGAAACTCATTTTGTTCAGCCGATGGAGAAGGCATGGCTCAAAATCCAACGGCATGGCCCACAAATGGGCTATGAGATGGGCGAGGTGACGATACTGCAGGGCGACGCCCGGAACCTGGGCGACCTGCTGGCGGATGCAGCTGTGTTCAGTCCGCCGTTTCAAGACCAAAAGGCAGCGCAGGATGCCAGGTGGCTAGAGGAGCATGCTCATGAAATTACGAGTGGTGGAAAGGCAGGGGTGCAGTTTGGTCCAGCAATGAAGCAGGGCTACACCAGGCCCGACGCTGCGGTGGACTCGGTAATAACGTCGCCACCATTTGAGAATAGCGTTGAAGAAACCAAGCCTAATACATCAAGGGGGTTGCGGACACGCTTAATGATGCAGGAGCGGAGTCACTTGCCGTCCCAGGCTGGTGGGCAAGGACAGGGCTACACCCGCCCCGACGCTGCGGTGGACTCGGTAATCACGTCGCCGCCGTATGAGGAGGCCCAGAGCGGAGGCGGCATTAGTGCGGTGATGAGGGGTGAAGGTAGCTATCAAATGACGACACGGGTACCGGGGTCGGTATATCAGCCAGCTAGTCACGGCAAAGCATTAGAGAACATCGGCAACCAGCGTGGGAGCCAGTATTGGGAAAGCATGTTTTCTGTGTATTCTGAGTGCCTACGCATCCTGCGGCCAGGGGGGGTGATGGTTCTTGTGCTCAAGGGGTTCACCCGGGACGGCCAGTACATCGACCTGCCGCAGCAAACCGCCGAAATGTGCGAGGCCCTGGGGTTCAAGCTCTTTGATAGGTGGGCCAGAGAGCTATGGAGCCTGAGCTTCTGGCGCATCTTGCAAAAGCGAAAGAACCCTGACGCATTTGACGATAGGCTTAACTACGAGGAGGTGCTGGCCTTCCGCAAGGGAGAGGACGGCGGCGGCACCGTGGACTCCGTGGTGACGAGCCCGCCATATGAGGGTTTCACCGAACCCAATGATGAACAGCGCACCCATGCTGCGAAGGGCCTGAAGTTTGAGTCCAGGGTAGGCTACACCCGCAAGGGCGTGGACGTGGTGCTGACCTCTCCGCCTTACGAGGGCAGTATTCAAGGGGAGCCCGGCATCGACTGGACCAAGGCAATGGGGGGGAAGCGAGATATGACGATAGAGCCAGCACAAGCGACCAGGGTGGCGAGTCTGTCGGGGTATGCTCGAAGGAATAGAGACGATGATAGAGACGATGCTAGCGACGGCTGAACGCTGCGCCCACTGCGGGGAGGCGTGGTACGGTAGGTCGGTGCCGACGGCGACGCCGCTGGGCACGATGCACCGTAGCTGCTCGGAGCTCTATGGCCGCTGGGTCATTCCGCTGTCACCAGGCAGGCAGGGCAGGATGAAGTGGCAGGCGTGGAAACGGAGGAGGTGATGCCGAGACTGTTGGACTTGTTCTGTGGTGCTGGTGGCGCAGCGATGGGCTACTATCGGGCTGGATTCACCGACATCGTGGGTGTGGACATCAAGCCTCAGCCGAGATATCCCTTCGAGTTCATCCAGGCCGATGCCTTAGAGTACTTTGCGGAGCATGGGCATGAGTTCGATGCCATCCACGCCAGCCCTCCTTGCCAAGGCTACTCGATAATGAATAACCTGCCCTGGAACCGTGACCGAGAATACCCGTTGCTCATTCTGCCAACCCTGGAGTTGCTAAAGCAAACCGGGAAGCCCTACGTGCTGGAGAACGTGATGGGGGCACGGCGAGGAGCCAAGGGGCTGACTAAGCGGGGGCTAGAGGAGCACGGACTGGAGGCGGGGTGGCTGTGCGGGACCATGTTTGGTCTACCCTTCTATCGCCACCGGCTGTTTGCCAGCAGCTTCTTCTGGATGCAGCCTGGCCACCCTAAGCATCAAAATGTTCTGAGGCATGGACAGCACTTTGACAATAATGGCGGAAGGCTATCTCAGGTTGCCTTTAGCGAAGCCGAAGATAATCGAGGAGTAGAGAGTTGGCCTAACCGCCGTGGGGGTAACGAGCAAAACGGCACCCTACGAGTCTATCAACGAGCCTCTGGCAAAGTGGAGATTACGACACCTGGTAGTCCAACGGAACCAGGGTACGGGCTCACCCAGTGGCAGCAGAACGGATTGGCTGCTGGTATAGGCCATATAGCGGGCTGGCGAAAGGCTGCCGAGGCGATGGGCATTGACTGGATGAAGCGAGAGGAACTTACTCAGGCTATCCCACCAAGCTATGCTGAGTTCATCGGCAAAGCCCTTATGGAGGCCCTGACATGCCCTACATAGACGATGAGACGGGCGAAGAGATAGTTTTGGGTGGTTTACGCATGGAGGTTTGTGGACCAAGAGCGATTGAACCACTCATAAAAGCCTATCATTACCTTCACCGTATGCCAGCGGGAATACTCCAGTGTTTTGTCTTACTAGAAGACAATGGCATCGTCCCTGTTGGGGGCGCTGTCTTTAGCAATGGACGTATACAATATCAAGCTAAATATCTTGACTTCTCTCGCTTATGGGTCGATGACAGATGTCCCAAGAATACTGAAAGTAAATTCGTGGGATACTGTCTAAGGTATTTACAGAGGCATTTTCCAGCTTTTGAGGGCGTAGTTACCTGGGCTGACCCGAAGGCTGGCCATACAGGAACGCTTTATAGGGCCTGTAACTTCTCTTTTGACGGGTATAGCCGAGAAGTAAAGCGATATAGGGACTTGTCTACAAAGAGGATTGTATATCAAAGAAGTTTCACTAAGCAGCCCTGGATGTCCGAACTCCCCAGTGATGTTCCAAAGAGACGTTTCATATACTACTTCCAGCCTAAGCAACGTGAATTAACGAGGCAACGATGCCCTACATAGACGCTGAGACGGGGGAAGAGGTCAAGATAAAGGGTGCGGACCGAGGCGAGAAATACTACAGCCGTTGGGTTTATTCGCCCCTTTGGGAGCTATCGTTCCAATCGAAGCGGGAGGCGGACAGGGCCGACGAGCTCTGGGCCCTGGTCCAGGCTGGTGAGATAAGCCAACTGCTGTTCCAGCCCAAGTACCTGTTGCAGGGAGCGTTCCAGGACATGCACGGGAAGCGGATACGGGCTGTTCACTATCAAGGTGACTTTCAATACGATAAGGGCGGTAGAACCTACGTAGAGGATTCGAAAGGCTACGCTACGGAAATATTCAAGCTAAAGGCAAAGCTGTTCAAGTACCGTTACCCGAACATCGAGCTACGGCTAGTCTAGGCTCTAGCTTCTCTGGCTCGTCTGCTCTTCCAGTTGTGGTGTAAACCACAAAGCCACCCCCACTTGCGGGACTTATGCCAGCCCTGCAATGTCGCCAGTTCTTGGACGGAATGGTTCTCCTTGGTGAACCATGACTGGACTGAAGGCTCAGGCGATATGTGGGGGTAGCCGCAGCGCATATTGACGTTAAAGCCAGGGGTAATCGTTATTGAGCCACGTTTCAGGCTCATAGCTACGCTCCCTTCCTGATGCGGGTGATCAGCAGCCCGTCACGGGTGACACGGCCTACGCAGATGATGGTCATGGTAGTGCCTCCTTGACCTCGTCGCCCCATACATCCCAGCCTTCTCGATAGCGTCTGGCAAAAATATCAATCCTTGGTTCGCCAAATCTTTCGATGAGGCTGTAGAAAATGTCTGGCTTGACTGAGTGTTTCCGCCAAGAAGATTCCGCAAAAACTGTAGGTACGGCCTTTCCCTCTAGATATACTGGACTATGTCCTTTATAGCCAACCAAGACAAACTCAGTACGGTTATGAAACCCCTGAAGGACAAGGCCATTTTGTTTATCCCAGGTCAATGTCCTAGCGTACCTAAAGCCCCAGTCTGCTAGAATATTAAAGGCATCTGGCAGATATTTCTGAACAGCCCATAAGAAGCACATCGAGTCTGGTGCTGCTAAGTCTCGCACTAGCTTAAAATCTCGTATCTCTTCAAGGCTCATCATGGGATAATCAAAGCCAACTTGGTTGGGCCTAACTTTTCGTTCAATTTTCCTCAAGGGCCAGGGCGGGTCAACGACTAACACTTTGTACTCTCCCTGGTGGTTGTTGTGCTTCATGCTCACGGCTTCGCCTCCTTCCGCTCCTGGTCCTCGGCAAGACGGGCGTTGTATACCTCATCGTATAGTATTCGAATCTCAAGAAGCAGAGGGAGAAGAGAGGTGTCTTTAGGCTTGCGGATTATTCGCTCTTCTACTAGGTCTGTCGCCTGTTGTTTTATTCTCTTCAGCCTCTCCTCCAACGCCATCAAGTCCATCACGCCTCCTTCACCAATACCTGTTTTAGCAGCTTGTCATAGGCCCGAAGCACGGCCTCCATTGGTGTAGGTTTATAGTCAGATGGCCCCTCTAAATGGAATC
>Ga0114904_1001563_pt1 | contig 11013 bp, 20 predicted proteins | sample MalvirDeepMed_s6_FD_83498 | JGI IMG/M metagenome (GOLD analysis project Ga0114904, IMG submission 83498) | Marine viral communities from the Global Malaspina Expedition - Malaspina viral metaG DeepMed_s6 | ecosystem: Environmental > Aquatic > Marine > Oceanic | place: Mediterranean Sea... | reverse complement strand
AATGTCTGACCGACTACAAAGAAAGTTAGAAATGTTAAGTCTCTATGACCAGCTACCCGGTGGTCAACCAGAGAAAGAGCGCAGATTATACGGTTTTATTCCCGGAGAATGGCTACCAAATTGGGTTAAGCAGGGTTACAATCAAAGCATAGAAGGTATGGCTCGTCAAGTAATGAAAGGTGAGCAAGTTTTTAAAGTAGACGAAGGGTACGACCCTAACATGGCGGAAGATGTCCTTGCTACTGTTATGAGTTTTGCAACCCCAACTGACGTTGCCGCACTTGCTTTAGGTGGAGGTATAGGGACAGCGGCTGTTAAAGGTGCTGCTGTTAAATCCGCTACTAAAGAATTTGCTAGAAGAGCTGCGGTTAAATCAGGAATGGAAAAGTCAGCAGCTGTTAGATTGGTCAATCAAGCGGCACCTAAAATCCTTAACCAAGCAAGAGCAAAAGCAGTGACTGGAGCTACTGGTCTTGGTTTTTATTCAGGATTACAATCATCATTAGGACAAAAAATTACCCGTGATGATATTGATTTAGTTACCACATTAAAGGATGCGTCTAAAGGAGCTGTGCTTGGAGCTGCTACTGGCGGTGTAGGTGGAAGAGTATCACAGGCAGCAACTAAAAAAGGATTTGGTAAGTATCAAAAATTAGCAGTAGAAAAAGGTGTAGAGACTGGTGTGTTTGGTACAGTAAGCCCTGCACTAGAAGGTGAACTTCCCACAGTTAACGATTATATTCATGCAGCTGGAGTTATAGGCGGTCTTACACTTAAAAAAGCTATAACCAAAAAAGTAGTATCAGTTCCTCAGAAAATGGTAGAAGAGGCGAGAGTACAAAAAAACTTACGTACAAGTGCAGAGTCACAAGCTAAGGCTGAGGCTAAAGAAAACAGAGGTTCAGAGGAGTGGTCTGATGGTAAAAAGAATGTAAGGATTTTAACTGATTATACCGGTAAAGAAAGAAAGCAACAACAGTTTGTAGTTGAAGATGTAAACTCTAAGAAAACTTTTACTATACCTAAAGATAAATTTTTTAAATCTTTCAATAGAATAAAAGATAACTTTGGTGATAATATAGAATTAAAAACTCGCAAAAGAATCTTTGGACTAAAGAAAAGCTTGGGATTAAGTGACATTGAATTTAAGGATTTGGTTGATGTCGCATTAGGAGTAGGTGAGCCACTCCCTTTAAGAAAGAGAAAGGGAAAGTCGGGTTATCACTCTAACTACGGAGAGTTAAAAACGCCAGAACAAAGATATAGATTGTTAAATCAATTAGAAAGCTCGAAGAGAACTAATGAGATACTATCTGAATGGAAGCAGTCTGGTATAGAAATAAAAAATGTATCAGGTGAATCTTTATTAAAGAAAGCACTACCTCCCGCCATATACGATTCCCTAAAAGCAGTGGGTGTAAAAGCTAAGAAAACTCTAGGCCCATCGTATGTACAGATGACAGACGCGGTAGCAAAAAGCGGTGTTAAGTTGATGGGAGACATGGACGCCAGAAACTCTCTTTTATTTTCTAGGCTAATGACGAGACTAAATAATGCTACATACGTAGACAGAGAAGGGGTATCTTATAAATTTCAAGACTTAAGTGGGTTTTTTAACGCCGGTAAAAAGAAAAGAATACGAGAAGAGTTAGCTCGTGACTTAGAAAGCTCTAAAGATACAGACATAGCTCGCACAAAAGAAATAAGAGATATTACCAAACTTGTTTATAGGGTAGGCTCTAGGGCTGGTTTAAAACTAGCACCATTTATTGAAAACTACTTTCCAAAGATTATTAAACCTGAGGTTATTAAACTTCTATATAAAGATATAGATAGAATAGCAGACCTCGACCCTAGAACTTTATCATCTGACCTAGTAAGAAAAAAAGGATTTGAAGACAATTTAAAAAGTATTGTTGGTACGGATAAAATATCAGTAGAAACAAAAGAAGCTTTACAATATATACAAGCCCAGTTAACATCGCAGAGGCAAAGAGAGGTAACGCTATCCCAAGCCTTTGAGGTTTTAAGAAATGATGTTATCAGTGAAAGGGTTATATTAAATAAGAATCTTGAAAAGGAAAGAGGAAAGTTTAGTCTGCCTGAAAAGTTTTACGAGAGAGATGCTGGTGCAGTCTTACCAAATTATATTTCACAGGCAACAAAAAGGATTGCATATTCTCAAGTAGTTGGTGCAGATGGTAAAGGTATGTATACTAAAATCAAAGCTTTATCTGATAGTAAGTTGCACTCTCAAGCAGAGATACTAAAGAAAGCTTTTGATACTTATACCGGATTAATTGAAACAGATAAAAGTTTAAACTACAATTTTAAAACAAAGAGTTTTTTAAATAACTTTGTAAACTTTCAAGTCGCTACAAAAATAGGTCTTGGTTTTGCTACTATACCTAATGTTACACAAACTTTTATATCTACCGCATTACGCCTTGGGTATTCTCCATTTTTTAAAGGAAGCTTTAAGGTTTTAAAGGATAGAGAATATATAGAAAGTATAAAAAAATATTCAGGGGCTGGTTCTATTGAAATGCATAATATAATTGTAGGATTCCAATCAGGACAAGGTACTAAGTTAGGTAGATTAGCAGACGCTACCACAAAACTGTTTGGTTTTCAGGGTATAAACAAAGTCAATAAGCTGGTGTCAGCATACAGTGCCTTAGAAGCGGCGAAAGGCTGGCAAAAACAAGCTACATTAAAACCAAAAACATTAAGACAGGCTCGCAAAAGAGACATAGCTATTAGAAATCTTAGGGAAATGGGTGTTAAAGATTTAAATATGAAGATGTCTGCAAAGACAATGGCAAAAGTTATGTATGAATTTTCAAGAGATGCCCAACTACAAAAAAATGTTTTCTTAGAGCCTTCTTTCTTTGCTAATCCAAAGATGCAACCATTTCTTTTGTTTAAAAGATTTGGATATAGACAGGCTGAGATGATGACTCGATGGGTAAATCAAGCTAGGAAAGATAAAGATATGGCTTTTTTCTTGCGTCTAGGTGCAGCTGGTTTTGCGGGTGGAGCTTTTGTAAACTGGGCTAAAGCAACTTTGTCAAACGCACTTGCAGGTGAAGATATATATGATGACAGTTATAAATTGGACGTTGATGGTAGGGAGTATACAATGATAGATTTTATAAAAGGATTTGGTGCAGTTGGTTCTTTTGGACTGGTCACAGATATTATATCAGCTGAAAGCCCGTGGAGAACTACAGAGTTTCTTCTTAAGCCTGCGATTATTCAAGATTCTATGAAAATGTATAGCGCCATGCAACGCATAGGTACTGATATAATAGAGCTAGGGCCTAATGGGGTTACCGCTAGAAGGGCGGCTAAATATTTAGCGCCTATGTTTGGTACTGCTCCCAGAAGACTAGCTCGTAGATTAGAAACTCCAAAGCAAAGAGCTGACCGTAGAAGGACAATGCTTTCGTCTACTAAAAAGAAAATATTTGATTATATGCTACAAGATAACGATGTAATGGCACAAAGAGTTATAAGGGAATGGAACGCTGAATTTTTAGAACGTCCATTGATGATGGATGATATTAGTCCAGCGGAAATTAACAAATACTTAATGAGAAAATATCAACGTCTTGAAAAAGAAATGATAGACCCAGCAACAGCGCCAAGAAGTAAACGAAGAAAACCAGCCTTTAGATTAGGTCGTTAATTATTTATAGGTAATTTTACGGCTGTTCATCTTATCTGGATTAAGAGCAAAGTATTCAGTCTTTTTTTGTTTACGGTAATTTACTCTTTGTTTAGAATCCATTTTTAACCAGCAATCAGGTAACGGCTCAACCCTAGTTTCATAACCTGTAACCATTCCACAATACAAATAACTTTCAGAATCTTTTGTTTCCGTAATAGGGTTCCAATTAGATTTAGCACAAAATCCACACATACTTTTAACTTTAGGACAGTATTGGAACACTGAGGTTGAATTTACCTTTAAATTAAGATTAGACAAAAAAAAGTACCTCTAATTTAGCGTATACGGCGATAAAAAAAGTTTTTTAATACAATGTATGCGTGTCGAGGGAGATGAGTAATATAACCCCACCTCCCTACGATTTGCAAGAAATTTAGAATGCTGGCTTAGAATTGTCATTATTGCCAAATTTCTCCGATGGTTCCTTGAAACTCATGTAGTAATATTCATTTCCGGCTTTTGATTTGCGTCTCCACATAGCAAAGTCCATGAGTTTCTCGCCTACTTTACCTTTACCTGTAAAGTCAGGTTGGTTTTCAGCGCTTTTCTTATCGTTACTAAATACCGTAGCGGTATTCTCTTTATGTTCGAATGCCATTATTAGGCTCCTTCTTGTTTATTAAATCTTAACGAGCGTTTCAACTGCCAGCAACCTTGTTTATTTAAACCACCCGGGTTTTAAAATAAATTTAGTCGCATTAGACGCCAATCCCACAGAATTATCAACGCCCGCTAAATCTTTTCTTTAGCCATTGCGACTAAAAATAAATAGTGTTCTAGTGATACAACCATATAAGGTTCCCCCCTATCTTCCCTAATCACTACACCTATTTCCTGCTTCTCTGGTTTGACCCAAGTAGCAATAGTTTTTCTACGTTTACATCCATAGTACTTTCCATCAATCTCAACATCGCCCATCTCATGTTGGGCACCACCCCTGTCCCTGTTAAAAGCTTCGAGGTTATAACTCTTTGCTAGGTTTACTGTCTGTCTCTGTAGTTCCGCTCCCCGCTGTCTGTTCCTTCGCCCTCGCCTCTGATTTTCTTTTTTCTTCTTCGTACTGTAAGTGTTTTGTGAATTTTTTGACATCTTTTTTCCATAGTATATAATTTTCAAACAATGAACGAACCATTCTTAATTCCTGACTTAACTCATACAATGATTTAAATAGGTAATTTATCTGGCTATCCCTATCTCGATTACTAGATTTTTTCTTTTTACTCTTCATAGTATTTCCATTTTAATTGTTTCGTTTTTCTCACGACACACTGGGCAGGTCATGTATAAATCTTTTACATCTGACTTGTATTTATAATCGCAATCCGTACATTTAAACATCCATGACAGCTTATCGTGTGGCGCGTTTCCATACTCTACATCTGGCTCATTTTTTTTATTGCCAAATATAAACTCTGGATTTACCAACTCATCAATCGGTAGTAATATTAAACTGGAACTGTTATTATCTCCACCTTTTATGTTCCGCTTTTTATCTCTGTAATATTTGCGGCACATATCTTTTATTATATTAGTTTTCACAAAGAATGATATATTCTCATTCTGATTCTTATCTACTAATACATACGCTACATACTTAGCCTCTGTCTTTGCAATCCCGCTTGGCTTACCATTATACGCATACTCAACCGCTATGTTTCCCGTCTCCCACGCTTTATAATCTTTTTTAAATTCTACAGTCTCTAGTACTTCTGCCCATTTGTTTTCTGACAACTTACCCTCCATTAGATTTAAGTCAAAACGATAATCAGCCTCTCCATCTTCTCGGGCCTGTTTCGTTATAGACTTTAACTGCTCAGTGTTTAATGCAACACTAATATGTTTCATTGGTTTTTTCTAGTGGATTCGTACTGAAAATATCAGAAGAACCTGATTCTGTCTCTTGCGGTGTTTGTAATTTAACTGTAAACCCAAGACGTTCTGCCTTGCGGTACACCCACTCAAGAAAATCTTGAACATCTTCATCTGTCATATCGGTTGTTGGTTCTATTAAAAGTTTATTCCAATTCATTAGAATGGTACCCCTCCGGTTCGTTCTTTTAAGGTTGCTACGGGATAGCTTATTCGCATACCGCCTTCATTCACAAAGTGTTTATAAGTAATGGAAACAATAACAGTATATCCATCAATCATACCATTTTCTATAAACGGCAAGTGTATCTTACCATCACGTTGTTTCTCTAATCCAAGTATCTCACAGAATTTAGCATAGCCCCAGTTCTTACTCGCTTGAAAGTTAAACCCTGCTTTTTCCTTATAGCGAAAGACACCATTGTCTTTGACAATAATTTCTCCATCGTCTTCCGTATTTATTTTATACGAAGGTTTAAATATGTCAGCAATAAAACCATTGCATTTTATATCTCTCGATACATCTACAGATAGTATCACCGCATTGTATTCTTTGGCATCTATCTTTACAGACTCCGCTTTTTCATGTGGTATGTAGTATGCGTTATCTGACATTACTACTTATACTTCTTCTTCATTTCAAAGATTTTATCGAGAGATGCTTGTAAGTTATCCATAGTTATCTTACCGCTTTCGAGTGCATCGAGTACCGACTTCTTATCTTTGTCGTTTAACCCTTCCGAATCAAGGGATATCATTTCTCGTATATATACTTTCGAGTTAGCCTTTACTGTTTCTTCTGCCTTGTCTTTAATTGGCAACTGTTTAACAATCTCTTTCTTGCCATTTGATTCGCTCTCCACTTCTTGTAATCCATCCATAACATAATCAACAAATGCTTCTATGCGCCCCAGTTCTGTGGGTTTTAGCTCTTTGCCAGATTTATATAGTTCAAGTGCAAAGCCATAGCGCACCTTACCCCTGTTTACTTTATCCCAATCAACATTATTATCCATGTGTTATCCTTTTCTTAGTTGTCCTTTAATACCGCCACCACAAGGCTCGTAAAACGAGCAATACTTAGGGTTACACTCCCACTCCTCAACGGGAGATAGCCCTTGCTGTACCGGTGGCAAACCTTCTTTAAATAATTCCTGTACCTTAAGCCAGTAGCGTTCAGCCATGTCAATATATGTACGAGGAACTTTTAATTCTTTTACCCGAGAGTTGTTCTTGTTGTAAAATAGCAAAGCCATCTTATTAATCTTAACTCCATTCTCTCTAAAGTATAGACCGTACGTTCCAAGCTGTATTGCATAATTCTGTGGCGCCTCTTTACTACCATATCTACCAAAAATAGACTGCCACTTATAATCATTGCAGGTCTTTATGTCGTATAATGCATGGTCTTTTAATACCATTGCATCAATAAAACTCCTGACGTTTAATCTTGGAATTGTAATTTCTTTTTCTATGTACACCTCGACACCTGTTTTATCCGAGTAGCGTTGTAAAGCATCTTGCATATCGGTGTGTACTAAGTCCCCTAAACGAAACAACCGCATCGTGTTAGAGTCCTTATCCTTTGACGGTAGATTCTCTATCTGAGAGTAATAATGCTTACGCATACAGAGACCTGCTCCCGAGGCATGATACCAACTATCATTGCCCTCATAACGAGATTCAAAGTTCTCGTCTCTTAGCTCAAGTATATAATCGTCATATATCTTGAACAGGTCAATCATTATTATCGGGCTCCCACAAAAGTAACGGGCATACCTTTTCTATATTAGACGGCTTGACACGTTTAATACCTTTTGCTCTGGCGTTCTCTATCATGTCGTTTACGGCACGTTTTGCCCACTCATCAATGTGATGCAAAGCCAACAGGTTTACCTGTACTCTTTGCTCATTAAACATTTTCTTTACTGCACTTTTATTTAATACCATTATGTTTCTCCAAATAAATCAATCTAATATACTGCTATTTCTAAGCGTATTCAATTAGAAAGTTTCTTTTCTTCTTTATCAGACCACTTATCAAGTACATCTAACTCACTTTTTATAAAGTCTGATATGATACTCATTGCTTTATAAATCCCCGCTATATACATTGTATTCTCAGCATATATTGCGTTCTTATTATTACGTGCATATTCTTTATTCTGTTCACGTGCGTCCTTAATCTCATCGCGCATCTTATTTAGTATCTGCTCCAACTCTGCTAACACTCTTTACTCCTTTCTTATTCATTACATTATCTTTCCTATTAGTACTCCAATTAACATTGCAATAATAATATCTTTATGTTTTCTGGTCTCGTAAATAATAGTAATTATTACGTCCATCATTGTATTTTTAAACTCACTCATCGTTATTTAGTTCCCTCTTTTCTTTAATTAATGCTCCTAATAGCAAACAATAGTTACGTATATCTCTTAACCTACCTTCAATCGGTTCATCTGACGCCTCAACTCCGTCTAAAACAAAGTTTCTTACACTATCCATATGTTTTAGTAGATACACTAATGCTATGAACTCTGGTTCGCTTTTCAGTCTTTCCGCAATAGACTTAAAGTTTTTTAGTTTGTCCTCATCTGATACTGTGTACTCCTTACCTTTTACACGCATCAGTTTCATCTCAGTCTTAAATTCTTCGTCAGCCCATTTGAAAAAGTCCTTTACTTTCATGGCATATATCTCCTTAGTGTAGCAAACAACCTAATAATCTCTGAGTCCTTCAGTTTATCTAGCAGTTTCCTTTGTAGTTTAACTCTCATTAATTCTTTTATCATAACTTCTCTGTCGTGCTTATCCATTATAAAGCCTAATTACGACTCTTTTTGTCGCATATAAAAAAAGGGAGGGTGAACCTAAATAACACCCTCCCCGTGAGAGGCAAGAAAGTAAAAGGAAGAGAGGCTAAAAAAACAAAAACGCCTCTAAATCTTTCCTGCCCTATATTTAAAATAACCATTTTAATCTTCTTTGTCATTATCTTTAATAAAAATATTTGATATTAATAGAGTCCATTGATAATCCATTACGAAATCTAATAAAGTTCTTAGTAAACTTTTCATGCTCTGTAGTTATTTACATAATTCTTAGCAAATCTTAGAAGGTGTAATCTAAGATTACTAGCTATTGCGTTTGTAATATCAATCATTTCTCCGTACACATATTCCTGCGGAGCTTTTGTAATTAACCAATGAGAACTATCTGCTACTTTCATCAAGTCCTTTGGTTCGGTAGGCATGACATCATCAATAATATGTTCAATCCCTTTATCCTTATAACGGAACATCTTCAAAGAAGATATACTCTTACGTATCCTACCCTCTACTAATCCTTCTAAATATCTTACGGTATTCTTTTCCATATCTTTTCCTTTTAAAATGTTAGAGCCTCTGCGTTTGTTTTTGTATTAGGGTGCACATCCCGTTACGAGCTCGGTTCTCTCCGAGATTCCAAATAGATTCTCGTGCTATCCGGAATGTAAGAGGCTCAAATTGAGGGGGCTTGGCGTAGGCGTTACTTCGCTGTCCGTCTGAACCAAGGAGAGAGCATGATTTACGGTTTAACCTAGCCCCCCTATCGAAAGCACGTACAGGGTTCTCTACCCCCCTGTCTTGTAGTCTAGTCCCATGTCCGATAAACGGCTTCACAGTGTTGCTACTTTCCTTTGATAGAGGTGCTTTCAATTTTAATTTTATTTGTTTCATACTACTTATAGTCAGTTCGCTTCAGAAAGTTCCAACTTCATTTCTTTTTTAAACTCTCTAAGATAGTTTTTCATATTCTTCTTTTCTCGCACGAGTCGTTTGTATTTCCTAGGGCCCATGTCCTCACATTCCTTCATGTACTCTGGGTTTCTCATGTGATTCCATTCACTATAACCATCTACGTAATATTCTAAGTCTTCTAAAAACTCTTGAACAGACGCGCCTCTAGCAGTATCATAACAATCGAGCCAAAAAGCATCACTCTCGCAATTCTTTTTTCCATCCATTCTGTCAAGAATATTTTCTAGTGTTTTTTCTATATACATAGTTATTTACCTTTTTTGTTAGTTATGTATTTTTCTGCCTCTTGTTTAGTTTTAAATACTTCAAGAGGTATGTTTGATATTCCAAGTGAGCCTAGGCTTAATTGTTTACCTAGGTCTATTACTGCATACCCACCTGTAATATGTTTTTTTATTTTAAGATTCATAGTTACTTCCTTTTTTTGTTTGTGTGTCATATCCTTTATACGCACAGGGTTCCAAAAAGTTCCCAATTATTTTTTTCTCCTCGTAATTGGTATTTCTAAAAACCATCCACTATTTGGCTTTCTAATCTCTTTCATAATCTCTTGTACTAATATATCCTTAGATTGTTCCGTCTTTAATTTATTATTTTCTAAAAAAGTATTGATTGCAGTCTTTATTGTTTTTTCCATATCTATTTATTCCTCTAAAAAATTTCAGCAAAGCAAGGTGTATGTTCTCCCATATAAGCACCCACTATATTATAATAAAAAAAATCTATTGCATCTTCTTCTGACATCCCATCTCTAGTTTGCATTATATTTAGACATTTATTTTTATTGTACAATACAACTGGATTCATACCATATCTTTCAGCTATTCCTATAATTGCATCGTCAAATCCATCTGCTATCAGTACGTCAGGATAATTATCTTTTACAAATTGTAGATTATTTTTTACAGCCATTTGTTCTCCTTATCTGCTCTTTTTCTTCGTATAAAATATAAAAAGCCGAGTTCTTTTCTTTTAATGTTTTGACTTGGTGGCAGTTAGCACACAATACTCTGCACTTCTTTACCTCTCTGTCTAACGCTTTGATACTACCATTCAATAAATCTGTGATATTCGAACGCTTCTTATATCTTTTCTTATGGTCAAACTGCAACTTTCTCATATCAGATTCACCACACTTCTCGCACGATTTATTCAGTAAGTAATTGTATTTCCAAATCACCCCACGTTTACTCGCCCATCTACCTCCGTACTTACCCTTGTTCCTCTTATTACGCATCACCACTTTTTCTTTCCCGTTCGGGTCTAGCCAATAGCTTATCGTGGACTTGGAACACTTTAATATTAAAGCAATCTGATTATAACTTAATCCTTTCGCTCTAAGGTTTAGTATATCGCCTTCAAGTGTCGGTGTTCCTGCTCGGTATCGCATCGTTTACTTTTTTGCTTTCTTCTTCGGCTTAGGCTTTTCAAAGAAATCGCCTTTCGTAGTACCAACTTCTTCTAAGTCGGTTGCATCGTACAATTTCTTTGTAACCTGTGATACACTCATATTCTGTAATATATCTCTAGCCTTCATTTCAGATTCTGCATCAATCTCTACTTTATAAGTTCTGTTTTCCTCTAAGTAAAATGTGTACTTACGCATTT
>Ga0114904_1001558_pt1 | contig 11036 bp, 9 predicted proteins | sample MalvirDeepMed_s6_FD_83498 | JGI IMG/M metagenome (GOLD analysis project Ga0114904, IMG submission 83498) | Marine viral communities from the Global Malaspina Expedition - Malaspina viral metaG DeepMed_s6 | ecosystem: Environmental > Aquatic > Marine > Oceanic | place: Mediterranean Sea... | reverse complement strand
TTTCTTATTAAATGAAGATGGAAGCTTGCGTGCAACAATATTTAACCGTCAAACAGATATTCAATTTGTAGCCCGAAACAACGAAGGCTATACCCAAGGAGCCGGATTGTCTTATTCGGTGGACTTCAATACATTTAAAGAATTAATTCAGAAAATCTTCAAAGGAAAAGCCCGGGAAGTTGAAGAAGAGATTAAGGTGATTCAACCGGATTCTGAAATCCCCTACAACGGTTTTGACCAATAAGGCGATAAGCAATTCTTTTTGTGAATATGATATTTTGAGGTTGTGTAAATTTTTAATCTAATAAAAACACCCTATTTAGATTATAAATCCGCCAATTTTATCCCTTTTTAAAAAATAGTTGTTAACGATAACGATTGAAATTGCGAATGCCGTGAAATTCATTAAGAATGGCTTAGGAAAATGCAATTCAATTGCTATTTTTACTTCTCATTCAACAGTAAATGGCACAAAAAATTAGAAAAATCGGAGTTTTAACTTCTGGTGGGGATTCCCCTGGAATGAATGCAGCGGTGCGTGCAGTTGTACGTACGTGTGCATATCATAAAATTGATTGCGTAGGTATTTACCGTGGGTATGAGGGATTGATTGATGGAGATTTTGAACCTATGGATGCGCGTAGCGTACGTGATATCATAAATAGAGGAGGTACAATGCTTAAATCGGCACGTTCAGACCGATTTAGAACCCCTGAAGGAAGAAAAATTGCATACGACAATTTAGTAGAAAATAAAATTGATGGCCTCGTTCTTATAGGAGGCGATGGTACGTTCACAGGTGGACTTATCTTTAATAGGGAGTATAATTTCCCGGTAATGGGAATCCCCGGAACGATAGATAATGACATCAGTGGTACAGATAAAACTTTAGGTTACGATACCGCGCTTAATACAGCTGTAGAAGCGATAGATAAAATTAGAGATACAGCTAGTTCTCACAACCGTTTATTCTTTGTGGAAGTGATGGGGCGCGACGTAGGTCATATCGCCTTAAACGCAGGAGTAGGGGCAGGAGCAGAAGAAATTTTGATTCCTGAAGAAAACCTAGGTTTAGATCGACTTTTAGAGTCGTTATTGCGCAGTAAGGCCAGTGGAAAAACTTCTAGTATCGTTGTGGTTGCAGAAGGAGATAAAACAGGTAAAAATGTTTTTGAACTAAAAGACTACGTAGATGAGAACCTTGATGGTTATGATGTGCGTGTGGCAGTTTTAGGGCATATGCAGCGTGGAGGATCTCCTAGTTGTTATGATCGTGTTCTGGCAAGTAGAATGGGTGTTAAAGCTGTAGAATCACTCCTAGAAGGCGAAAGCAATTATATGGTAGGTATTCAGCATGAGAAAATGGAACTCTACCCTATTGAAAAAGCGATCAAAGGAAAATCACATATAAATAAAGAACTCGTTCGTGTGTCTGAAATAATGACCACATAATTAGTAATACAAATCAAATAGTAAATAAAATGGGAAATTTAAAATTAGGTATCAATGGTTTTGGCCGTATAGGTCGTATCGTTTTTAGAGCAACCGTAAAACGTGATAACGTAGATGTTGTAGCGATCAATGACTTATTAGATGTTGAGCACTTAGCATACCTTTTAAAATACGACTCAGTACACGGAAACTTTGATGGTACTGTTGAGGTAAAAGACGGTAACCTTGTGGTAGATGGTAAAACAGTACGTATCACTGCAGAGCGTGACCCTAAAAACCTTAAGTGGGATGAAGTAGGAGCAGATGTTGTTGCAGAATGTACCGGTATCTTTACTTCTATGGAGACTGCTGATTATCACATTCAGGCAGGTGCCAAGAAAGTTGTTATTTCTGCACCTTCTAAAGATGTACCTATGTTTGTAATGGGTGTAAACCATAAAGATGTAACTGCAGATAACAAAATCGTTTCTAACGCATCTTGTACTACAAACTGTCTTGCGCCATTGGCAAAAGTTCTTAACGATGCTTATGGTATCGAAGAAGCTTTAATGACTACAGTTCACGCTACTACCGCAACACAAATGACTGTTGATGGTCCTTCTAAGAAAGACTGGAGAGGTGGTCGTTCTGCTTTAGCAAACATCATCCCTGCAAGTACTGGTGCAGCTGTAGCTGTAACTAAAGTAATTCCTGAATTGAAAGGGAAATTAACCGGTATGGCTTTCCGTGTTCCTACTCCAGATGTATCTGTTGTAGATTTAACGGTAAAACTTTCTAAGGACACAAGCTACGAAGACATCAAGAAGACCTTTAAAGCGGCTTCTGAAGGTGAGATGGCTGGTGTATTAGGATATACTGAAGAAGCAGTAGTTTCTCAAGACTTTGTAAGTGACCCACGTACTAGTATTTTTGATGCAGGTGCTGGTATTGAATTGAATTCTAAATTCTTCAAGATCGTTTCTTGGTATGATAACGAGTTTGGATATTCAAACAAGTTAGTTGACTTAGAGGAATACGTTAATTCACTTTAATCGTATTAACTGAATATATGCCCTTTAAACCATTATGGTTTAAAGGGTTTTTTAAACTCTTACAAACACATGATATTATTAGTAGATAGCGGATCGACAAAGACTGACTGGATCGCATTAAATGCTGAAGGTACCGAAATATTTCAAACACAAACTTTTGGACTCAATCCACAAGTTTTGTCTGCAGAAATCTTAACAGAGCGTATCATCAACAACTATGAATTGTACAAACATCGTCACGATGTTACTCACGTGCACTTTTATGGTGCCGGTTGTGGTACTCAAAAACCTAAGGAATTAATCCAGGGTGTTTTTGAAGATTTTTTTGATAAAGCACAGGAAATCGATATTAAAGAAGATACCTATGCTGCACTTTACGCTACTACTAGAAAAGATGAAGCCGGTATTGTTTGTATCATTGGTACAGGTTCTAACTGTAGCCTTTATGACGGTGAGAATATAGAGCAGAAAGTAACTTCATTAGGATATATCCTGATGGATGATGGTAGCGGAAATTATTTTGGACGTCAACTTTTGCGTGATTTCCACTTTAATAAGATACCTAAAGAACTTGCCTATGAGTTTGCTAAGCAATTTGATTTAACGGCAGAAAGCATTAAAAATCATTTGTATAAAATGCCAAATCCTAACACCTATTTGGCGCAGTTTGCACGCTTTGTGATCACTAATAAAGATCACGAATACTGCAGAAAACTAATCCGTAAAGGGTTTAAATTATTTATTGAGCATCAAATTCTTCAATTTGAGAATGCTAAAGAAATACCGGTGCACTTTGTAGGTTCAATTGCATTTTATCTACAAGCTGAACTGAAAGAATTACTTCAGGAGTATGACCTGAAAATTGGTAAAGTTCTAAAACGTCCTATTGAAGGATTAGTGGCTTACCACAAAAATTATATGATGGTGTAAGTACAACTACACCTATCAATATTAAAAAAGCCTGAACGCATCGTTCAGGCTTTTTTAATGCTTTTTGTGCAAGAGCTTATTTTATTGCGATAACCGAAATTTCAACGTTTACAAATTTAGGGAGGTTGGCCACTTCAACAGTTTCACGAGCCGGAGCGGTTTCTTCATTAAAGAAAGTTCCATAAACTTCATTTACTTGTGCAAAGCTGTTCATGTCGCTTAAAAAGATCGAGCTTTTAACCACATTTTCAAATGTGAGTCCGGCTTCGGTTAAAATAGCTTCTAAGTTTTGCATTACCATTTTAGTTTCCGCAGCAATATCTCCGCTAACGAGTTCGCCTGTTTTTGGATCTAACGGAATTTGACCACTTACAAAAAGCGTGTCTCCTGCAAAAACCGCTTGATTATAAGGTCCTATAGGTGCCGGAGCATTTGTGGTACTAATGATTTTTTTCATGGTATTTGGTTTTTTAGATTGGTTTAAAGTTGCTGATCTGGCGTGCGGCGTTGCTCGTATTTTAGATCGCTTAAGACACTAGACTTAATTCCTATAAAGAAGTTCCACGAGGCATAGGTTCCAAATGGGGTCCAGGCAAATGTCATATTAAAACTCTCCAAGTCTCGCGCAAAGCGCAACTGAGTTGGTGTAAATTTCCCCGTGGTAAGGTCAATACCAGACGATGCACCAACAAACCATTTTTCGCCAAGCTCCACATCGCCACTAAAGTTGATCGCGTGCGAAGTGATCATATTCTGGCGTGCCGCATTTCCATAATTCACATTATAGTTTACCCGTAAATTCCACGGAATGGTATAATTGTACAATTCCTGTTCTTTATCAGGATCTTCGTCTGCGCCCTCGGTGTCGTTAAACTTGTTTTGCAATTGCCTGCTGTCTTCACCAAGTAAGTTATCGCGCCTCCCACCATTACGAGCGGTCTGCGTGTTTTCATCTTCAAGATCGTCATTTTCTTTCCCAAAACTTTTACTGCTGAAAGAATAACCAAAATTAGCGCTCGCATTGGTCAGTCTAAAAAGGCTTCCACCATTAGCGATATTCAGTTTATCTATGCGTCGGTTGTTATTGTTTAAAGCATAAGGGTCAAGCGTCATATTAAAGTTTACGCTTAGCTTGCTTTGAATGATCGGGATGGTCCCTCGTACCGAAACCGGACTTAGTTTTAAACTGTCTGCTAAAAAGTTATAGTTTGTAGAAATTGCTAAGTTGCTGATCAGGTCTATCTTTTTGGGTTCAATGGCGGTACTGTCTCTATCGCGCACTTTAGCTTCAACAGTGTTGTTTACGCTAAAACTAATTCCGCTAGAGCTAAAATTACTTGGAGCTCCGTAGAAACCGCCTTCAAAACGAGAATAAGTCACCTCGCGTGTAAGATCGCCATTAGGATCATCTAGTTCAGGTGCTAAAAACGTCTCATAATACTGGTCAAAAGCCGGATTGTAATTGAAAGAGACCGAAGGTTTCATAGTATGACGAATAGCCTGAATCTTTTTATCATCGCCAAAATTAGCCTGACCATAAACCGTGGTTCCCACACTGGTGCTAAAATTATACGTATTAAAACGATCAAAACCATTAACGGTATCGAGTACGATCTCGCGGGTGGTGGGGTCAAAACGTTGATCAATAGTTTCAAAAACCCAGCTTTCCTGAAGGTTTGTACTCGCCGAAACACTAAAGTGTTTAAACAGTTTAAAGTTGGTCGTCACAGGGATGCTGTGACGCACGCCTAACTCGGCATCTCTAAACATTTGTGGGGTAAAAAATAAGCTGTCTGTAGTTTCAAAACGGTTTTCTCCACTCATACTATAATTGAAGTTGATGTTTTGAAAAATTCCTTTTTTGCTTCCGGCTTTAGGAGCAAACGGGTAAATACGATCTACGTTAAGATTTACACTAGGCAAGGTCATGTTTATAGCTTGCGTTTGTGTGTTTTGAGAATGTCTAGCGGTAAGCGCTAAATTCACCTGCGGAACGGTTTGAAAAGTCTTAGAATAAGACACCGAAGAGCTCAGCGTGTTAGTTAATCTACTCGCCGTATTATCAATGTTCGTCGACTGTTGAAAGTAATTACTACTTCCTAGGTTTACCGAAGCAGAAAATCTGGAATTAGGATTTGACTTACTATCTTGACTATGCGACCACTGAATGTTGTAGGTGTTGGTTTCAGAAAAATCAGGCAAACCACGCTCACTAGATAACAAACGCTCAAAACGAATGTTTACATTACCACTAAATTTATAACGCTTTCTATAGGCGCTGGCTGCGCGTAGGGCGTAACTTCCATTAGTGTAGTAATCACCCGTTAGCGTAAGGTCCATATAATCATTCAGTGCAAAATAATAACCACCATTTTGCAGAAAGTACCCACGCTCATTATTTTCTCCCGGAGAGGGCATAATAAATCCTGATACGCTGGTTTCCTTTTCCATAGGAAAATAAGAAAAAGGAACACCTAAAGGAATTGGGACGTCATACACAAACATATTGACCAGCCCGGTAACGATTTTTTTATTGGGAACGAATTTTACTTTACGCGCATAAAAATAGTACTCAGGATCTTCTTCATTTTCACTGGTAGTAAAGCGCACGTTTTTCATAAAAACAACCGAGTCGTTTACTCGCTTGCTCACTTCATTTTTGATATAAAATTCTTGCTGCTGGGTACGCGAACCGTAAATAAGTGCTTTTTCGGTTTTAAAATTATATTTGATCGAATCAGGCTCAACGGTATTTGGGCCTTGAACAAAAACCGGAGGTTGCGTGTAACCGGTAGAATCGGTTATACCTTTAGCAAAAACAGTATTGGTATTATTATCCACGATGATTTGCCCGGCAGTAATGGTGATATCTGTGTAAGCAACCTGCGCTTCGTTATAGAGGTAGAGTTTGTTTGCTCTACGGTCAAATCTAGAGTAATCGGTAGTGGTATATTTAACAATATCGGTAAGCGCTTCGCGCGGAGCAACAATGCTATCTTGAGCGGTACTGTCTTGAGCGCTTTCATCTGGCGTCTCAACGAGCAAGTTTCCTTTAGGAATGAGTCGGTTATTAGATTCCGTAGTATCTGCAGGAATCGTTTTTAGCGTATTAACCGGAAGTTCCTGAGCTTGTAAAGACCCATAGTAACTAAGGCTTAAGCCTAAAACTAGCAGTACTGAAAGGATCTTTGTTTGCAATGGGATTAATACTATTTTTGTAAATGTAAGGGCAATTTTCAAAGTGCCAAAATTACATCTATTTTTTAGAAGCCCTAAAGTTATACGCATTAAATATGGCGAAAGAAACTTTACAAATCTTCTGCATTTTAGAAATATGTTGAATAAAACTTTTAAGTACTCCTTAACGTGCAAAAATGATTTCTATTTATAAAATAGGAGCACTTGATTGACGTTACCCAAATATGAGAACGATAACAACCTATATATTAGTATTCCTTCTGGCAGTGACTGGGCAAAATATTTTTGCAAACAAAAAACCTGCTGACACTAAGAAATTTGTGGTGGTCATTGACGCCGGGCACGGCGGAAAGGATCCCGGGAAAAATGCTAAAGGAAATCTGCTGGAAAAAAACATCGCGCTTAAAATTGCATTGTTAGTAGGGGAAGAGCTCCAAAAGCATAACGATATTGAAGTGGTGTATACCCGTAAAACTGATATTTTTGTAGAACTCGCAGAGCGCGGCGCGATCGCCAACCGGGCAAATGCAGATCTGTTTGTCTCTATACATTGTAATGCTCATAATTCTCAGGCATTGGGTGCAGAAACTTATGTTTTAGGGTTGCACCGAAATAAAACCAATTTTGAGGTTGCTAAAGCAGAAAATGAGGTGATTTATCTGGAGGATAATTATGAGGAAAAGTATGCGCAGTATAATTTGAATTCGCCTGAATCTCTAATCGGACTTACTTTAATGCAGGAAGAATTTTTAGATCAAAGCATTCAGTTGGCGAGTTATGTTCAGGATAATTTCAGAGTAAAACTACACCGCAAAGACCGAAGCGTAAAACAAGCAGGGTTTGTGGTTTTGCACCAAACCGTTATGCCGAGTATTCTTATTGAAACAGGTTTTATTACTAATAATGAAGAGGGGCGGTATTTGAATTCCTCTAACGGTCAAAGAGAAATTGCTCACGCCATCGCTGAGGCAGTAGGGAAATATAAAGACAATGTAAGCACCAATGATTTTCTGGGGATTACTAAGGTTGTTCCGGCGGTAGAGGTTAAAGATGTCATTATAGACGATGCTATTTTTAAAGTGCAAATAGCCGCAAGCAGTCGCAGTCTGGATACGAAGCCTTATAACTTTAAGGGGTTAAGAGGTATTCAGAAAAATAAAGAAGGTAAGTTGTATAAATACTATTACGGCGATACCTCTAACTACACAGAAATTGAACGGAAATTGCAGGAAGCAAAATCTAAAGGATACAAGACTGCGTACATCGTTGCTTTTAAAAATGGGATTAAGCAAAACGCAAATGAATTTATAAATAAAAGTTAGCGTGTAAAGCCTTAATAGAATTTATTCCTAAATTTGAGGCTCATCAAAAAAAAAATTACATTGAACATTTCTAGAGAAGTAAAAACAGGTCTTCTGGCAGTAATTGCTATAGCTCTGCTCATCTTCGGTTATAGTTTTTTAAAAGGGAATAACCTCTTAAATAACGACCGAACCTACTACGCAATTTACGACAATGTAGAAGGCTTGTCACAAGGCTCTAACGTTACCATTAACGGTCTTGTGGTAGGTAAAGTATTGTCTATTGACTTTGCTGATTCTCGTGGGGATCTTTTAGTGACCTTTAATGTTCAGAATGATTTTCAATTTTCAAAAAACAGTAAAGCCCAAATTTACGGAGGTGGATTGATCGGCGGGAAAAACCTTTCTATCGTTCCTGACTATGAGCGCGGCGATGTTGCAGAATCAGGAGATACGTTGCAGGGGACTATTGACGAAGGTATTTTTGAGCTGGTTAATGAGCGTCTTACGCCGTTACAAGCTAAAGTAGAAGAGGTGATCAATAGTACTGACTCTGTTCTCGTAGGTGTGTCAGATGTTTTAGATAAAAAAACGCGTAAAAATTTAAGAGAAACCATTGAGCAGATCAGTCAGACTGCGGCTAACTTTAATCAGGCTTCTAACTCGCTTAACAAGCTTTTAGCTGATAATGACCAGAAACTTACCCGTACGTTTACCAATCTTGATGAGATGTTAGCCAACTTTAATAAGGTGAGCGATAGCCTTTCAAAGGTTGATGTGAACGCTTTGGTAACGCGTATGGAAAGTGTATTGGCAGACTTTGAAAGCATTTCTTCAAAAATTGAAAATGGAGAAGGAACTTTAGGTCAGTTTATCAATGACGATAAAATGTACAATAACCTGGAGCGTGCTACCAAGCAAATGGAAGAACTGATGCAGGACATCAAGCTCAATCCAAAGCGCTATGTACATTTTTCGGTATTCGGGAAAAACCCGGGACCGTATGAAGAGCCCAAAGATTCACTTAGATAATTTCTATGCAGTATTTACCTAATATTTTGTTTGTAATTGCGCTTGCAGCAGGAGTAGGCTTTTTTGTATTCAATATTAAAAAGCTCATTCGCAACATTAAATTAGGTCGCGATGAAGACCGCACAGATAATAAAGCGCAGCGTTTTAAAAATATGGCTAAGATTGCGCTTGGTCAATATAAAATGGTCGTGCGTCCGGTTTCAGGGATTATTCACGTTTTAGTCTATCTCGGTTTTATCATTATCAATCTTGAGGTTCTAGAGATCATCATTGACGGGATTTTTGGTACGCACCGTATTTTTAGTTTCTTAGGTGGATTTTACGATTTCTTGATCGCGGTTTTTGAAATTTTTGCACTTTTGGTTTTGGTAGGTGTGATCATCTTCTGGATCCGTCGAAATATACTACATATCAAGCGCTTCTTAAACCGAGAAATGAAAGGTTGGCCCAAGTTAGATGCTAACCTCATTCTTTATTTTGAAGTGGTTTTGATGCTGTTGTTCTTGACGATGAATGCGGCAGACTTGACGTTGCAGACTAAAGGTGCTGAACATTACGCAAGTGCAGAAGGAATTGTAGGAGCCTTTCCTGTAAGTCAATTTATTGCGCCATTTTTTGAAAACTTAAGCATCCCTACGTTAATCGTGATTGAGCGTGCGGCGTGGTGGATTCATATTTTAGGAATTTTAGTATTCTTAAACTATCTCTATTATTCAAAACATTTACATATTCTGCTTGCATTCCCCAATACGTATTTTGCACGTTTAAAGCCGCAGGGACAATTTGATAATCTCGAGGCAGTGACCAATGAGGTTAAATTGATGATGGACCCTGAAGCTGACCCGTACGCGATGCCTGAAGAAGGGGCGGAAGATGAGGTGCCGGCAAAATTTGGTGCCAGTGAAGCTACAGATTTAAGTTGGGCACAGTTATTAAATGCCTATACCTGTACGGAGTGTGGTAGATGCACCAGCGAGTGCCCTGCAAATCAAACTGGAAAAAAGCTATCGCCACGTAGAATTATGATGGCATCTAGAGATCGTATAGAAGATATAGGCAAAAATATAGATGCTAATAAAGGAACCTTTAAAGAAGACGGTAAACAATTATTAGATGACTATATTAGCCGCGAAGAATTATGGGCATGTACTACGTGTAACGCGTGTGTAGAAGCCTGCCCGGTAGGGATAAACCCGTTATCTATTATTATGGATATGCGTCAGTATTTAGTGATGGAACAGAGCGCTGCTCCTACTGATCTTAACAACGCGATGACTAATATAGAAAACAATGCAGCTCCGTGGCCTTTCAATCAGATGGATAGAGCCAATTGGATCTCTGAAAACTAGAAACCAACCAGTAAATATCAAAATAGAGAACTCATGAAAAAAGAGGAAGTAGACAAAATGTTAAGCGACAAACTGCAAGACGGCGAACACGTAAGCCCGGTTTTGCCGGAAGGAGTTAAAAACTACCTCATTGACATAGATGGTACAATTACAGAAGATGTGCCTAACGAAGAGCCTGAGCGTATGGCAACGTGCAAGCCATTTCCAGATGCTTTAGCAACCTTAAACAAATGGTATGATGAAGGGCATATTATATGTTTCTTTACTTCTCGTACCGAGGAGCACCGTGAGGTGACTGAAAACTGGCTTAATAAGCACGGTTTTAACTATCATAGTCTTTTAATGGGAAAACCACGCGGTGGTAACTATCATTGGATTGATAATCACCTAGTGCGTGCAACACGCTACAAAGGGAAGTTTACAGACCTTGTAGAAAAAGATGTAACAATTGAAGTATTTAAAGATTAAGTTCTTTAAAAAATAGCAAATATTAAAATTATGACAGAAGCTATCAAGGTACCTACGATGGCAGAATATATGGCGCAAGGAAAGTCTCCAGAAGTACTGTTCTGGGTAGGCTGCGCCGGAAGTTTTGACGATCGGGCAAAAAAGATCACAAAAGCATTTGTTAAGCTCCTAGCAAAAGCCGGGGTCGATTTTGCTGTATTGGGTACTGAAGAAAGCTGTACAGGCGATCCTGCAAAACGTGCAGGAAACGAGTTTTTATTCCAGATGCAGGCGGT
>Ga0114904_1001555_pt1 | contig 11049 bp, 10 predicted proteins | sample MalvirDeepMed_s6_FD_83498 | JGI IMG/M metagenome (GOLD analysis project Ga0114904, IMG submission 83498) | Marine viral communities from the Global Malaspina Expedition - Malaspina viral metaG DeepMed_s6 | ecosystem: Environmental > Aquatic > Marine > Oceanic | place: Mediterranean Sea... | reverse complement strand
GGGCCGATCTCGGTGCGGACCCAGCCGCGCAGCTCCTTCTTGAGCTCCTCGGACGGCTCGATCCCGTTCATCAGCGTCACGTAGCAGTAGATGCCCTGGCCCTTGACGGGGTGCGGGTAGCCCACCACCGCCGCCTCGGCGACCTTGGCATGCGCCACCAGCGCCGATTCGACCTCGGCCGTGCCCATGCGGTGGCCCGAGACGTTGATCACGTCGTCGACCCGGCCGGTGATCCAGTAATCGCCATCTGCGTCGACGCGGCAGCCGTCGCCCGAGAAATAGTAGCCCTTGTACTGCTGAAAATAGGTCTGCTCGAAGCGCTCGTGATCGCCCCAGACGGTGCGCATCTGCCCCGGCCAGCTGTCGGCGATCGCCAGAACGCCCTCGGTCGGCGCGTCGTGGATCTCCTCCCCGGAGCTGGGCTCGAGCACCACCGGCCTGATGCCGAAGAACGGCTTCATCGCCGAGCCGGGCTTGAGCGCGTGGGCGCCGGGCAGGGGGGTCATCAGGTGGCCGCCGGTCTCGGTCTGCCACCAGGTGTCGACGATCGGGCAATTTCCCTTGCCGATCTTGTCATTGTACCAGTTCCAGGCCTCGGGGTTGATGGGCTCGCCGACGGTGCCGAGCAGCTTGAGAGAGCTCAGGTCGCATTTCTCGACGAAGGCGTCGCCCTGGCCCATCAGCGCCCTGAGCGCGGTCGGCGCGGTGTAGAACTGGTTGACCTTGTGCTTGTCGCAAACCTCCCAGAAGCGGCTGGCGTCGGGCCAGGTCGGCACGCCCTCGAACATCAGCGTGGTGGCGCCGTTGGCAAGCGGGCCGTAGACGATGTAGCTGTGGCCGGTGACCCAGCCCACATCCGCGGTGCACCAGTAGACGTCGCCGTCGTGATAGTCGAACACGACCTCGTGGGTGAGGGCGGCGTAAACCAGATATCCACCACTTGCGTGCACAACTCCCTTGGGCTTGCCGGTCGAGCCCGAGGTGTAAAGGATGAAGAGCGGGTCTTCGGCGTTCATCGGGCGCGGCGGGCAGTCGGGGGCGGCGTGCTCCATGAGGTAGTTGAGGTCGACATCGCGGCCGTCGATCCAGCTGGTCTGGTCGCCGGTATGCTTGACCACCAGGCAGCGGACCTTGTCCGAGCAGTGCAGGAGGGCTGCGTCGGTGTTGGACTTGAGCGCGGTCTTGCGGCCGCCGCGGGGCGCGGTGTCGGCGGTGATGACGATCTTGGCGCCGCAATCGTTGATGCGGTTGGCCAGCGCGTCGGGCGAGAAGCCGGCGAAGACGATGGAATGGATGGCGCCGATCCGGGCGCAGGCCAGCATGGCATAGGCGGCCTCGGGGATCATCGGCAGGTAGATGACCACGCGGTCGCCGCGCATCACGCCCTGGCTGAGCAGGACGTTGGCCATGCGGTTCACCTTGTCGTAGAGCTCGGCATAGGTGATGTGCTGGGCGGGATCGTCGGGGTTGTCGGGCTCGAAGATGATCGCGGTCTGGTTGGCGCGGGTCTTGAGGTGGCGGTCGACGCAGTTATAGGCGACGTTGAGCACGCCGTCCTCGAACCACTTGATATCGACCTTACCGAACTCGAAGCTGGTGTTCTTGATCCTGGTCGGCCGGGCCATCCAGTCGAGCCGCTGCGCCTCGTCGGCCCAGAACCCCTCCGGATCGCTGATCGAGCGGGCATACATCTCGTCATATTTGGCCGCGTCCACATGCGCCTTGCTGACGAAATCGGATGATGGCGGGTAGGTGCCGGCAGCGGCGGTTTGGGCATCGTCTTTCATGGAGATCCTCCCTAGATCCGTATTTCCAGAACGCCGCAGTGCGGCATTTCCCATCCCTGCGCCGATCATACGCGAGAGCGAAAAGAAATAAATAAGTAACCGAAAACACGTATTTTATTTGTAAAAGATTTTCGTTAGCGCGGCGGTTTCTGTAAATTCCTTCGCAGACATTAAGGAATTGCCCCTTATTTCAACGCGCTCGTGTTGACGCGATGTGACCGATCTTTCTGCAAGAACGTGCCGGAGCAGCTCGCCCATAGGGTGTGACATATTGTTCCGGTATGCCTTTGCATACACATCCGGACGGGAGGCCGGAGCCAAAGGGGCGGGAACGAGTCGGCCAAGCGGCTTGCGTCATGCGCTTGATGCTCTAACCTCGCGCGCCAAGGCGGCTGGAGGGCCGTCGACCAAAGGGAGGAAAATATCAAATGAAGACCACCACCAAGACGCTGTGCGTCTCCGCGCTCACCCTCGCTTTCGCCACCGAGGCGATGGCGACGGAATGGAACGTGTCGGTCTGGGGCAAGCGCCGCGCCTTCACCGAGCATCTGCACAAGCTGGCGGAACTTGTCGAGGAAAAGACCAACGGCGAGTTCACCATGAACATCTCGTATGGCGGCCTGTCCAAGAACACCGAAAATCTCGACGGCATCTCGATCGGTGCCTTCGAGGTGGCCCAGTTCTGTGCCGGCTATCATCCCGACAAGAACCGCGCGATCACCGTGCTCGAGCTACCCTTCCTCGGGGTTTCCAACCTCGACGAGGAGGTGGCGGTGAGCCACGCGGTCTATGACCACCCGGCGGTCGCCGACGAGATGGCGCAGTGGAACGCGCGCATGCTGATGACCAGCCCGATGCCGCAATACAACCTCGTGGGCACCGGCGAGCCGCGCGATGAGCTCTCGGAGTTCGATGGCATGCGGGTGCGCGCCACCGGTGGCCTCGGCCGGGCCTTCGAGGCGGTGGGCGGCGTGCCGACCTCGGTGACCTCGTCCGAGGCCTATCAGGCGATGGAATCCGGCGTCGTCGACACCGTGGCCTTCGCCCAGCACGCGCATCTCTCGTTCGGCACCATCAACGAGGCCGACTGGTGGACCGCCAACCTCAACCCCGGCACGGTGAACTGCCCGGTGGTGGTCAACATCGATGCCTATGACGCGCTCTCGGACGAAGAACGCGAGGCGCTCGACAGCTCGGTGCCGGAGGCCATCGACTACTATCTCGAGAACTACAGCGAGCTGCTGGCGCGCTGGGACGAGGTGCTGGCCGAGAAGGAGGTCGAGAAGGTGATGATCTCGGACGCGCAGCTGGCCGAGTTCAAGGAGGTCGCCATGCCGATCCACCAGCAGTGGATCGACGACATGACCTCGCAGGGCCTGCCGGGGCAGGAGCTCTATGACCTTGTGAACGGCACGCTCGAAGACACGCGCGCGTCGAACTGAGCCGATCCGCCCCGTGCGACGGGGTGATCCTGTCGCCCCCGGATCGCCGATCCGGGGGCCTTTGACTTGTGAAAGGTGCTGCGATGGCTGGTTCCTCCGCCGTACTGGGCGACACGTCGACGCTCAGCCGTCTCGACCGCGGATTGCTGAAGCTCGAGACGGTGTTTGCCTTCCTCTCGGGCCTCGGGGCCTTTGCGCTGATGGTGCTTGCCGTGGTCTCGGTGAGCGGGCGCAATTTCTTCAACGAGCCTCTGCGCGGCTATGTCGACTGGATCGAGACGGCGATGCCGCTGATCGCGATCCTCGGCATTTCCTACGTGCAGCGGCAGGGCGGTCACATCCGCATGGACATCGTCGTGGGCAAGCTGAAGGGCCGGGCGCTCTGGGCTGCGGAATGGCTGACCACCTTCGGCATTCTCGTGCTGATCGTGGCGCTGGTCTGGGGGTCGTGGGCGCATTTCGACCGCAGCTTCGACATGACGCGGCCGATGTGGTCGCGCGACAGCACCATCGACATCGGTCTGCCGCTGTGGCCCGCCAAGCTGATCGTGCCGGTGGCGTTCACGGTGATGAGCCTGCGGCTGGCGCTGCAGCTCTGGGGCTATACACGGGCGCTGGTGCTCGGGCTCGCGCATCCCGTGGCGGTGCCGCTGGTGCAGAGCGTCGCGGAACAGGCGGCGGAAGAAGCCGCGCATATCCGGGGGCATGACGACTGATGGACACGATTGAAATCGGCCTGTGGGTGACCGGCGGGATGCTGGTGATCGTGGTGCTGGGCATGCGCGTGGCCTTTGCCGCGGGGCTTGCCGGGCTTGTGGGGCTTGTCTGGATCTTCTGGGACAAGCGCAGCTACGATCCCGAGATGCTGGGCTGGGCGATCGGCGTGGCGGTCAAGACCGCCGGGCAGATCCCCCATGGCAAGGTCGCCAACCAGGCGCTGAGTCTCATCCCCACCTTCATCCTGATCGGCTTTCTGGCCTACTATGCCGGCCTGACCAAGGCGCTCTTCGAGGCGGCCAAGCGCTGGATGGCCTGGGTGCCGGGCGGGCTCGCGGTGTCGACCGTGTTCGCCACGGCGGGCTTTGCGGCGGTGTCCGGCGCCTCGGTCGCGACCTCGGCGGTCTTCGCCCGCATCGCCATCCCCGAGATGCTCAAGATCGGCTACGACAAGCGCTTCGCGGCGGGCGTGGTGGCGGCCGGCGGCACGCTGGCCTCGCTGATCCCGCCCTCGGCGATCCTCGTGATCTACGCCATCATCGTCGAGCAGGACGTGGGCAAGCTGCTGCTCGCCGGCTTCATCCCCGGGGCCTTCTCGGCGGTGGTCTACGGCGCGCTGATCATTGGCCTTGCGCTCACCATCAAGGGCTTCGGGCCGCCGGTGCGGGGCTTCACCTGGGGCCAGCGCTTTGCCGCGCTGCCGCCGGCGCTGCCGATCGTCGCGGTGGTCGTGATCATCATCTTCTTCGTCTACAACCCGTTTGGCGACGCCTGGGGCACGCCGACCGAGGGCGGCGCGGTGGGCGCGTTCATCGTCTTCCTGATGGCGCTGCTGCACGGCATGCGGGGGGCCGAGTTGAAGGACGCCCTGATCGAGACGGCGAAGCTCTCGATCATGATCTTCACGATCATCTGGGGGGTGCTGATCTATGTGCGCTTTCTCGGCTTCGCCGATCTGCCCACGGCCTTCGCCGACTGGATTTCGTCGCTGCAATATCCGCCGATGCTGATCCTGATCTGCATCCTGCTGGCCTATGCGGTGCTGGGCATGTTCATGGACGCCATCGGCATGCTGCTGCTGACCCTGCCGGTGGTCTACCCGGCGGTGATGGCGCTCAATGGCGGCGAGACCGTGTCGGCGGCGGAGAGCACCTTTGGCATGTCGGGCGAGATGTGCGCGATCTGGTTCGGCATTCTCGTGGTGAAGATGGCCGAGTTCTGCCTGATCACGCCGCCCATTGGGCTCAACTGCTTCGTGGTGGCGGGGGTGCGTCCCGATCTCAGCGTGCAGGACGTGTTCCGCGGCGTGATGCCGTTCTTCCTTGCCGACGCGGTGACCATCGGCCTGCTGGTGGCCTTTCCGTCCATCGTGCTCTGGCTACCCTCGCTGGCCTGAGCCACAGCCCGCTCGGGCCGCGCGTATGGGGCTGAAAATGAGAGCGGCGCCGCCCGGGAGGTCCGGGCGGCGCCGTTTTCCCTGGCCGGGTCGGGAAGAGGCGGCCTGACGGGATCTGGCCCAAGGGACGGGCTGTGCTCACCTTGGGCGATCCCGCCTCGGTAGGGAATTCTTAAGTTCTAAGAACCGGTGCCCGAGCGCGTTTTGCCTCGGCGGAACCTTTGTTATCAATTGCGCGTTAACCGTGCAGAACGACCGGATGGCATCGCCTCCGTGGACACCAAACTAGTGGAAGACCTGATCTCTCGGAGCGGTGTGCTCCGGCGGAGGCCTTGCGGCGCCGCTCAGATAGATTGTGTCTTCCGCACCCGATACGAAAAGGAGACCTCATCATGGAATTTGCAGGCATTGGCGGCTTTATCGTCCTCATCCTCGACATCTGGGCCATCGTCTCGATCCTCAGCTCGGGCGCGAGCACCGGCTCGAAAGTGCTTTGGACGCTGCTCGTTCTCATCCTGCCGGTCCTCGGCTTCATCATCTGGCTGATCGCCGGCCCGAAATCCTCGCGCGCCGCGGTGTGATCGCAGGCTTTAACCTTCACGTAACCGATTAAGATCCCATCGGAGGACTCTGTCATGCTTTACTGGGCCATTCTGTTCTTCATCGTCGCCATTGTGGCTGGCGTGTTCGGTTTCGGCGGCATCGCGTCCGCGTCTGCCGGCATCGCGCAGGTGCTGTTCTTCATCTTCCTCGTGCTGTTCGTGATCGCACTCGTGATGAAGTTCGTACGCAAGGTCTGACGCCGCTGGCGCAGACAACCGCTTCACGACAAACGCCGCCGTGCCTCACACGGGCGCGGCGGCTTTTTACTGCGCATCCGATGGGAGGCGCGGGCAGGGGGCGCAAACGAAGAAAGCGCGCCACGAGGGCGCGCTTTTTCCAAGGCCAGTGAGAGAGACGGAGAGAGACGTCAGGCCTTGAGCGTTTCGGTCGACGAGAAGAACATCGCCTGGCTGACCGCGGAGCGAACCTGTTCTTCGGAATAGGGCTTGGAGATCAGGAAGGCCGGCTCCGGGCGCTCACCGGTGAGCAGGCGCTCGGGGAAGGCGGTGATGAAGATCACCGGGCGGTCGCCCAGTTCCTTGAGGATGTCGTGCACCGCGTCGATGCCCGACGAATTGTCGGCCAGCTGAATGTCGGCCAGCACGAGGTCGGGAGTGTCCTTCTTGGCAAGGTCGATGGCTGCATCACGCGTGCGCGCCACGCCGGTTACCCGATGGCCGAGATCGGCCACGATGCTCTCGAGGTCCATGGCGATGATCGCCTCGTCCTCGATGATCAGCACCCGGCCAGACACGGCGTCGGCCATTTCCTGACGCGCAAGCCCCACAAGCTGCTCGGCCTCACCGCCTTCAATCTGCATGATCTCGGCCAGCTCGGAGATCGAGAAATCCTCGATCGTGTGCAGCAGAAGCGCCTCGCGGCTGTTGGTGGTCAGCTTCGACAGACGGTCATGCGCCTTGGCGAGGGCGCCGGTGTTTTCCTCGACCACCGGGGCACCGGTGCTGACCCAGATGCCGTGAAAGACCTTGAACAGCCCGACCTTGGGTGAGCTGGCATCGGAGGCGGCGCTGCGATCAGTCAAGATCGCCTCGAGCGTGGCAGCGGCGTAGTTGTCGCCGGTGGTCTGGCTGCCGGTCAACGCGCGCGCATAGCGGCGAAGATAAGGAAGCGCTGCTCCGATGGCCTGGCTCAGGTCGCCTTTTGACATATCGAACGTCCTTTTTTTTCGATTTTTCGGGAACCAAACGTCTGATTGCTGCATTGGTTCCGGCATGAGCTTAAAATAATGCACGGCGCGTCAGAGAAAAAGAGCAAGGATCAAATGGGTCATACGCGGAGAAAAGACAAAGAGGCTGAGGTCATCGACGAGAATCTGCGTCGGGTCTACCAGGACATGCTGGACGAGAAAGTTCCGGACCGGTTCCTTGACCTTATTGCGCAGCTTAAATCACAGGACGATGACGGAAGTACTGCTGGCGGAGACGCCAAATGAGCGGTGATCCCCGGGACGAGCTCGTCGAGCACCTGCCCGCCCTCAGAGCGTTTGCCCTGTCGCTGACGCGCAACGGCGCCGTCGCCGACGACATGGTTCAGGACACGCTGGTCAAGGCGTGGTCCAAGATTTCCAGCTTCGAGCCCGGCACCAACATGCGGGCGTGGCTGTTCACGATCCTGCGCAACACCTATTACTCGAACCGCCGCAAGGCCGGTCGCGAGGTCTCGGACGCAGAGGGCGTTTTCACCGAGAGCCTGTCGGAGAAGCCCGCCCATGACGGCCGCCTCCAGATGGCGGACTTCCGCCGCGCCTTCGTCAAGCTGACCGACGAGCAGCGCGAGGCGCTGATCCTTGTCGGCGCGCAGGGATTCTCCTATGAGGATGCGGCAGAAACCTGCGGTGTCGCGGTCGGCACCATCAAGAGCCGCGTGAACCGGGCCCGCGCCCGCCTTGGCGAGTTGCTCAATCTCGATGACGATGACAATCTCGAGATGACCGACCAGGCGACGATGGCGGTGGTCACGGGCGCGCGCTCCGCCGCGCGCTGAACCGACAATCTCCTGGCCAGAGGTCTCTGGCCGGAGCAAACGACGAAAGACGAACGGGCAGGAATGATCGACAAAGCCTCGCCGCGCCTGCGCCCGATGGGCCTCGCAGCGCGCATGATCCTGTTTCTGTCGCTCGCGCTGATCCCGATCGGTGTCGTGGCCTATTTCCAGACGGCGAAGCTGCAGGAAGAGACCCGGCTGCGGTCGCAATTGTCGCTGGTGGCTCTGACCGAGGCTGGCGCGCTGGCCGAGCGCCAGACCGTGCTGCGGGCCCAGGGCGGTGCGCAGGCGCTTGGTGCCACGATGGGTCAGGAGTTGACCATGGGCGGCGATCCGGCCGCCTGCTCGGCGCGTCTGTCGTCCTATCTTGCCGCGTCCCCTGGCTATTCGTTCGGTCTCGTTCTGACCGTCGATGGCGAGGTTCCCTGCCACTCGGGCGAGCAGGACATCAATGTCACCGATTTTCCGCGCTTCCAGGCCATCGTCGAAAATCCCGGCTCGCGCGCCTGGCTGAACCCCAACGGTCCGCTGAGCCAGCGGTCGGTGATCGTCGTGGCAGAGCCCTTCTTTCTTGGCGGAGAGCTTGCCGGCCACGTTCTGCTGTCCGTGCCGTCCGCGCTGTTCTCCGGCGACAGGGATGGCGATGCGACCGGGCGCAACGGTTTCGAGGACATTATCACCTTCAACCAGGACGGCGAACTGCTGACCGCGCGCAACGGCGTGATGCAGGCGGCCGAGCACCTGCCGGCCGATCTTGATCTGGCCTCGCTGGCGAGAGGCAAGGCGCAGAGCTTCGCGGCCCGCAGCGTCGACGGAGAGACCCGGGTCTTCGCGGCGGCGCCGCTGGTGCCCGGTCTGGTCTATGCGCTTGGCGTCTGGAGCTCGACGAATGCCGAGGCCGAGGCGATCACGGTCACCGTCAACGGCATCGCCAAGGCGCTGCCGCTCCTGATGTGGGCGGCCTCCGTGATCGTGGCCTTCCTCGCGGTCAACCGGCTGGTGATCCGCCACATCAAGCGGCTGTCGCGCCGGATGCGCATCTTTGCCCGCACCCGCCGCATTCCCGAGCACCGGACCCATCTCGAGATGCCGGCGGAACTGGCCGAGATGGAGGACGATTTCCTCGACATGGCCGACGCGATCCTGCGCGACGAGGCGCAGCAGGAGAATGCGCTGCGCGAAAAGACCATCCTGCTGAAGGAGGTCCATCACCGGGTGAAGAACAACCTTCAGCTCATCTCGTCGATCATGAACATGCAGATCCGGCAGGCGCGCGAGCCCGAGACCAAGTTCGTGCTGCAGCGCCTTCAGGACCGCATCCGCAGCCTCGCGACGATCCACCGCAACCTGTACCAGACCGAGGATCTCGGCCATGTGGACGCAGGCGCGCTGCTGGTCGATCTGGTCGAGCAGATGACCGACATGACCGAAGTGGCCGGCGCGCCGATCAAGGTGAACACCGATCTCGAGCATATCGAGACGGTGCCGGATCAGGCGGTGCCGCTGTCGCTTCTGACCGCCGAGGCGCTCACCAACGCGCTGAAATACGCCTCGCCGCCGGCGGGTCTGAACCAGGCCGAGGTCTGGGTGCATTTCCGCTACGAGGGCGGCGGCCGGGCCATGCTCGAGATCTGCAACAGCGTGGCCCCCGAGGGCCCGTCCGAGCCGGAGATGCGGGTGGAACCGGCGGGGCTGGGCTCTCGTTTGATCCAGGCCTTCACGACGCAGCTTGGCGGCTCTCTCACGCAGGAGCGCGAGGCCAATGTCTACCGCATCCACGTGTCATTCGTGCTGAAGGATTTCGAAGCCGACGAGACCGTCCCGACCAAGGTGCCCAATGTCCCCGACTTCTGAGACTCCGCCCGAGCTGATCCCGCTGCCGCAACCGCGCAACGCGTCGGGAGAGTTGAGGCGGGTCGGTGTCGAGGTGGAGTTCTCGGGGATGACCGAGGAAAACGCGGCGCGGGTGCTGGCGGACACGCTCGGCGGCGCCGCGAGCGAGAAGAAGCCCGGCGAATGGTCGGTGACGGGCACGGAGCTCGGCGATTTCGAATGCTATCTCGACAGCGCGCCGCTCAACAAGATGGACCGCGAGGGCATCGGAAAATCGCTGCGCGAGCTTGCCCGCACCGTGGTGCCCGTCGAGATCGTCAGCGATCCCATCCAGATCGATCAGATCCCGGCGCTCGACGAGGCGCTCGAGGCCTTGGCGAAAGCCGGGGCGACTGGCACCACGGGGGGCGTGCTGCTGGGCTTTGGCGTGCATTTCAATCCCGAGGCGGCTGCGCTGACCTTCGAGGCCATCGCGCCGGTGCTCACCGCCTATGCCCTGCTCGAGGATCACCTGCGCCGCAGCGCCGGCATCGACTTCTCGCGCCGCATGCTGCCTTGGGTCGATCCATACCCGCGCAGCCTGCTCGACCGGCTGGCGGCGGATGACGGGCCCTTTGATATGCGCAGCCTGATCGACACTTATCTCGAGCTCGCGCCGTCGCGCAATCACGGGCTCGACATGCTCTGCCTCTTTGCCCAGATCGACCGGACCCGCGTGGCGCGGGTGATGGACATGGAGCAGATCCAGCCGCGTCCCACCTACCACTGGCGCCTGCCGGATTGTCGCATCAACGAGCCGGGCTGGTCACTTGCGCTCGAGTGGAACCGCTGGGCATTGGTCGAGCGCGTCGCCGCCGACAAAGCGCTCCTGCAGGGGCTCAAGTCGGCGTGGCGCGATCACCGCGAGTCGCTGACCTCGATCCGCTCGGACTGGGCCCGTCGCGTCGCCACCATGGTCACGAGCGCGTCGCCTTGAGGCCGCTGATCGGTGTCACCGTCTCGCGCCGTTCGGGCTGGCGCGTCTTCCCGTTGATGGCGCTGGCCATATGGCTTGCGGGCGGGCGCGCGCTGCGCTGGCAGGCGGGCTTTCGCAACATCAATCTAGACGCGGTGCAAGGCGTGGTGATCGGCGGCGGCGACGACATTGCTCCGACGCTCTACGGTGGTGAGCTGCGCCTCGGCGTGCGGCTCGACCCGGCGCGCGACGAGCTGGAATCCGGCGTGCTGCGCGGTGCCTTCGAGCGCCGGCTGCCGATCCTCGGCATTT
>Ga0114904_1001553_pt1 | contig 11058 bp, 3 predicted proteins | sample MalvirDeepMed_s6_FD_83498 | JGI IMG/M metagenome (GOLD analysis project Ga0114904, IMG submission 83498) | Marine viral communities from the Global Malaspina Expedition - Malaspina viral metaG DeepMed_s6 | ecosystem: Environmental > Aquatic > Marine > Oceanic | place: Mediterranean Sea... | reverse complement strand
GTGCTATAATAGGCGGTGAACGTGAGGTAGAGATAGCAACAGCTTGGATAAGAGATGATATGGCATTTTACAATACATTGAATCAAGAAACATGGAAAGCAATTAAAGATTTATATAAGAACAATATAGATATAGACCTAATAACACTCTCAGATAAAATAAAGGATTTAACAGGAAAATCAGAAGCATATTATCTAACTGGATTAACAGAATCAATAACAGGCACATCTAATGTAACAGAGTATGCGAGGATAGTATGGGAGAAATATATACAAAGAGAAACAGCCAAGAGCGCAAGAAAATTAGTAGATGCCAGTTATGAGGACTATAAAGAAGTAGGAAATATTCTAGAAAAGCATACAAAGTTAATATCAGAGCTAAGAGAGATACAACCATCAAAACAAATAGATATCAAAGACCTAGTAGAAGAAATGAGAGATAATATAAAAGATGGAGTGAATATCATTCCATTCAATAAACCTTATCTTGATTTCTCTGCTGGTGGAATGACAAGGAAAGAAGTAACTGTAATAGGTGGTAGACCGGGACATGGAAAAACAACATTAGTAACAAATATAGTAAAAGGACTAATAGAACAAGGATATGTTGTAATGATGTTCAATAGAGAAATGAGCAACACAGAGATGTTAAAGAAGTTCGTAGTAATGGAAAGTCCTAATCTACTGTACACTAATATAAGACAAAACTCTGTAGGTCAGGAGAATGAGGTGGAGTTTGAAGATACTCTTGACAAGATAAAGGATAAATACAGCAATCTAATAATGTATGAGAATATAAGGAGCCTTGAGGACAGTATGAGAGAAGTAGCAAAGCATAAGCCAGATGTCATAGTAGATGATTATATTCAATTGATACAGGTCAATGGTATAAAAGAAGGAAGAAGATTTGAGATTGAAAAGATAATGCAAGAATATAAATGGATATGTAAAGCAGAAAATTGTAGTTCAATATTAGTTAGTCAATTAAATAGGGAAATAGAGAAAAGGATAGACCCAAGACCAAGAATGTCAGATTATGCAGAAAGTGGTGTAATAGAACAAACAGCAGAATCTGCAGTATTCATATTCTATGGATATAACTTTGACCATGAAAGGTTCAATAGATATCAAAGTGAAATAATCATAGCAAAGAGCAGATACGGCAGAGTAGGAACTTATCCAGTTGGATTCAATGGCAACAGATGTTCATACTATATGAATAAGGATATGGCAATGGGAGATGAACCAATAGAAGATAACCAATGATTGTAATAGGAATAGACCCCGGCAAAAGCGGTGGAATAGCAATTCATGAGCATAGTATAACAAAAGCTATCAAGTGTCCAAAAACAGTTATGGAAATGTCATCAGTAATCAATAGCTGCACAACAATTGGATGGGTAGATAATCATAAAATAGTAGCATATATTGAAAATGTATGGGCATTCCCAACAGACGCTAGGAGCGCCGCATTCAAATTCGGGGTAAACTATGGACTCTGGCACGGGTTGCTAGCCTCTCATAAGATTGAAACACATACTGTTGTCCCTAGAGTATGGATGAAGTATTGGGAAGAACGATTAGGTATAGAATTTCCAAAAGATAAGCAAGAACGCAAAAGAAACTTAAAAGGTATAGCTCAACAGCACACAGATAAGAAGGTTACTTTATATAATGCAGATGCTATACTAATAGCTTTGTATGGTCTATCAAAAGAAAAGGAGGATAATGGTGACCGTAAAGAAAATAAAGAAAAATGATAAATGGGATTTTGAAATTCCGTATGTGTTGTATCTCAATTATTATATCATAGAAGCTTTTGTTAAACAATATATGTTCAGATGTGAAATATTTCAAAGGCTAATATGGATAGAGTTCATGATAACTGAGAACTACTCAATGATAAAACTAGGAATATGGAAACTATTCATACAGTTTGGGCCGGGTATAGAATATGAATAATGATAAAGAAATAATAGAGGTGGTAAGAAAGCTGTCCAAACTAATGAAAAAAATAGAAATGTTACTTGAAAGAATAGTAAGGCTATTATAACCTCCTACGTTAAGGGAGACTGGCAGGTACTGAGATAGGTCGAAACCTCGGTGCCTGCCTTATTTTTTTGCCATCAAAGTGATTCGTAAATATCTTCGGCAGGTAAGATTGCTTCTCTTAATGGAGATGGCATCCATTGTTTTATTCCTCTTAATGCATACTTTGAAAAATCCATAATCCAAGATGCCATAGTAAAAGCAAATACTGGCATCCAGTCTCTTACTATATCTAAGATTTTTTCCTCATCTTCATCTCGTACTGCCATATTTTTTATCATATTCAAAAATAACGCTATATGTATCATTCTAGAAACAAGAGGACTTGACCCTCCCCACATCATTCTTTGTGTATGCGTATCTCTTGATAAAATTTTAATTGACCTAATTAGCACTCTCCATATTCCATAATGAACTGAATTATACCACATCAATGTTGATGCTACTGAAAGCACTCCTCTTGTAAGCAATAAATTAGTGAGGTCATCCATAGGCTTACTGTCAAATTCTTTATTAATCCTTAAATATGGAACAAGATTTACTAATTCTTTATACTTAGGAGATATTATACCCGGAGCTCTAGCTGTTTTCTTTAATATTTGATACGCTATATTAAATGGTAGCCCTACAGTCCCCCAACCCGGCCCGTATTCATTTGAAAGTACTGCATTTCTGAATTTTTGGCTTTCTATTATTATTTGATTATAGTCATATTGTTTCCACTGAAATGAAGTACCACCAACTAACCCTCTGAATACCTTGCCCATGAATGGCTTGCTTAATCCAAAATAATTTGCATATGTTACTATTCTTGCCATCTGCACAACCTCAGGAAAATCAGTATATTTCCATGGCCCTTTTGCCGGTATTTGTACTATTCCTAGGTCTTCTGATATATAGAAAGATTCAATCCCAGCTTCAGTTCTCATCTCTTCTTCACTGCCTTTCATAGTAAGAAGTTTCTTACCAAATAAATGCCAATCTATTTTCCACTTAACAAGCCTATTAATATATCTTTTAGTCAAACCCAGTCTTAGTTCACGAAGCATTCTTCTAAGAATTTTCTTATCTTTTATGTCAGTGTGTACATATTTCCATAATCCTACCTTTGCTTTATTTAATTCTTCTTGACTTATCTTAGAAGACATAGAAGCCAAGGCAGCTGTTTCTACAGACTCTGCTTGGGTTCTTTCAGCCGCTCTATTTAATATCTTATTCCATCCACTACTACTTGCTAACCATCCATTCAATGATGTATTCTTCCATAAAGCAGCTACATCACGAAGAGGAAGAATCATTTCTTTCCATCCAACATCTTCTCCTGAGAAACCCATTGTAAGCATATCTATATAAGCATTGAATGGTTCAATTATGCCAGTCTCTTTTACCTGACTTCTTAATTCCTCTGCTGAAAAATTACTGTCTCCATGTTTATTTGCCCTTATTGCTTTTAGCCAGTATTTAAATCCATAATTAAGAATTTTATTCATCCTTTGAGTATTATTTCCCATAGATGTCCAAGTCCCAAGAGTAATACCAGTCTTATATCCTCTAATTATAAGTCCAATATCACGAAGTTGCTCTGGGGTAAACTCACCCGGGACTACCTTCGAGACTAATTCATCACCATACTTTGCCCACATGAACCCAGCTTCAATATCAGCGTGTCCAGAGTTTGCTTTTATTTCATCTACAATATAATGAATCAATCTTGGTTTATCCTGTATGGCAAGAATTGTCTTAGCTAGCTGAGCCTTTACCTTAAAGAAATATATTGCTCTATATGCTTGGTCTATATATTCATTCCAAAGTTCTCTATCCTTTCTTCTTAATAATCTATTAGTAAACAGAGTGCGATGCTTCGATGCAAGTATTCTATCAGCCACCATTATACTATTTCTAGCTTCTTCAGTAGATGGGTCTGTTTCTAACTTTATACGCATATTATCAACAGCTTCTTGTTTGTCAGTAATAATACTCTCTGCTATGGCTACTCCTTCAGTAGCTTCTACTTCTTCAGCAGCGCTGATATTTGGATTCTCAAGAACATTGTAATGATTATTAAGTTTGCTTTGCCACTCTGGTATAATCTTTTCTTCTAGGTCTTTCATTGCCGATGAAAGCATACCTTTATATATCCAATCATGAAACTTAGTATGACCATAGCTCCACCTTGATGCTTTTCTTATAAATGTATTTGCGCTTACATAGTTTCCATCCTTATCTGGAAATAGATTGAACTCCAAACCGCCAATGGTATTTATCTTATTAACAATTTCTTCTATATCTACCTCTGGATATCCTGATTGAGCAAGCTGTGATTCGATTTCTTTCATCCATCCATCTACATTTTTAATTTCTTTTTGCATCTTATCTACTAATACTTTTTTAAAGAAATCAGAAGCTAGGTTTCTTTGCATCTCAAGAGCTTTCCATATGCCGGGCATCCACTCTGATGGAGGTTGATATTCGAACCCACCTTTAGCATTAGGAAAAAAGACACCTCTCGTGAATTTAGAAAACTTTTTCTTAGGTGTATTCGTGCCGGGAATCAAATCATATTTAAAAAATTCATCAGCACCAGCTCTATAGAAACCACCTTCTAGGTCGTTAGGCTTCAGGTGTTGCTTAAGTGACTCATCAGTAATAAGTTTATTATCTCTTATGGCATCAAAGAATGTATCTAGATTAGGTGGTATCCTATATACAAGATAAGCATTTTCATTATCTATAGGAGTATCATCCATTTCTTTTCTGAACTTTTTAAGAGCACTGGCTCTTTGCTTATTGACATGAAGTGGTATCATTACATATTCTATTCCACCCGGCCCTATTTGATGTCTTTCAGATGGAAGTTTAATAGCATCAAAAAATGCTTTACCTTGCCAAGTGTTCCTCCATGTTACAAACTCAGATGTAGTAGAAGGTATATCTCTAGGTATAGTATTCCTTGCTTCGGTATGTATCAGCTCTTCAAAGAAATTACTGGCGACAGGGCCAAGTTGTTCTCTATTTAAGTCTTGACCGGGTATAAGAGCTCTATAAGATGCTCTTGTAATTTCTCTATTAATAGAATCTAAATTATTTTCAGTCATTTTACCAGTAACAGGGTCTATTACTGATTCTTTCCAAGGATAAGCTTCAGCTAGATATTGGTCAGTAAGCTGCTGATTCATCTGAAGGAGTTTGAATATATTACCAGAACCATCTTTTCTCATTGCCGTAAGAAGTGGAGCTTTAATGGTATCCTCAAAAGCAGATAGCTCACTTCCTCTCTTCTTTTCCAGCTTAATCATTATATCAAACTCTTTTTTAATGGCTCTTATTCTTTTAGCATCCCACAGCTTTCTATCATTAAGACCACCAGTATATGGGTTTGTTTTATCAGCCCAAGTTGACTGAAAGTATGTAGTTTCAAATACAGCTTGTATAAGATTAAGCCTATTCTCTAAGAACTGATTAGGAGTTTGAAATATAGATACCTCATGGAACTGTTCTATACTGTCATCAAGAAGCAGATCAAATAGAGTATTATGCTCTTTGTATCTTGCTCTCTCTTTAATCAATTCTTTTTTTAATCTTTCCCTCTCAGTAGGCTTTAATATACTTTTTAATTTCTTTTCTATAGCTGCAGTACCGTCAACTGGATAAGCTATCATATCTGCTATACCATCATCAAGTCTAGCCTCAACAGCAGCTTTAGCATTCTTTGACATCATTACAGATAGTTTGATATCAACGCAGTCTGAAGGGTCTGTAGCTTTGATTTTAATATCAGCCATTATTTACACTTTCCGATTATCTGTTCATCAGATTTGTCATTTTGTTCTTCATATCTAACATTCATTTTAAGACTAACTGGGTCAGAAGATGCTTCTCTAAGGTTAGGCCCAAACCTTTCTATATATTCTTGCCAAACACCTTTATGCATCAACTGAGCTGGCAAGATAGTTTCAATATCTCTTATTCTTGACATACTCATTACATTCCTTATTACCATAAGTTCTTTAAGTCTATTATTAAGGTTAGTAAGAGACTTTGTAGCTGTTGCTCTTGATTTCTCTGATATAGATGGGTCATTTATCTTGTCACGCATCTTCATCATGTTCTTTACAATCCTAGCAGACTGTCCTTTTAATTTTTTTGTAATGAACTTAGTTTGCCTTGTGGTGCCACGAAGGAATCTTAATGTAGTATAAGCTTGTTGATGTTCATCTAAATCTTTGAACGCCTTTATGCCCATCTTCTTATTACCTCTATGATACCACTTATTCATCCAGTCAAGAATCTCTTCATTGTAGGGATATCCAGCAGCAGTAAGATTGCTCTTAGATACACTGTTATATAACTCTGCCATTGCGTGTATATTATGAAACTCATCAGCAGCTTCGTTTATAAACGCCCTTGCTTCTTCTTTCTTATCATCCCAACCTTCCATTGGATACCACCGCTCAGTTTTAGACTGTATGCTATACATATCTTTCTGAGTCTGAACTATAGCATTTACTATCCTGTTATCATCATATCCCCAAGGGTGCTCCCATACTAGGTCATTAGGATTAGCTTCCATATACTCTCTCATTACTCTATATGGAGTAGCAAGGAGGTTTTCTATAGGAGTAACATTTTTATTAAAGCTAAGACTTTCAATCTCAAGTGTATTCTTTTGCCTGCTTTGAAATGCATCTCTGTGGTCATTTGCTCTCTTTCTGATATGTTCAGACCTCTCTTTTGGCCTCATCTGAAGCAACTCATACATTCCTCTGCTATCCTCAAACATACCAGAAATACCTTTAACTCTTCTTGTTTTTACATCCCTACCTCTTCTCATGTCTCCATAAGATAATAATTTTCTCAGGTTCCTTGCTATAGTTCTATTCTGTTTCTTACCTATAGGAGAACCATTATCTTGCTTGAACATGATTGGCATGAGAGTATCATAGTCCCGATACTTCCACTTAGATAACATCAGCTCTTTTGCATTGTCAACAGCAGCCTGCAACATTATCCTGAGTTCAGTTATTGGGTTCGTCATTAAATATTTTTTCCCAGCATCTTCTTCCCAAGGGTTTCCACCTTTATCAACAAGAACTCCCATTCCGGCTGCCTCTAGCATATCATTTGTGATATTATCCTTTAGAGGAGCGTATCTCATAAAAGCCTTATCATTATATATATCTCTGGTTACTATTGTTTGTTTACCTATCGTTGCCTTGAATCCTTTATGGTTCATATCCTCAAAGAATGTAATAGCATTGGTGATAATACCCTGAGAGTGCAAACCAACTCCAAGTCTGCCTCCAACAACATACATATCATCCTTCTTTGTATACTTATACTCATCTGACACTCCCTCGAAGTATTCCAGTCTTACAAATCCAGACTGTTTTTCAAACTCCTCTTTGACCTCTGGCTTCAGCATCTCATTAACCACAGTATTATCAGTAAAGTTGGGGCCAAAGTACATCATATGAATAAATGAGTTGTCGCCATCATGGTCAGCTTGAAGCTTTCCAAAGCTGCTCTCTGGATGATACCACACAACATTTCCATGTCCTTTTTCTATAACACGCTCGACCTTAGCTAAATATACACCTACTGATGCATATACAGGCCATCTACCTGCTAACAGATATACTGGATTAGTCCTAAGAGCCTCATTAACATCATCAAAACTTGAAACATTAAGCTTCTGCTTTAAGAATGTCATCGTTGTAATATCATCTTCACTGACAACAATACCATCCTCATTTCTTACAAGCTTACCAGTAAGGTCTGCCTTTATCACAGGATAGTTACCTAATCCCCTTCTTCTTCCTCTATAAGAGTTCTCTTTTATTATTCTATTTTTTACTGGCTCAATGATACCCCTGACAATATGTGGGAACATATATCCATCTGTAATCATCTGACCGGGTGTAGGCTCTACAAGTAGGTCTATTTCTTTGATCAATGACATATTATCAGACTTCATTTGACCCATTAGAGCTCCAAGAATATTTGGATTCTGCCTTGCTTCGAACATAGCATTTATATTTGTCTCAGCTACGTTCATCATTCTATCGGAAAAAGTATTTCTCAGCTTATCGAATGCAGGTGCATATAATTTAGATAACCACGGCCATGGAAAGGCTGCACTATTTTTAGACTGTTGCTGTGGAATCTTTATTACTCTTGTAGATGTTTCTGGTATTGTAAGTATATCTGTATGTGTCCTTCCCCCAAGAGCAAAGTCACCTGAGCCTCCATCTGGTTCTTTAGCTTCATCAAGCGTCATAAAAGTATTGATTCTATTATGGTCATTATCATATATATATATCTTGCCCCGCTCTTTAACCGTGTAGAGTATTATATCTCCATCCTCATCCAGTACTCTAAGGTCTTCTTCAGCAACAAATTCATTACCTTTAACAGCTAAATAATGTTCACCTTCCCAATAAGGAGAGCCTCTGAAATCTGTTGAACTATAATGTTCTTTTGCAAAATCATCATTTCTGCTTATAAATCTTATACCAGTTTTAACTTCTCTCAAAGGAATTGCATTTTGACTAACAGGTTCTCTTCCTATTGCTTCAGCCATGCGGTCAAGAATATCAGTATCATCCCAAACAGCCCCATCAGACCTGTTCTTACCGGACATACCAGCTATGTAGTCGACCCAAGGAACCTTCTTCCCAGTGGACTTGCTTACAAATAATTTATTCTGGTCCAATATCATTACTTTTCTATCACCCATTCCTATAGGAACAGCTCCTTCAACGAAGTCGATACTTAATCTTCTATAATGATGCTGAACACTTGGAGTTCTTGCTAAGTAGTTATTGCCACGACTACGTTTCATAAACTCATGAGTAACAATATGTTGTACAGCAGGATATCTATTATGAGAAGAGTACTGTTTTTCTATTGAATCAAGAAACTCACCTTTTTGAGTGGGATTCATGTTTCCTCTCTCAACTTCAATTTCAAAGTATTCGATTATAGAGTCAACATTTTCAGCCATATCCACTATATCACCCGGAGCCCTGACAACTATTATTGATGGCTTATTACCACCTGCTTTCATCCCTACAACTGTTCTTATAATAGGTCTGCCTTTATCGTCCTTACCCCACTTTACGCTATTAGAAAAACTAGCAAACTGTCTATCCCATTGTCTTATATCTGCTCCAGACAGCTTCGTGAACACTGTCTTACCATAATAAGTTGAACCACTGTCATCTTTATCGCCAACAAATACATCCACCATATCTTTAAGGTAAATGCGCTCCACCATGAATTGACCACTTTCCCAGTCAGGAGCTTGAAGATTATCATAATCAACAAATGAAACCGGGTATGTTTGTGGAAGCTGTCTATTAGTTCTCAGGTCTTTTCCATATCTTTCACTGCCACCTATCTTTGGAACAAGTCTTTTGTCTTTTATATTGCGTGTTCTTTTTAAGGTATTCTCATCAATATTTGCCCACCACCATGAACGCTTATCAAATCCTGACACCCTGTTCATAGGTTGATTTCTTACCCAAAAACTTCTCACCATATTCCTCTCTGCTGCAGTAGACGGAGAAAAATCATATTCACCTAAGAGATGAGCTAAAAATGAATCATACTCACCAATTTTAAGTAGTCCGAACAGACTAGCTGTTTGTTGTTTATCAAGCCATCCCTTGACATCGGTAGACTCAAGAAACTTAAAGAATACATCTGCCCTGTGGTCATATCCTTCAAATGTGAAATCACTGGCAACCTCATCCATATCAGAAGTATCAACAATTTCAAGACCTTCATTTGTAGTATCATGGCTTTCACCATGTGTAGAATCTTCAACATCCTGCATTATCCTGCTAATGGTATCAGACTCTATTAATTCTTTAGCAATTCTTTTTTGTTTACGGTATCCAAGGCCCATTAACTCTACAATATTGAACGACTTATTATATACATTCAGTTTACTATGTATATCCGGGTCTACCTCACTAGCCCATCTCATTAGCCAATCTCTGACCTTATCACGCATATCTTTTGCGATACTTTTAAGAGCTCTGTTGAAAGCAGGAACAAAGTCTTCAATACCAATCCTATATGCCTTTTGAAGCTCATCAAAAGACCTCTGAAAGTGTATCTTAGACCTCGCATATCCCGTCTCGTCACCTAAGTTTCCTATTGCTCCTGTCTCGTCGCCAAGTATATCTTTCATTCCCTTTTTAAATTCATCAACAGAATACTCTATACTATTCTTGAACTCAATAGAAGCAGGGCCAATAGTTTCTTTTCTATTAGCCCTACGCATAAGTTCTTGAATATCTTCGCCTTCTGCTACTCTTTCTTTTGGGACTGATTCTTCATATATTTCTTCTGATAAGCTTCTACGAAGTCTTTCACGTCCTTTTTCTCCTTCGAGTTTCGATAAAAACCCGATTTCAGTAGATTGCTTTCGTACTGGTAGTGGCTCTTCAGCCAGTCTTTCGTGCTGTTGTTTGATTTTTTGAACTGTGGTTTCATAATCTTCTCCATATTTGTCAAATAGTTCTGTGATTGTGTTTTCTAAATCAGTTAGTGTTCTATGCCCTATTCTTGTATAAAACTCCATCAGCTTATATGCGAATGCTTTATTATGCTCACTTTCATAATTATGTACATATTCATGTACCAAGGTATGTGTAAATGCTCTTCCTATAATAGCATTTCTAGGATTATCTTTTATTAGCTCTTTATAATCACGATATGCGTCTCTCATTTTCTTCAGTTTTTTTCGTATAGCCATTACTCTATGGCTATCGCTACCATATGTTCTTACATCATTCTCCATCTCCCTTCTAGTTCTTTCTATGGCCGCATAAGATGGAACTTCTCTACCAACAAATGCTCTCTGCATCCAATTTTCATCTATATTAAATGGATTTATAGCATATATTTCTGGTATTCCAGCCGCTCGAACTCTTGATTCTTCAAGATTCGGTCTCCATCCAAATACCTTTGGGTCTATAACAATTGCAAGTTGTATATATTT
>Ga0114904_1001538_pt1 | contig 11139 bp, 9 predicted proteins | sample MalvirDeepMed_s6_FD_83498 | JGI IMG/M metagenome (GOLD analysis project Ga0114904, IMG submission 83498) | Marine viral communities from the Global Malaspina Expedition - Malaspina viral metaG DeepMed_s6 | ecosystem: Environmental > Aquatic > Marine > Oceanic | place: Mediterranean Sea... | reverse complement strand
GCATAGGCGCCGATCACATTGGGCGCGATGATCATCGGTGCATCAAACCCGGAAAAGCTTCCTTCTGGCGAGGACATGGACACGGTGCGCTCGACGGAGCCGGCAGCATCCGCAGACAAGCGATACAGTAGCCCCCCGTTGCTATGGTAAACGCCGTTCTCGTCGGCGGCGACGGTGTACATGTCCCACACCCCGCCCAAGCCGGTGACATCAAATACCGCATTGCCAGTGGTGGTATCAAAACCAACGATTTCACCACCGTAGGTCCCTCCGCCTTGATAGACAACACCATCATAGATGGTCGGCGGTAACCAATTGGGCCACTGAGCGTCCAGCAGTCCGCGGAACTGTTCTTCACCGGCATCGCGGGACAACGCGATCAGGTCGGCCCCCTCGTTGTTGACCTCGGTGACATAAACCTGGCCGTTATCGAGGGCGGGCCCGGACAATGAGGCGATGTTGCCCAGCTCGGTCTCCCAGCGCGGGGCACCGGTGTGGGTATCCATCGCAAGGACGCTGGCGTCACCATGGTAGATGTCATAGCTAAGGTACAAGGTTCCGCCCTGGATGGCGACCGGGTTGATGGCGCCGAGGGGTTCGCTGTGGGGCGGTCGCTGCCAGCTCCAGGGGCTGTGAATGTTTGTCGGGGTGGCCCAGATGGGCACATAGCCGGTGTGGGCGGCACTACCCTGCAGACTGTCCCAGCCGGGAATGCCATAAAACTCGAGGGGGATCGTCTGGGTATTGGAGTCGACGGCGATCACATTCTCACAAAGTGCATCGGTACACACGTCCAGCATCACGAAGGCATCAAATTGACCGGTGGTGTCGACGGGCGGCGTGAACAGGATGAGCGGATAGGTGCCGCTCTCAGTGGGCAGTGGGGAGAAGGATTCGACCATGGTGGCGTTGGCGAATACCTTAGCCCGGAGCCAGGTGGGGGTGCCTGTGCCATTAATGTTCGTGAACTCAATCTGGCTGAGAAAGGGGCGCTGGTCGCCCACGGCGGCGGAGACGGTGTCGCTCAGGGTTTCCTGAGTGAAGAACACGCTGTAGGCATCTGGCTTGGCAGGACCAGGGGTGGTGTCCGGGTTGCCTGGAGCAGGATCGGACGAGTCGCCTCCGCAGCCGCTCATAAGAATGGCGACGGCTGCGACCATAGCCGAATGTTTAAGAGCCATACGTTCCCCATGTTGTTATGAATAACAGTTGGTAACTGGTTTGAGCTGTAATGCCCATTTCAAGCGTGTCCCTACGTTGCGTTTTCGCCCCAAACAGCGTGAGACAACCACCAACTAATGCACGTCCACGATTACTTCGTAAGACCGGCAGAAGTAGAAAAATAATTTTATATCAAGGGGGCTAGGGTTTCTGTAAGCCATCTCTTACAAACCAAATCCAACATGTATACCAAGCCCTCATGTAATCATTACGCTATCACCCACCCACAAAAAAGCCCGGCAACGCCGGGCTCGTTATTAACTATTCACTGCTTTTATTCCACCGTCACCGACTTGGCCAGATTCCGTGGCTGATCCACATCGGTCCCCCGCAGCACGGCCACGTGGTAGCTGAGCAACTGCAACGGCACGGTATAAACAATCGGCGCAATGGTTTCCGGCACGGCGGGCATGTTCAGCACGTGGATGCCTTCACCTTCTTTCACGTGAGCGTTTTTGTCGGCGAATACGTACAGCTCACCGCCACGGGCGCGGACTTCCTGCAGGTTGGATTTGAGCTTTTCCAGCAGTTCGTCATTGGGCGCCACGGAGACCACCGGCATGTCGCTGTCTACCAGTGCCAGGGGGCCGTGCTTGAGTTCACCGGCCGGGTAGGCTTCGGCGTGGATGTAGGAGATTTCCTTGAGCTTGAGGGCGCCTTCCAGGGCCACCGGGAATTGCACGCCACGGCCCAGGAACAGGGTGTGGTGTTTTTCCACGAAGGCTTCGGAAAGCTTTTCGATTGGCTTGTCCAGAGCCGCAGTCTGTTCAATCAGGTTGGGCAGCTGGCGCAGTTCGTCGAGGATGCCTTCGATGCGGGCATCGTCCAGGCCTTTCTGCCGGCCCAGGGCCAGCACCAGCATAAGCAGGCCGGTGAGCTGGGTGGTGAAGGCCTTGGTGGAAGCCACGCCGATTTCCGGGCCGGCCTTGGTGAGGAATACCAGTTCGGATTCGCGCACCAGCGAGGAGCTGTCCACGTTGCAGATGGCCAGGCGGCCCACGTAGTTGGGGGACGCGGTGTCACGCAGGGCCGCCAGGGTGTCGGCGGTTTCGCCGCTCTGGGAGATAGTGACGAACAGGGTGCCTTCCGGGACCACATGGTTGCGGTAGCGGAATTCGCTGGCCACTTCCACCTGGCAGGGAATACCGGCGATGTCTTCCAGCCAGTAACGGGCCACCATGCCGGCGTGGTAGCTGGTGCCGCAGGCGACGATCTGGACGGTTTTCACGCGGTCAAAGATGGCCGGGGCTTTTTCGCCGAAGGCGTCGATCAGGCCCGCCGGGCTGTCGATGCGACCTTCCAGGGTTTTCTGGATAGCCGCCGGCTGCTCGAAGATTTCCTTCTGCATGTAGTGGCGGTATTCGCCTTTTTCCGCGTCTTCGTGGGTGCCGTCGAATTCGTGGGTGTCACGGCTGGCGGCGTTGCCTTGTGCATCGACGATGCGGACTTTGTCGGTGCTGATTTCTGCCTGGTCGCCTTCTTCCAGGAAGATGAAACGGTTAGTCACCGGCAGCAGGGCCAGTTGATCGGAGGCAATGTAGTTTTCGTCGATGCCCAGGCCGATGACCAGGGGACTGCCGGAACGCACGGCCACCAGCTTGTGGGGCTCATCCTTGTGGATCACACCCAGGGCGTAGGCGCCATCCAGTTTCTTCACTACCTGCTGGACGGCGGTGAACAGATCCACGCCGGTGTCCAGCACCTGGTGGAGCAGGTGCACGATGACTTCGGTGTCGGTCTGGGACTGGAAGGCATAACCGGCGGCTTCCAGTTCGTCTTTCAGTTCCTGGAAGTTTTCGATGATGCCGTTGTGCACCAGGGCCAGATCGCTGCCGGACATGTGCGGGTGGGCATTGTCTTCGGAGGGTTTGCCATGGGTGGCCCAGCGGGTGTGGGCGATGCCGGTGAAACCGCTGGCATGCTGTTCCGTGGTGGCGGCTTCCAGGCCGGCGACCTTGCCCTGGCGACGCACCCGGGTAATGCCGGAATCATTGAGCAGCGCCACGCCGGCACTGTCATAGCCCCGGTATTCCAGGCGCTTGAGGCCAGTGATCAGGATGTTGGTCACATTACGCTGGGCAATGGCCCCGACGATTCCACACATGTTGGTTTCCTTGAATATTGCTTGCCGGCAGTGCTTGCGAATTCACTGCCGTGTCTATTCGCCATGCGAGCATGGCTCCAACGAATTCTCGATCCTTTGAAAACCCCTTTCTATTGTGGGAGGCGATGCTTGCATCGCGAAGGTGCCACTAGGGCCACTGTTATTCGCGATGCGAGCATCGCTTCCCACAAAAATCAGGAATACTGGGGTTTCAAAGGCTCCTTATTTCTTTTGCGGGCGTTTCCAGTCGTTGACGTTGCGCTGCTGGCCACGGGCAACGGCCAGGCCGTTGTCGTCCACGTCCTTGGTGATGGTGCTGCCGGCGCCCACGGTGGCATTTTCGCCGATGGTGACCGGTGCCACCAGTGAAGAATTGGAACCGATAAAGGCGCCGTCTTTCATCACTGTCTGGAACTTGTTGGCACCATCGTAATTGCAGGTGATGGTGCCGGCCCCCACATTGACACCCTTGCCGATCTGGCTGTCGCCGATGTAGGTCAGGTGGTTCACCTTTGAGCCTTCGCCTACATAGGACTTCTTGGTTTCCACAAAGTTGCCGATCTTGGCCTTGTCGGCCAGTTCCGTGCCTGGGCGCAGGCGGGCGTAGGGGCCTATCGTGCATTGCTCACCGACGATGGCGCCATCCAGCAGGCTGTTGGCTTCAATGACGGTGCCGGCACCGATATTGGTATCGCGGATAATGCAGTTGGGGCCGATGACAACGCCTTCTTCGATGGTCACGTCACCTTCCAGCACCACGTTCACATCGATGATCACGTCGCTGGCGATCTGCACGCTACCGCGCACGTCCAGTCGATTCGGGTCGCGCAGGGTGACACCGTCGCGCATCAGGGATTCGGCCTGGGCCAGCTGGTAGATGCGTTCCAGGCGGGACAGCTGCACCCGGTCGTTAATGCCATCCACTTCCCAGGCGAATTCCGGCTGCAGGGTTTCCACGGTCAGGCCGGACTGCACCGCCATGGCGATCACGTCAGTCAGGTAGTATTCGCCCTGGGCATTGTTGCTGGATAGTTTCGGCAGGCAGTCTTCCAGGAAGCTGCGTGTGCAAGCCAGGATGCCGGTGTTGATTTCCGGGATACCCAGCTCCGCTTCGCTGGCGTCTTTCTGCTCGACGATGCGCTGCACGTTGTTCTGGCCATCACGAACGATACGGCCATAGCCGCTGGGGTCATCCAGGGTCAGGGTCATCAGTGCCAGGGTCTTGTCATCCACGCACTGGACGAATTCACGCAGAGTTTCCGGGCGGATCAGGGGGACGTCGCCGTACAGCACCAGTACGATATCTTCCTTGACCAAGGGCATGGCCTGGGCCACGGCGTGGCCGGTGCCCAACTGCTCGGCCTGCTCGGCCCACTGCAGGTGATCGCCATTGACGATGTCTTTCACCTGATCACCACCGTGGCCGTAGACGATGATGGTGTTGTCGGCGGCCAGGCTGGTGGCGGCATCCACCACATGCTGGACCATGGCCTTACCGGCCACTTCATGCAGCACCTTGGGCAACGCACTTTTCATGCGTGTGCCTTTGCCGGCGGCGAGAATGACAACTGCAATAGACCCTGAACTCATACCCTGTCCTTATGTTTTACCCTTGTCGCGATGCGCCGTGCGGTTTATAGCATGACATCGTGACATTTCTGTCTCCGAGACAGAAACAAAAAAGGGTAGCACTTGGCTACCCCCCTCTGTGTTGAAGAATTGCAAAAGGTGCTTACCGCCCTTTCTTCTTCAACTGTTGAATTGCACGCAACTGGGCAACGGCCTCGGCCAGGGTGGCGGCGGCGCGGGAGTAGTCCATTTCGGAGTTCTTCCCTTCCAACGCTTCCTTGGCACGCTGTTTTGCCTGTTCGGCAGCGGCTTCGTCCATGTTGTCGGCACGTTCTGCGGTATCGGCCAGCACAGTTACCAGCTTCGGCTGCACTTCCAGGAAGCCGCCGGATACGTAGAACACTTCTTCTTCACCATTCTGCTTCTTCACCCGTACCGGACCCGGCTTGAGCCGGGTCAGCAGCGGGGCGTGGCCCGGCATGATACCGAGATCGCCTTCCACACCGGAGGCCACCACGATTTCAACCAGACCGGAGAACAGCTGGCGTTCTGCACTAACAATGTCGCAATGCACGGTCATCGCCATTTGCTTGTCTCCCGGTGCAGGTTACTTGCTACGTTTGTTGTAGGCTTCTACCACTTCGTCGATAGAACCCTTCATGTAGAAATCCTGCTCCGGAATGTGATCGTAATCACCGTCAAGGATGCCCCGGAAACCGGTGAGGGTATCCTTCAGGGAAACATACTTGCCCGGAGAGCCAGTAAATACTTCGGCCACGAAGAACGGCTGGGACAGGTAACGCTCGATCTTACGAGCACGGGCAACGATGGTCTTGTCTTCTTCAGACAGCTCGTCCATGCCCAGGATCGCAATGATGTCCTTCAGTTCCTTGAAGCGCTGCAGTACGGACTGCACGCCACGGGCCACGTCGTAGTGTTCCTGACCAATCACCAGCGGGTCAAGCTGACGAGAGGTGGAATCCAGCGGGTCGATCGCCGGGTAGATACCCTTGGAGGCGATGTCACGGCTCAGTACCACGGTCGCATCAAGGTGAGCAAAGGTGGTTGCCGGAGACGGGTCAGTCAAGTCATCCGCAGGTACGTATACCGCCTGAACGGAGGTAATGGAACCGGTCTTGGTGGAAGTAATACGTTCCTGCAGAACGCCCATCTCTTCCGCCAGGGTCGGCTGGTAACCTACCGCTGAAGGCATACGGCCCAGCAGTGCAGATACTTCGGTACCGGCCAGGGTGTAACGGTAGATGTTATCCACGAAGAACAGTACGTCACGGCCTTCGTCACGGAACTTCTCGGCCATGGTCAGACCGGTCAGCGCTACACGCAGACGGTTACCTGGCGGCTCGTTCATCTGACCGTAAACCAGCGATACTTTATCCAGTACGTTGGAATCCTTCATTTCGTGGTAGAAGTCGTTACCCTCACGAGTACGCTCACCCACACCGGCAAACACGGAGAAACCGGAGTGCTCGATCGCGATGTTCCGGATCAGCTCCATCATGTTTACGGTTTTACCTACACCCGCACCACCGAACAGGCCAACCTTACCGCCTTTGGCGAAGGGGCAAACCAGGTCGATTACCTTGATGCCGGTTTCCAGCAGTTCGTTGGTGGCTGCCTGGTCCGCATAGGTAGGAGCAGCACGGTGAATCGGCATGCGCTCTTCTTCACCGATCGGGCCGGCTTCGTCGATGGGACGACCCAGCACGTCCATGATACGGCCCAGGGTCTTGGTGCCTACCGGAACCTGAATCGGCTCACCGGAGTCGGTCACGTTAAGACCACGCTTCAGACCTTCGGTGGAGCCCATGGCAATGGTACGAACAACGCCGTCGCCCAGCTGCTGCTGAACTTCCAACGTGGTTTCAGTACCGTCCACGGTGAGGGCGTCATATACCTTCGGTACGCCGTCGCGCGGGAATTCCACGTCGATCACAGCACCGATGATCTGAACAATACGACCGCTACTCATGCTTGCATCCTCTTAACTTGCGTTTTTGCCGCGTTCTTTCTACCAGTCTGCTGACAAATCAGACCGCAGCAGCACCACCAACGATTTCGGAGATTTCCTGCGTAATTGCAGCCTGGCGTGCCTTGTTGTACACCAGCTGCAGATCACGAATGATGTCGCCGGCGTTATCACTGGCCGCTTTCATCGCTACCATTCGCGCTGCCTGCTCGCAGGCATTGTTTTCAACCACACCCTGATACACCTGGGACTCAATGAACCGCACCAGCAGCTCGTCGAGAAGTGCTTTCGGGGCAGGCTCGTAAATGTAGTCCCAGTGGCGCTTGAACTCTTCATCTTCCGCCGGTTCCAGCGGCAGCATCTGAATGTTCTTGGGCGCCTGGGTCATGGTGTTCACGAACTCGTTGTACACGATGTACAGGCGATCGATCTCACCATTTTCGTAGGCATCCAGCATTACCTTGATGGAACCGATCAGATCGTTCAGGTGCGGGGTATCCCCCAGACCGGACACTGTCGCTTCCACATTGCCGCCAACGCTCTTGAAAAAGCTGACACCCTTGGAGCCCACTACACAGTACTGGGCTTTGGCGCCTTGCTCTTCCCACTCGCGCGCGCTTTTGACGACATTCTTGAGCAGATTCACGTTGAGGCCACCGCAGAGACCCCGGTCGGAGGTCACTACGATGTAGCCAACGTTCTTCACTTCCCGCTCTTGCAGGTAAATGTGCCGGTATTCCAGATCGGCATTGGCCAGATGTGCAACCACCTGACGCATGCGAGTCGCGTAGGGCTTGCTTGCCGCCATACGATCCTGCGCTTTACGCATCTTGGAGGCTGCCACCATTTCCATTGCACGGGTAATTTTCTTCGTGCTCTGGACGCTGGCAATTTTGCCTTTGATCTCTTTACCGCTGGCCATAGGAAGTACCCTTTTTCAGCGAATTACCAGGTCTGGGTGGCTTTGAACTGATCGAGAGATTCTTTGATCTCGGCTTCGATCTCGCCGTTGTAGTCACCCTTCTCGTTGATTTTGTCCATCAACGCTTTCTTTTCGCTGTTCATGTAGTCCAGCAGAGCCGCTTCGAAGGCGCCGATTTTCTCGACTTCCATCCCTTTCAGGTAGCCTTCGTTCGCTGCGTACAGAACAACACCCATTTCGGCAACGCTCATGGGGCTGTACTGCTTCTGTTTCATCAGCTCGGTTACCGCCTGACCATGCTCCAGCTGTTCGCGAGTGGAGTCATCCAGGTCGGAAGCAAACTGGGCGAATGCCGCCAGTTCACGGTACTGAGCCAGAGCCAGACGAATACCACCGCCGAGCTTCTTGACGATCTTGGTCTGAGCGGAACCACCTACACGGGATACGGATACACCCGCGTTCATCGCCGGACGGATACCGGAGTTGAACAGGTCGGTTTCCAGGAAGATCTGACCATCGGTAATGGAGATTACGTTGGTCGGTACGAAAGCGGAAACGTCACCACCCTGGGTTTCGATGATCGGCAGGGCGGTCAGAGAACCGGTCTTGCCTTTCACTTCACCGTTGGTGAACTGCTCTACGTAATCTTCGTTTACCTTGGCGGCGCGCTCCAGCAGACGGGAGTGCAGGTAGAACACGTCACCAGGATAAGCTTCACGACCCGGCGGACGACGCAGCAGCAGGGAAATCTGACGATAGGCCCAGGCTTGCTTGGTCAGGTCATCATAAACGATCAGTGCATCTTCACCGCGATCACGGAAGTACTCGCCCATGGTGCAACCGGCAAAGGCTGCCAGGAACTGCATGGAGGCCGGATCGGAGGCGGAAGCCGCAACGATGATGGTGTTGTCCATGGCACCGTGCTCTTCCAGCTTGCGCACCACGTTAGCGATGGTGGACTGCTTCTGGCCGATGGCGACGTAGACACACTTAATGCCGGAGTTCTTCTGGTTGATGATGGCATCAACCGCTACTGCCGTCTTACCAATCTGACGGTCACCGATGATCAGCTCACGCTGACCACGGCCGATCGGCACCATGGCATCGATGGACTTGTAACCGGTCTGGACGGGCTCGTTCACCTCACGACGCCAGATAACGCCGGGCGCTACCTTTTCGACCGCGTCGGTCTGCTTGGCGTCGACCGGGCCTTTGCCGTCGATGGGGTTACCCAGGGCGTCCACGACACGACCCAGCAGTTCCGGACCTACCGGCACTTCCAGGATGCGGCCGGTACAACGTACCTTTTGACCTTCGGCCAGACCCAGGTAATCACCCAGGACCACGGCACCCACAGAGTCTTGCTCCAGGTTAAGGGCCATGCCGTAGATGCCGCCCTCAAACTCGATCATCTCGCCGAACATCACGTCGGCCAGACCATGAATACGCACAATACCATCGGATACGGATACCACCGTACCCTCGTTGCGTGCTTCGGTGGAGGTATCAAGTTTCGCGATGCGCGACTTGATAATCTCGCTGATTTCGGACGGGTTGAGTTGCTGCATCTCTAATCCCTCAAACTCAAGAGTTCAGTTGCTCTGCCAGACGGTTTAGTCGGCCACGCACACTGCCATCAATTACGGTATCGCCGGCTCGCACCAGCACGCCTCCAATCAGGGACTGGTCCACAGACGTGGTGACATTCACGTCAGTGCCAAGGCGTTTCTTCAGCGCTGTTACCAGCTTCTCGGTTGCAGCGTCGTCCAGATCGAATGCGGAGACGAGCTCCACATCGGTGAACCGCTGCTCCTGGGCCAGAAGCTCGTGGAACAGTTGCAGGATGATCGGCAAAAGCGGCAGACGCTTGTTATGCGCCAGCTGTGCAACAAAATTGCACCCACTTTCGTCGAGTTCATCGCCACAGACTTCTGCAAAAGCAGAAACCTTGGCAGCGTCATCCAGTTCCGGCTGGTCAAGGTAGGCACGCATGGTGGCATCACCTGCCACTGCCGCTGCCAAGCCCAGCATCTTTTCCCACTTGCCCAGGTCGCCTTGTTCCTTTGCAAAAACAAAGGCGGCCTTGGCGTAGGGGCGTGCGATGGTGGTCAGTTCAGCCATGGGTTACCCGTAGTCTCAGAGTTCAGCCGCCAGCTGCTCAAGCATCTGCTTGTGCGCGTCCTGGTTTACTTCGCCAGCCAGTACCTTCTCGGCACCGCTCAGCGCCAGGGCCGCCACTTCTTTACGCAGCTGCTCACGAGCCTGATTAACCTCTTGGTCAATCTCAGAATGGGCTTTGGCTACCAGACGCTCACCTTCGGTGCGCGCTGCATCTTTAGCCTCTTCCACGATCTGATTAGCCCGGCGATTGGCCTGATCAATAATTTCGGCCGCCTTCTCTTTCGCTTCTTTGAGATTGGCGGTCGCCTTTTCCTGCGCCAGTTCCAGATCACGCTCTGCCCGATCCGCGGCACTCAGGCCCTCGGCAATCTTCTGCTTCCGTTCCTCGAGCGCCCGAGAAATCGGAGGCCAAACGAACTTCATGCAGAAGAACACAAACAGGGCAAACCAAATGGCCTGGCCAATTAGTGTCGCATTAATATTCATGCCAACACCTCAATCCGCGTTGCTTAGATTTCCCAAAATCGGGGCTTAAAAAGTAAAGCGCGATTTACTGGAAAATCAGCAGGAACGCGATGGCGATACAGATAATCGGCACAGCATCCAGCAGACCGGCGATGATGAACATGCGAGTTTGCAGCATCGGTGCCAGTTCAGGCTGACGAGCCACAGACTCCAGGAAACGGCCACCCATCATGCCAAAACCCAGACCTGCGCCGATGGCCGCCAGGCCAGCTACGATAGCAGCAGCAAGAAATTGAATGCCTTCCATCTTTACACTCCCGTTAAGTGCTTGGTTGGTTTAATTAAAAACCGGTTTAAAAAACTTACTTAGTGGTCTTCCACCGCCATGCTGAGATAAACGATGGTGAGAACCATAAAGATAAATGCCTGCAAGGTGATTACCAGAATATGGAACACCGCCCAGGGCCAGGCACCAATGAACTGCCAGGTGCCCATCATGGCCGCCACGAGGATAAATACAAACTCGCCAGCGTACATGTTGCCGAACAGTCGCAGCCCCAGTGAAACCGGCTTGGCCAGCAGGCCAATGGTTTCCAGCAGCAGGTTGACTGGAATCAGCAGGACTTTGATAACCGGGTTGCTCGCCTCGAAGGGGTGCAGAGCCAGGGTACCGATAAAACCGCCCACGCCTTTGGTCTTGATGGTGAAGAAGATCACCAGCAGCATCACGCAGAAGGACATGGACAGGGT
>Ga0114904_1001533_pt1 | contig 11153 bp, 9 predicted proteins | sample MalvirDeepMed_s6_FD_83498 | JGI IMG/M metagenome (GOLD analysis project Ga0114904, IMG submission 83498) | Marine viral communities from the Global Malaspina Expedition - Malaspina viral metaG DeepMed_s6 | ecosystem: Environmental > Aquatic > Marine > Oceanic | place: Mediterranean Sea... | reverse complement strand
GGTTGGGGCGTTGCGCGTTTTCTGAGAAGGTCGCGTTGGTGGCTGGCGGGCTGCCTCCGGCGGGAGTCTTTCTGACGAAGAGAAGGCCGGGGCGATCCGCGGCAGCGGGATTGTTGTTCGCGGGCATTGTCGTGGCGGCGGGGCGGTCTTAGCTTTGGGGCAAAAGGAGTTCCGTACATGACCAACCCGCTGCTTGCCGACTGGGACACGCCGTTCCGGATCGCGCCCTTCGACCGTATCTCCGACGAGGATTTCGCCCCCGCCTTCGAGCAGGCGCTGGCGGCGCATCTGGCCGAGATCGAGGCCATCGCGGACAATCCCGAGCCGGCGAGCTTTGCCAACACCATCCTCGCGATGGAAGGCGCCGGCGAGGCGCTCGACAAGGTGCTCTCGGTGTTCTTCTCGGTGGCCGGCGCGGACAGCAACGACGCGCGGCAGGCGCTGCAGCGGGACGTCTCGCCGAAGCTTTCGGCGCACAGCTCTGCGATCTACGCCAACGCACGCCTCTTCGGGCGCGTGGCCGACCTCTGGGCGCGGCGCGAGGAGCTGGGCCTGTCGGACGAGGAGGCGCGGGTGCTCTACCTCACGCATCGCGGCTTTGTCCGCGCCGGCGCGGCGCTCGAAGGCGAAGAGGCGGAGCGCATGACGGCGGTGAAGTCGCGGCTGGCGGTGCTGGGGACCGCGTTCACCCAGAACCTGCTCAAGGACGAGGCCGCGTGGTTCATGCCGCTCTCCGAGGCCGATCTCGAGGGGCTGCCGGGCTTCGTGGTGGATGCGGCGCGCTCCGCCGGCGAGGCGCTGGGGCAGGAGGGGCCGGTGGTGACGCTGTCGCGTTCGCTGATCTCGCCGTTCCTGCAATTCTGCCCGCGCCGGGATCTCCGGCAGACCGCGTTCGAGGCTTGGGCCTCGCGCGGCGCCAATGGCGGCGAGACCGACAACCGCGGCATCGCCGCCGAGGTGCTGGCGCTGCGCGAGGAGCGCGCCAAGCTGCTGGGCTACGCCGATTTCGCCTCCTACAAGCTCGAGTCCGAGATGGCCGGGACGCCCGACCGGGTGCGCGAGCTGCTGATGCAGGTCTGGGAGCCCGCCCGGGCGCAGGCGCTGCGCGATGCGACCGAGATGGAGGAGATGCTGCGCGAGGACGGCATCAACGACGCGCTGCAGCCCTGGGACTGGCGCTACTACGCCGAGAAGCGCCGCCGCGCGCTGCATGATCTCGACGAGGCCGAGCTCAAGCCCTACCTGCAGCTCGAGCGCATGATCGAGGCGGCCTTCACCTGCGCCAACCGGCTCTTCGGGCTGGAGTTCAAGCCGCTCGACGTGGCGCTCTACCATCCCGATTGCCGGGCCTGGGAGGTGACGCGCGACGGGCAGCATCTCGCGGTGTTCATCGGCGACTACTTCGCGCGGGCCTCGAAACGCTCGGGGGCGTGGTGCTCGGCGATGCGCAGCCAGGCCAAGCAGCCCAGGGTCGAGACGCCGATCGTGGTGAATGTGTGCAACTTCGCCAAGCCGCCCAAGGGCAAGCCGGCGCTGCTGTCCTATGACGACGCGCGCACGCTGTTCCACGAGTTCGGCCACGCCCTGCACCAGATCCTGTCTGATGTCGAGTTCGGCTCGGTCTCGGGCACCTCGGTGGCGCGCGATTTCGTCGAGCTGCCGAGCCAGCTTTACGAGCACTGGCTCGAGGTGCCGCGGGTGCTCGAGGAGTTCGCCACACATGCCGAGACCGGCGCGGCGATGCCCAAGGCGCTGCTCGACAAGGTACTCGCGGCGGCCACCTTCGACATGGGGTTCCAGACGGTGGAATACGTGGCCTCGGCTCTGGTCGATCTGGAATTCCACTCCGGCGCGGCGCCGGGCGATCCGATGGCGCGTCAGGCCGAGATCCTGCGCGGCATCGGCATGCCCCAGGCGATCACCATGCGCCACGCGACGCCGCATTTCGCCCATGTCTTCGCCGGCGACGGCTATTCCAGCGGCTATTACAGCTACATGTGGTCCGAGGTGATGGACGCCGATGCCTTCGCCGCCTTCGAGGAGGCGGGCGACGCCTTCGATCCGGCCACGGCGGAGAAGCTCGAGCGCTTCATCCTGTCGAAGGGCGGCTCTCGGGAGGCCGAGGAGCTCTACACCGCCTTCCGTGGCCGGATGCCCGGCGTCGAGGCGCTGCTCAGGGGGCGCGGGCTCGCCGCCTGAGCTCAGAAGGGTTCGCGCGTCAGCGTGAACCCCTCGTCTTCGAGCAGCTGCGCCACGCCCTCGGCCCCCGGCAGGTGGGCGGCGCCGAAGGCGGCGATCACCGGGCCTTCGGTGGTCGCGGCGGCCTTGAGGATCACCGGCATCCAATCGCGGTTGCGCTGCGCCAGAAGGGCTTCGTTGGTCTCGTCGAGCATGGTTTCCGCCTCTTCGGGCGCGACCATGTCGCTGCGCTGCATCAGGATGCCAGAGAGCGCCCACATCTCGCCGGGGCGCTCATCGAAATAGGCGGCGACGGTGGTGGCCATGCCGTCGGCGCCCTGATCCTCGGTGGCGAGCGACAGCGACATCATCTCGACCTGCTCCTCGAGCGGGGCCTCGTTGAAGATGCCGAAGGCGGTGTCGTAGGGTTCCAGCGGCAAGGTCGGCACGCCGGCGGCCTTGGCCAGCGCCTCGAGCCGTATGTCGAGCCCGTTCTGCTCTTTCATCGCGGCCTGCGCGCAGGCGGGGATGGCCAGCATCATCGACAGGTACCAAGGCCGGAACTTGGCGGCCATGACCGCGGGGATGCCGCGTGCGCGGACCGCCTCGGACAGCGCCTGCCAGTCGTCCTCGGGCATGATCTCGGGCAGGGTGGTCTCGGTCAGGAGCAGCAGCTCGGGCCGGTCGGACATCGCCTGCATGAGCCTGGCCTGTTCGGCCTGCGGCATCTCGAGCAGCAGCGCGCCGGCTTCTGCGATCACCGGGCGCAGCCGGTTGACGGGCGCGACGAGGCGCGGGTCGCTGAGATGCATGGTGCCGATCAGGTGGACGACCTCGCCATCCTTCTCGGCGCGCCAATGGTTGCCGTTGGCGTAGGGCATGGCGTCGAGCTCTGCGTCGAGCCGCGCCCGCTCGGCGGTGCTCAGGGTCTCGCGCAGGTCGGTGCCCTCGCAGGCGGCATGGGCGGCGGGCGCCAGGGCGAGGCAGAGCAGGGCGGCAAGGATAGGGCGCATGGGGTCTCCGGGCTGGCATGGCAACAGGCTTGGCGCAGGCTAGGGCAGGGGATGGACAGCGGCAAGCGGTGGGGCCAGTGTCGGCGCCATGCAGCGGGAAAGTGATCTCTACGCGCCGGTGAAGGCGCTTCTGACGAGGCAGGGCTACGAGGTGAAGGGCGAGGTCGGCGCCGCCGATCTCGTGGCGCTGCGTGGGGCGGAGCCGCCCGTGATCGTCGAGCTGAAGCTGAAGATCTCGCTGGCGCTGTTCCATCAGGCGGTGGCGCGGCTGACGGTGAGCGATGCGGTCTATATCGCCGTGCCCAAGCCCTCGGGGCGGACCGCGCGGCGGGCGCTGAAGGACAATCTCGCGCTGTGCCGGCGGCTGGGGCTTGGCTTCATCGTGGTGAGGGACGGCCGGGCCGAGGTGCTGTGCGATCCGGGGCCATACGCGCCACGCAAGAACAAGCGCAAGCAGGCGCGGCTCCTGCGGGAGTTCCAGCGCATCGAGGGTGACCCGAACGCCGGCGGTGCGACCCGGCACGGCATCGTCACCGGCTACCGGCAGGACGCGCTGCGCTGTGCCGCGCATCTGGCCGAGCATGGCGCCAGCCGGGGCCGCGACGTGGTCTCGGCAACCGGCGTGAAAGAGGCCACGCGGATCATGCGCGACAACCATTACGGCTGGTTCGACAAGATCGAGACCGGCGTCTACGCGGTCAACGCAGCGGGCCGCGCCGGGCTCACCCACTGGGCCTATAGCTGGTAGCTCAGATCTCTTCCGTGCGGGCGGCGGCCTCGGCGGCCAGCGCCTGTCGGGCCTTGCGCTGGCGCCTCGCGACGACGCGCTCGCGGTTCAGCGTGTAGAGCCCCGAGCACACGATCACCGCGCAGCCGACCAGCGTCCAGAGGTCCGGCAGGTCGGCGAACAGCAGGAAGCCGTAGAGGGTGCTCCACAGGATCATCGAGTACTGCATCGGCGCGACCACCACCGCCTGCGCCACGTCGAGCGCGCGGATGATGAGGATCTCGCCGGTGGCGGCGCAGAGCGCCATGGTTGCCGCGACGAGCCAGATCCAGCCCTCGGTCGGCATTTCCCAGACGAAGGGGATGGGCAGGGTCAGCAGCGCCGTCGAGGTGATCGAGGTATAGGCGACCGTGGTGGCGATGGTGTCGTCGCCGCTGAGCACCCGCGACAGGATCTGCCGGGTGGCAAAGGCGGTGGCGGCGGCGACGATGAGGAAGATCGCCGGGTGGAAGACCCCCATGCCGGGACGGATCACGATCATCATGCCGAGAAAGCCCACCGCGACGGCGGCCCAGCGGCGCCAGCCGACCGGCTCCTTCAGGAACAGCCCGCCGATCACCGTGACGATGAACGGCGCGATGAAGGTCACGGCGGTGGCGTCGGCCAGCGGCACGTGCTGCACCGCGAGGATGAAGAAGGTGGCCGAGCAGGTCGCCAGCACCCCGCGCGAGATCTGCGCCGCCGGGTGCCGGGTCCGCATCACCTGCATCCCGCGCACGGCCAGCATGATGACCACGCCCGAGAACAGCCCGAGCTGGCGCATCCAGACGACCTGCAGCGGCGACAGTTCGGTGGTCAGCAGCTTGGCCATGGCATCGGTCGCGCCGAAGAACAGGAAGCCCAGCGTGATCAACACGATGCCCTTCATGTTGTCGGGGGCGGGACGGGCGGCGGCGTGCGGCACCGGACCGGATGCAGCGGGATGGATCGGCATGTCTGGCTCTTGGGCTGGGGGACGCGAGGGCGCGTCGATTGGTATACCATTTCACGGATGGCGTCGGGATGCCATGCCGATTGCGCGCGCCGGAAGGGCTTTCGTGACGCCGCCTGCGATCGGTGATCGGCGAATTTCGGCGCAGCCGCTTTTGTGTGCCGAATTCGTTCATAGGTGAGGGTCGGGCGGCGCTCCGAGCGAGACGATTTTTCTGGGCGGCCCCGTTGACACGACTCGCGACGGTCCCTAGCTATGCGCCGTTAGCACTCAGAAGAGGTGAGTGCTAACGGTCCCGCAAGGGGCCGTGACTGGGACAAACTTTGAGCCAGGAGTACTCGAAGATGGCATTCAAACCGCTTCATGACCGCGTGCTGGTCCGCCGCGTTGAGAGCGACGAGAAGACCAAGGGTGGTCTGATCATCCCCGACAGCGCCAAGGAAAAGCCCGCAGAGGGCGTCGTGGTCGCATGTGGCGAAGGCGCACGCAAGGACAGCGGCGAGCTGATCGACATGGCCGTCAAGGAAGGCGACCGCGTCCTGTTCGGCAAGTGGTCGGGCACCGAGGTCTCGATCGAGGGCGAAGAGCTGCTGATCATGAAGGAATCGGACATTCTCGGCATCACTGCTGCTGCCTGAGACCCGCTTCCACGCACTGACCGGCGGGTGCGCCCGCCTATTCCCAACAGAATTCAGGAGAACTGACAGATGTCTGCAAAGGACGTGAAGTTCGATACCGACGCCCGCACGCGCATGCTCAAGGGTGTCAACATCCTCGCCGACGCGGTGAAGGTGACCCTCGGCCCGAAAGGCCGCAACGTCGTGCTCGACAAATCCTTCGGTGCCCCGCGCATCACCAAGGACGGTGTGTCCGTGGCGAAGGAAATCGAACTGGAAGACAAGTTCGAGAACATGGGCGCCCAGATGGTGAAGGAAGTCGCTTCCCGCACCAACGACGAAGCGGGCGACGGCACCACCACCGCCACCGTGCTGGCTCAGGCCATCGTCAAGGAAGGCATGAAGTCGGTCGCAGCGGGCATGAACCCGATGGACCTCAAGCGCGGCATCGACCTGGCAACCGCCAAGGTCGTCGAAGCGATCAAGGCAGCTGCCCGCCCGGTCAACGACTCGGGTGAAGTCGCTCAGGTCGGCACGATCTCCGCGAACGGCGAGGCCGAGATCGGCCGTCAGATCGCCGACGCGATGCAGAAGGTCGGCAATGAGGGTGTCATCACCGTCGAAGAGAACAAGGGCCTCGAGACCGAGACCGATGTCGTCGAAGGCATGCAGTTCGACCGCGGCTACCTGTCGCCCTACTTCGTGACCAACGCCGACAAGATGATTGCAGAGCTCGACGACTGCATGATCCTGCTGCACGAGAAGAAACTCTCGTCGCTGCAGCCGCTCGTGCCGCTGCTCGAGCAGGTGATCCAGTCGCAAAAGCCGCTGCTGATCATCGCCGAAGACGTCGAAGGCGAAGCGCTGGCGACCCTCGTGGTCAACAAGCTGCGCGGCGGCCTCAAGATCGCAGCCGTCAAGGCACCGGGCTTCGGCGACCGCCGCAAGGCCATGCTGCAGGACATCGCGATCCTGACCGGCGGCCAGGTGATCTCGGAAGATCTCGGCATGAAGCTCGAGTCCGTGACCATGGACATGCTCGGCACCGCCAAGACCGTGACCATCACCAAGGACGAGACCACCATCGTCGACGGCCACGGCGAGAAGGCAGAGATCGAGGCGCGCGTTTCGCAGATCCGCACCCAGATCGAAGAGACCACCTCGGACTACGACCGTGAGAAGCTGCAAGAGCGCGTTGCCAAGCTGGCAGGCGGTGTTGCCGTGATCCGCGTCGGCGGCATGACCGAAGTGGAAGTCAAAGAGCGCAAGGACCGCGTCGATGACGCCCTGAACGCGACCCGCGCGGCCGTTCAGGAAGGCATCGTGGTCGGCGGCGGCGTTGCCCTGGTGCAGGGTGCCAAGGCCCTCGACGGCCTGGAAGGCGCCAACAGCGACCAGAACGCCGGTGTCACCATCGTGCGCAAGGCTCTGGAAGCACCGCTGCGTCAGATCGCCCAGAACGCGGGCGTCGACGGGTCGGTCGTGGCTGGCAAGATCCGCGAAAGCGAAGATCTGAAGTTCGGCTACAACGCCCAGACCGACGAATATGGCGACATGTTCAAGTTCGGCGTGATCGACCCGGCAAAGGTCGTCCGCACCGCTCTGGAAGACGCGGCATCGATCGCAGGCCTGCTCATCACCACCGAGGCGATGGTTGCAGACAAGCCGCAGAAAGACGCCCCCGCAGCAATGCCCGACATGGGCGGCATGGGCGGCATGGGCGGCATGATGTAATCCGGTCGGCCTCCCTCTCGGGAGGCCACCGCGACCATTACGGTTGCCAAGTGCCTCGTTGCACGCAAAGGGCCCCTCCCGGGGCCCTTTGTCATGTCCGGAGCGCGGCGTGCCCCCGGTCGTGGGAATTGATCTGGGACAAGGTGAGGCGCCTTGCCCACCGCTACCCTCACCGCGATCGTTGCGCAGGGGCGAGCGGTGCCGATGCCGATCCTGTCCCCAGGTCGTCGCGACGTCTTCGGCCCGTGCCGACGCCGGACAAGACCCGCCCAAGACCATGCCCGGGGTAACGCTGGGGCTGGCCGGTCTTGGCGCCCGCACAGGAACGGCGCTCCCGACCCGGTTCCAGACCGCCGGCCGAGGGAGCGCCCGGGCGCCATGCAGGATCTGCATGGCGCCTACTCGATCGGAACGATGGCCCGACGCCTGCCGTTGTCCTTCCAAAGGATTAAGAGGAAAGGCAACGAGATGACCCGTTTCGAAAACAAGACCGTCATCGTCACCGGCGCGAGCTCCGGCATCGGCGCCGCCACCGCCCGCCGCTTCGGCCGTGAAGGCGCCAACGTGGTGCTGATCTCGCGCACTCAGGCGAAGCTCGACAAGGTGGCAGAGGACATCCCCTCGGCCAAGGTCGTGCCCGCGGACCTGTCGACCAAAGACGGCGTCGAGACCGCCGCCAAGGCCGCCCGCGAGGCCTTTGGCCAGGTCGACGTGCTGGTCAACAACGCCGGCACCGCGGTCATGGGCAGCATCGAGGAGGTCGACGAGGACGGCTTTGCCGAGGTGATGGAGACCGACGTCACCGGCGTCTGGCGCCTGACCAAGGCGCTGTGGGGCGATCTGAAGGCCACCAAGGGCAACGTGGTGATGACCTCGTCTGTCTCGGGCACCGGTGGTGACTGGGATATGCACGCCTACAACACCGCCAAGGGCGCCGTGACCAACCTGACGCGGGCGCTGGCGCTCGATGCGCGCAACAGCGGTGTGCGCGTCAACGCGGTCAACCCGAGCTTCACCAAGACCGAGCTCACCACGGGCATGCTCGAGAATGACGAGTTGGTGGCGAAATTCATGGAGCGCATTCCGCTGGGCCGCCCGGCCGAGCCGGAAGATATCGCCGACGTGATCGCCTTCCTCGCCTCGGACGACGCGCGCTTCGTCAACGGTGTGAACCTGCCGGTGGATGGCGGGCTTTCCGCCTCGAACGGCCAGCCGCCGCAGGCCTGAGGCCTTGATCCCATGCCGCCCATGGTCTTCATGGGCGGCATGGATGGACCTGACGACTCGTTCGAGACCCCCCTCTGGGGAGAAAACCTGCGCGTGGCCGGGGTCGACGAGGTCGGCCGCGGCCCGCTGGCCGGCCCGGTGGTTGCCGCCGCGGTGGTGCTCGATCCGCTCTGCATCCCGCCGGGCCTCAACGATTCCAAGAAGTTATCCTTCAAGCGCCGGGCGCGGCTTTCGGCCTGGCTGCACGAATGCGCCGAGGTCAGCATCGGGGTCGCATCGGTCGAGGAGATCGACGAGCTCAACATCCTGCAGGCCTCGCTTCTGGCCATGCACCGTGCGGTGACCGGGTTGAAACGTCCGGCCCAGCACGCGTTGGTCGATGGCCGCTTCCTGCCCCCGCAGCTGCCTTGTCATGCCACGCCGATCATCAAGGGCGACGGGCGCTCGGTCAGCATCGCTGCCGCTTCGGTTGTCGCGAAATGCTACCGGGATCGCCTCATGCGGGATCTGGCGCAACAGCATCCGGGCTATGGGTGGGAGACCAACGCCGGTTACGGATCGAAAAAGCACAAGGAGGCGCTCCAAAATCTGGGAGTGACCCCTCACCATAGGCGATCCTTCAAGCCGATACACAATATCTTGTGGCAAGCTAATTTCACAAGTGACTGATTCAAAAAAGAAATTGACCGCGAATCACCTTTGACTCAAAATTAGGGCCAACCAACGAGTGCAAAAAGCACCATAGGGCTTGAGGCAGAGATGAACGCGATGACCAAACCGAAGAGCGCGGAAGCGCTCCCTATCAACACGATTCTGGCGGGGGACTGCATCGAAATGATGAACAGTCTGCCTGCGGAGTCGGTGGATCTGATCTTTGCCGATCCACCCTATAACCTGCAATTGCGGGGCGATCTGCATCGGCCGGACAACAGCCGCGTCGACGCGGTCGATGATCACTGGGACCAGTTCGCGTCCTTCGAGGTCTATGACAAGTTCACCCGCGCGTGGCTGGCCGCCGCCAAGCGGCTGCTCAAGCCCAACGGCGCGATCTGGGTCATCGGCTCCTACCACAACATCTTCCGCGTTGGCGCGGCGCTGCAGGATGCCGGCTACTGGATCCTCAACGACGTCGTCTGGCGCAAGTCGAACCCGATGCCGAACTTCCGCGGCAAGCGCTTCACCAACGCCCACGAGACGATGATCTGGGCGTCGAAGGGCGAGGGGGCCAAGTACACCTTCAACTACGAGGCGCTGAAGGCGCTGAATGAGGGCATCCAGATGCGCTCGGACTGGGTGCTGCCGATCTGCAACGGCGGCGAGCGTCTGAAGGATGCCAATGGCGACAAGGCGCATCCGACGCAAAAGCCGGTGAGCCTGCTGCACCGCGTGCTGGTCGGCTCGACCAATCCCGGCGACGTGGTGCTCGACCCGTTCTTCGGCACCGGCACCACCGGCGCGGTGGCCAAGATGCTCGGCCGTGACTGGATCGGGATCGAGCGCGAGGCGGCCTATCGCGAGGTGGCCGAGCGCCGCATCGCCGATGTGCGCGCCTATGACCGCTCGTCGCTCGAGGTGACCCGCGCCAAGCGCGCCGAACCGCGCGTGCCCTTTGGCCAGCTGGTCGAGCGCGGCCTGCTGCGCCCCGGTGAGATGCTGGTCTCGGCCAATGGCAAGGTTGCCAAGGTGCGGGCCGATGGCACGCTGGTGGGCGATGACGTGAAGGGCTCCATCCATCAGGTCGGCGCGCATCTCGAGGGGGCGCCCTCGTGCAACGGCTGGACCTACTGGCACTTCCGCAAGGACGGCAAGGTGGTCCCGATCGACGTGCTGCGGCAGCAGATCCGCGCCGAGATGGCCGCGCGCCCGAACTGAGACGTTCCCGACATTCAAAGAACACCGCCGGTGCCTGCACGCGCAGGCACGGACTGGCCCCGATTGCCTTTGCAGCCGGGGCCTCTTTTTGCTCCCGCGTCGCCAAGCTCACCTTGTCGGACGTCTCGAGGTGACGACGCCGCACGCGTCGCGAACGGCTCGGGTTGCCTGCTGACATCACAGGAGAAAGCCGGGCCCCGGAGCGGCTCTGCGCGGGTGCTTTCAGCCCACAGAGGCAGGCTGTCAGGCGAGATGCGTCCGGCCATCGGATTGACCCTGTCGCGCGCTGAGGTCATTGGTGCGCAAACGGAGTATGTTCATGGATCTTCGCGCGATCTTCATGGGGCTGGCCTTTGCGGTCATGTGGTCCTCGGCCTTCACCTCGGCCCGTATCATCGTCAGTGCGGCGCCGCCGATGGGCACGCTGGCGCTGCGGTTCCTGATCTCGGGGCTGCTGGCGGTGGCGCTGGCGCGGCTGATGGGGCAGAGCTGGCGGCTGACGCGGGCGCAATGGCGCGCGACGATTATCTTCGGCCTGTGCCAGAATGCCTTGTATCTGGGGCTGAATTTCGTCGCCATGCAGACCGTCGAGGCGTCTCTGGCCTCGATCGTCGCCTCGACCATGCCGCTGATCGTGGCGCTGGCAAGCTGGCTCTGGCTGGGCGAGAGACTGCGTCCGGTGGGTTATGGCGGCCTGCTGGCTGGGGTGCTCGGCGTGACATTGATCATGGGCGCGCGGCTTCAGGGCGGGGCCGACCCGTTCGGGGTGCTGCTCTGCGTGCTGGGCGTGCTGT
>Ga0114904_1001531_pt1 | contig 11159 bp, 11 predicted proteins | sample MalvirDeepMed_s6_FD_83498 | JGI IMG/M metagenome (GOLD analysis project Ga0114904, IMG submission 83498) | Marine viral communities from the Global Malaspina Expedition - Malaspina viral metaG DeepMed_s6 | ecosystem: Environmental > Aquatic > Marine > Oceanic | place: Mediterranean Sea... | reverse complement strand
TGGAGGAAATTATGGCAAACTCAACTTTTAATGGACCAGTTAGGTCTGAAGGTGGTTTTGAACAAATCACTGTTACTGCTAAGACAGGTGCAGTAACCACAAACCTTGATGTTGATTCAAGTGGTAATCTTACAACCACAGGTACAATTAACAATCTTTTTCCTGTCACAAGCATTACTGATGCAACTTATACGCCAACTACAGCACAATCAGGAACAATCTTTTCATTGAATCGTGCCGCAGGTATTACTGTTACTTTACCTGCCGCTAGTGCAGGGCTTTTCTATGAGTTTCATGTAGGAACTACTTTTACAGGAACATTTATTTTACAAGGTGCTTCTAGCTCTGATACTTTTCAAGGAATGGTTTTACAACAAGATAAAGATGAACTTGGAAGTGTTGTTGCATTAAACGAAAACATTGACACAACTGGTTGGAATATACCTGCTGCGGCTGATTATAGATTGACTATGGATGCTGACACTGATGGTAGATTTATTGGTGGTCATATTAGATGTGTGGCTATTACAGATGCTATTTGGCTTCTAAATGGTCATGTCTTTGGAGATGGCACAGTTTCACATTCTTTTAGTTAAGGAGTAATTATGGCTGATGTAGTAACATCACAAACCATTCAGGATGGGCAACGCAAGGCTGTTATGAAATTCACCAATGCCAGTGATGGCACTGGTGAGTCTGCAGTAAAAAAAGTTGATGTATCAGCTTTAAATTCAAATGCAGCAGGCGTTGCTTGTACTTCAGTTGCAATCGCAAAGGTATGGTGGGCAACAACAGGTATGGGTGTCAAAATTGATTTTGATGCCACTACCAATGTTTTAGCTGTAACCTTACCTGCTGATTCAACTGGTGACGAGTATTACGATGATTTTTCAGGTATTCCAAACAATGCAGGCAGTGGTGTAACAGGCGATCTTGATTTCACCACAGTAGGTCATTCTAATGGCGATACTTATGTCATTATTCTTGAATTAATTAAAAACTATGGATAGATGGCAACATCAAACAGTAAAAATTTTGAACCTGATGTAGGTGAATTTGTAGAAGAAGCCTTTGAACGATGTGGTTTAGAGCTTCGCACAGGTTACGATCTTAAAACAGCACAAAGAAGTCTTAATCTTCTGTTAGCAGAATGGGCTAACAGAGGATTAAACCAGTGGACTATCACTCAAAAAACTGTAGCCATGGTTACAGATACAACTTCTTACAACATAGACACTACTAATAGCACTGCACCTATTGATGTTTTAGATGCTTTTGTTAGAGAAACCATTGGTTCTGATGTGACTGACATTGCTATGGCTAGAATTAGTCGTTCACAATACTCAGCTATACCCAACAAAGCACAAACAGGTAAGCCTAATCAGTTTGTTATAGACAAACAACTATCTCCAACCATAAGTGTTTATCCAACACCTGATAAGTCTGCAACATACACTGTGTACATGAATGTGCTTACACGCATGGATGATGCTGATGTAGGTGCTAACACCATGGATATGCCTTATAGGTTCTATCCATGTTTAGCGGCAGGTCTTGCCTATTACATATCTCTTAAGAAAGCACCTGAAAGAACACCTATGTTAAAACAGTTGTATGAAGAAGAGTTTTTGCGAGCCATGAATCAGGATGAAGAAAGAGCTTCGTTTCGTGTAAGCCCTGATCTAAGGAGTTATAATTCAGCCTAATGAGTGCGTTTGCAAGTAATAAAAATGCTTATGGAATTTGTGATATAACTGGTTTTCGTTACAAATTAATAGACATGAAAAAAACATGGAATGGTCTTTTGGTAGGACCTGACCAGTTTGATCCTAAACATCCACAGATAGAACCAAGAAATGTAGCTACCGATCCTCAAGCATTACAAGACCCACGACCTGAGACAGCAGACGATAACAATTTTTTTACAGTCTACACCAATGTTGGTTTAGGTAAGTTAGGCACACAATTAACGACTTTTGAAGTAGCCTGTGGTGTAGGTTCTGTTACTATTACAACATCATGAGTTTTACATACGCAACATTAAAGACAGCAATAGGAGATTATTTAGAATCTGCTGAAACTACTTTTACCAATAATTTACCTACTTTTATTAAAGAAGCAGAAGATAGAATATTAAAATTTGTTGAATTGCCTGAACAAAGAAAAAATGTACAAGGTCAAACCACAGCAAACACAAGATTTTTAGCTTGTCCTAGTGATTTCTTAGCTCCTATGAGTTTAGCTGTCGTATCAAGCAATACTTACACTTATCTTGATTTAAAACACGCTTCTTTCTTAAAAGAGTACAGCCCAACAACAACTGTGACAGGTCAACCTAAATATTACTCAATCTTTAGCCAAGACTCTTTTTCTCTTGCACCTGTACCTGATGCAATTTATACAGTAGAATTACATTACTTATATAAACCAGCTTCATTGACAAGTGGTAGTGACAGTGGAACGACAGTTCTTAGTACAGATTATCCTGATGCTTTACTCTATGGAAGTTTAGTTGAAGGTGCAATTTTTCTCAAAGAGACTCCTGATGTCATTGCTCAGTTTGAAGCAAGATTCAAAGAGGCAATCATGAGAATGAAAAACTTATCAGAAGGTAGAGATACTAGAGATGAATACAGATACGATAGCCTACGCTCAGTAGTATCGTAATGAAACCAATTAAATCGCTCAAGGGCAAGAGAGTTGCCTTGTTAGGTCTTGGCATATCACAAATAGATTATGTGATTGGCAAAGAAAATGGTAAAGAATGGGATGAAGTTTGGGGTATAAACTCAGCTTGTAGTGTTTTTAACTTAGATCGTTTGTTTATGATGGACCCTGCTAGTCGATTCTTAGACAGTGATGATGCAGGCAAACAAACTTTGGTTATGCGTAAGATGTTACCTGAGCTTAAAATACCTGTTTACACCTGTGAATTAGATCAAAGAGTACCAAAAGCCACTTTGTTTCCTATAGAAGAAGTTGCTAATGCTACTCAGTGTGCCTACTTTAACAATACAGTTGCTTACGCTTTAGGCTTTGCTATGTGGAATGAAGTAGAGTCTATTGATCTATTTGGCATAGATTTTTCTTATAGAAACGATTTACATTTTGCAGAAGCAGGCAGAGCTTGTGTTGAATTTTGGCTATCTAAAATGATGGATCATGGCATCACAGTAGGTGTTAGCCCTAGATCAACAGTCTTAGATGCTGATGTGCCACCTACAGAAAAGCTCTATGGCTATCATCGTTTAGAAAAACCTTTTTTAACTGTTATTCATGGCAACAAGTGGATTATAAAACCACATGATGAAATAGATAATCAATTAGCAAAAGATGGTTTTACTTTGCAAGAACATGAATTACCACCTGAGCCCTACAAAGGATAATGTCAGATAGCTTTATACAATTAGGCAAAGTAGAGGTTCATACCACAGAGAATAAAGGTCATGATCCTGAATTTTGGGCAAAGCAAACCACTGAAAAAATCTTAGGCATATCAGAAAATGCACCTGAACATGTTAGGTTGCAAGCTGAGGCTTTCAAAAATCATATTTATAGTATAATCTTAGCTAATATAAACAGTGCGATAGAATCTAAAAAGGTTACTATGGTTGGTTTATTAGTTAAACAAGGTCATGAAGACATGGCTAAGATTATAAAGGAGCTATAAATGGCAATTACATCAGCAATATGTTCAAGTTTTAAACAACAAATACTTGTCGAAGGACATAATTTAACCAATGGTGCAGATTCTATTAAGTTAGCACTCTACACATCATCAGCAACTTTGGGAGCAGGTACTACTGTATTTGTAACCACAGGACAAGCTACAGGAACTAATTACAGTTCAGGTGGATCAGCATTAACCAATGTTACACCTGCGTTGTCAGGAACTACTGCTGTGTGTGATTTTGCAGATTTAACTTTTGGTACAGCTACAGTTACAGCTAGAGGTTGTTTACTGTATAACACTACCAATGGTAATAAAGCAATTTGTGCAATTGACTTTGGTGGAGATAAAACTAGCACAGCAGGCGATTTCACTGTGGTTTTTCCTAGTGCGACTGCAACTGGTGCGATTATTCGTTTGGCGTAAATTTTAAAGTTTATGGTAAACTTTTATGACAATAAAAGAGTTTACTTATGCCTTTAGCAAAATTTAATTTCAAAGCAGGAATCAACAAAGAAGAGACTGATTACTCAGAAGAAGGTGGTTATGTTGATGCTAATTTAATTCGTTTTAGAAGAAATCGACCTGAAAAAATTGGTGGTTGGCTAAAAGCTAATGCTAACGCTTTTTTAGGCATAGCTAGAGCTTTACATCAATGGGTTAGTCTTGGTGGCACCAAATATCTCGGACTAGGAACTACACTTAAATATTACATAGAAAGAGGTAGTGTGTTTAGTGACATTACTCCTATTAGAAAAACCAGTACCAATTCAATAACTTTTAGTGCAACCAATGGTTCTGCGACTATTACTGCTACTGATTCTAGTCATGGTGCTGTTATTGGTGATTTTGTTACTATCAGTGGAGCTACTTCTCTTGGTGGTTTAATTACAGCATCAGTCTTAAACACAGAACATCAAATTGTCACTGTGCCAACAGCCAATACCTACACTTTTGTGGCATCAGCCACAGCAAATGCAAGTGATTCAGGCAATGGTGGGTCAGGTGTAGATGGGTTATATCAAATTAATGTTGGTTTAGATGACTATGTGCAAAACACTGGTTGGGGTTCAGGAGCTTGGAGTGCAGGCACATGGAGTGCTGAAAATACTTTGAGTGTTACTAATCAATTGCGTTTATGGTCACACGACAACTTTGGTGAAAATCTATTAATTAATGTTCGTGGTGGTGGTGTTTATCAATGGACAGAAAACGATGGTTTGACTACTAGGGCTGTGGCTTTGTCAGATATATCAGGAGCAGACAAAGCTCCTACTGTAGGATTACAGGTTTTAGTCTCAGAAACAGACAGACATGCAATTGTATTGGGTGCCGATCCTATTACCAGTGGCAGTCGTACTGGTGTGGTTGATCCTATGTTAATTGCTTTTTCTGATTCAGAAAGTGCAATTGATTGGAACCCCACCAATACTAATTCAGCAGGATCGTTGCGTTTATCAAGTGGTTCACAGATTGTAGGTGGTATAAAAGCAAGACAAGAGGTGCTCATTTGGACTGATACCAGTATTTACAGTATGCGTTTTATTGGTGCTCCATTGGTTTTTTCTGTTAATTTAATTAATGAAGGAGCAGGATTACTTGGACCTAAAGCCTTTGTAAATGCACCAAGTGGTGTATTTTTTATGAGCAAACAAGGATTTTATTTTTACAATGGTGCTATACAAAAACTACCATGTACAGTGCAAGAATATGTGTTTGAAGACCTTGACCTATCTCAGGCTTACAAATGTCATGTAGCTTTAAACTCAGAGTTTTCAGAAGTTTGGTTCTTTTATCCATCCATTGATGATGGCACAAGAGAAATTTCAAGATACGCCATATACAATTATGAAGAAAACTTATGGTCAATTGGCTCAATGGTGCGACATGCTTGGATCGATGGTGGCATACAAAACACTCCACAAGCTACTGGTGTATCGTCAAGTTCTTACTATTTATACAACCACGAATTAGGTTTTAACGATGACACTGAGCCGATGGACAATGTTTTTATACAATCTGCTGACTTTGATATAGGTGATGGTGACTCATTGGCGTTTGTAAAACGCATCTTGCCTGATGTCAAATTTGTTAATGAACAAGGCACTTCACCTGATCCTGCGATAAACATAGTATTAAAGAATCGTGATTTTATGGGTGAAAGCCTAACCACAGACTCTACATCACAAATTAAATCTAATACCAACAAAGCAGATGTAAGGGCTAGAGGTCGTCAATTTGTACTTAGATTTGAGTCAGATGATGATAATGACACTGTTAATAGAAAAGATTACAAATGGAGGTTGGGTAACACTAGGCTAGATATACAGCCATCAGGTCGTAGAGGATCATGACAAAACTCTTGGTTACAAGGTTGCCATTGGCTGAAGGCACTGATGTAACACCTGAGCTTTTCAATCGTTTAATAAGAATATTAGAGATTAACTTAGACAATGTTGATCCTGATAGAATCCCTAGTTTTAACGCTACAGAGATTTCTGAATTGCAATTTGCAACAGGTAGTATAATATTTAATACTACAAACTCTATACATCAAGCGTTTGATGGTACTAGGTTCAGAGACTTGTACAGTCATCAAACCTATCCAACAGGATTAGGTGCTACAATGAGTGTAGGAGCAGTAACAGTTACAATAGGTTAATTATGGCTATAAGCGAACAATTACAACAAAGAATCAACAATTTAACTCAGGGCATGGGTGCTACATCCAACAAAGAAATGGAAATGTTAAAGGATGCTAGTCCTAGCAACATGCAATTTGATGTCGAAATAGATGGAAAGAATCGTCAATTTGGTTTTGATAGCCAACCTGATGAACAAGCCATGCAAATGTTAAGAGATAGATTAGGCGTTATCTCAAACAGAGAAATGGAAATGTTTAGAGATGCTGTTCCTAGCATGGGCACAATGGGTGGTGGTGACGAAACCCAACAAGCCATAGCTTCTTTACAACAAGAACTGCAAATGTCTACCGATCCTGAAGAAGCTGAAGGATTGGGTCGTATGATTGCTAAATTATCAGCAAGCATGATGGCACCTTTAGGTGGTGTAGCAAAACAAGTAGCACAAGCAGGTGGTGGTGAAGACACAGCTTTGGCTCATGTACGACCGGGTGAGATTGTATTGCCTCCTGAAATGATGGAAGACCCACAGTTTGAAATGATGGTTGAAGAGAAGTTCAATCAATTAGGTATTAACCCTGAAGAAGCTGTAGTAGGTATGGGTATTGCTAGTCTAAACCAATCAACAGGACTAGAAGAGTTTGGTTTCTTTAAAAAACTAGGCAAAAAACTAGGCAAGGTAGTTAAGAAAGTAGCTCCAATAGCTATGCTAGTGCCGGGCGTTGGTACTGCTTTAGGTGGTGCTTTAGGTGGTTTAGGTGGTCTAGCAACCAAAGGTTTAGCAAAAGTTGGTCTAGGTGGCTTAGGAAGTGCTCTTGGCAGTGTTGGAAGCACAGTCATGGGTGGCATAGCAAATGCAGGAATACCGGGCTTATCTTCTATAGCAGGTGGTACAGCAGGTGGTTTTGGTAGCATAGGCAAAGGTCTAGGTTCTTTAAAAGGTTTAGTAGGTGATGGTCCTTTAAGTGGATTCCTTGGTGGTGGTCAACAACCAACCATTGAAGAAGTTGGTGCAGGTGATCCAATGGCACAAGTTAGGATTGACAGACTAAGATCAGAAGGCATGTCTGATGCACAAATTATGGAAAACTTAGTCCAATCAGGCTATGCCCAACCACAATCACAAGGCAATTTTAATTTAGGCAGAGCTCTTACAGGTGGAACAGGAAGAACTCCTGACATGATTAAATCAATTGAAGATCGTATCAAAGGTCAAGGTGGTAGCATGTTTGGTGGTGGTCAAGGTGGTGGACTTGGTGCATTAGGCACAGCAGGACTGTTAGGTTTAGCAGGTTCTTTGGGAAAAATGGCTTACGATGAAACCAAAAAAGACTCAGGCGTGCCATTAACTCCTTTAAATACAATGAACGCGGCAGGTAGATTTAACTTAGAAGCAGAAATAGCTCGTAGAATGGGTCAACAAGCACCTAATCCAGTAGAGTTTGGTTTATTGCCACAGAACACTATGCCTGAACTATCAGGTGGTCAAGCAGTACCTACAGGCATGATGATGGGTGGTGAAGTGATGATGCCGATGGAAATGGCAGAAGGTGGTTCTTTGCCTAATAAAGGCTTAGAAGCTCTTAACAGAGTCGCTCCTGAAGTTGTAGATCGAATGGGTTACAACATGGGTGGTTATGTCATGCCAATGCAATATGCAGAAGGTGGCAATGTAGCCATGGAAGACTTTGAAAGAAAAAATGGCATGATTAATGGAATGGGCACTGAAACCAGTGACGATGTACCTGCGATGTTATCTGATGGCGAGTTTGTCATGACAGGACAAGCTGTAAGAGGAGCAGGTTCGTATCAATTAGAACAAGGTGATGGTGGTATTCTTAACCTTATCCCATCGTTAGATGAAGACAGAGAGCGTGGTACAGAACTTATGTACAACATGATGGAGGTCTTTAGCAATCGTGCAAACGCAAGCTAATAAATAATAATGGGAATATTTGACAACCTAAGAAATTCAATAAGCAAAAGACAAGCGATGCTTGGTCGTGAGTCAAACGCATACAAGCCACAATCAAGACCTGCTCTTATGCCACGAACATTGCCAAACATACCAAGAGGCATAGGCAGTATTCCAAATATACCTAGTTTAGAAAATTTTGATTTTTCTAAGTTGCCACAAGGTTTTCCACCTATAAACTTGCCACAGGTAAACCCTCTTCCTGCTTTTGTAGATAACATTTCTCCACAAATGCCTACAGTCAGCCCACCACCTGATGTAGTTTTTGACCCAATTGTGCAAGCACCTGTAATGCCTACTGCTCCTGCACAACCAGTTGCACCTGTACAACAGCCTCTAGCACCCTACACAGGTGGCAATAATCCTGCTCCATATGTAAGCAATCAATTAAGAAACGAGACAGGCTTAGATGCTTTAAGCCAACAATTACTCTTTGGTTTAGATGGTAAAGGTGGATTTATACCCGGTGCTATGCGAGCTGCTGAACGCTCATTCTTTAATCCTGATGGCACACCAAGAGTTGTAGAACAACAAATTGCAGACTTAACTCCTGACCAACTCAGGGCTATGCAAATGGCAAGAGAAGCCACTGGCATACAAGATCAGTATTTAGATGATGCTCAGTCTGCTTTTCGTACAAGCGTTGGAGAACTAGGCACAGGCTTAGATAAGGCAAGACAAAGAGAATTAGAGTCATTGGGTGTTATACAAAGTGGTGTGGGTAACTTTGGTACTCAATTAGGTGCCCTAGCAGGTCGTAGCTTAGGAGCTACAGATCAGTTTGGTAATCGTTTAGGTGAGTCTGAGGGCTTGCTCAGAGGTACTTTGGGTGCTTATGACCCATCTTTAACCTCATCTTTCTACAATCCATTTGAGGAGCGTGTAGTACAACAAACCATAGACGATGTGTTGGAAGCAGGTGAGAAACAAGACATGGCACAAAGAGCTAGAGACATCATGACAGGTGGTGAATCTGCATTTGGTTCAAGAGCTCGTTTAAGTGCAGACGAAAGGCGAGAAGCTCTAGGTAGAGGTTTAGGTCAGGCTTTAGGTTCATTGCGTTCACAAGGCTTCTCAGAGGCTCAGAGAACAGGATTGGGTGAGTTTGCAAGACAAAGAGCGCAAGAAATGGCTACAGCCCAAGGATTATCAGGACTAGCAGGTTCAAGACTCGGTGCTCAACAGAATTTAACCAGTCAGTTATCAAACTTTGCAGGACAACAACTAGGTGCACAACAAACACAAGCAGGTGCTTTAAGTAACTTAGGTAACTTGGAAGGTCAAATAGGACAACAAAGAGCACAAGCACAACAAAACTTAGGTACTAACTTACAAAACATTGGGCAACAAGCTCAACAAGCTAGTGCGTTTGACATCAATCAGTTGATGGGTGCAGGTCAGGCTCAACAAGCACAACAACAAGCACAACTAGATGCTACAAGAATGAATCAGCTACAAGCTCAACAGGCTCCTATGGCTCAATATCAATCTTTACTGCCTTTTGTTCAGTCAGTGCCAACAGGCTCGTTCCAAACTTCTACAACCTTTGCTCCAAGACCAAGTGCTTTACAGTCAGGTTTAGGTGTTGGTTTAAGCACATTAGGTGCTTTGGGTAATTTCTTTAACCAACCACAGCAAAGACCAAACGCAGGGTACACTATCTAATGGCAGTCAACGATCCAATCAATCCATTTGATTCAGAGATTGATGTAAGTGCTAGTGATAATTCGATACAAGATTTAGCTAGTCAACTTGGTAATTACGATCAAAATTTTGCTAAGTATCAACAACGATTAGCACCATATTCTTATCAAGCTCCTAACATGAGCATTTACGATTTGGCTTCTGAGTTGGGTGCAGGTTTACTTGCAACTCCAAACACAGGTGGAGCTTCAGCTTTTACAGGTTTAGGCGTTGGTTTTACTAGAGCATCAGACAAAATGAAAAAAAACCAAGAAGCAAATGCCAAGGCTCAACAACAAATAGGTCTACAAGCAGCTCAACTTGCTATGCAAGATGAACAAAAAGCCAATGAGTTTTTAAATCAATATGCAATAAAAATGATCGATAGTGCCAATAAAAAAGTTGACTACATAACTTTTGAATACGATGAGGTAGATGAAACTACTGGTACAACAACTACACAATCTCAAACTTTTGCAAACATACCATCAAATAGAGATGACATAAATGACATTATTAATAATAAAAATGGCAGAGAAGTAAAACCACCCACCACAGCAATTAACATGCCCGGTGATAACACAAGTTTTGCAGACAAAGAAGCCATCAAGTCAATGATGAAAGAGGGTGATGCTTACGAAGCTAAATCAAGAGCATCAGATCAAATAAGAGATCAAGTTAATCAAGCCTACATTCTTGCAAATGAGATAGAGGAAGCAGGTGGTAGCTTTGGTCCTGCATCAAGAAGTCTTTTAGGAGTAAGAGAGTTAATATCAGGCTTGGGATTTGGAGAATTTTTGTTAGGTGAGTCAGAAGCAGCTATTGCTCCACAAAAAGCACTAAACCAGTTATCTATGGGTTTTACCATGGCTATTGTTTCACAAACCAAAGGTGCTATTTCTGATCGTGAAATGAAATTGTTTATATCAGCTTCTCCTACGCTTGGTTCTACCAAGGAAGGTTACATGAAACAACTTGAGTTGCTTGAAAGATTAGCAGTCAGAGATAAAGATTTTTATAAAGATTATGTAAATAAAATGATTGAATTTGAAGATCAAGGCGTTACAGGTAGAAAATTATCATTACAAATGGATAAATTTACTGCAGATTGGTCTGAAGAAAACCCATTGTTTACTCCTGATGAAGTAGAATTTTTAGAAAAGAAAATTGCAAGTGGAGAAGGTTTGGC
>Ga0114904_1001529_pt1 | contig 11164 bp, 24 predicted proteins | sample MalvirDeepMed_s6_FD_83498 | JGI IMG/M metagenome (GOLD analysis project Ga0114904, IMG submission 83498) | Marine viral communities from the Global Malaspina Expedition - Malaspina viral metaG DeepMed_s6 | ecosystem: Environmental > Aquatic > Marine > Oceanic | place: Mediterranean Sea... | reverse complement strand
CGATTAAATATTCTTTTACGCATTGTAGGTTTTGTGTAATTACCTGCTTTGTTTACTGTAGATTTTTTAGCTCTACTCATGAAAATATACCTGCTATAACTCCTGATGTAATAAGTAAAACATATAATCCCCAAATCATATTTTCTAGTTTATTAAATCTTACCTGTCCTTGATCTAATCTTTTTTCGATGTTTTCATATCGAATAGTGCACTCTCTTTCATGTGCAGCTATTTTTGCAAATGACTCTCTAGCAGTAGCCATATTAATTTTTCTTTTTTCTTAAAGTATAGGCTTCGTTTTTTTTTGTTTTAGGATCATCTTTAATATATTGACCTTTACTATTTCTAGCTCTGACTCTTTCATAGCCACTCATAAACCAGTCTTTTACTTTTTTCCACATAATTTTCTCCTAACTTAAATAAACTATAATACTTGCAACTATAAATATAGCTAAAATTTCAATCATTAAACATCTTTACTTTTTAAATTTGGATACTGCTTTTTTCCAAAGCTCAGGTTTAAATCTTTTAACAGAAAACAATACTACTATTGCTATAATGCCTAAAGGTATTAAAACATCCATTATTTAGACTCTTCAGGTTTATCTTGAAGCTCATCAGTTTGTTCATCAATGTTTTCAACAACTGTATCAATTACGCCTTCGTAAGTTTCGGCTACTGTATCAACAAGACCACTTACATCTTGTAAAGCTGCACTTGAAAGATTACCTGCTGTTTTCATGGTTGTATCAACTGTAGTCATGGCAATATCTTTACCACCTTCAATCGCTGAATTAACTGTTGCACATGATGTAGCATATAAGCCAATTAAGATTAAATATATATTTTTCATTTTACTTTTCCTCGGTTGTTTCTTCTTTGGATTCTTTTTTAAAAGATTCCTTGAAGGCATTTTCAAACACACCTAAAGATGCGTTTATTTGGTCAAGCTCAAAATTAAGTCGACCTTGTTTAGTTTTTAAATCAACTATCTGATTATACAGATATTTTTGTTGATCGCTAAAGTCTTTTATCTCTAACTCTTGTCCGTCTAGCGTTATTTTTGTTTCTTCGCTCATTATCTTTTCTTTTTAAGATTAAATTAATTAGCTGCAATATACGCTTTGCCAGTTGTTACTGCTGTTGTATAGCTAGACTTATCCGATGAGTCTCCTACTACGTCTGGTGTATTATCGTCTTCGTCTACAGGTGCGTAAGCCAAGATAATTTCAATGTGGTCTACATTACGCTGTACCTTATGGTTGATTTCTGCTTGGGTCATACCCTCAACATCATATGAACCACCATTTATAGCATTGATAACCGTTACGCTATCGGTTGCTGCTGTTAATATTTCTGTTACTGTTTGTGTCATTTTATCCCTCTAGTGCCTCTATTCTTGTTGTTAAAGCAGTGTTTAATGCTGTTAGCTCTTGAACTGCTTTGATTAAAGGATGAATAAACATTTCTTGTGAAATACCTTGTATTCCATTATCACCTTGATCCCACCCTGCAAAGTCTGTAATGTTATTATCATCCATTGCCTGTTTAACTTCTTGAGCAATAAGACCATACATTTTTTTATCATAAAGTCTAGAATTTTTAGAAGCATCATAATCAGGTAATGTATTATCTATATCTGCTAGTGGCTTGAATTTAAAAGTAACTGGTCTTAAATCGTTTATAAAAGATAAACCACAATCAGTGTTGTTGGTTATTTCTTCTTTATACCTTGAGTCAGATACTCTAGTCCAAGAAGCATTTGCACTAAACTGATTATAAATTCTATCTGAACCTGCTCCTGACCCTAAAGTTGTATAGTAGTCACCTTGTCCAACAGTATTATAACCAAGAACAATAGAAACCTCTGTTCCTACAGCAGAACCTCTGGCGTTTTCACCTACAAAAGTATTTTGACCTCCTGTTGTTTGGTTATTACCCGCTCCTTTTCCTATGCAGGTATTATTACTTGCTGAGGTAAAACTTATTCCTGCACCAGCACCTACTATAGTATTATTATCACCAGAATTGCTTGATGCACCTAAAGCACTTTTTCCAACTGCTGTGTTACTTGCTCCTGTAGAGTATCGCATAGCACCCGAACCAATAGCAGTGTTGTCGTCTACGGTGGTGGCTGCTGATAGTGCAAGATTACCCATTGCGGTGTTATCATCACCCGAGGTTACCGCATCTGCACATTGAGTACCAACTGCTGTATTAGCACCGCCTGAAGTACAGGCTGTAAGTGCATTATATCCAACTGCTGTATGGTCATTTGTTGTATCAACTGCATCTAAAGCATTATATCCAACTGCTGTATTTCTTGTACCTGTTGTGTTTGTAGTTAAAGCATCTTTACCTACTCCAACATTTGTTCCGCTTGTATTATTTCTTAATGCGCCTGCACCAACGCCAGTATTATCTGATGCTGTATTATCTTCTAAACATCTCCAACCAAGTGCGGTATTGTATGAAGTGTCTGTATTTGCACCTAGTGATTCCCAACCTACAGCCACATTGTTGATACCTGTTGTATTTGCATCAAGTGCTGCTTGTCCTACTGCTGTATTGTTTACTCCTGTGGTATTAGCTCCCATAGTGCCTTTACCAATAGCAGTATTGTTATCACCGCTTGTTAAAGCTGCAAAAACATCAACACCTAGACCAGTATTACCATCTGCTGCATCAATCGTGCCTGTGGTTGTATCTCCAATCATTATGGAGGATGTACCAAATGCTTTGTAATTAAATTGCGAACCATTAATGGTTAAAACATCTGTTTCTGTAGTTCCATCAATATCTATGTTTCCAGAAATATCTAATTCAGTACCTACTAATTTTTGTGTAAGAGTTACCACACCATCACTTGCAATAGCTATTGCATCTGTGTCTCCAACTGAACCAATTTGCCCTGCATTAGCAATCGTAATACCACCATTATGAATATCTCTACCAGTAAAAGTAGCAACACCATCAACTTGCAAAGTTGAAGCCATATCTACAGCACCATCAATATCTACTACATCTAAATTAGTAGTTCCGTCTACATCTATATCGCCTGAGATGTCTAAAGCTGTACCGATTAAAGTTTGTGAAAATGTTACTTGTCCATTAGAAGCAATGGTCATAGCATCTACATCTGAGGCAGAACCTATAGTTTTACCATCACCTATAATTAAATCATCTGTTAATGTAACTATGCCTGTGACACCTAATGTACCACCAACAGTCATATCATCTGTAACTGTAAGATCGTCTTGTACTTTTAAATCTACGACTGAAAGACTGGCAAAAGCATCAACAACCGCCGCTCCACTTCCTGCTCCATCTAAGTAAACAACCTTAGTATCACCGGGTGGGATGGTAATGTTGGCTCCTGAGCCTTGTGAAATAATGATGTTTTGTGAACCACTGGTGCCATTTTCTATAAATTGCACTCGTTTCATGGTGTTAGGTGCAATGGTAATGGTACAGGCTGAGTCTAGTGTGCCTGTGTATTTAACATACATGGCTCTGACTGGATCAGAGGCTCCATCTGCTACTGTTGAAGTGTGAGTATCTGCGTTAGTGGTGATGGCTTCTGTGCCATAGCCAAGGGCTTCACCTGCTAGTTCGAGGTTAAGGTTAGTAACTACACCCCAATTACCTGACTCATCTCCTGTCGCCATTTCATTTAAGCGTAAATTATTTACATATGTACTTGCCATTGTTTATCTCCTGATGTCTAAAATTATATCAAAATTTATGTTCATGCAACCTCTGTCCAACTTGGTGTTTGCGATTCATTGATAGCTGAATAACTTGGAGTTTGTGATTCATCTATTTCACCCCATACTAGCACAACTCCTGTGCTTGTTGTAATACTCAATCCTACTGGTGTGACATTGGCTTTGGCTACAGTGCTAGTAGAGGTACCTTGTGCTGAGGTTATTGCAAAGGATGGTAAATTAATAACTTCGTTTTCATAAACGATGACTGAGCCTATGGCTGAGGTTGATCCTAGTCCTGTGACTGTAACATTGGCTTCTGCATCGACACTTGGTGCACCTAAACTTAAAGTAACAACTTGAGTTGCAGGTGTAACATTGGCTTTGGCAACCACGCCAAGAGATGCTAAACCTGATGTTATGGCAAAGGTAGGTGCTGTTGCGTTGGCATCAGCTTTGACTGTGACTGTGCCAAGAGCACTAGTGATGGCACCAACTGAAGTTAGGGTTACTGGTAAAACCTCACCCCAAGTTCCTTGACTCCATGTACCTCGACCCCAACCATTAATATTAGCCATCTTTAGCTACCTGAAATGCTTTCTAGTGTTGTTTTAATCTGTAAAAGGTCTGCTCTGACTGGATCAGTAATAAATTTGTAAGATAAAATGTAATCTATTTTTTCTAATGCTTCTGCTATTTTTTCATCCATATTGCTTTTATGTTAGGGAATCTCAGGTAAGTCTACACCTATCACACCAAACTCAGACTCAAAATCTTTTTTCGATAAAGATTCACCATTGATTCCTATGTCGCCAAATTGTTGTGAGGTTGCTTCTTGCCAACTTTCAGTGCCTTCAGGAATGTAAAACACACCCACCACATTTTCTGTTTCCATAATACCTGCTACTGTGGGAGATTCCTCCCATGAGAAATATCTAATATCCTTCATAAGCTACTGCTCCACCTTTAGCAAACTTTTTAACTATGTCGTTAGATAACCAACTGGGATCAAGTGATTTTTCTGCATCTGCGAATATATCTAACTGTATTTGTTTTAATTCATCTAGTTGATCTAATACTTGTGGTGGAATGTCTTTCACATTTTTGTACTGACCTGTAAGCACTCGCCATGCTTCATAAGGTTTATGTGTGAGTTCTGAAGCATCTTTCATGGCTTGAGGCACAATACCAATCTCAGCAATAATCTTGTTGCCATTAGGATCGGTGTATTGAATGTTAAGTTTTCTGTCTCGTAAACCTAAACCACTAATCTGATTGCCACTGTCTTTGGTTGGATAACGACTGGCTATTTGACGAGCAAATTCATCTGCTTCTTGGGTAGTATTAGCAATAACTCTAGTTCTTATAGGATCAGATATTCGTAAAAAATCACCATCGTATTTATCGTTCATTTTTCTTTTCATGCTTGGTTTGGTCTTAACAGTACCGGGCATATTACCTGTGCGTATGTCAAAGCCAGTCTCAGGATCAATGTGTTTGAGTAAATCAGGATCAGTTATAACCTCACCGGGGCTTCCTGCTGTACGCAAGTTAAGATTCATGGCTACATCGTCTATTTCTTTTTGAAATGGTTTGTTAGCAATTTTTGCTGTTTTAAACATTTCATCAACGCTTGCAAAGTCTTGTTGGTGTTTGCTCATTTGTCTGTCTAATCCTTTTTCTAATCTTGGGTGCATATCTCTGACAGGTCCTTCAAATGTAGGATTGCCTTTGGTTGGCACTAATTTTTTTGCTCGCATGTCAATAAACTTTTGTGGTGCTCTTTTAAGAACTTCTTTACCACCTGCTTTAACCAAATCACCTACAAAAGGTATAAAACCTAAAGCAGACAATCCTGCTATGCCAAGATTCATGGCTCCTGAACCTAAGTCACCTGAACCAAAATCTCGGTAAGCATCTCGACCATACTTGCCCACTTCAGCGGCGTCTATTGCTAAACCTTGTGGTGTAACTCCTATTGCGAGTTTGCCTAGTAAAGGAACATTCTCGTCATAAGCCTCAACACTTCTGTCCAACAAATCTTTTGGTGGTTCAAAAATATCGACATCGCTGATTGAATTAGCCATAATTTATTATAGCTAAAAATTATATTTTAACTAGCCTTGTGCAATCCTTGGACTTTGCGAGCTAGAATGTTGCGTACTTTCCAGTAAGGAAAGGGTGCTACATCAGGAAAGTGAGCATCAATCTGTTTGGCAATTCTACGAGCACCAAGTTTTTTAGCTCTGAGTTTGAAGATAAAATCTAAGATTACTTGTTCTTCAGGTATCTCAACGAGCTTGCTTCTACGCTTAACTCGATTGCCACTCTTAACCTTTTCTTCTACTTTTCTAAAACCATAAGGTGCTGAACCACCTACTGAATAGCCTTTGGGTGCCCAAGCTAACTTGCCTTCTTTGAATTTATCGACAGTCGAGCCATGTTCGATCTCTGCAACAGCAGATAAAACCATCACCATGATCTTGTTGACCATCTCATTCATGTCAAACTTGGAGTGTAAACTGGTCTTACCTTTCTTGCGTGGGTAAGAGATAGGCATGTCACCAAACTGTTCGCACAGATAGTAAGTCACACCAGTCGCTTCAAAGATAGGCACTGTCTGTAGTAGATCAGTCGATGACCTTGAGAGTCGATCCAGTCTTGTAGAAACGATAATGTCGTGTTCATCCATCACATCAGTCATGTTGCGTGATGCTTCTCGTTCTGTGATAGGCACAGTGCCACTAACACCTGCATCGATAAAGAACTTATCAACAGTACGATTAAATTTGTCTTTGACGAAGTTGTTGATTAAATCTTTTTGAGTCTCAAGGGAAATACCATTGACAGCTTGTTCTGAGGTTGAAACTCTGACATAGCCATAAATGTTGTTGATCTGCTTGGCAGGATTCATCGTGTTGCCTCAAAGACTTGTACATCCATCAAGAACTGAGTTCTAAGTGTGTTGTACCAAATGTCGTGAGCAAAGTTGAGTTTGTTGTCTACACCAAACACTTTGTCGATAGGTCGATCACACTTAGTACAAGTGTTGTCGTCTTTGTTGATGGCACCACCACAACAAGCTGTGAACTCGTAAGTGTTGGCGACATATACATTGGTTTTTTCTGTGCAACTCATAATGCCTCCTGTATGTTGCAAGTTAAATATATCATGGGGTTATTATACCTATTGTGTAAATATTTGCAAATATGTATAAAGAATATCATAGTGGATAAGCCATCATGGTGCCTGAATCATTTGGTTCGTAGAACCAACCTGCGTTAATTAAGATGCTATTGATCTCAGGATGACAACCAAAGCCATAGAAATCAAAGATGGGTAAGCCATCTGAGTGTATGTCTTCAGAGCCTCGAAACCAAATACCGACTTTACTGCCATCCCATTCTTCCATGGGAACAGCTTTGGCTTTGGGAAAAAGCTCGTTGATTGTGTCAATTAGTTTTTGTTGTTTCATTATGCAACTCCTTTAAAAAGTGGGGTATCGATCTTGTGTGGATCGCCTCGGAATAGAACATGAAATGGTGCATACCAACCATCCATACCACCTTCCCATATCTCTAACTCAATGTTATTGAATGAGTTTATAGAAAGATTAAGTCTATCAAAATCAAATCTTGAACCTGTTTCATGAATGTTTTTCCAATTGGTTCTGCTGATAGGTTTTACAACTAAATGATCTGCATGAATTTCTTGGATAATAGCAGTGTATTCAAGACCTTCATATTTAAACTTACAAGAATCCCAACCTAATTCTATGCCTTCACCAAACATTGTTGTGTCGTACATCATGCCACCTCCCTTGCTTCACAGTTTTTTCCAATTCTTACACCTTCAAGCATTGCTGTAATTTGCAAGTAAAGTTCACGCTTAGTTTTGCCATAGAATACTGAACTCACACCACCATTTTCATTGGCGATTTGATATAAGTTAAATACACCATATTCTTCTGCAAGATGGTAATTTCCTATATTAGATTTTAAATCATATACACTTGGCACATCACTTTGTGTCCAAGTCGCAATAGGATTGTTTGTAGATTCGTTCAGAATACGAATTTTGTTTTCTATGTGTTGTATTGTTATCGCCATTATGCCACCTCCTCAAGTGTTATATAAATCCATTTAACATTCTTCATGCCAACTAAACCTTGGGTTAGAAGATCGTAGTCGTTCTTGTTGCCAACAACGATGTTGACTGTTTTCTTTTTAATAACAGTCTTGCTTGGGTTGAGTTGCTTTTGGGTTTCACGAATGAAATCCCTAGCCTCCTCAATGTTTTTAAAGTATCGATTAATAGCCATTACGCCACCTCCATTGTTAGTAAAATATCTCTTACACGCTCACGATCTATTGAATCACCATCACCCCATGTTTGGTGGGTTGCAAGATTAGAGCATACCTCTAAGTAAGTCATAATGGCTTTTTCAACTTTGCCTTCGGTTAATCCTTCAATGGGATAAATCCCATCGTAGTCATAAAAACTTAAAATATAGTTTTTAAATTCGACTAATTTTGGATTAGAATTTAATGCGATGTAGTTAGTTTTAGCCATTACGCCACCTCCAAGTTGCCAAAGTCATAATTCTCTAACGCTTCAAACAATTGTTTGCCTGTGTAGGTACCATCGTTGTCCATGTTGATGTCAGCATCGATGAAGCAACCATTGACACTGCCATCAGCGTTGTAGTTCTCAGGTCGCTTGAGAGCTTCCTGTATTAGTTGATCTATCGTCATATTTCCTCCTTTTGAAATGTAAGATAAATTTGTCATATACTTATTATGCACTTTTTACACAAAATTGCAAGTATTTATACAAATTAATATTATGCAACTTTCTCCTCTGCTACTTGCATGTCGATTAAACAGTCCAAAGACTTCTGAGCTAGAGTAAACGCTTTGGTTAGAGCTTTCTCAGAATCTTGTATTCTTTCAATCCAAGCATTGAGATACTTGGCATGATCTTTTCTAGGAGTCTTGCTAATGCCAAGGTAGGCACACAAGAAGGCTGAACCTATCTCAGCGACCAACTCTTCTGTGGCGTAGTCTAGTTTTTCAGCCACTCTGTCTGTACGCTCTTTGGTCATAGTCCAGTGAGTCAGTTCGTGTAGCTTGGTGCAGTAGTAGTCTAAGTCAGTAAAGAAATCTTCTTTGTCAGGCATGTTAATAGCATCAAACAATTTTTCGTAGTAAGCACCATCTTGGCTACCATGTTTGAAATGAGCACCAGTGTTCTCAATAAACTTATCAATCATGACAATTTGGTTTTGGTCGAGCTTAGTCTTGTGTACTTTAATTTTTTCAAATTTAAAGTCTTCAATCTGCACACCATTAAAAACGATTGCGAATCTTTGTAAAAGATAAGTGGGTAGTTTTTTAGTTGCTTGATATTTTGCTTTCTCGCCTTCAGTCAACCAAGCAAGTTTTTTTTCTCGAAGCTCCCAGTAATAAACTTGAGAACCTTTAGAACCTTTTTTGATTTTATAACCAAGGTCGTTCCACTGTTTAAAAGTACCCCACTGGTTACACTTCCAACCATTAATTTTTACTTGCATGTTTAGATTGAAAAGATTGCCACCTCTATAATTTTTTTTGGTTTTTATATTGACTGGCATACCCATCTCAACCCAACTCTTAGTCCAGTTGTCGCCTTCAGTTTGCATGAGTTTGATGATGTTGGCTTGCATGTCCTTCATCACATTTGGTTTTGTATTTTTTGTTTTCATATGGTCATAATACATAGTTTATAAATAATTGCAACTATTTATACAAATTAATATATATGATGTTCTACATGGAACAATATTAATCTTTATAAATATTTGCACATTTGGATATTTGTATGCTATGCTTGTCGCATGTTGAGAAAGATTGGCTGTATTTATTACCCCTTGCCTAGTGGTGGTAATCCCAAAGATGATGGAGTGCCAATCCTTTCTCCTCCTTTACTAAGGCTTCATCATCACACTAGGCACTTAATAACTTAATGGAGAAATAAATGGTACAGATAGAAGAAACCAAAGAGCAGATGATAAGAAGGTATCGAACAGAACTGGGAGATCATCTAAAAGAAACTTATGAAGTGCACTGTGCATTGCATGGCACATTCACTGGAACCTTTAGAGGGTTCTTAAACAATCCAGTGGGTTGTAGTGAGTGTCAGGCTCAAGGCATGATTGCTTGGGATAAAGACTTTCACCAAGGAATCATTTGGCAGGCAATCAATAAACTAATCGCTGACAACAAGTTGGCAATCAAAGAAGCTGAGGTGACAGATGAAAATTAATATTGAGATTGAAGACAACATTGAAAAGCCAATTGGCAGAGGTAGAAAATCATTGTTAGATGCAGACACCATTAAAAAATTAAAATCGATGGAGATAGGTCAAAGTTTTGTGGTGTTAAAACAAACACAGGTTGCTTCCATACAAATGTGGGGTCGAAAGGTTGGTAAAAGATTTAGTTCAAACAAAATTTACGCAGGTGAAAGAAAAGACAAAAACTTTTACTTTAGAGTTTGGTTAGAAGGTAATTGCAAACCTGTCGAGCCTAAACCACAAAAGCGTGATTACACTAAGAATCAACCTGAGTCCTTTGGGTCTTTGCCAACAAGCAAAGTAAAATCAGATGGTGTGGGCAGTGCGACTGAACGCTCTAAGGTGCCCAATGAAATCTTAACTTTGGTTGAGCTCAAAGAAGAAAACAGAATGATTGTCGAGGACTTAGACAAGATTAAAAAGATTCTTAGGCAAGAGTTAGGGTATAAGGACTTTAATTTTTCATACACAAGACTTAATGAGGAGGAGTCATGAAGATATATGTAGTAGACACTAGCAGAGAATTTTTTTGGTTTTACGCAACCAAAAAGGAAGCCATGAAAAAAATAAAGCTGTTAAAAAAAGAAGCAGACATAGAAAACGCAGAGTATAAAAAATTAATTGAATCAAGAGATTCAGAGATTATTGTTACTGGTGGCACTAATAAAGTTTGTGTAGGAGATTACGACCATATCGATATTACTACTTATGAATTTGAACCAAACAAAAAAGGTTTGATCCATGCCATGCAAGATGGATTAGGTTTAGCAAGTCATGATTCAATAGGAGATACTGATGAGCGAATACTTTAGAACACTGAACTTATTGTTTCAGTCAAACTACCAAGTCATTAGTGCTGATGCACTTAAACGAATCATGCAATCTCGTATTAAACGATCTATGTTAGAGGTTAAAACTTACGATGGGAACATGGACACAGTGGATCATGTCATAGAGATGTGGAGGAACAAGGCTTTGTTTCATACCACTGTCGATGAAAAACAGAAAAAGATGTTGGTGTGTTTGTGATGAAAGAGATTGAGCAAATAAAAATGCGTAAAGATATTGAGGTTCTAAAAGATAAATACAATATAAGAATACTTAATCTTGCAAGAAGAATAGG
>Ga0114904_1001527_pt1 | contig 11171 bp, 19 predicted proteins | sample MalvirDeepMed_s6_FD_83498 | JGI IMG/M metagenome (GOLD analysis project Ga0114904, IMG submission 83498) | Marine viral communities from the Global Malaspina Expedition - Malaspina viral metaG DeepMed_s6 | ecosystem: Environmental > Aquatic > Marine > Oceanic | place: Mediterranean Sea... | reverse complement strand
CTTTCGTTAGAAATGCCGATTGCTAAAGCGAGTCCTGCGAGTCCTGCGTAACTGGAAGGCTCTCTTAACAATTTCATTAATTTACCCATATAAAAAACTCTCCTTTTCGTTTATAATTGCCATGCGATTATTGTACCATTAACATCTTCTTTTGCATTAGAAGAATTGTTGAAGGCTCCATACGTCATGACTACACTTCCCGAGCTAACAGGAAATGCCCTGAAATTTCTAACTGATACATCATCTGCTACAGAAGGTAGATAAGCTCCCCACGTCACCCCGTAATGTCCGCTGAATGGTGTTGTCCATGTGATGGTATATTCTCCTAATTGAGACCTTGATACAGATGATACATTTTCACTTTCCAAAATAGTGCCATTCCCCTCTATTCTTACCCATGCTTTTGTCATCCCTACTACTGGTGGAGAACCAGATGATCCAGTTGCCACCGCAGTAAAATTTTCCTGTAAAGCATTACACATGGATGCAGTTAATACTTGACCACTACTAAAACTTAACGCTGTCCAACTCATTGTAATATTATAACCAAACCCTCGTCCACTTCTTCCTGTGCTGTGGCACTAGCATTTCCAGCTTTAAAAAACATAGGGAGGGAATTACTACTTGGATTGTATCCTCTTAACACCCTTACTGATGTATCTGAATATGCGACATTTTTTGTGAATCCTACCAGTGCTGAAAATACAGGTCTATCGCTAGGCGTTGCTGCGGATGTTTGCTGACCTACTGAAAATGTAGTTGTAGGGGTTATAGCATATCTTCCTGTGGCTGTATAAGTTATTGAAGATATTCCCCTGCTAGCAATAATACTTCCCTGACCTGAAAACAACACCCCTTTATTTGCCCTACCACTCATAGCGGGTGAGCCTGAATCATCATTTGCAAGCCCTGTAAAATTTTCCTGTAGCCCAGTCATCTTACTAGCGGTCAATGTAGAGCCGAAATCAAATGTTAAATCATACCAAGCCATCAGAATTGATAGAACACACACCACACGCTATGCTGGTCTTCTTGTGCGTTTGCCCCAGCGTTTGCTGCATGATATCTAATACTTGCAGAGCTACTTGTAAAGGAATATATATTGGCTTCTCTAACTGATATATCAGAATAATCAAATCCTGAAATCGTTGATATTGCCATCCCATAATTAGTATTAGAAAATGCTTGTGTGAAATTAATCGTGTAATCTCCTATGTCATTTCTTGTAAATGAACTTATCCCGTTATTCACATACACCCCTGCATTGGCATCTGTAAACCCACAGAATTGAATCCACTTTATAGGTCTTGGAATTCTTGGACCCGAAGTGTCTCCTTCTGCAAGTGCGTCAAAATTTTGGTCAAGCTGTGCAAGGATTGTGGATGTTAATTTTTGAGATTGTGTGAATGTTAAATCTGTAAATCCCATTATGATAATACCCCCGTTGTATTATTCAATCTTCCTAAAATATCATCTCCCAAAGTAAAGGTTGACATATTAGCAACGGCAAGTCCATGCCCTACGGATAGGTCAAGAGACATAGATTGATTTTCAATATCGATAGCCTCTCCTATTAAAGTATAGGGTGCATCATGTAATCCTAGTTCTTCATGTGTGATATAGAACAAATCCCCTAGCTGTTGATTGAGATATTTGATGGGTGTTTTAATGGATAATTCCACCTCCGGTTCCCTTCTTCTGTATACGATTCTTTGAGCAAGATTGTTTGCATTTGCAGAATTTGTGTACCAGATCAACTTAGTCGTAGGTTCATGGGGGACTAATCCGAAGCTATTTTGAGATGCAGTATTATCAAACACTATCGTGCTATGTGGCTTGCCTAAAGATTGGTCAGTTACAGCATAGCTCATTGGGACAGAATATTGATTACACATATCAAATGCGTCTCCCTTAGAAGTCATAGTCACTATATCGCTATTTGTTACAGTGGCAGAAAAGCTATTCACCCCGACAAGATTTCTTTTAAAATAGACTCTATTATCCCCTTCTACATAAATAGCTGAATCTGTATTTTCTGCGATTGATTTTAATGCCTGTTGATAATTCGTAGAGAAAGGGAAGAATCCATTCACAGTTATGTTTTCAGAATTAAGGGTATCATACCAATCCTTCCAACTATCATAATTTATCTGAGGATTAGTAAATGATTCAGTTGAGCTAAATTGTAAAGCTAGAGAATTTGTAGTTAAAATATGCCATGTTAAATCTGCAGGATTCCATTCTGAACCTGTGAAAGAAATGCCCTGTCTTGAAGTGGTATCTATTGACATCCTAGTCTCTGACAATAAGTCCATTTGATTCTTAAAAGTTAAGCTGACTTGTGCATTTGAGTAATCTGCATTTGTTAAAAATCCTTGTCCTATACAAAGCAAATCTGCACTATTTACATTCTGCTGATATCCATATTCTATAAATCCCGGTTGTTTAAATTTGGTCTTATCCTCTATTATCTCATTAAATAATTGGCTGGCATTTTCAAATGTCATTGTGAAAGGTTTTACTGTTACGTTTTTATAATCACGTCTTATTGTAGGGAATTTCATAACCCTGTCTGTTCTGTCTATTTCTGTAAGTCCGAATCTAAATACCCGTTTTATAGAGCTTGGATTAGTGCTTTCATTTTTAGATATAAATGAAGCTGACGCATCATGTCCTATTTGACACCTTCTAATCCCCACCCCGATACTACCGACAAGGCTTACATAATCAACCCCATCTGGAGATAATGCAGTTGCTATATCTGCAATGGTTATATCCCCAATAGTGGTACTTAAATCAACCCCATCTGGAGCTATCTCTGTCAGAAAAGTCCCTACAAAATAGGTTAAAGAATGTCTTATTAATGGAGAATTATCTGTTTGGATTGCCATAGGGATATATTACCCTATAGATTAAAAAGTTGTAATTTCCCAAGGCACAGTGGGTGTCGTTCCTGCGGATTTTACAATCGTAATACTAAATCCCTTATTACTATGTTGTGCAGGTATCAAATACATAGGGTCATCTTGAGAGCCTGTAAAATAATCTATAGTCACAGTTTTTAATCCACTCGATACTATAGTGCAATTTGATATTTTGATATTTAAATCTGTATCTGCCGACATTGGAGTTAGGTCTATTAAAGCAGAATATATCGCAGCGGTGGCACTTGAATACACCAAAGTAGATGCCGATATTGCTGTTGCTCCTGTTGCTACTACTGTTTGTGCCATTTATTTATCACCTAGTAAGTCATTATCCCATATTTCTTGTAGTTCTTCTATTGTTTCGGCTTCGGATATTGATTTTTGATTAGGATAATCTCTCAACATGATTTTTTCCTCGACAATCTCGGACACATCTCCACTTATTTCCAATGCTTTCATATAAGCAACGTCTAATTGTTCCCACTTTAAAGCCCTTGCGAATCTGATCTTATTCCGCCAAACTTCTCTGGCTCTCTCCATATCGACATTTATATTCCAATTATTATCGGCTACCCAAGCATCTCTAAAAATACTAGACTCAGGCAATTTGGAACTATCCATAATGCTATAGGGTTTTCCATCTGGAACATCTTTTTCGGCAATTTCTTCAACTGTTAAACCACAATTTTCTGCTGGGTGAGTTATAGCTAATGCCCCGTTATTTTGTGTCCATATAATTACTTTACTCATCTATTTCTCCACCATCTTCAACCCATTTTAAAACTGCCCTATAATCTCTGTTTAATTCATCCATAGGTACTGCTGATATTACACCATTTTTATAAGTAACAATTAATTCATCTATTCTTTCATCTGTCATGCCATCATATTGATATGCTACTTCTTGTATATCGTTCATAATTCTGCCTCTGCTATCCAACCATAATAATATCCATAACTCTGATTGAAAGCACTTGCTTTCGCTGCAAATAGATATCCATAACTATTTAAATGTTGAGCTACAACTCCTGTTATTTTTGCTGCATTATGTATCGTGTAGACTGCTCCACTTGTTCCATCTTGATGATAAAGTGTTACTGTAGGTGTTGCTCGTTTACGAGTATTGTATCTATTGCCACCACAATTTCCTGTTGCTGTACCATGCGATGCACTTCCAACTCCCATCTTGACTTGTTGACCTTGATATTGTCCAACAGTTCCCCAGTCCATAGATGACTCATAATATCTTTCACAATCACTTGCTGTTGTTTCTATTGGGTGTCTGTCGAACTTTCTAGCTTTTCGTGTTGGTGTTATTTGAACATCAGTAATATATAATGAATCACCCAAATCTGTATCTGTTACATCTGACCAAATAAATACAATTACATTTGCTGTACTTGCTGTATCAATATCAATATTTTCAATTTTATATTCTACCCATGATGTTGTTACAGATAAATTTGCTGGTGTATTCTCAAAGGTTGCATTTGCTATTAATGTTGGGTTTGTATCTTCTACTCCCCATGCAGATACAATATCACTTGTTACACTATCAAGAGTTCCACTCCAAGCTACGATTCCAGCTTTTACGTTATCCAGTTTTCCACTACCTGCAACTTTTGCTTTAAAAGATAAGCTACAACTTTCTCCGATTAAATTATGACAATTAACCCCTTCAATTATTTGTGCTATACCAAATTTCTTATCTATTGTTTCTACATCTAAGTCAACTGAATATTGACTACCACCATCTGGAGCATCTGTACTTCTGCCTACGTCTACAATATCGTTTCCATCTGATAATAAAATCCATCTATCACAAATGTATGTATCATCATTATTTGCTACTGGCGTACTTGTAGCGTTGATAGTCGTTCCTCTAGCCCAGATAACCATATCGCCATTAATAATAGAATTAAAGCGTGGAGCATCTTGTTTAAATTGTCCTTGTATCGCCATGTTAAACCTTCATTATAAACGGGTCGCTACTTGCAAACGTAACTGTAAATGTTCCACCATCTGGAGTAGTAGGAAAACCAGTCCCCTCACTCTGTATAAATAATAACGGGCTTGTAGATGAATCAGCAGTGGATACATAAAGAACAATCGCATTAACAGGATTACCTGATAGTGTTGGTATTGATAAATTATCTGCATCTACTCTTCCAGAACTTACCGCCACATTTGATAGTGTTTGATTGGTACCTTGCATAGCCACTTCTGGGATATCTGAAAGCATTGTATGTCCAGCCGAAAATGTATATCCTGAATTTGCATCTGCTGTCGTGTTTACTAAGCTGATTTTTAATGTGACAGAACTTAGATCAACACTACCTACTGCCAGATATTGTCTTCCTGAATCATATATTTGGGCCATCTTTTTATTCTACCTTATGTCGTTTCAATAACAATCTCTCCTTCATAATATTGTCGAAAATATGGTTTTACAAATCTTGTAAATGGCTCGACACGTCCTGTTATCCTGACTGTATAATAACTATTTGCAAAGCTATCATCTTCAATAAATCTTAGGTCAGTCCCAGTTTCAAACCATGAATTTATCTGGCTTCTTTTTGAAGAGTTTACAAACGTCATCGGGATATTCCATTTTGTATGTGTCCCTGCAGGAGTTATATAAGTGTAAAGAGTCCCGCCTTTAGTCCTTAAATCATATTTGTCTAATGTCTTTTGGAATTTATAACCATATTGAGTTTCATTTGTGATTATCACATAGCTACTATTAGCCACCCCTAATAATACATCTCCCATTATCTACTCGCTTGGAACTCCATTGAAGTCGTTGCTCCGCTTTTTCCTAATGTATTTAATGCTGGCAGAATTTTCTCTTGGGCTAAATCAACCCAAAAGCTCATCGGTTTTTCCATCAATGCCTGATCTATATTTGCATTTGGTAAAATATTTAATTGTGCGATAGACTGGACCCCACCATTTAGGTCGACTGGGATGCTTCTGCCATCTGGTAAAGGCACAACAGCTTCCCTATGATTTGAGTTATCTCCAATCAAAGCTAATTGAGGAGCATTGGTAATTCCACCCGTTGCAAATGATGGAACTTTTAAACCACCTTGTACTATTCCACCTTTAGCGAATCCTAATTTTTTTAACACAGCACTACCAAAACTGTCACCACCATCTACAGCCGGAGTTTCAGTGACAATAGCTCCCCCCGTAAATAGCCCTAATGCTTTTTGAAGTGTGAACATGACCAACATTCGAGCTATCATAATACTAATCTGCTTTACTACTTCCTGTTTTAATGTCACCCATATCTTCTTCATTGCATCTTTAAAACTTTCTCCCTCAGTTATCATAGCAGCAAACGCAACCCCTACATTGTCCACTGTACTCATAAAGACAGCATGTATTTGTCGTCCTGCTTCTATGGCTATTGCTAGACTATTTTCAAACCAGTCTTGGTGTGCAGCTTGCATCCCTTCTTTTAATCCCGCAAATGTTTCCTCTAATTTACCCCTTGTAACTTCAGCTGTCTTTACTATTCCTTCTTGTGCTTCAACCTGTATGTTCATTAATGTCTTCAACCAAGCGATTAATTTCTTGATACCTAATATTATTTGAGTAAGAGGTAACACCACTAGATTGATAGCAAATGCCAATCCTTTAAACATAATAGAAACTACAGGAATAATAGGAACGACTAGATTTTTTATAAAAGTAAAAAAAGAGGTAAAAATAGGCATCAATGCTTTTCCTATTGCTAATGCAACTCCTTTAAAAGCACTATTCATTCTTAATAATTCATCTTGAAAATCCTCTGCTTGTTTTGATTCAACTTCTGAAAACACTAATCCTAGTTCTTCGGTTTCTTTCATTAATGCCTTCATATTATCAGTTCCTTCGATTAATAAAGGAATCATTTTTGTTCCAGCACGACCAAATAACTCTTGTGCCAAAGCTGTTCTTTCTGTTGTGTTTGTTAAATTTTTAAAAGCATCGGCAGAATCTAATAGTAATTCTTCTGCATTTTTAAATTCACCATTAGCTTTTCGTACACTAATACCTGCCTGAGCAAATGCCCTTACAGAAGTTGTTAATCCATTGTTTGCATCATTAACTCTTTTAGATATGACTCTGAGAGAGGTAGAAATATCCCGCATTTGTGCTCCACCTATTTGTGCAGCGAAAGCAAATTTATGTAAAGTTTGAGCAGATATTCCGACCATCTTTGAGGTCTTAGCAAACTCATCTCCAGTCTTTGCAGCGTCAAATGTCAGCTTTGTTAATGCAGCTCCAACAGCTAACACCGCCAGAGCAGTCATATTGAGCATCTTGCCAAATGAACCGAATTTATTTTTTAGGGAATCTAGTCCACCACTAGCCTGATCTTTTAAACTGACTAATAGATTTATCTTATTTTCTGCCATTATCTGCGTCTGTTCCTATGTTCAATCTTTGCCATGAGATAGTTAATCTCATTGACTGTTAAATCAAGAACATCATTTCTACTCCATCTATATTCTACACCAAATAAATCTAGTATATCAAGGAATCGCTTATTAACTATTTCGTTTGAGCCAAAAAATAGGTAATCACCTTATTGAAGGTTTCCACATCTGCAATTCCTGTGTTTTCTTCTACCCAGTCTTTGGTCATTGAGGGATCGGCTTGTGTCAAGGCGATTGTTACAATATCAATAATATCATTAAATGAAAAGTCTTCACCTAATTTAGTTAAACTTTTCCCTATCTTGTTTTCAATTTCTAGGACTGATTTTGTCTTTGCTGGTTGGATATCAAATTCTTTATCCGCAATTTTGAACTTCATAGAGTCTCCTTTAGTAACTACTTGATGTGTTTTGTAATGTGTATCTTATCGCATAGCTACTTGTCGTATTATATTCTGCGTTCCCTTCATAAGAAGCTACCACTCTTCCTGCTCCGCCTATAGGGTAGGTATAAGTAGAATAATTGACTTGGGGTAAATCCATGACTAATTGATTGAATTCTCCAGTATTACCCACTGTTGTTCCTCCGGTGACAGAGAATCTAAATCGTTGTCTTGTTTGATTGATAAATATCCCCTCTTCTGCTTGGTCGCTGAAGTCTTGCTCCCCTGTTACGCTTACTGTTCTAAATCCTGTCCTCAATACTCTACCTTCTGATGTTGAATTATTAAGCATTGGTATCCCCTCGACAGGATTTGTTATTGTTATTGTGGCACTTTCAAAATTACTATTAGCACTTCCTGCCACTTCTAATGAGCATTGATTCCATGTGAAAGGTTTTGAATCTATATAGGAAGCAGTTTGTTTTGCTACCTTTGAATAAGCCCTACCATGTACGGTTGCTGTGGCTTTCACAATGGCCCCAGCAGTCAGCTCAATTGCTAAAGTGTGAATTTGTGCGTCAACTACTTGATAAGCACTCCCTACGTTTTTATATATCTCTATTGTGTAAGGTGTCAAAGCTCCATCTGTTCCCCAATCTGCTTGTCGGGGCAGGAATTCATGGAGATATGCTGATGTTTGCAAAGTAGATGTCGGCACACCCACTGCTGATTGTAAAAATTCCCCTAATACAATAGGGTGTGGTTCAAAAGCTATATCGCCTGTTACGTTATTTATGCCTTCTAAAGCATCTGGTTGATCATATACTGTTTTAATATTTTCACTAAATAGTTGTTCTTTATTCTGTGTTAAAGATTCAGATATAAACGGGATATATACCCTGCTAGTTGTTGCTGTACCCCATACTGTTTGTTTAGATAAACTTAAATATCCGCCAATTCCAAAGCCCATATTACTTCACTCCTTTAGTATTCTTTATTTTACTTACCTTTGAAAGTTTTGCAATACCTTGCGAGATTAAAGACTCCCCTACATCATTTGATACTTCCATTTCTTTTCCTTTCTCTATTATTCCAATTCCCGGTATTTGCAATCCGCCTTTAAGCCATTTTATTCTCATTCCCTTACCTCACATTCTAACTTAATCGATACCCCTTTAAAAAACCCTAGATTTCCTGTGTTTTGTTGGTTATCAAAATCCCCACCTGTAAATCTGGTTATCAATACATTGTCACTTAATGTTCTATTTGATTTTAATACAGCTTTGACTTTTCCTAACATATCATCTCTTAAAGTAGCCCCGTCTAGGTTCTCAAAACTAAAAGCATAACACCATACCTCTATTATTAAAAATGTCCTCATAGCATTTGCTCCACCTATTAATTCTTCATCTGCTGGGCTGTCCCAGCTATCGAGATATATAGCCACATAAGGGCATGCATCTGTCCTGACTGCATCTGGCGGTTCTACTTCTACCGTATATGAGGACGTGTCCGAATCTGCATTGAGTAGTGTTTTAATCGAGTTTTCAATTGCTAGATAATCTATTGTTGCCATTACATCTTCTTCTCTTTTAATCGATTAATATATCTGACTATTTGTTTTTCGGCTATTTTACTTGCTATTTTTTCTTTTGGAAGCATTGGTCTTGCTGGTGTTGTATCTGTTCCGAATTGATGTATCTCCGCATATTTAACTGGAGAGCCGACTTCAACAGCATGTTTTCCTTTCAATTGAAACAAAAAACTTGCTCTCAACTTACCAGTATCAAATAATATCTTTCTCCTCTTCCAGAATGACCCCCCATAGTCCTGTAGTGGCTCCCATCCTTCCCCAGCATTTCCTTGTTGAACAAAATATTTGTTAATCTCATTTATTAATTTAATACCGATTATTTTAAGGACTGGTCTTGGGTTTTTCAATCCTTTAGCTATCCTTGACAATTTGATTTTTATCTGTTTGTCTCCCTTAGAAGACATCTTTAATTCAGTAGCCATTACCAGTAAGGATTATATACCTCATCCTCTACGGCATCTAACTCATCGTCTATTCTGTCGGAGTCTATCTCTTGTAAAGTCTCATCAAGCATCGTAAAGGTGGGGTCATATCCCTTAGTATTTGAATAGATGGCATCCCCTGATTTATAAGCGATTAATTCTTTAGAAGAATTAAATAATCCGATCTCCCCATTGTTGAGTTTATCGAGATATTGAAATACTATTTTCCTTCTTTCGTCCACCCATTTATTCTCACTCCCCACACCTTGCGTAAAAAACCTTTCTAAGATTTTGATTAATGAATATTCCGTACTGATAGACTCGATAATAGGTGGGGTAGCAGAAAATGGTAATGTGTAGTTATTTATAAGATGCCCGTTTATTTCATTCTCTGCTTGGTCGATATAAAAGGCTATATTAGAAGATGTGACAGTCGACATACTCCCAACTCTGGGATACAGGTCTAAGACTTTTGGAACTGTTGTGTAATCAGGCATAGGATTTAGTTTATCACAACTTCATTAATTTCCAATCTCCATACACACTCTACCTATATCTTTTACTACGCATAATAGCTAACCTTCTGTCTATACTTCTTCACTTTGTTCTTTGCAAAGCTAAGTTTCCTTTCCCAGTTAGCAAGATTTCTTTCTGTTCTTTCTTTTCTTAAAGCAACATGATTGATCTTTACTTTTGGTTTTTCTTTTCTGTTAAAATCAATACCATCAAATTTCTTTTTTATTGATTCTATTTGTTGCTCTGTCAATGGTTGTCTTGCAAACTGACGACCATTAGTGCCAGAAATTCCTGCCCAACTTTTCTTATCCCGATAACCAAAGCTGTGCATAAGTTCATGTGCAAACAATTGTGATATATCTGCAATCTTATTTGCTGACTGTTGGGAATAATTAAGTAATATATCCCAACCATGTCCATAAACTTTTCCGACATAACCTTTGCCACTATAACCATAAGAACGATTAGCAATTTGGACTTTTAACTCTTTCCAATGTTTTAATCTTCCTTCATCTTTAGCTATCAGATTATGGACAAAAGAAAACAATGATTGTAGTTTTCTATTATCAAGGTTTGTTGTGTTTTTGATAATACGCATTTTTGTTTCTCCTTGTTTAACTTTTTTATTCCATCTCTCCTACTCTCTCACCCCATTTGTTAGTTGAAATAGTAAGGAACTTTTTTTCTTTGACAGTTCCATCTTCGTTAAACATTTCTTTTTCTTGTTCTAAGAACTTAGCGAATTCAACATCAATGGTTTTGTTATTGAGTCCACTAAGGTTCTTGGTTTCTTTTTCCTTTGTCATAATTTGTTTCTCCCTACCCTGAAATTTTAGAATTTAGAAATCAAGGTATAATAGTATTATATACTATATAGTAACTTTGTCAACTTAGGGGGAAATG
>Ga0114904_1001523_pt1 | contig 11182 bp, 11 predicted proteins | sample MalvirDeepMed_s6_FD_83498 | JGI IMG/M metagenome (GOLD analysis project Ga0114904, IMG submission 83498) | Marine viral communities from the Global Malaspina Expedition - Malaspina viral metaG DeepMed_s6 | ecosystem: Environmental > Aquatic > Marine > Oceanic | place: Mediterranean Sea... | reverse complement strand
GCTTCCCTGCCTCTGAGTTCTTCTAGTCTTTCTCTCGCTTCCCTGCGTCTGAGTTCTTCTAGTCTTTCTCTCGCGGTCGTCATCTGGGATATTTCTTATCCAGTCTATCAAGATCTGCTTGCTCCTCGGGAGTAAGGGCAGAAGTGTCATCATAAAAACCGGTCCCTAGAGGAGGAATTGTTCCAGGAACATTCGCGCCCTCTGTCCTTCTCTGTAAACTCAAAATATGATTCTTCTTTGACGTAATAAATGCGTCTAAAACAGCCTCTTTCTCCGTCGGAGATACATTAACGTCACCCAAGGTTGCAAATAACTGCTCTCCTTCAGCAGCGGTGAATTGAGCGCCAAATGTCTGCCTTAACAAAGGCAGAACATTATTGCGAACCGTTGCCAAATATTTTGCCCTTGCCCTACCCGCTGGACCTACACCTAAGTTCGATTCCCTAAGAACAACATCTCTGAATCGCCCTACCATAGTGTGGGTTGCGTCCTTAGAAAGCCCACGAAGAGTCTCAACCATTTCTTCAAGTACAGGGAGGCTGCTTTCCATGTCTTTAAGTAGAGTACCGGCTTCAGTTTGACTTTTGGCTTCCAATTGGGACACTACGATGTTAAAGGCTTGCAGTGCCTTGACTTCACCTACTCTAGCAGCATTATTAAGAAAAACAGTGGCCTTAGCCTTCTCCTCAGCCTCTGTTATCAGACCTCGTCGAACAGGATCATAAGGCATCCCTCTGGTTGGAGTCCCATCAAAAGGCCTATCTATAAAGGTGCCGTCTTTGTTCAAAATTCTCTCCCAATATGACCCATCCTCTGGTTTTTGAAACACATTAGAAGTTAGGCCAAAACCCCCACTTCCTTGCGCGAGCCTTAATTTCTGGGCTTCCTGCTCAGGAGTTAATAATCGGTTCTGCTGGGCCTCATCAAGCCTAGCTTGGGCATACATAGATTCCGCGCCCGGTGTTTTAAAATCTGTCTTATAACCGGGGATGGTCCCTAATTGTTCACCACCAGGGCCAACAACATTTCTGGGGTTAATGTTCCCACGCGTTACCAAATCAGTTACTTGCGCTAAATCCTGTTGTCCTAACTCAATATTCCTCGCCTCTGCTTCCTCTACACCGCGAGTTGCTCGTCCACCTAAATAAGCATTTAACAGTTTAGCCAGACCTTGAGTCCATTGGATAGGAACGCCCTGTTGGGTTGGAATGGGTGCCGCGCCTCTCTCTCGCAGTTGTTGAGCGAGAAGACGTTGCCTTTCAAGCGTATTGGGGTTTGTATATCCCCCTTGAGTGAATGAGATAGGTTCAGGCATTATTTAATTCCATCTGTCCATTCCTGCGACTGCCCCGCCTAGGCCAAAAAGTCCTTGTGTCCAAACGTTTCTCGCGCCCATCTGCTGATTATAAAGATTCCGTTCATAAGCCCCTTGTCTCTCGGCTGCGCCTAAGAGATTAGGACCTTGCACCCCTTGATACTGGACGGGCTGGAATTGTGGCATTTGTGGCTGTGTCCCTGACAGTATCGCATTCAATTCCGTCAACGGCTGCATCCGTCTGGCAATATCCATCTGGTAAGTCTGCGGTAATGTCTCCATCGAGGCTCGTTGCAGATTTGATAGTTCCTGTAGGGGTTGCCCTCGTCTGGCGGCCTCCAGTAGAAAATTCCGAGTCATCGTGTCATCAGCCGACCTACGGGCTTGGGTATAAGCATCATTTTTCTGCTGGTTGAATACTCGCATGGCGTTGTCATAGCCTTCGGTTCCGGGGGTCAATCCCTGATTCGCCAGCATTTGCCGTTGTTGTGCTTCATTTTGTTGCCATTGCGGGTCAAGTCTAGCGGTTTGCTGTTGGTAGGCTTGATTTGATAAATCGATGAGAGATTGAGCATTAAAAGGTTGCTCTAAACTCCTTCTGGCCTGCGCAGCTGAAGAAACGCCAGTGCCTAATAAATCCCTGGAAATACCTGACTGGACATCATACATATCTCCCCTTGGGGCACCTTGATATAGTGGACGCTGTGCGGCCTGCGGAGCCATAGGCTGTTGCATAGACTGAGCAGCCATAGGCTGACCCATAGGCTGTTGCATAGGTGGACGCTGTGCCCCCATAGGTTGAGCCATTGGCGTTTGTCCACCAGGCCCCCCTGGAAATGAGATTCCAGACCCAGGGGGGGCAGCCCAACCACGGAGGCCAGTATCACCTCTCTCTCCCCTCTGAAGCTGTCGAAGAGTATTGGCGCGCGGTGGAGCTTGTTCCGTCAACGGCTGCATCCGTGGAGCCTGACCCATTGCATTCCTGTCTCCAAACTCTTGTGGAGCAACGCGTTGTCCTCCAGGCTGTTGCATAGGCGCAGGGGCAGCTTGGGGCATAGGTTGTCTTGGTGCTTGTGCCGCTGGTTGAGCAGTTGGCTCGGGGGCCGTATCCCGCCTATCTCTTAGAGATTTAAACTGGTTATCCAGTGTCCGTATTTCCCTTGCAAGTCTCTGTTTCTGTGCGCCACTTCCTCTCCCACGCAAACCTTGGCGTCTTGCATTTAAAGATCGCCTTCTCTCTCGATTTCTGTTCATTTGCGCACCGTAATCCGGCCCCGCTGCGGGCTGTGCCACAGGCGGTGGAGCTTGTGGAGCCTGGGTGGGTCTTGGTGCTGCCGGGGGAGGTTGATAAGCACGTTGCGGTGGCGCTTGGGGACGCTGTGGTACACCTTGCGGGAATGGCCCGATAGGTTGGTTAAGTGACTGTGCGGTTCTTTCCAGTGCCCCTTGGCCTAATCCCAGGAGTCCAGATTGGAGTCCCGTCTGCCTCCGATATAAATCTTCTTGCTCTGGACTCAGCCTGATGTCCCGTGCGTAGGTGGGAATTGCATATCCAGGTTCGCCACCGATTCCAGGGACTTGATAGGCGCCGGTTTGCCTGGAGGTACGACTTCCTAATGGCGTATAGATATCCGGATTCGCCATGCGGTTGGCTGCAATGGCGGCTTGTACCGAACCTGCTGTCTGTGATCTCGCCGCACCAGCGTAGTCAGGCGTTTTAGGAACCGGCGCTTTAGGCTTGCCCATTATGCCACCTGCAACTTTTTAACATATCTCTCTCCAATGAACCGACAATTTTCCTTACTCATGGTATAGAGCAGGAGGGAACCTTCAGGATGAGCGTCAAGTATTTGCGCTTCAAGCTGGAATCCCATTTTATTTAATAAGTTTACACTACTTATATTCGTTTCTACAACTTGACAAATTATTTTCTTAGCCCCCAGATGAATGAAAGGGTAATGAAAGATTGCGGCCAAATAAGCAGGGGTCATCACCCCGGCGATGGCAATCGTGGCTTCGACTGAAGCTCCATTCCAATTATCATACACGACTCCCGCTATTATTTCTGAGTCTGAAATTTGACCCAGCGCTGCCTGACAGTCTATTTCGCCTTTGATTTTATCAGCCACCCAAGGGGCAACTAACGCTATATCACCTGTTATCAAAGGATACCTCCCGGTTCGTAAACCACCTCGGTGGCTAACCACTTTAATTGTTTTCCATCACCAGCGACCTTAATTCGTGGTCCACCTGAATAACCGATACCCGTAGTTCCCTGCCAGACACGCGATAATGACAAACCTTCTGACCATAAAGCACTGTCAAATAAACCCGTATCCCAAAGGGCGCCCAGAAAGGGTGCGATACTTAAAGCTGAAACCGGACTGGAGGTATCAAAATCCACATTAATGTTTCCTTGGATACTGATATCACCGTTAATGGAAAAAGTCGGGCGCATCATAGTAAAGTGTTTAATCTGGCCGGGACTGCCAAAATAACTGAAAGCCTGCTGAGTCTCAGCATCAATATCAACACCTGCATCCTGATTGGTATCCCAGGCTTTAGCAACAATGCCATTACCACCGAAATAAAGTTGATCGGAAAATAAACAAAAGGTATTGGCTGCCCATCCTTTAAACTGACACCAAGCCCCCGTGATAGTGTTCATCACATATTGTTGCTGCAAGGAGCCTTCGTTGATGGGGACATTCATTATCAGCATATTCTGTTTGGGGTAATGAATTACTTCCCATCCGTAATTACTGGAATAGCTGGATATGGCAGATGTCATTGCAGCCAGAATTTTATCGGTCAGTGAGGCGCGTGGGTTGGTGCGGGAAGATTGCAGCGCGGCTGACATGGATTGAAGTCCATCCTGTGTGATGATAAGGAGATCACCGCCATATTTAATTAAGCATCGTCTACCCACCGGGCTGCCGATATACCAGACCCCGACAATTGCCCATGTGGTAGCGGACGCAGGGTCGGTCCCGCGAAAGACTGCCACATCACCATTGCTGGTGACAAATACAGCCAAATCATCCACACCATAACCGGCATCTATAGTCCAGGTGCCCATCGCCATCAAAATACCGCCATGAGGACAATATGCCCTTAAATCCAGCGAATTGGCCGCACCACTAATAGACTGTGTGGGTAAATACCAGGCTGTCAAGGTGTTTAACTGAACGAACCAAACCCGGTTTTTATGGAGGGTAATGTCGATTAAGGTGCTGGAGGTGACGCCCGTAATATTCCCGGCCTGACTTACCCAGCTTGTGCCATTATAGGTATAGACTGCATCCGCACCGTTGCACATCTCCAGGAAATTACCACCTGTCGTTGCCACGTTGACATACTGCCATCTTGCATTTGAGAGCGACCCTAATACTGCTGCACCTACCGCGCCGCTGGAGGTGACGTTGTATACGGAGTCATTAGCAATCGCATACATTTCAGAGGTATTCGCGCCATCATATGACATCAGCGTCTCGACTTGTGAGCCGATACCTGTGACAAAATCAGAATACCCAAAACGTAAATCCACATCTGTGGTATTGGGGAACATGTTAACCATAATCACCGCATCGTTGACAGCCATCGCTGCGATGGAGTCACGGTCATTCCACCCACCTGTCGGGGCAGGTAAAGAAGCGGGTAGGGACCTTTGTGCGCTAGGCGCCATATCCTGAATCTGGTACGTTCTCCCATCCAATTAATATGTCAGATTGGGTGGGTGCCATTGACAGGGTACGGTTTCCAGCATCATAGGACTTGGCTAAGTCTAATTGCCTGTTGTACTCCCGATTAAGGGCACTCGTATCAAGTCCTTTAACCTGAAAATATTTAAGCCTGATTAAGGAGTGCATTAGTGCATCAGGGAAAATGCAAGTATCGGTATCCGCTGTAAAATATTGCTTTGATCCTGTTGCGGACCCGGTAGCTGCGACCCAATGCTTGGAAAGATATGAAAGTGATAATGTCCGGTTAGCACCTAAAGGCGGCCATATTCTTATTTGGTTGCCTTCCCACCAGTATCGAACTCTGGGGCCTGTTGCTATATAGCCAGACCTCAACCAGTTGGACTGTTGTTCAGTCTCAGGTCCTAACAGTTCCCATCGTTGGTCTTTGTCCCAATGGGTTCGGTCAATCTGACGGTCAAAGCCCGAAGGTTTATCAAACAAGACCTTGGAGAAAGTAAAAGTTGAGGTGGTAGCCGCAGAGGTAGCTTCCCGATTCAGGACAACTGTTGTCCCCGTAGGTGCGGCAGCTATCATAGAGTCCTGTGGTATATACAGGCCGGTTACTGCAAAGTTAGTTGTCAAGCTGACAATAGAACTCATATTAGTCAGTGATGTTGAGTCCGCTGTTGTATCACCTGTGTAAGCGTAGAATGTGGCATCCAGGAGTGCCTGCGACACCAAGTCCTGCCATTCATACTCTCTTGAAACACCATCTCCCTCCATATTAATCAGAGCAAGTAACTGCGTGATATCCTGATTAGAGTTATTAATTACTGTTGAGGGTTGGTCAAACGACACGACACCCATACCCTGAAGGGCGTGTTGTACCAAGATTAGTAGGGTGGAATTAGCCATTACTTACCTTTTTTTTGTTTTTTGTCCATCATCTTGTTGATCTGATCAATCTGGACTTGTAACCCTGAATTGACCTCTTTCTGGCCTTCCAGGTCTGCCTTTAAGTTATTGATTTCTTCATCTTTTTTAGCCTCAACATCTTTCAACTGCTGGGCAATGCTGTCATTTAATGATTTCTTTGCTTCTATTCTCAGGCCGTTTCCTGACATTCCCATGCCTTGCACCTGTGCATCGGAAGCATTAGCTATCTGTTCAACGGTGTGAAAGCGCATATGTTTGAGGTCACGGATTAGTTCAAGCTGGTCTTTTAAATAATCCCATTCTTCAATTCGCCAGCCTTGTATATGATCTTCAATTAATCCTTCTTCTATTTGAAAATTAAGCCATTGTGGACGGAACCGTTGTTTGTGATCTTCCCGTACTTTAAGCTGCATGATATTGGTGTTATCGCCCGGAGTGGCGATCCTGATAAAAGGCGCAGGTTTTTTCTTGATAGTGACTTTCCTGCCAACTTTTTGTGATTCGACCATGCTTCCCCAGGCATCTATTTCCTCGAACATATAAAATTCAACGGAAAGTGCGCTGTCCGGGTTTTTGGCACCGAGAAAATTCTGGTTGCCAACGTCTGTCTCAAATCCAAGATTAGTGTTTTGCATTTTCATTCTCCTCAAGGGGGTGGGGAACTTTTTTGGGTGGGTCGGTAATATCAACCATCTTATTGCTGGGGTGCGGATTACCGTCCTCATCCCATAATAAATTCATGTCATCTTTCGCTTTCATCAACTCAGCCATGTAAGGGAGCATCCCGTTGCCGAATACATCGATATCAATATTATAAAATGGGTGTCTGAATACTGAATAAATGTCCCTGAACTCATTAACCTGGGCACACCATTCGGGGGTAGTGCGGAACAACTTTGATGATTTACCGTTACCAATCCAGCACTGAAAATCTTTCTCAGGAACGAGTGAGCCTGTGATATGTGTATCGCCATCATCTGAGTAACTTGAATCTGCGCCGTAGATATTCAGGTGTTTATAGCCTAAAGCGACTGCAAGATACATAGCGCGTGTCACTCCGGCTGAACCCCCGTTTACCATTGGCTCATCTATTTCGTGTTCTTTCATAAAATCTAAAATGTTGTGATCCCCGCCTGCATGCCAGCAAATCTGTTTACATCCCTTTAGTCTTTCAAAGACTTTAGGGTGACATCTTGCGCCCAGAAGATAGGTCACTTCCGAATGCGGGACTGCAAAGTTCTCACAGATTTCGGCTGCGTCCCAGATCATAGCGAACTTGGGTACAACACCCTTGTCCAGCAGATACCCGATTGCAGAGTTGATGGCTAAAATATCACCATCAAGTTCTTTGTAAGTCTTTGAAATACTTGGGGCTGACCCAACTATTGAGACTGATCCTGATTGCTGATTGAGGTGCGTGTTTAAAGGCTCATAGCCACGTTCAATCGTTGCCAGTACATTCTCATTCATTTCGCCCTGAGTACAACAACCTTCCATGCTTAAAAAAAGAGGGATTAATTGAGACTCTAACCCCTCTTTTCGATCTTCCATAAATTACAATGACGGTGCGAAGTATCTAGGCCATGTAATGATACACGGATAAGCCGTCGCGGTTGCAGTTTGACCTGCTGAACCCTGTGCGGATATAGCGATACCCGCCAGTGTCCCTGTCGATGTTGCTACCATAGAAGCCATGCCGGTAGAAACAGCCGACCCACCGAGACAAATCGGGACCACACCTTGTACCAAGGTAGATGATCCGGTCATCATAACGTAAAGGTTTTCTCCCCTTAAAGCGACCCAGGCATAACTGGATGCTGAGATCGCAATCTGGGGAAAACCAAGTGTGAAACCCGAATCCATATCGGCAACCGACTGCATACCGCATGTAAAAGTCGCGTTGATACCAACGACTTTATTTGCGGTGACAGCAGTCAGTGTCTCGACATAGACCCACTCGGTATTATTTGTTCCCATCACCTTCGTGCCCAAGGCAAACAAAGCCGTAGCACTCTGGTTGTTGAGGTCTACCCCAACATTGGAACTGGTTGTATAAAAATTAGGCATAATATTACTCCATTAAGCGATAAGGACGCCCTGTAGATATGAATTTGAGGTAGTAAGATTACCCGCCCATCCCATCAATTTAACGATGGCATCCTGGTTAACTGACTGCCGTTCTCCTCCAATCGGTACAAAGTTCCTGTCCCTGTGAGGGCGAAAGAAAATGTAATCGGTATTCAAGGCCCACATATGGGCAGAAGTCGCGCCTCCGGTGTTAGAGCTTTGGTCTACAATTTGACCAATGCCGCCACCAAGAACAACATCCGCTGCCATACCGCCGCCGTAGAACTTCAGGCTGGCGAACCCGGCACCCGCATCACCGCTACCATCTGATTGGACACGTTGAATAGTCTGGAGGGAATTGACATAAAAGCCGTAATAAGTATTGTCACCAACCCATAGATCAGGCTTATCTGACCCACGGCAAAGCTGAAGACCTAAAGCCGTCATGTATGTCTGAATGTTGGATGACGAAACAGCGCCACCACCATCTGCTACACCCGCATAGGCTGTCGGACGCCAGAAACTAAAATTGTCCCTGGAAATCCCACCGTAAGTCCCTGTAGTCGGGGCATCAGGTACCGCAGCACCCAACCCAGTCAGGTTCTTACTGGAGTTACCTGTCCCATCCTGATACAAATCATAATCAATTCTGTTCTGCACTTGTGCTTCACAGACCTTGATGCGACCTTCCATAAGGTCGATGATTTGCTCTTTACTTGAGTTTTGCAGTATTTCAAGGCCAGACATTGTAACCGCGGCAGCGTACTGGGTAATACTGTACTGAGCAGCGGATATCGGGCTGTTTGGGGTTATATCCAGAACTTCATATCCTGAATACGAGTCGGCATTTATCGTACTTGAGTCAATATACATAATTTCCTCAAGGATGACATTACCGCCTCCGAATGGACGCACATTACCCTTTGACTTTAATCGTCTGAGTAAGGCGTTATTATTGGTCACGTTATCAGCCAACTCACCGGAACGATGCTGAATGGTGGTGGCGATGATATCCGTGATATCGGTATTTGCAAAAGCTGGCATAATTTATCCTCGGATTAGCTTAAACTATCCCCGCGTTAGCATGTTCATCAAATGCTTCATTGATGACATCGCGGAGTCCTGTTTTGCCAGTCGGGGCCTGTCCTTTCGGTGTGGCCGAAGGAGGGCTGACTGCGTTCTGGCGAGCATTTTTGGCGATGGCCTTTTGCTTTTCCTGCTTTGCTGTCTCTTTTTCTTTCCTGCTCTGTGAGAGCATTTGATCGAAAACGTCAGCATGCCTGGGATGGCGCAAAGCCGCCTCATATGCACTGTCAAGGTCATCAGCTAAACCGGCTTCAAGTAATTGAGCCATTGTTAGTTTGACCGTTTCAAAGTGTGGATGTTCTTCCACACTATTTAAAAATTTATCATACTCTTGTTGAGTTTGATACTCTACAAATTTGTTCTCCACAAGATTTTCAATATCATGGGCTTGTGGGGCCGCTGGTTGATAATCTGGAACTTGTGGGTTGATATAGACTTTTCCATCTTGCTGGGTGAATAATTGGTCTATCGGGACTTGATAATCATTTGCCAGCTTTAAAAACATTGACAGTTTTTCTGTTGGTTGCCCAGTAGCGAGTAACTTATGGGCATTTCCAAGCTGGCTGATCCAATCTGCCGGGTTGATGTTATTAGCTTCAAGTTCAGCCGCAAAAGGGGCGATAGCATTAGCCAAAGGCTGCATGCGGTCAACCTCGGTCTTGTAGGCACTGACGCCAAAATGGTAATCATACTCGCGCTGGTTAATATATTCCTGCATGCGCGGGTCCAGTTTATCCCACCCTTCATAGTATTCTTTGCTCCATGATTTTGGGACTGACGAAGATTCAATATCAAGGCCATCTGTATCTGCCAGGACAGATGTATCTTCGAGAAGAGGTTCTGACTCAGACTCCTCGGACTTTGCAAACCTGCCCTTATCATCTCGAAGGCGTTCTGATTTTTCATCAGGGCTTAATTCAGCCTCCTCAGATACCTGATCAAAATTCTTTTCGACTGTCTCCCGAAGTGTTTCGGGCGGTATTTCAACTATATTGACATTCTGGACATCATCAAGAACTGCATCGTCATTTTCTTCAATCATAATTCACCCTTTAATATCCTCTTACTTTTTCAACTGACCGTTTCATAACTTTTTTAAATTCCTTGTGTGACATATCTTTAAATTGCCTGATAATAAAATCTTTCCGTCCACCAGGGTTAGCATCCTTAACCTGTAATGGCTTTAGTTTCTCATTACCGACTTCAACACATTCGTGCTGTCTCAAGTGATGTCGGTGGGTTGACCGGGACCCAATCACACTGCCATCAATCATGCTTTTATAAGGCTTAATATCACGCAAAATATGATGACCTGAAGTGGTTTTCTTCTCCACTTCCACCCACCTGCCTCCTCTTTCAACATATTTTGTCATGCCGACAATATAGCAATATGCTGTGTTGAGGACACCATTATTAAATTCATTACGGTATTTATTGGCAAAATGACTCCCGCATCCGTTGACAGATTATTAATCTTGGCACCCGAAACAGGGTAGACCAGAAGCGGGTTTGCCCCACTGTTAAAGATAATTTGTGAGTCCACGGGGACGGACGATGCGTACAGAATAACGCCTGCACCTGACGCCACTGTTTCGACAACATTAACGTGGTTCGATAACTCCTTTGCATCACTTTTACTCGTACCTGCAGCTTCGATCCCAGTACCAATGTCAGAGCATAGGCTCTGGACAGTAAGCTCTGAAAGTCCTGACTGAAATAATTTATATGAGAGCATCTATTATTCACTGCGGGACTTTTCTTTTTCAGCCGCAAGTATAACCAGGGCTTTCTTTTCTTCAATTTCGGCCATGCGCTGTGCGACCATAAGTTCGTAATCAGCTTTCCTCTTTTCGCGTTCCTCATCACCATTCAGCCGTTGCTGTTCCATAGAGAACTCCATCTGTATCTTTTGCGCTTCCCGTTCATCATCGCGTTTCATGCGTTCATTTTCCATCAGCACTTCTTGTTGTTTGATTTCCATATCACCTTGCGTTTCTGCCTGTTGCTTATTGGATTCCAACTGAAACTTTTGTTCTGCGAGTTGCATTTCGCCTTGTATTTTAATCATTTCGGGATCAGGAGGAGGCTCAGGCGG
>Ga0114904_1001522_pt1 | contig 11184 bp, 10 predicted proteins | sample MalvirDeepMed_s6_FD_83498 | JGI IMG/M metagenome (GOLD analysis project Ga0114904, IMG submission 83498) | Marine viral communities from the Global Malaspina Expedition - Malaspina viral metaG DeepMed_s6 | ecosystem: Environmental > Aquatic > Marine > Oceanic | place: Mediterranean Sea... | reverse complement strand
TTGGCGCCTGCCTCTCCGGCGGCGACGCGCGCGGCGCGCACCCCGCCCGAACCGCCACCGATGACGAAGAGATCATAGTCGAAGTCGGCCATCAGGGGTCTCCTTGAATTGCGTTCGCAACGGTATCTCACAGCGCTTTCGCGAAGGCCAGACGGGCACGGGCATTTGAAGGAGACGTGCCCCGCCCCGCTCGCCTGCGCGCGCCGACGGCAGATGCATGGCGGCCTGCGCGCCGGCGACAAAGCTGCAGCGCAGGCGTGCCATCAGGGTGACGGTGTTCAAGATGCCGCCGGCGGGCCGGTCGGGGTCGAGACGGGCGCGGCAGATCGGCCGGCCCTGCCCCCGGGCGGCTTGCGAACAGCCGTCACCGGAGCGGCTGCGCCCGGCGCCCAGGCGGCCAGCCTGACATGGGGCAAGAGGTCAGCGTTCGGTGCGGCGCGCGCAGCCCGGCAGATCCGGCCTCAGACGTCGCGGAAGAGGTTGTCGTCCTCGACGAACTCGACGCGCTCTTCCGAGACGGTGCCGGCATTGATGTCGCGGGTTTCGACCCGGCCATCGCCATAGCCGATGATCACGCGGTCGCAGATGTCGATGAACAGGCCGTTCTCGACCACGCCGGGGATCTGGTTGACCAGCATCGCAAGCTGCCGGGCATTGCCGATGCGCGACAGGTGCAGGTCAAGGATGTAGTTGTTCTCGTCGGTGAGGTAGGGCCGCTCGCCGTTCATCCGCAGCGTGGTCTTGCGGCCCAGCACGTCCATGGTCACCAGCGCCTCTTCGAGCAGCGCCTGGCTCGCGGTCCAGCCGAACGGGATGACCTCGACCGGCAGCGGGAAAGCGCCAAGGGTTTCCACGTGCTTGGCGGCATCGGCGATGACGATCATCTCGTCCGAGGCGGTGGCGACGATCTTTTCCTGCAGCAGCGCCCCGCCGCCGCCCTTGATCAGGTTGAGCTCGTTGTCGAACTCGTCGGCGCCGTCGATGGTCAGGTCGAGCCAGCCGGCCTCGTCGAGCGAGATCACCTCGATGCCGACCTCGCGGGCAAGCTCGGCGGTGCGGGTCGAGGTCGGCACGCCGCGAAAACGCAGCCCCTCCTCGCGCACGCGCTCGCCGAGGCAACGCACCAGCCAGGCGGCGGTGGAGCCGGTGCCGAGCCCGACGCGCATGCCGCTTTGAACGTGGTCCGCGGCACGTTTGGCCGCCACGAACTTGGCCTTGTCGATGGGCGAAAGCTCTCCGCTCATGGTGATCTCCCAGAATCCTCGTGTGTCGCGGCCTTATAGGCATGGCACCGCGGGCTGGCGACAGGAGATTCGGGGCGCGGCGGGGAATTTCGGGCGAATGTCGCGACGTCCGGCCTTGCGACGAACACAGCGGCGCGGCGTGCCGCCGCACAGGTCGTCTCGCCCGTCGCCCGAGGGGCGCCGCGCTCGGGCCCGTGGCCGGCGGGACGCCCTTACCGCTGCAACGGGCCGGCGGGTCGGTCCGGCCTGCCTCCGGCGGGAGTATTTTTGACGAAGAGAAGAGATGGGCGCTCTTCCCGGTTTCTTCTGGCCAAAAATATCCCGGGGGACTCCGCGCCCTGCGCGGAGGGGGGCAGCGCCCCCCGGTCTGCCCTTCGGACACGCGCGGCGGGCGGATCAGCTTTGGCGGTACATATAGGTCGTTGGGTCCCGGCGGGGGCCGCCCTCGGGGGCAAGGGCGAAGCCCGGGATCTCCCCCGCGACTTTGAAGCTGCAGCTGGCGTAGAGCGCCTGCGACGGGTCGCCGCTGCGGGTATCGAGGGTCACGAGGTCCCGCCCCTCGGTCTCGGCACGGGCAAGCAGGGCCTGCATCAGCGCGCGGGCGATGCCGCGGCGGCGGAACGCGGGGGCGACCAGCATCTTGGAGACCTCGGCGCGGTGCGACTGGTTCGGCATCATGTCGAGCACCAGCTGCACCGTGCCGACAAGACGGGTGCCGTCGAACGCGGCCCAGAGAAGACGGCCCTGGTCTGCGAGCGCGGGAAGCACGCCGCGCTGCCAGAAACGCGCCGCCTCCTGCGTCCCGAAGGGCTTGACGAAGCCGACGCTGGCGCCGTCGGCGACGCAGGCCTGCAGCAACCGCGCGAGATCGTCGAGGTGATGCGCCGCCTCCTGCGCCGAGAGCAGACGGATCGTCGCGGTCATGGGGTCACCAGAAACAGCATGTAGCGCGCCGCCTCGCGCGACGGGGTCTGAAAGCGGGAGGCGCCGGAGAGGCGGTACCGCAGCGCGTCGCCGGGGGCGAGATCGTGGCGCCGTTCGTCCAGCGTCACCGCCAGCCGGCCCGAGAGCAGCACCAGGTGATGTTCGAGATCCGCCACCGGCGGGCGGTGATAGGAGATGTCGGTATCCGGGGCGAGCGTGCAGTCGAGCACCTCGCCCGCAAGCGCCGCGCCGCCCGGGGAGACCACGCGCCGGGTGAAGCCGCGATCCTGCCAGACCGGCTGCTCGGCCCCGGGCACGCAGGGCGGAAACCCGTCCTCGACCATCGCCAGCAGGCGCGACATGGTGAGCCCGTAGGCCGTGCAGAGCTTGCCCAGCTGTTCGGCGGTCGGGCTGACCTCGGCCTTTTCCATGCGCGACAGCGCGGCACGGCTGAGCCCGCTTTGCGCCGCCAGCGCCTCGAGCGTCAGGCCGCGCTCGGCCCGCAGCGCGGCAAGGCGCTGTGACAGGCGGGTGGTGAGAGTTTGATCCATGATCGAATCCGGGAATATTTCTCAATATCGGGATACTGCGCGAGATGATGCTGGCGTGCAAGCCCACTCTTGTCCCGCCGGGGCCGCGCCCCAGTTGAAAGCCCCTGCCCGCCTGCCGGGATTTTTTCTCTGCCGTGGCGGAAGCGGGCTTTGACACTCGCGCCTCCTCTGGGTAGGCTGCACGAAAGTTTAACACTAAACTAGTTGGGGAGGAATCGCATGGCCGCCCGGAAATCTGCTGCCAAGCCGAACGTCTCGCCCGAGGAGCTCACGCAATACTACCGTGACATGCTGCTTATCCGCCGCTTCGAAGAGAAGGCGGGTCAGCTGTACGGTATGGGGCTCATCGGCGGCTTTTGTCACCTTTACATCGGCCAGGAAGCCGTTGTCGTCGGCCTCGAGGCCGCGGCGGAGGAAGGCGACAAGCGCGTCACCTCCTATCGCGACCACGGCCACATGCTGGCCTGCGGCATGGACCCGAACGGGGTCATGGCCGAGCTCACCGGCCGCGAGGGCGGCTACTCGAAGGGCAAGGGCGGCTCGATGCACATGTTCAGCCGCGAGAAGCACTTCTACGGCGGTCACGGCATCGTCGGCGCGCAGGTGCCGCTTGGCGCCGGCCTCGCCTTCGCCGACAACTACCTCGAGAACGGCCGCGTGACCTTCACCTATTTCGGCGACGGCGCCGCCAACCAGGGCCAGGTCTACGAGACCTTCAACATGGCCTCGATCTGGAAGCTGCCGGTGGTCTTCGTGATCGAGAACAACCAGTACGCCATGGGCACGTCGCAGAAGCGCTCGACCTCGGGCGAGGACATCTACACCCGCGGCGCGCCCTTCGGCATCCCCGGCGAGCTGGTCGACGGCATGGACGTGCTCAAGATCAAGGAAGCCGGCGAGAAGGCGGTCGAGCACTGCCGCGCCGGCAAGGGCCCCTACATCCTCGAGATCAAGACCTACCGCTACCGCGGCCACTCGATGTCGGACCCGGCCAAGTACCGGACCCGCGAGGAAGTCCAGAAGATGCGCGAAGAGCGCGACCCGATCCAGAACGTCCGCGACCTGCTGCTTCAGGGCAAGCACGCCAGCGAGGACGATCTCAAGGCGATCGACAAGGAAATCAAGGACATCGTGAACGCCTCCGCCGAGTTCGCCAAGGAGAGCCCGGAGCCGGAGCTCGAGGAGCTCTGGACCGACATCTATTCCGACGACGTGCCCCAGGGCGACGCGATCGAGGCCTGAGGCAGGAGAGAACACGATATGGCAACGCAAATCCTGATGCCCGCCCTGTCCCCCACCATGGAAGAGGGCACGCTGGCGAAATGGCTGGTCAAGGAGGGCGACACCGTCACCTCCGGTGACATCCTCGCCGAGATCGAGACCGACAAGGCGACGATGGAATTCGAAGCGGTCGACGAGGGCATCGTCGGCAAGATCCTCGTCGAGGAAGGCTCCGAGGGCGTGAAGGTCAACACCCCCATCGCGGTGCTGGTCGAGGAAGGCGAGAGCGTCGACGACGCCGACGTCTCTGACGCCGCCGCGCCCGACACCTCTGGCTCCGATGACGACAGCGCCCCGGCGGAACCGAAGGGCGACGTCGCCCCCGGCCCGCAGGAACCGGCCTCGTCGGTGCCCGCCGCCGCGGCCTCGCCGGACTGGCCCGAAGGCACCGAGATGAAGACCCAGACCGTGCGCGAAGCGCTGCGGGATGCCATGGCCGAAGAGATGCGCTCGGACGCGAACGTCTTCGTCATGGGCGAGGAGGTCGCCGAGTACCAGGGCGCCTACAAGGTCACGCAGGGTCTGCTTGACGAGTTCGGCGACAAGCGCGTCATCGACACCCCGATCACCGAGCACGGCTTTGCCGGCATCGGCGTCGGCGCGGCCTTCGGCGGTCTCAAGCCGATCGTCGAGTTCATGACCTTCAACTTCGCCATGCAGGCGATGGACCAGATCATCAACTCGGCCGCCAAGACGCTCTACATGTCCGGCGGCCAGATGGGCGCACCCATGGTGTTCCGCGGCCCCAACGGTGCCGCCGCCCGCGTCGGAGCGCAGCACAGCCAGGATTACGCGGCATGGTACGCGATGATCCCGGGCCTCAAGGTGGCGATGCCCTACTCGGCCGCCGACGCCAAGGGCCTGCTCAAAACTGCCATCCGCGATCCCAACCCGGTGATCTTCCTCGAGAACGAGATCCTCTATGGCCGCTCCTTCGAGGTGCCGGTGATGGACGATTTCACCGTGCCCTTCGGCAAGGCGAAGATCTGGCGCGAAGGCAAGGACGTGACCCTCGTCAGCTTCGGCATCGGCATGCAATACGCGCTCGAGGCGGCGGACAAGCTGGCCGAAGACGGCGTCGAGGCCGAGGTGATCGACCTGCGCACCCTGCGCCCGATCGATTACGGCACGGTCATCGAGTCGGTGAAGAAGACCAACCGCTGCGTGACCATCGAAGAGGGCTTCCCGGTGGGCTCGATCGGCAACCATATCGGCGCCTATATCATGCAGAACGCGTTCGACTATCTTGACGCGCCGGTGATCAACTGCGCCGGCAAGGACGTTCCGATGCCCTATGCCGCCAACCTCGAGAAGCACGCGCTGATCACCACCGCCGAGGTGCTCGAGGCGGTCAAGCAGGTGACCTACCGGTGAGCCCGGTCGAGGTCATCGGTCGCGACGTCGCGCGCGAGGCCTACCGTGTCCGGGTGGACACGGCGGGTTTCGCGCGGACGGCCTTCGTGCCCGAATGCCTCATGGAAACGCTGCGCCCGGGCGAGCGCCCGAGCCACCAGCAAGCCTATGAATGGATCGCCGCCCATCGCGGCAAGATCGAGACCGCGGTGATCGCGCGGGCCGCGGCGCGCCAGCCGCGCCCGCCCTACGATCTCGTGACCCTCGCCGAGGAGAGCTGACAACATGCCCACCGAAATCCTGATGCCCGCCCTGTCGCCGACCATGGAGGAAGGCACGCTGGCCAAATGGCTGGTCAAGGAAGGCGATACCGTGAATTCCGGCGACATCCTCGCCGAGATCGAAACCGACAAGGCCACGATGGAATTCGAGGCCGTCGATGAAGGCACCATCGGCAAGATCCTGATCGAGGACGGCACCGAGGGCGTGAAGGTGAACACGCCGATCGCCGTGCTGCTCGAGGAAGGCGAAAGCGCCGACGAAATCGACAGCACGTCCTCTGCCCCGGCCGCCGAGGACAAGGCGCCGGAGACGGAAGAGACCAAGGCCCCGAAAGAGGACGACGCCAAGGCCGCCGCCGCGACGCCGGCCGCCGCCTCTGCGGGGGCCGGTGGCAGCGCCGCCCCCGCCGCGCCGCAGGGCTCGGATGGCAAGCGCATCTTCGCCACCCCGCTGGCGCGCCGCATCGCCGCCGACAAGGGGCTCGATCTGACGCAGATCGAGGGCTCCGGCCCGCATGGCCGCATCGTGAAGGCGGATGTCGAGAACGCCACCGCGAAGCCCGCCGAGAAGGCTGCCTCCGCAACCGCAGACACCCCTGCGGCCAAGAAGGCCGACGCCGCCGTGATGCCTGCAGGCCCCTCGGCCGAGCAGGTCATCAAGATGTATGACGGGCGCGAGTTCGAAGAGGTCAAGCTCGACGGCATGCGCAAGACCGTGGCGGCCCGCCTCACCGAGGCCAAACAGACGATCCCGCATTTCTACCTGCGCCGCGACATCAAGCTCGATGCGCTGCTGAAGTTCCGCAGCCAGCTCAACAAGCAGCTCGAGGGCCGCGGCGTGAAGCTCTCGGTCAACGACTTCATCATCAAGGCCTGCGCGCTGGCGCTGCAGTCGGTTCCGGACGCCAATGCCGTCTGGGCCGGCGACCGGATGCTCAAGCTCAAGCCCTCGGACGTGGCGGTGGCCGTGGCGGTCGATGGCGGCCTGTTCACCCCGGTGCTCAAGGATGCCGACATGAAGTCGCTCTCGGCCCTGTCGTCCGAGATGAAGGACCTCGCCACCCGGGCCCGGGACCGCAAGCTCGCGCCGCATGAATATGTCGGCGGCAGCTTCGCGATCTCCAATCTCGGCATGTTCGGCATCGACAATTTCGACGCCGTCATCAACCCGCCGCACGGCGCCATCCTCGCGGTCGGCTCCGGCGTCAAGAAGCCCGTCGTCGGCGACGATGGCGAGCTGAGCGTGGCCACGGTGATGTCGGTGACGCTCTCGGTCGATCACCGGGTCATCGACGGCGCGCTCGGTGCCGAGCTGCTGAAGGCGATCGTCGAGAACCTCGAGAACCCGATGGTGATGCTCGCCTGATCTGTCTTCAGGTTCGCATCATTGAGACGCCCGCCGCCCACCGGCGGGCGTTTCCTTTTTTGCCGATGTATGTTTCCGGCGCATGGCCCCCTTGCAGACAATCTGGCTTGTGCGCGCCCCCGCCGCGCCGTTAGCGTATGACATGCTGCACCGCGGCAGGTTTCGCGTTGCCTGTCGTTAAGATCCCCACGACGTCATCCCGACACTTCGGAGCTGTTCCATGGTCTACACCGACCGCCAGGCCCGCCTGACGATCCTGTCACTCGCCCTTGGCGCCTTTGCCATCGGCGTGACCGAGTTCGCCGCCATGGGGCTGTTGCCCTACTATGCGCTCGATCTTGGCGTCACCGAGCCCGAGGCCGGCTTTGCGGTCAGCGGCTACGCCATCGGCGTGGTGGTCGGCGCGCCGGTGCTGGCGGTGCTGGGCAGCATGTTGCCGCGCAAGCTGCTGCTGGTTCTGCTGATGGCGTTCTTCATGCTCACCAACGTGCTCACCGCGCTCTCCACCGGGCTCGACACGCTGGTCATCGCCCGCGTGCTCTCGGGGCTGCCGCACGGGGCCTTCCTCGGCATCGGCATGCTCTTCGCCGCCGAGATGATGCCGCAGGGGCGCAAGGCCGCTGGCGTGGCGCAGGTGCTGATGGGGCTGACCATCGCCAATGTGGTGGGGGTGCCCGCCGCCGGTGCCATCGGGCAATATTTCGGCTGGCGCTGGTGCTTCGTGCTGGTCGCGGTGATCGCCGCCGGCTCTGCGCTGATGATCGCCCGCGTCGCGCCCGAGCCGCAGGACGGCCCCGCGGCGAGCCCGCTGCGCGAGCTCTCGGCGCTGGCCAACCGCGCCGTGTGGCTGACGCTGGCCGTCGGCGCCGTGGGTTTCGGTGCGGTCTTCGCGGTCTATTCCTACTTCTCCGCCGCGCTGATCTCGGCCACCGATGCGCCTGCCTGGGCGATCCCTCTGGGGCTGTCGTGCTTCGGCATCGGGGCCACCGCCGGCAACTACTATGCCGGCCGCCTCGCCGCATGGTCGCATTTCGGGGGCACGCTGGTGCTGCTACTCGGCATGGTCGCGGCTGCGCTGCTCTATGCCGCCGTGATGGGCCAGTGGGTCGCGATGATCTTCGTGGTCATGGTTCTGGGCCTCACCGCCGGTCTGGTGATCCCGCTGCAGATGCGCCTGATGGACGTGGCCGGCGAAGGTCAGACGCTCGCCGCCACGCTCAACCACGCCGCCTTCAACGCCGCCAATGCGCTTGGGCCCTGGCTCGCCGGCATGGCGCTCGCCGCAGGTCACGGTTTCAGCGCCACGGGCCTCGTGGGCGCCGGTCTCGGGGCCGCTGGTGTTGCGGTGCTGGGGCTCGCCTGGCTCGACGCCCGCCCGCGCCGGGGCGCGGTGATGCCGGCGCAGTAAGGCGCTCGCCAGCGCCGATCCACGGCATGACGAAAAAGGGCCGGGCACCTTGCGTGGTGCCCGGCCCTTTCTGTCTCTGACGGAACGCTGCCGGCTCAGCCGGTGCAGTTGCAGCCGGTGAGCTTCTGATCCATGTTGCGCGACGGCTGATCGCAGCCGGCATCGCCGACGATCTTGGCCGGCACGCCCGCCACGGTCTTGCACGGCGGCACTTCCTCGAGCACCACAGACCCCGCCGCGATGCGCGAGCCGTTGCCGATGCGGATATTGCCCAGCACCTTGGCCCCGGCCCCGATCAGCACGCCATCGCCGATCTTGGGGTGACGGTCCTCGTCCTCCTTGCCGGTGCCGCCCAGCGTCACCGAATGCAGGATCGAGACATCGTTGCCGACCTTGGCGGTCTCGCCGATGACGATGGAGTGGGCGTGGTCGATCATGATGCCCTGCCCGATCTCGGCAGCGGGGTGGATATCGACGCCGTAGAGCTCGGAGGCACGCATCTGGAAGAAGAACGCCAGATCCCAGCGCCCCTGCCCCCAGAGCCAGTGCGCCACGCGTTGGGTCTGCACCGCCTGGAAGCCCTTGAAGTAGAGCAGCGGCTGCAGGAAGCGATGGCAGGCCGGATCGCGATCAAAGGTGGCGCGGATATCGGCCCGCGCCGCACGCGCCAGCCACGGATCCGAGGCATAGGCCTCGTCGCAGATCTCGCGCAGGATCTGGTCCGACATCTCGCCGTTCGAGAGTTTCATGGCGATGCGGAAGGCCAGAGCGCCCTCGATGGTGGCGTGGTGCAGCACCGAGACATGCACCATACCGCCCAGCAGCGGCTCGTCCGCGACGGCCTGTTCGGCTTCGCGGGTGATGCGGTCCCAGACCGGGTCCAGCTCGGCGATCCTTGCGCGGGTTTCGGCCATGGTAACCTCCGTTTGATCCGGTTCTTATAGCAGATAGGCCCCGGGGGCCGAAACGCAAAACCGTGATGGTTCGAATCGTCGGCGGTGATGGCTCATCGCGCGCGGTGGCGCAACCGCACCGCCTCGAGCGCGAGGATCAGGCAATCGGCATAGTCGGGATCATCGAGGCGCCGTTCCGGCGCGACCGGACGCGACAGCGCTGCCGCCATCAGGGTGCCGTTGCCCCAATCGGGATGGGCCCGTCCGAAATGACGGCGGTAGCGGTCTGCGGCTTCGGCCTGCGCCACCATCTCGCGCGCGAGACGCCAGCGCCCGCCCCGTGGCACCGCCAGAAGCGCGCAGGCGGCACAGATCACGTCGCCATGCAGGACCGGCCTCATGCTGTGAGCGACAGCCTCGTGAAGGGCCCCGGCCCGTAGCGCGCCGAAACCTGCGCCACCGCGATCTCGAAACTGCCGCCGAGGCCATCCTGAGCCGGGTCATAGCTCCATCGCGGCGTCGTGACCTGCGTGCTGCGCAGCACCGTCTCGCCCTGCATCACGCGGACCTCGTAAAGCTCCTGCTCCTCGCCCAAAGGCACCTCGGCAAGCTCCCAGTCGTCGCCGTCGATGCGGGTGCGGCGGATCCAGCTCAGCGCCAACGTGCCGCCCTGATCCTCGGCCCGCAGATGCACCGGGCTCAGGGGCCGCAGGCCGTTGCCGTCGAAGGCGTGGACCTCGTGCACGTAGCTCGGATCGTCATAGCCGCGCCGCGCCGGTCCGATGCGGAAATGCCGCTGCTGCCGCCGCAGGGCCGCCGCAAGCGCGATCTGCTGCGGCACCCCGTCAAGCCGCACCACCCACGACCCCGCCGGCCAGACCTCGGGCATCAGAGCGTCGGTGCCGAGCTGCCCGCGCAGGCGGTGGCTCAGCAGCCACGTTGCCTCGCCTGCCAACTGCGCATCGCGGAATTGCAGCAGCTCCCAGCCGCCCGGACTGCCGTCGCCGATCGCCATCAGGTTGCCGCCGCCCAGCAGCGCCGCGTCGTCGATCGCGGCGAGCTCGCCCGAAAGCATCCGCACCTGCAGCGCCGGACCGTGGTCGATCCGACCCGAGGGCGCGCGCGACAGGGCGGTCTCGGTCACGCCGACCGCCGAACGCGCCGCGATGATCTCGTTCAGCGCGTAATCGGCATCGGAGGCGGAATCGTAGACCGCGACCGAGCCGGGCCACGGCTCGGCGGTGAGTGCGAGATACGGCGCATGAGGGATCTCGTCACCGGCGATCAGCGGCAGGTCGAGGAACAGCGGCAGCACCTGCACCGCGGGCACGAAGCCGCGCAGGATGGCGGCGTCATCTGGGAAATCCGACGGCAGGTAGACATCGGGCTCGAAGCGCACCGCCTCGACCATCTGCTGCGCGCCGATCTCGACCCGATCGACCCGCGCCACGACCTCGCCCGCCTCCCCGGGCAGCGAGACGATGTCTCCCGCGCTAACCCCGAGGCGCGACGGCGGCAACGAGAAGCGCAGCGTGTCGCGCGCCACGCGCGATTCCGCCAGCCAGCGCTCCAGCGTCAGCCGCGCCTCGCGCCGGGTCAGTTCCATCGGCAGCTCGGTCTCGGCCACGGCATGGGTGCGATCATCCGGCAGCACCGTCTCCTCGGCCACCGCCAGGTGGTCGCCATCGGCCTCGAGGAAGCGCAGCCGCACCCGCCCGGCCATCTCGGCTTCGGCGGCGCGGATCTGCACCAGATCGCCGTCAAGCTCCGGCGACACGGCGAGCGCATCGCGCTCCAGCGCCTGCACCGGTCGGTCCTTGCGCAGGATGAAGTGCAGGCGGCCGTCGCGCTCCACAGCGTCGAAGCCATGTGCCAGCATCAGC
>Ga0114904_1001513_pt1 | contig 11201 bp, 10 predicted proteins | sample MalvirDeepMed_s6_FD_83498 | JGI IMG/M metagenome (GOLD analysis project Ga0114904, IMG submission 83498) | Marine viral communities from the Global Malaspina Expedition - Malaspina viral metaG DeepMed_s6 | ecosystem: Environmental > Aquatic > Marine > Oceanic | place: Mediterranean Sea... | reverse complement strand
TAATCATCCCCAATAATATCGAATTCCAGTTCAAGGTATTCACCGGTTCCGGCTTTGGTAGTTTTAATACTAGAAGCGTTTACTTGAGCCTCATACCAGCCATCTGGTAAAGGTTCAAATCCACGATCCTCTTCAGGTAGTTCGCTAAGAACTTTTTCAACATCAAAATTAAGTTTCGTCATTGTTTGTTTCCTTATTTATTGTTTTAGATTTATTGAGACCACCCCTTACCTTTGAGAAGATATGAGAAAGATCAGCCACTTCAAATTGATCTAACGCACCGGAACGATCTTTGGCTTCATACTGCCAGTCTTTCTCGGTTTGTAACCAACGAGTGGTTTCACCTTCATCATTCTTATCCACACGCAGTGCGAATACTTCATCAAACAAATAGGGGATAGCTTGTGGTAGTTTAGCCCCTACCATTGAGGGCATGTAGAGGACCGAACCTCCTCCTTGACCTTCATCACGAAGGCGTTCCTGTTTAGCTGTCATTACGACGTCCATCGGAAGATCGCGGAACTGCCTGAGCAAACGCATCATTTCATCAATGACGGTACCGTAAGCTTGACGCGGGTCCTTAGTCTTTTCCTTCTCGTTAGCTAAGACCACCTCACTCACTTCACTAACAGAATCCAAACACACGGTTTTAAATTCTTTAGGATGATTGTAAAGGTAATCATAGATTTCATTAATGTCAGCCACTGACTTTACTTCTATCGCTTTCACATCAGCGTTACGAATAGAAAGTAATCCACCTTCTGCACTTATAATAAGTGTGGGAGATGGGGCAGTGGTACACAGAACTGTTTTTCCTGATCCGGCAGCACCGTACACCAAGAGGCAAACGCCTTGACGTTCAACCAGTTTAGATGGGGCTACGAATCGCGAAGTTATATCAGCCATTGGCTTCTCCTTATTTATAGTTCACGCTCATACTAAATCATATTTGCATTTGTGTCAAACACAATGTATAGTTCATTGAATATACATTTTGAATATAAGGAGTAAACGATGTCTATGAGTCTTAAAGAGTATATTGAGTTCGTAGGTGAAGATGCCGCAGCCGAACTTTTCGATACTAAAATTACTACCATTCGCAGTTGGCGCTACAAACAACGTCAACCCCGGGTTGAGGAAGCAAAAAAAATTATTTCTAAGTCCGGTGGTAAGTTGAATTGGGAAAGTATTTACGGACCGGTAGAACAGACCGCTTTGTAAAGTGATCGACTGGAGCCTAAGCCCGGATAGCTCCGCTTTAGATATTGCCCTAGGATTTGTTGAATACGGTTTTAAGGTAATACCAGTAACGCGCGCTGAAAAAAGGTCTGTTGTACCTTGGAAAGCGTACCAAACCGAAGCTGCCCCCACTGACCAACAGATACGTCTTTGGTTTCAAAACGCTACAGGCGTTATCCCCGCTCTTATCTGTGGGGAATTTATTGTGGTGGACGCTGACACACCGGAAGCCGTAGGGTGGTGTGCTAAGAATTTAACCTTCACTCCTTTTCGTGTAACCACCGGGCGTGGGGTTCACTTTTACTATAAGAACAACATCGGCTTTGGTCTTTATACTGCACGTCGTGACAAGGTAACCATTGAAAAAGAAATAGATATAAAAGGAAAAGGCGGTTACGTAATCGCTCCTTTCAATACTCATTCCAGTGGCGCCACCTACGAACCTAAATTAGATGAGGGGTTTGACGTTCATGACTTCAACGATCTTCCTGAACTAACCATGGAGGATATTGAAAACATTAAGGGAGAGATCATTACTGGAGGCACCGGCAACATTTCTAAAATGTTAAACGGCAGTGGTGCTTTAAACATTCCTGAACCTTTAACTCTAGACGGAGTGCCTAGTGGCAGTAGGAACGACACAGCAGCTAGATTAGCGGGTAAGTACATTGGCATGAACTTATCCATCGAAGAAACCATCGCTATTTTAAACGAATGGAACATCAAAAATTCTCCTCCTTTACCGGATACAGAGATTGTTACTACCGTTAAGAGTATTGCTCAAACTCACGCTCACAACGAAGCCAATAAAAAACTTGCACCACTATACGTAGAAAAAAAAGAAGACATTCAAGAACCCGATAACTTATTAGAAGCACCGGGAACTCTAAAAGAAATATGGCGATACGCGGAAGATATAGCCCGTGTATCTCAACCACACCTATCAATGCAAACATCCCTTGCATTGGGTAGCGTCGTCCTCGGTCGGTTATACAAAACCGATCTCAATAATTATTCCAGTCTGTTTTTCATGAATGTTGCCAAATCCGGGCAAGGTAAGGAAAACAGCAAGACAGTTATTGAAGCTATACTAGAAGCCAGTGAGGCTGATTATCTCCTAGCCGGGGACGGCTATACTTCAGCGGGGGCTGTTTTTTCAGCACTGCGTTTTAAACCGGCTCATATATCCATAATGGATGAGTTCGGTAAACGCTTAGAATCCATTAACCAATCCAGTAACTTCAACAAAGAAGATGGTATTCAGGTACTAATGGAATGTTGGGGAAGGTGCCACGGTACCATTCGTCCAGATAATTACTCGATGATGAATGCCACTCCCATGCAAGTTAGCGACATGATGAATCGCTACTGTCATCAACCCGCAGTTACATTGTTGGGAATGACGGTGCCCCGTAATTTTTACGGCGCCTTGTCAGGGGGAAGAATTGCTGACGGTTTCTTAAATCGTTTCATCGTTTGTGAAAGCACCCTACCAAGAGTAGTAGGTAAGTTAATAGAACTTATTGAACCCCCACGTTCCATCGTACGCTGGGTAAACACCGTGCGCGAGACTCACAATTTGATTGAAGAGTCAGTGCGCAATAACGGTATGATACACATGGATGCAGAAACTATTCCGTTTGATGATAGGTCAAAAGAACTCTTAGCGTCGCTAGAAAAAGTATTGGTTGATCATCAGGTTATTCTAGAGAAAGACGGACTCGAAGTGCTTCTATCTAGAACCCGGGAAAAAGCAATGCGCTTGGCAATGATAGGAGCGCTCGCTGACAATCCTAAATGCAAGCAGATTGATTCAGAGATTACCAAATGGGCAATTGATTACATTTTTTACTATGACCGTTTATTGGTCGAAGCTTGTCGTAAATACGTTTCTAGCAGTGAATTAGAAAGTAAGTTTAAAATAGTGTTAAACTATATTCGTGAAATGGGAGAAGGCGGTATCTCTAAGCGCGACATAGACCGTCATGAAATATTTCGCTCTATGCCTCGTCGCGAAGTTCGTGAAATTATTGACAGGTTAATAGCCAGTGGAGAAATTCAAGAACGTACCTTCAAGACAGAAGGTAGAGGCAGACCGAGTTCCCGTTATGTGGCTATTGATCCATTATTTTTTGAAGAGAGGGAAAAATATGAACCAACAACTGACACAGAAAGAGAAGGAAATAGAACTCGTTAATGCCTTAACAATCATTGCGCGAGGAGGTATTTCCGGCGGTGTTATGCAAATGGTTGCATCAGACACTTTAGAAAAATGTGGCATTGAAGTGCCAAGTCGTGAAATAATTAATGATTAGGAGGCAGATATGTTAATAACAATCGGACTTATAATAAGTGCAATAGTGTTTATTGCGTCAGCAATAGCAGCTATTACACCCACACCCAAAGATGATAAATGGATAGGAAAGCTATACAAGATCATTGATGTGTGCGCTTTAAATATTGGGAAAGCTAAGAATAAAGCAGGGGAATGAAACTTTCGATTGGGCTAGGCATAGCATTGTTATTAGTTGCTGGTGGCTCATACATTTGGATCGGTAAACTCAACGATGAAATTGCTATCTTAAAAGGCAATGCCATTGTTCTTGAGGGTGAAATCGCCAAACAGAATGAGCAGATTAGAAAGAATTTAGAGCAACAGCAAAAGACTTACGCCCAAATCGACAGTCTTACTAAAAAGAATCAGGAGAATATGCGTGAGGTTAACGCCCTCAAGCAGACCTTTGCTCGCCATGATTTAGACGCATTGGCAATGGCAAAGCCCAAACTACTGGAAAGTAAGGTTAATAAGGCAACCAAGCGTGTCTTTGATGGCTTGGTGGAACTTACCAACCCTAACCAGTTTGATGAGAAACCTGAAGAACCAGAAGGTAAGGGTAAAAAAAAAGATGGCGAAAACGTGAGCGGGTAGATGAGAGTAACTAAAGTCTTAGGAATAGCTTTTATTCTATTAACTCTAAGCGCCTGTTCTATGTTTCAGTTCGGAGGAGCTAAAACCAAACCGATAGAGGTGGTTAATATAGAAGAGAGACCACCTATGTTTCACCCACCATTACCCATGGAAATGCAATTGGTTACAGTTGATTGGGAGATACTGACACCGGAGATACTGACAGAATATCTCCAATTGGTGGAAGAAGGAAAGGCTCCTCGCCAAGCGTACTATGCGCTGACTACTAAAGACTATGAAAACATCAGTAATAACATGGCAGAAATTAAAAGATATACTAGGGATATTCTGGCAATTGTGGAATACTATCGTAGTCTTGATGACGAAGAAGAAGATGAATAAAGATCAACTAATGAAAGAGCTTATTATGGATGAGGGTTATAAGTACGAAATTTATTTAGACCATCTCGATTATCCCACCATGGGGGTAGGACATCTAATTACGGCAAAGGACGAAGAACACGGACAACCTGTAGGGACACCGATCTCTGAAGAAAGAATCCGGGAATGTTTAGATCAGGACATCGACATAGTATGTAGCGAATTAGATAGAAATGAACCGTGGTGGCGTAACCTAGACGATAATCGTCAACGTATCATGGCTAATATGTGTTTCAATTTAGGCTACCCACGTCTAAGCGGGTTTAAGCGTTTTCTCGCGGCAGTGCAAACTTCTCAGTGGGAAACGGCTGCTGTAGAGATGATGGATTCTAAATGGGCTACTCAGGTCGGTGATCGTGCTAAACGTTTGCGTGATCGTATGCTAAGTTCTTCCTAAGCGTTCTGCTAAAAAACGATCCTGTGGATTCGGTAATACAATCGGATTAGCTGTGGCTACCTGTGGGGGCGCCACATTGGGTAAAGGCATTGGGGAGCCTGTGGGTGCAGCAGAGTTAATGGGAGGAGTCCCCACTGCACCAAAAGTTTCTCCAATTGTTTGTCTGATAGTATCTCTGATAGGAGTCACGGCTTCTTTGGTTTGTTCTAAAATATTTCCGGCTTCGTTTATGACGTTTTCTTGAGTTTCCATAGGGACATTTACATGATCAATAGCTGCCTGTAATTCATCCGCAGCCGCTTGTTGTCCTGTAGCTAAAAGATGAGCTATTTCCAATTGGATAGCACGCTGCATTGCATTCATGACTACCCGGATAGAGCCGGCATCAGTCTTGGATAATGCTTGTACTACTCGGTTACTAGAAAGTAATCGTCCAATAATACCGATTGTTCCTACCGTTTGAATATTAGCTAAATTAAATGCGTACAGAGCTACCGCGCCAGCTACGATATTACCTGCACCTTGACCCTCCACTCCAGTAATAATTGCCATCTCTTTATTAAACTGGTTCAAAAGTTGAAGATTTTCTTTCCCAAACATAGCTTCTAAAGTTTCATCACCGTATGAGCGCATAGTAGATTGAAGTCTAGAGGAATTAAATAATTCTTGTACTTGCGTGCCTTGATTGCCGGTTGCTCTTTTTAACAAAGTTCTCATTGCGTCTTGCTGTACTAATGCAAATGTTTCAGGAGCTAACATCTGTTTTGCATCATTAATTAATTTAGCTCCTTGAGGCTTAAAAACTATTTTAACAATCCTTTCTGGCTCAAATTTAGGATCACGAACTGCTCTCACCAGTTGGTTTGCTCCAAATTGAGCTTCTTTTTCAGCAGCTTTTGCAATACGTGACATGATATGTAAGGATTGAGGCACACCATCTGCTTTGGGAAAATCCTTGGTCCAGCGTCCCATTAATCTACCAGCTTGTTCTCCTGTCATTTTAGCCCCATGAAAATTCATCGAATCTAAAAGGTTCACAAAAGGATTATAATAAGGACCCATTAGTTCTTCCGCTGTGGTGCCAATGCTCTGTAATTCACGTTTTAAAATAACTGGATCAAGTATATTGTCAATAGGATCATAAGCTTTCTGTACTGATAAAGTTAAAAATTGTGATCGAACTTGTCTTTCCACTATTTCTCTTTCAGCTTCGGGCAATATGTTCATAAAAGCTCGATAACGTTCCGGCTGATTTTTTCCAAGGATTGCAGTCACCAATTGGTCAGCATCATAACCACCTTGTTTTACTTTTCTTCTGACACTATTTAATAACGCATCATCAAAAGTCTTGCTATGTTCTGCAAATCTAGTATTAGTGTTTTTAAATGCTGTAAGTGCTTTAGCGATAGTGCTCGGATCATAAAGCTCACGTAAATAAGGGGGTAGAGTTGTTAAAAAAGCGGCTTGTGCGTTACCGGTTTCAGCTAACGTGGCTATATTGTCATCTACAACACGCATAAATTCTCTTTTCCAATCTCGGCTTAATCCTCCGGGAATAAAAGCAGATAGTTCATCACCCCCTTGTAAGCCACGTCGAAAATTATGAAATTGTTGAAAAGTAAGATAATCAGGTAAATTCATGATTGCACTCACGTCATTTTGAGTTAATCCCTTAGCGGCATCCAGTTGAGGAGTACCACGGGGGACTTCTTGAGACAATCTTTGTGCCATAGATTTTATTTGCCCGGTGGGAATAAAAGCAAGCTGTGGTATTCTGCCGGCTCCAGTCAACACTTCAGGAATCTGAGCTAATTCATTGGATGTCAAGGCTCTGCCTAATTTTTGTTCCTGTTCTGCTATTGCTTGTAAATTAGGACGCCTTAAAAAAAACGGTTCTGTTTGAGGAGCTTGACCTCCTACATAATCAATTCCTCCCCCTGCCCGTGGAATTGTTGTTGTTTCAGTTGCTCCTACCAATCTTTGTTCAACAGAAGTTGTTTCTGCTGTTGCGGGCTTTAACCAAGGAGGCAATGCTCGACCTGTAGTTAAAGCTAAATCATCGTAATATGCTACGACTTCTTCAAGTGTACGCCAATAAAGATTTTCTCCTGCTGAATTTTTCATTATGTTTCCTGCGGCGTCACGCTGAAATCCTAAAGAAAACATTTCATTGATAGCGCCGTATTCTGCTCTGAATTGTTCTTTTGCTGTCTTAAAAGCTTCCATAAATTTAGACTCAAAAAATATTTTTTCTCCGGTTTCCTTATCTAACCCCATACGTCCAGAAAGAACTGTAGCAAGGTCTTGTGCTCCTTCCCGAGTAGCAACTTTGTTAAGAGTGACCGCTACTTCGTCAAAAGTAATTTTAGGTAACTTATCAAAGATACCATCGTCTATTCTCTCAATAGCAGCTATTAATAATTTTTGAAACTCGTTTTCCGCTTGTTTTCCAGTTAAAGAAAAATCATCAGCCAGTTTCATTATGTCTTCTTTAACAAGAGTACCGGTATTTAACTTGGTAGAGAATTTAGCAATGTCTAATTCTGTCGCCCCAGTCGCTTTCATAAGTTGTTGCATCCTTGCTTCTAAATAAGCAATATTTTTACCATGGCGACGTTTTGGATTAAGGATAGTTTCGTAAGCGGATTGCATCCTTCCGGGTATAGGTCGTCCTAACGCCAATTGATGAGGAATGGCTTGTATTTTAGGAATTTTAGCTAACTCCTTAGCTGTCAATGCTCTGCCCAGTTCAACCTCTTTGGCTGCCACTATTTTAGGATCAGGCATTCCTTTTGCCATATCGTTGATAGCGTCCAACGTTTCAACGCTTGCCTTGGGACCTATCAAAGCTTTCACACCTCTAGCAGCTGCTCCAAATACAGTTTGAGCACCTCCCATAAATAATGCTTCTTTTCCTGCTGTTTCAGCTATTTCTTGCGGAGATTGTCTTTGATAATCGACAACAGATTCTACCAGTTCTTCACCGCCCTTACCCAGACCGGCACCGGCTGCCATTAATCCTACTTCTTTCAAGAAACTATGTCCGTATTTAGCAGCTCTCCCCCACGGAGTCATAGTTACTAAAGTACCGGCTATCGGTCCAACAATACCAGAAAAGTCAGCTACATCTCCCCACGTCGTTTTGCTTTCATCAATGATTACATTTTTACCGTCTTTAGAAGATATACCTAGTTTCTTTAGTCCTTTAACAGTGATAGCTAGATTACCAGCACTGTCGCGAGTAAAGCCTTCTGAACCCACTTTATTGGTCAAGTAATCTTCTTTTTCTTCTGCTGTTTCAGCGAATCCTAAAGCAGCACGTAAGCCGGGTAATGCTACACCTGTTTCGTAATCAAAATTTTCATTGTCACTTGGTATTGGGCTGGCATTCGGCACACCAATAACTGGGGTTGGGCTTAAAGAGCCTCCTCTTTCTTGGGAACCGGCTCGTTGTTCAGCAAAATATTTAGTAGCAATAGCATGAGCCTCTTCTTTAGAAGACGCTCTTACATTTACTAAAGTACCGTCTGGGAGAATAACTTCAAACATAATTCATTCTATAGAACCACTATTGATCCTGCGTCATCAGCACCAATCGTTACCATCCCTTGGTTGTAAAGGATGTCATAATATTCTCCAGTGGGCAATAATGTGCCCCCTCTGCTACGCACTTCGCCATCCATGTCTCTATACGATCTAATAGTTCCAACCGACATCTGATAACGACGTGAAAAATCGCCACGTAATCGTTTCAGCTTTTCTTTCAACACAGGCAAAGGAGTAGTAGAAGCATTGAATCCCTCCAATTGCCCTACAATTTCCATAACCAACTGACGATCTCTGTCAGAAATAGTTCTGCCACTTTCTTGCAAGATGGATTGTAAATTTTGTTGAGTTAAGTGTTTAATTAAAGCTCCTAATTGTAATCGAACTGAATCTGCATCTGGATTACCACTCAAAGCTAAAACTTTAGCTTGTACTTCGTTTACTAACCCCTTAAACCCAACGGGGTACTTACCCCCATTTAAAACTCCTAATATACCATCTATCATATCAATGGAATTACGTCCGGCAGATGCTTCTTTCAAATTATCGAGATAATCATTTCGTATGTCTAGTTGTTTACCTATTTTGTTGTAATCTACGCCTTTACCCAAGGCACTTGCTAAAGCAGCCTCATAGTCCATTAAGTCCGCTTGATATTTCTGTGCTAACTTCACAGCTTCAAATCTATTTGCTTGTTCTTTTTCCAAACGATCATTAAAACGCTTAGAGCCAGCGGCGGCTCCTTTGGCGATACCTACTCCGGGATTAGTAGGATTGGTAGCCAATCCTGCGGCGATACCGTCTATCAAGTCATACCATGCTGTTACACCGTCCACTTTATTACCGCTGGTCATGAAATCTACAATTTGATTAGCCATGGCGTGTAAATTGGGATCGTACACAGTCGCGCTCAGAGCACCCGAAAAACCATCTGTTGTTGCTGCTGCGATCAACTCTTCAATACTACCCGCAGAACCGGGGGTACCGCCGGTTAAGCTTGCGTCTTGATTGGTTATTATTTTCTGAGCAGAGTTAGTAATATTGATTGCTTCCTTATCAATAGAATCTCCACGTTCATCTAATTGGGTGAGGGTCAAATTTAAGTCTGGATTCGTATTGTCATCACCAGCGGTATGGGGGTCTACCCCTTGACTGGTTGTTTCATTTTGTGCAATAACAGCTTCCTCTGAAGTGCTACCATGAGTTGGGTCACTGCTTCTGGAAATAGTAATTGCAGTATTAGCATCTTCTTCTCCTACGATTTGCTGAGATTTTTCTCCTGACTGTGCTTCAATTGTCCAACGACTTAAACGCGGAAACAATTGTCCTCCTCCATCTCTTCCCTTAAACCAAGGCTTCATTACTTCTTTTACTTTGTCACCGACGGCTTCGCTTCCTAAAACTACACCTTCAGCCCCTTCAGCTATATTCTCTTTCATTCTATTTTTTATGTCCCCTTTCTCTTCTTCAGGCAATCCTTCCACTTCCCCTCTTGCAATGTCTGTCAACGTTTCTTCTAATGCCATCGTCGGTGTTACTTCTGCGGCTTCTCGAGCTTTAATGTCTGCTATTGCTTCACGTCCTTCTTCAGCCGGTAATGTAGTACCCGCTTTTATTCTTTCCAGCATTGCTCCAATATCATCGAGCACTTCGCCGCCACGACGTTTTGCAGCACGTCCGACACCAACTGTTGTATCAATTGGGGAACTAATGAAATCACCAACCAAAGACCCGGGAACTTGTATTCCCGGAATGGATGGAATTTTAGCTACAGCTTGACCTAAGATACTTCTGCTCTCATTGTTTACTTCCTCTAATGGACCTTGCATGTAAACGGGTAAGTTTGATTTCAATAAGTATATCTCCTGAAAATATGCGGGGTCTTCTTTTATTAATTGGCGTAAAAAGGCTTTCCATTTTTCCGGATTAGTATACCCCATCACATCCGTCTGAAAACTCGGCACTTCGCCTGCGGTTATACCGCCCCCTAAACTGGGAGCAGGGGGAGTAAGCAAATCAAGGATAGGATCACCCGCGCCCGTAGGACTCACGGAAACACCCGGAGGAGCCGCATCCGGCATCATAAAATCTAGTTCTGGGTTGTTAAATAGTGATCTGTTCCTAATTGCCATTAGGTCCACCAATCATAATCATCACCGCGTCCGGTCCAATAATCATCAAACTCTTGTCCACCGCCGTAACCACCGTAGCCACCTGCTATACCATAAGGGTCATAGGAAGGATCAGTTGGAACGATAGTATCAGATAAAGCATCTCCACTAGAGAGATAACTATACACGTCTTGTGGCATTCCAAAAACATTACTTGGTTGTTGTTGCCCCATTTGTTGAGTCAGCGCGTCGTAGTAACGATCTTGTGATGATTGCGGTCTATTCAACATCGAATACGCGCTGAGGAAGGTACTGAGACCCATACCCAATGGACTCGGAGACGCTGCATATTGTTGTGAGGTGGTAGACTGAGACGGTCTCAACAGACTGTACGGAGACTGCATTGCTTGAATGGCTTGAATCGGTGCCATTTGTTGCGCCAATTGGTTTTGATACTGAGTATTTAAAGTTTGTTGATCAATGCCACGCCCTGTCTGTCCGTAGCCGGCTAATTCCCTACGTTCACCTTGTCCTAATTGCTGTCCCATGCTAGCTAAAC
>Ga0114904_1001512_pt1 | contig 11206 bp, 6 predicted proteins | sample MalvirDeepMed_s6_FD_83498 | JGI IMG/M metagenome (GOLD analysis project Ga0114904, IMG submission 83498) | Marine viral communities from the Global Malaspina Expedition - Malaspina viral metaG DeepMed_s6 | ecosystem: Environmental > Aquatic > Marine > Oceanic | place: Mediterranean Sea... | reverse complement strand
TCTGCGGTGTTGGGGCAGAACTGCGCCAGTACCGGCTCCAGCGGGTTGCCATCGGCACCCGGCAGACCACCGCCACCCGGGGCAAAGCCACCAGCGGCTTCTTCGAAACAGGCGGCCGGATCAATCGGGCTGTTGGCCGCCGCTTCCGGGCACAGTTGCTCGGTCAGCGGGTTGGAGCCCAGCAGCAGGTCCTGAACGTCGCCGAAGTTACCACCGGCTTCGGTCAGACAGTCGATCGGAGTCGTCGGACCCAGGTCGGCCATGGAGGTTTCCGGGCAGAACTGCGCCAGTACCGGCTCCAGCGGGTTGCCATCGGCACCCGGCAGACCACCGCCACCCGGGGCAAAGCCACCAGCGGCTTCTTCGAAACAGGCGGCCGGATCAATCGGGCTATTGGCCGCCGCTTCCGGGCACAGTTGCTCGGTCAGCGGGTTGGAGCCCAGCAGCAGGTCCTGCACGTCACTGAAATTACCACCAGCTTCGGTCAGACAGTCCAGCGGGGTCGTCGGACCCAGGTCAGCTTCTGAGGTTTCCGGGCAGAACTGTGCCAGTACCGGCTCCAGCGGATTGCCATCAGCACCTGGCAGCCCACCGCCACCACCGGCCGCTTCAGTGAAGCAGGCAGCCGGATCAATCGGGCTGTTCGCCGCTGCTTCCGGGCACAGTTGCTCGGTCAGCGGGTTGGAACCCAGCAGCAGGTCCTGCACGTCCTGGAAGTTGCCGCCGGCTTCCGCCAGACAGTCAATCGGGGTGGACGGGCCCAGTTCCGCCATGGCGGTTTCCGGGCAGAACTGCTCAAGAGCAGGTGCGAACGGATTACTACCGTCACCGCCATCGCCACCATCACCACCACCGGGGATGCCGCCGCCCATCAGGGCTTCGGCGAAACACTGGGGAGGATCAATTCGGCCGTCTTGAGAATCCTGCGGGCAAACCTGTTCGGTGAAGCTGTTGCTTTCCGTGAGCAGGTTGTAGACGTCCATGTAGGCACGGCTGGCTTCGTTCAGACAGTTGATGGGCGTCTCCGGACCCAGTTCCTGTTCGCCGGTTTCCGGGCAGAGCTGGGCGAACAACTGGTCAGCACCAGGCATCTCGCCGCCACCACCACCGGGCAGGCCGCCCTGGCCGGCTGCTTCAGCAAAGCAGCTGGCAGGATCGAAATCATCACTTGCTGCTTCCTCCGGACACAGGGCTTCGGTCAGCGGGTTAGCCCCACCGATCATGTCGCCGATGTTCTGGAAGTTCGCTGCGGCTTCCTGCAGACAGGCCGCCGGGAAGGTGGCAGTACCGTCAAAGGACGTATCGGTATCGTAGATGAAATCCTGATCCAGCATTTCACCGTTAAACGTCAGCGTGGCATCGAAAACCTGGGCTGCTTCCGGACAGAACTGCTGTACCACCGGATTCAGTGACAGCTCGTAGCCGGTATCTTCCTCAGCAGCGTCTTCACTTTCTTCCAGACAGGTTGCCGGATCAATGGAGCCGCCCTCCCCTGCATCGCCGGACGTGCCGGGACACAAGGCATCGGTAAGTTCGTTCTGATCGTCGATGATCTCTGCGATTTCCGGAGGCAGGGCGCGGGCGGCCGGGCTGGAATCGGCAGGCGCTGAGCTGCTGCCTCCACCGCCACAGGCCGTCAGCAGAGCCGCCAGGGCGCTGCTGCCTACCAGAAGTTTGAGTTGATTAGCCAAGATGAACCCCTCCATCGTACTTTGTCGTCGTTATGGCCTCCGAACGGAGACTGGCATCAGCGACTATGGAAGGGATGTGCAATCTGCTGTAGAGCAAGGAAGTTGGTGGACTGTAAGCAAGCGTAGCCAGCGTTACGAAAGCGTGTCTGAACCCTGGTCAGCGCTACCTTTGATAACAATTTTACAGTTTCTACGGCGAACCCTGCCCGCCAATCACCGTCGCACGGGCACGCACATGGCTGTCACGATCCCGGTCGTTGAGATGGCCATGGACGAAGGCGCCGATTTCCTGCAGGGCCTGCCCCGCTTCGGGGAGCCACGCCGCCAGGGCGTGGAAGACATGGGGCATGCGCTCCCACACCTGTAGCTGGCAATCGACGCCTGCGTCTTCAGCCTGCCTGGCGATACGCACCGCATCGCTGTAGAGCAGCTCGGTGCTGCCCACCTGTACCAGCAATGGTGGTAGGCCGGTGAAATCTGCGAATACCGGCGACAGCATGGGAGACGCCGCATCGTACCCACGGGAGTAGGACGCGGAGACAAAGTTCAGGGCACCAAGAGGAATCAACGGTTCCTTGTCCGCATTGTCGCGGATGCTGTCACCGGAACAGGTAAGATCACCCCAGGGGCTTATCAGCACCGCCGATGAAGGCAACGGCAGTTTCAGCTCCCGCAACCGCAACAAGGTAACCAGTGCCAGATTGCCACCGGCAGAGTCACCGGCGAAGACAATATGCTCACTGCTGTAACCCGTCTCCAGCAGCGCTTTGTAAGCGCGTACCGCATCCTCCAGCGGTGCCGGGTACGCCCAGTCAGGCGGTTGCCGATAATCCAGCGCCAGGACCTTGGCGCGACAGTAATGACTGAGTCGCCAGGTGACGGCCCGATGGGAACGGGGAGAGCCGAAAAAATAGGCGCCACCGTGGAAGTACAACACCACCCGGTTGCTGCGCACCCGCCGACCGGTGATCAACCATTCCCCGGGCACGCCGCCCACTTGCGCCCGGGCAATATGCACGTCGGACGGTACCGGCAACGCCAAGGTCACCGCATCGAAACCCAGCTGGGAAAACTTCATGAAACGGCGGGAAAATTTCAGCCGGCTGATCACCGGTTTGACCATGCCCTTGGCCACCGCATTGACGGCTCTGCCCTGCCAGCTTAACGCTGGATGATGTGTCTTGTTATTCGTCATGGATGCGCCGCATCGAAACCGTTGCTTCGAGACTAAGCGCTGATCGGGATACGGGCAAGGTGACAGGAAGACGGAGAATGTAGAAACGTGCGAAACAGATCAGCACCGCCTTCAATTTTATTTTTTCAGGAACAGAGCGTTGCGAAGTAATGCACGCAGTTCCGTGCGGCCCGTCGATCATTGTTTGAAGGAGGATCAAACGCTGCAGGTTTCCAGCAGCCCACGCAGTTCCGGAATGCAGGAGCCGCAGTTGGTGCCTGCCTGGCAGCACTTGCCGATGGCTTCCACGTTGTCCGCGCCCTCTTCCACCGCGCTTTCGATAGTTTTCTGACGTACCTGGAAGCAGCTGCAGATCACTGGCCCCAGGTCCGGGCCGGCATCCACAGGCTGGCCGGCCAGCAACGCCAGGTGCTGGGTTTCAGCCTCGTCGGCGAAACAGTTTGCCAACCACTCCACATCGCATAGCGGCAATTCTTCGCCAATGGCCAGCCAGGCCAGCAGCCGGCCCTCGCTGTCCAGGGCGGCGCGGCGGAAGTGTCCGGTGGCGGGGTCGTTGAGTGCCAGCCACTGAGCAGCGTCGGGAAGCCAGTCGTGCAGCTGTTGTTCGGTTAGGTCCGCATCGCCAGCCAGCCGATAGCGCTGTACCTGGCCCGCCTGCAAGAATGCATCGACGGGAACTCGGGCCCAGTACTCCACGGCGGGCGGGGGCGCCGCCGTGAACAACCAGCCATGCCAGCGGGGTTGCCAGTCGCTGACGTTGACCGGCGTGTGTTTGAACGCCGGCTGGCCGGAATGCGGATCCAGACGTGCCGGTACCAGGGCATCCACCCGGGCACGGCGAGAAAACTGATCGGTCCAGTGCATGGGCATAAACGCAGTGCCGGGGCGTTGCCCCGCATCACTGGTTACCCGCACCAGGGCGTCACCGACCTTGCTGGAAAGGCGAACGAAGCCGCCCTCCTTCAGTCGGTAACGCTCAATATCCTTGGGATGCAGTGCCGCAAAGGGTTCGCTCAGATGGGCAAACAAACGCCCGGCGCGGCCGGTGCGAGTCATGGTGTGCCACTGATCGCGAATACGGCCGCTGTTGAGAATGACCGGAAAGGCATCACCAATCTGATGCACCTTGGGGTTCTCGCAGACAACGAAACGGCCACGGCCAGTCGGCGTGGCGAAGTGTCCGTCGCCAAAGCAGCGAGGCTCCCCTTGCAGTGGCCACTGTTGCGGCTGCCACTGTTCATACTGGTCGGCGCTCAGGTCCGCAGCAGCGGTCATATCCAGCCGCTTGCCAAATCTGCCCGCCAATGCGGTGAGCGCCGAGTACTCGGCAAAAATCTCGTGTTCGTGCTGATAGGGGAACGCGGAGGCGTAGCCCATGCGACGGGCCACTTCGGTGACGATCCACCAGTCCCCTTTTGCGTTGCCGGGAGCTTTCACAAAAGGCCGCTGACGGGACACGCACCGTTCGGAGTTGGTGACCATGCCGGATTTTTCCCCCCAGCCCAGCGCCGGGAGGCGGATGTCGGCACAGGCCAGGGTGTCGCCGCTGGCCACGCAGTCGGACACCACCACGGTGTCGCAGGCCATCAGCGCATGGCGTACCCGATCCGCTTCCGGCAGGGAGTCCACCGGGTTGGTGGCCATGATCCACACCGCTTTGACCTGGCCGCTTTCCACCGCATTGAACAGGTCCACGGCGGTGAGGCCGTTTTCGGTGGCCAGGGTGTCGGTCTGCCAGAAATCGGCAACGGCTGCGTGGTGTTCCGGGTTATCGATATCCAGATGCACGGCCAGTTGATTGGCCAGGCCACCCACCTCGCGACCGCCCATGGCATTGGGCTGGCCGGTGATGGAAAACGGGCTGGCACCGGGCTTGCCCACCCGGCCGGTGGCCAGATGCGCGTTGATGATGGCATTGCCCTGATCAGAACCGTTACGGGCCTGGTTAACACCCTGGGAAAACACTGTGACTGTACGCTCGCAAGCAGCAAACCAGTGGTAGAAGGTGGTCAGGTCTACCTTGCTGACACCCATCTGCTCGGCCAGCTTTGCCCAGTCATTTCCCTGGTTACGTGCCGTGTTCAGCGTGGCGTCGAAACCGTCGGTATGGGCATCAATATAGTCACGGTCCAGTGCGTTGTGATCATCCAACCAGGTGAGCAGGCCGTTGAACAAGGGCACGTCCTGCCCCGGACGAATGGGCAGATGCAGATCGGCCAGATCACAGGTGGCAGTGCGGCGGGGATCAATGACCACCACTTTCATGTCCGGACGCGCCTGTTTGGCGGCGGCGATGCGCTGATAGACGATGGGGTGCGCCCAGGCAGTGTTGGAACCGGTGAGGATCACCAGATCCGCCAGCTCCAGGTCTTCGTAACAACCGGGCACCACGTCTTCGCCAAACGCCCGCTTGTGGGCCACCACTGCACTGCTCATGCACAGGCGGGAATTGGTATCGATGTTGGCGCTGCCGATAAACCCTTTCATGAGTTTGTTGGCCACGTAATAGTCTTCGGTAAGCAACTGGCCGGACACGTAGAATGCCACCGCATCCGGGCCATGCTCATCGACGATACGACGAAAACGGTCGGCCACTTCACTCAGGGCATGATCCCAGGACACCACTTCCCCGTTCACTTCCGGCTGCAACAGGCGATCCTGATCACCCAGGGTTTCCAGTACCGAGGAGCCCTTCACGCACAGACGCCCGGCATTGGCCGGGTGCTGCTTGTCGCCTTGCAGTGCGATGCCATCGGTTTTGATACCGCAGCCCACGCCGCAGTAAGGACAGGTGGTGCAAATACTCATGCGGCAATTTCCTCCTGCTTGTCGCCGCCATCGCCGGGCAGGTTGCAGAAGGCCTCACCCAGTAACAGGGTGGCGCGCACCGCACTGATATCGGCCTGGTTCCGCCACAGGGTTTCGTAGAAAGGAGCTTCGGCCACATCGCCGTATAGCACCATACCGATGATGCGATTGTCGCGAATTTGCAGGCGACGATAACCACCGGGCAACGCCAGCTGCAGGGTTTCACCATCTCCGGAGAAATCCCCAAAAGACACCAGATCGATACCGGAAATTTTCAGCCGCGTGGCGGTGTCCGCATACAGATAACGACGATGACCCAGCTCGGCCAGGTGGCTGGCACACACAGATGCCTGCTCATACAAGGGGGCCACCAACCCGAAGGTGCGCTGGCGATGCTCCACGCATTCGCCGATGGCATAGATGGCAGGGTCGAAGGTTTGCAGGGTATCGTCCACGCGAATGCCCTTATTGACGGTGAGGCCGGCCTGGGCGGCCAGCTCAGCGCGGGGCACGATGCCCACCGCCTGCACCACATAATCCGCGGGCAAGCGCTGTCCATCGGCAAGATGAACGGCCGCAACCGCGCCCTGCCCGTTGTCTTCGATGGATTGGGTGCGCGCCTGCATGGCAAATTTCAGACCCCGAGCCTCCAGATCCTGTTGCAGGCGATGGCCCGCCGCTTCATCCAGTTGCTGGTTAAGCAGGTGACCGCGGCTGTGCACCAGCGTCACATCGTGGCCTTGTTTCACCAGCGCATCGGCCGCCTCCAGGCCTAAAAAGCCGCCGCCCACGACCACCACTCGGGCGGTCGGAAGCGACAACAGAGTCCTGACGTCATGTAGATCACGAAAGCTCATGACGCCCTGCAATGCCACACCGTCCACTGGTAACTGACGTGGGGCTGCGCCGGTAGCCAGCAACAGGCGGTCATAATCGAGCACATGGCCCGCCGCAGTGATTACCTGACGACGATGGCGATGAATCGCCACCACCGGGGAACCAGTGATCAGACGAATATCCCGCTCGCGATACCACTGGTGGGGATAGGTGGTAATGGTCTTTTCATCAGTGCCGCCACAAAGCAGTGGCGACAGCATGACCCGGTTGTAACCGGCAAAGGGCTCCTCCCCCACCACCGTGATCTGATACAGATCCGGTGCCAGGCGGGTGAGCTCTTCCAGCAGGCGGCATGCCGCCATGCCGTTACCAATTACCACCAGTCGCTTCATTACTGCATCGCCTTTGCGGTATTCAGGCCGGGATGGCCAGTTTGATCACGTCACCTTCCACCTGTACCGGATACACCGTGAGCGAGACGTCTTCATCTTCCAGACACTGCCCGGTTTCCAGATCGAAGTGCTGCTTGTAGATCGGTGATGCCACCACGCGCTTGTCGCCCAGCGACCCGAGGATGCCACGGCTCAGCACATTGGCCTGGCTGAACGGGTCGCGGTTATCCAGGGCATAAAGACTGCCATCGCGGGTGCGGAACAGGGCTGCCTGGCGACCGGGCAGGCGTACGCCCACCCCGGTGCCCGGCAGTACATCATCAAGCTTGCATACGGCTTTCCATTGCACGGCTACGGAACTGTTCATGCTCATGCCTCCTCGACCAGTTCGATACGTTCATGCTCAAAGGCCGGACGACGCTGGCCACGCTCGCGCACGTATTTCAGGTTGTCGTCGGCGCTGTCATCGTTGACGAAATGCTTGAAACGTTTCACTGCTTCGTCGTCTTCGATGGTGGTCTTCCACTCACACTGATAGGTGTCGATCACGTGTGCCATTTCCGCTTCCAGCTCGGCACCGATGCCCAGGGAATCCTCCAGAATCACCTGCTTCAGGTAATCCAGACCACCTTCCAGGTTTTCCAGCCATACACTGGTGCGCTGCAGGCGATCGGCAGTCTTGATGTAGAACATCAGGAAGCGGTCAATGGTTTTGATCAGCTCTTCGTCGGTGAGATCCGAGGCAAACAGATCCGCATGGCGCGGACGCATGCCACCATTACCGCAGACGTAAAGGTTCCAGCCTTTCTCGGTGGCGATCACACCCACGTCCTTGCTCTGTGCCTCGGCACATTCACGGGTACAGCCACTGACGGCCATCTTTATCTTGTGCGGGCTGCGCAGGCCCTTGTAACGCTCTTCCACCTGAATGGCAGTGCCCACGGAATCCTTCACCCCGTAGCGACACCAGGTAGAGCCCACGCAGGATTTCACGGTACGCAGGGACTTGCCGTAGGCGTGACCGGTTTCAAAGCCGGCATCCACCAGAGTGCGCCAGATATCCGGCAGCTGCTCCACGCGGGCACCGAACAGATCCACCCGCTGACCGCCGGTGATCTTGGTATAGAGATCGTATTTCTTGGCTACTTCGCCGAGTACGATCAGCTTGTCCGGGGTGATTTCACCACCGGCCACACGGGGCACCACGGAATAGGTACCGTCACGCTGCAGGTTGCCGAGGAAGTAATCGTTGGTGTCCTGCAGGCCCGCGTGGGGCTTGTTCAAAACATAATCGTTCCAGCAGGACGCAAACACAGAGGCCGCAGTGGGCTTACAGATATCGCAGCCTTCACCGCTACCGTGTTTTTCCAGCAACTCGTCAAAGGTGGTGATCTGACCGACCCGTACCAGGTGATAAATTTCCTGGCGGGAATACGGGAAGTGTTCACAGAGGTGGTTGTTCACTTCCACGCCACGTTTTTCCAGTTCGCTGTCCAGCACCTGTTTCACCAGCGCCGAGCAACCACCGCAGGTAGCAGAAGCCTTGGTGCAGGATTTCAGGTCGCCCACGGTCATGGCGCCACCATCAATGGCGGCACACAGATCCCCCTTGGAGACGTTGTTACAGGAACAGATCTGCGCGGTATCCGGCAGGGCATCGGCACCCAGCAGGGGCGCGCCATCGGAAACCGGCGCCACAAGTGCTGCCGGATCACCGGGCAGGTCCATTTCGTTCAGGCACAGTTGCAGCAGGTTGCCGTAATCGTTGGCGTCCCCCACGAGAACCGCACCAAGCAATTTCTTGCCGCATTCACTGATCACCGCCTTCTTGTAGATGCCGGCGGTTTGATCCATGAACACGGTGCTGCGTGAACCCGGGGTGTTGCCATGGGCATCGCCGATGGAAGCCACGTCCACGCCCATCAGTTTCAGCTTGGTGCTCATGTCGGCACCGGTGAACTGCTGCTCGCACTTGCCCATCAGGTGTTCGGCGGCGATCTCTGCCATCTGGTAGCCCGGCGCCACCAGACCGAAGATGCGACCTTCCCACAGCGCCACTTCGCCGATGGCATAAATGCTGTCATCGGAGGTGACACAGTGATTATTCACGACAATGCCACCACGCTCGCCGATTTCCAGCTCACAAGCGCGAGCCAGTTCATCCTGAGGACGAATGCCGGCGGAGAACACGATGACGTCGGTTTCCAGGTGCTGGTCTTCACCGAAGTTCATGCGGTGCTTGCAGCTTTCGCCGTCGACAATATCTTTGGTGCCGGTGCTGGTATGCACGGTGACACCCAGCTCCTGGATCTTGTCCTTGAGCAGGCCACCACCGAAGTCGTCCACCTGCACGGCCATCAGGCGCGGCGCGAACTCCACCACATGGGTTTGCAGGCCCAGATCATGCAGGGCCTTTGCCGCTTCCAGACCCAGCAGGCCGCCACCCACCACGGTACCGACCTTGCCGTCTTTGCTGGCAGCAATAATGGCATCCAGATCATCGATGGTTCGGTAGACGAAACAGTTGTCCCGGTCGTTGCCCGGAATCGGCGGCACAAACGGATAGGAACCGGTGGCCAGCACCAGTTTGTCGTAACCCAGGGTCTCACCGGTATTGGTGGTCACGGTGCGTGCCACACGATCAATGACATCAGCCTTGGTATTCAGTTTCAGCGTGATGTCGTGCTCGGCGAAGAAACCCTCAGGCACCAGCGACAGGTCGTCGGCGGTCTTGCCGGTAAAATAACTGGTAAGCCCCACTCGGTCATAGGCCGGCAGCGGCTCGGCACACAGTACGGTAATGTCGAAGTGCTCGCGGCCACCCTGGGCCACCAGAGACTCCAGATAACGTTGGCCCACCATGCCGTGACCAATAAGTAGAAGTTGTTGCTTTGCCATAAGGCTCACCCTCGCGGTGCATGACTGACACCCATCACTGAGCAAGCCCTGTGCCAACTTGCTAACTCATTATTTTTAATGGATTTATTTTGTTTTCCGGGAAATAACCACAGAAACCCTGCTTTCTTTTAATGCGTTCGTGCACGAGAAAAATGCATTTTTTCGTGCACCGAGATGACCCATAAACGCTCCCGATTTGCGCACAGTTATTGCTCGCCCTCCGTTTAATTCACTTTTACTTCATTGAAAACAGTCACTTAGCAAGGTGGCACAGGAGTTGCTCTGATCAGGCTGTCGTTAACCGCCCATGCATGGAGAAGTCATGAGCGATCAAAAGCTGAATCTGTTGAACCTGTCCGCGCCACGTATCCGCCTGTTGCACCTGAGTTGGCTGGCGTTCTTTATTACCTTTGTTGTGTGGTTTTCCCATGCGCCATTAATGGGGCATTTACGGGACGCCTTCGACCTTACCCCCGAACAGATAAAGGCGTTGCTGATTCTCAACGTGGCGCTGACCATCCCTGCCCGGGTGGTGATCGGTTCCCTGGTGGATCGCTTCGGCCCGCGACTGGTGTTTGGCTCGCTGCTGATGTTGGCCGCGCTCCCTTGCTGGGCGTTTGCGCTTTCCACTACCTATGAACAGCTGGCGGTGACCCGTCTGCTGATGGGCTTTGTGGGTGCCGGCTTCGTGGTGGGTATCCGCCTGATAAGCGAATGGTTCCCGGCCCGGGAAGTGGGCCTCGCCGAAGGTGTCTATGGTGGCTGGGGCAATTTCGGTTCCGCCGCCGCTGCGATCACCCTGCCGTCCCTTGCGCTGCTTTACGGTGGTGATGATGGCTGGCGCTGGGCCATTGCCACCACCGGTGCGGTGGCCTTTGTCTATGGCATCTTCTTCCTGTGGCGGGCACGTAATACCCCCCAGGGCGCATCCTACTTCAAGCCGAAAAAAGCCAGCGCTCTGGAAGTCAGCAGCAAGAAAGACCTGTTCTTCTACCTGGCCATGAGCCTGCCGCTTTACATCGCACTGCTGGTGATCGTCTGGCGCCTGGGCCCCACCAACCTGAATCTGTTCGGCCAGACTACACAGATATTGCTGGCAGCCCTGATCATCAGCCTGGCCGCGATACAGCTTGGCCAGGCCTGGCGAGTCAATCGTGACCATCTGAAGGAAGGCGTGCCCGAACACGACCGCTACAGTTTCAAGCAGGTGGCGATTCTGGATCTGGCCTATATGGTGACCTTTGGCTCCGAGCTGGCGGTGGTATCCATGTTGCCGCTGTTCTTTACCGATACCTTCAGCCTGAGCGCAGTCACTGCCGGTCTGCTGGCCTCCGGCTATGCCTTTATGAACCTGGTTGCCCGCCCCGGCGGTGGCTGGGTCTCAG
>Ga0114904_1001507_pt1 | contig 11214 bp, 8 predicted proteins | sample MalvirDeepMed_s6_FD_83498 | JGI IMG/M metagenome (GOLD analysis project Ga0114904, IMG submission 83498) | Marine viral communities from the Global Malaspina Expedition - Malaspina viral metaG DeepMed_s6 | ecosystem: Environmental > Aquatic > Marine > Oceanic | place: Mediterranean Sea... | reverse complement strand
GCCATGATCCGGTCGCGGGTCTCCGGCGCGACCGGGGCGCCCTGCGTGAAGGCCCTGCTCACGGCGGACCGCGACACGCCGGCCAGCGCGGCCACGTCCGAGGCGCGCGGCGGCCGGTTCATGACGCGGCTTTCAGAGCGGCAAGCAGCAGGTCGGCCCGGTCGAGATTCACCATCTCGGGGCGCCACGCCGCGATCTGCGCGAAGACCTCTGGATCTTCGCCGAAGTACTGCAGCATGGGGCGGATGCCGTGCGCACGGCAGAGCGGGGCCTCGGCCTCCCAGTCGGCGACCTGGATCTCGCAGATCTGCGGGTCGATCTCGGCCAGCATGGTGGCGAAGGCCCCGTGATGAGAGATATTGGCCTTGATGTTCGCCTCAGGGGCCATGCGGCGCATCTCGGCCTGCAGTGCCGGGTCTCCGGACCAGAAGAAGCACTGGTCGAGAAATTCCTTCGAGACGACGAGATCCAGAAGCATCCTCGCGGGAACGGCCTTGTTCTCGATGTAGATGCGGCGGCCGCGCGCCTTGGCGAGGTCGATCATCTCGGCCAGACGCGGCAGGCGCTCGTCCTGCCAATGCGCCGCCTTCCAGCTTCCGGCATCCAGGTCGGCGATGTCGGCCCAGTCCCGCGCGATGATCGGACCTGTCCCGCTGGTCGTCCGGTCGAGCGTCGGGTCGTGCAGAACGACGATTTCGCCGTCGCGTGTCACCCGCACGTCGAGCTCCAGCCAGTCGCAGCCCAGGTCGTAGGTCAGCCGTGCGCCGGCCAGCGTGTTTTCCGGCGCGATATGGTTGATGCCGCGATGGCAGACCACCTCGATCCCATGGTCCCCGAGCGCAGCGAAGCCGCCGATCAGCTCCGGTTGATCGGTGCAGATGCCCAGCACCGGCATTTGCAGCAGGTCGCGCAGCACCTCTGGCCGCTCCTCGTGCCAGAGCACGACACCGAGGTCACGGGCTCTGGCCTCGTCCAGCAGCTTGTCCGTCACGAGGTCCTGCGGCCGGTCCGAGGCGCGCTCCCAGCACAGGTGGATGATATCGGCCCTTGTGGCTTGGGCACGGACGAAGGGGTCCTCGCCGGGCCGCACCAGCACCGAGACCGGCCAGGGACATTCCATCGCGATCAGCGCACGTGCCTCGGCATCATCGAAGGCACCGAGCACGGCAGTCTCGAAGCGATGCGCCTCAAGCACCGCCATGCAGGCCGGGCCGCTGCCGGCGGCCTTCAGATCGAGGTAAAGCGCCTGTCCACGCGCCCGCGCGTGACGGATCAACTGTTCCAGGTCGATGAGCGCCGGAAGCTCGGCGCGTGTGCAATCGGCGACGCGCAGACCGCCGACGACCGGGTCATGGCAGGCCACGGGCACGCCGTCGGCGGTGAAGTGGATGTCCACCTCCCACATCTCGGAGCCGAGGTCGGCGGCGACGTCGTATCCCTGCCGCGAGGCTTCTGGTGCGTAGAGCGGCGCGCCCCGGTGGGCGATGCACAGGGGACGCGCATCGGCGCGCACCGGGAAGGGATGGCGCAGACCCGCCCTCACAGCCGTCTTCCTTCCGCGTCGAAGGCGAGCATCCGGTCCGCGTCGATGGGCCATGTCACCTCGTCTCCTATGGAGACATCCTCCCGTGTCGGCTGGATCGACCGCAGCGTCACGCCGGGCGCGGCCTGCACGTCGAAGAGCATCTCGCGGCCCTGAGGCTCCACGAATGTCACGCGGCCCGTCGCCTGCGCCGCGCCGGTGTGGCCGAAGTGCTCGGGCCGCAGGCCGAGGGCGATGGGCCGTCCGGCGGGCATGTCGCGCAGGTGGGTCGGCAGGGGCAGGCTCAGACCCTGCGACATGGAGAACCGTCCCTCGGGCGCGGTCTGCCCGTCGAGGAAGGTGATTGGCGGATTGCCGAGGAAGCCCGCCACGAACCGGTTGGCCGGCGCGCGGTACATCTCGGTCGGGCTGTCGATCTGAAGGATCTCGCCCCGGTCCATGATGGCGACGCGGTCGCACATCGACATGGCCTCGACCTGGTCGTGGGTGACGAGGATCGCGGTGATCCCGGTCTCGAGTTGCAGGCGCCGGATCTCGGAGCGCATCTCGAGCCGCAGCTTGGCGTCGAGATTGGCCAATGGCTCGTCCAGCAGCAGAACGTCCGGCTTGCGCACCAGCGCCCGGGCGAGGGCCACGCGCTGTTGCTGGCCGCCCGAAAGCTGCGCGGGTCTGCGGCCCAGAAGCCCTTCGATATGGATCAGCTCGGCGATCTCGCGAACCTGCCGGGCGATCTCGGCCTTGTCCCTGCGCGGCTTCTGCACAGTGAGCGGAAAGGCGATGTTGTCCTCGACCGTGAGGTGCGGATAGAGCGCGTAGTTCTGGAAGACGACGCCCACGTTGCGCCTTTGCGAGGGCAGGGCAGAGACGTCCCGGTCGCCGAACAGGATGCGCCCGCCATCGGCCCTGTAGATGCCGCAGATCGACAGAAGGGTCGTCGACTTGCCGCAGCCGGAGGGGCCCAGAAGCGCCAGCATTTCCCCGTCCTCAACGGTCAGGTTCAGCCGCTCGATGACGGGGGTGCCGTCGAAGCACTTGGTGAAGTTGTCGAGATGTAGTCGCATCAGCCCTTGGTGCCTCCGCCGAAGATGGTCATCAGCCGGTTCTGGAAGATCGCGAATAGCGCGATCACCGGCAGGGTGTAGAAAACACCCACTGTCTTGAAGAGATTGAAGTCGTAGCCGATGTCGTCGCCGGCGATCAGCCCGTTCAGCAGGACCGACATCACGGTCATGTCCGAGCCGGGGGCCAGCACGCGCGGCAGCAGGTATTCGCCCCAGCCGTCGAGGAAGGCAAAGACAGAAAGCGCCACGAGACCCGGCTTCACCTGCGGCATGATCAGCCGCCAGTAGACCGTCAGGCGCGATGCCCCGTCCTGCACGCCGGCCATCTCGATCTCCCACGGGACGGCATCGTAGAAGCCTTTCATGATCCAGATCCCGAAAGGCAGCATCAGTGCGCCCTTCACCAGGATCACGCCGATCATCGTGTTGTAGAGCCCGGTGAAGTTCAGCACGAAGAAGACGCCGATCAGCAGCGTCACCGCCGGGAAGGCGTGCATGACGAGGATGCCGGCAAGGAAGAATCGCCGGTAGGGCAGGTTCAGCCGAGAAATGGCGTAGCCCGCCAGCGACGACACCGGCACGACGATGGCAACCATCGACAGCGCCATGATCAGCGTGTTGAAGCTGGCCAGCCAGACATTGCCCGCCGCCGAAGTGTCCCACAAGAAGCGCCAGTGGCGCAGGGTGAACTCGTTGGGCCAGAGCGTGCCGGGCGGGGCATCGGTGAAGGTGTCGAGGATCAGGAACCCGTACATCACCATCAGCGGGAGGCTGACGAGGGTGATGACGACCACGAGGGGGAGAAGCGCGAAGTTCCGGGTCATGTCAAATCTCGATCTTGGGGCGGCCGACAAGCTCGTTGAACTTGAACAGGCGCAGGTAGATCAACGACAGCACGAGGCCGACCACGACCAGCACGAGCGCCATGGCCGCGCCCATGCCGTATTCGAGGTTGCCGGTGTAGTTCGACAGCGCGGTCTTGAAGGCCTCGAGCGCCCAAACCGTCGTGGTTCGCCCCGGCCCGCCATTGGTGGTCAGCCAGATCTGCTCGTAGGAGGAGAGCAGCGACAGCGTCTGGTAGGCCGTCACGAACAGGATCGGCCAGCGCATCTGGGGCAGGATGATCCGCCGGACCTGCTGCCAGCGCGTCGCGCCGTCGACTTCGGAGGCCCAGAGCTGTTGCACCGGGATCGCGCGAAGGGCGCCGGAAAACAGGATCAGACCGAAGGACGCGCCGATGAAGCCATTGAGCGTGATCATGGTTGCCCATGCGGTCACGACCGACCCTTTCATGTAGTTGAAGGAGGGCAGGCCAAGCTGCTCGGCAAGGATCGGCAGGAAGCCGCCCTCCCAGGTGAACCATTTCCACATGACGGCATAGAGGACGACCGGCGTGATGCGGGGCAGGAGCCACAGGGTGGAGAACAGCGCGCTGGCGCCCTTGGGCATGTAGAAGAGCACCACGGCAAGGAAGAGCCCGAGCCCGACATTGAAGAGCGAAAGCGTTGCGCCGACGTAGAGGAACGTATTGCCCACCAGGCGCGCGGTTTCCTTCTGCGTCACGAGCCGCCGGAAATTCTCGGTGGTGAACCGGGCGCCGGTGTAGCTGGCCTCGAGGATCTGCGCGCGGGCCGCTTCGGGCAGGTCGGGCGCCACGGTCTCGAGCCGGGCGGCAAGCGCGGTGCTGGTCGCGAAGCGTTGGTTGAGAACCGAGGTCTCGAACAGCGCGGCTGCGGATTTCAGATCGCGCGCGCGCCGCGGGGCGGTGCGCAGCCGGCGCAGGTCGCGTTCGAAGGCCGAGGGGGCGTCGTAGCTGCGGCCCGCGAAATCATCTTCGATGTCATCGAGAAATCGCGCGCCGATCCCGGCGGCGCGTGCCCGGTCGAGGGCGGCGGCGTTCACGGTAACGCTCGCGCGGCTCACGGCGGCGATATCGGCGTCGGACAGTCCCCGGTCGCCGAGTTCACGCAAAAGGGTCGGTGTCACGACATAGTCGCCGCGCCCGATCCCGGTCGAGGTCGACAGGTCGGTGAAGGCGAAGACGCCGGTCAGCGCCACGGGAAGGAAGAAGAACAGCGTCAACAGGAGCAGCGCCGGCGCCATCAGGATCAGCCCCAGCCGCGACACGGGCGCACGGCGGGGGCGAGAGGGGCGCGACCGGCGCGCCCCTTCGACTGTCGGCTCAGCGAACGACGACATTGTCGCCCAGCGATTGCTTGACGGTGTCCGCCACGTTCTGCGCGGCCTCGGCCGGGTCGCTGGCGCCGGTCCAGCTCGATTCCAGACCTTGATACATCGCCGTCCAGAAGGTGCCGAAGTCCGCGTTGTTCGGGATCGCGTTGGTGTGCGGTGCAAGGCGCTCGGAGGCGGCGGCCAGCCATTCGTCGGCGGCGTAGAGCGGCACCTGCGTCTCGTCCTCGGAAATGCCGAGATGCGCCGACTTCACCGCGTGCAGCGCGTTGATGTCGGGCGCCGATGCCATGGCGATCAGCTCGGCGGCGATGGCGGACTCGTCCTCGGTGCTCGTGGCGCTCAGCAGGTAGACCAGAGGGTGGGTGATCGAGTTGGCGCGGCCGGCCTCGTTGCCGGCGGGGATGAGCGTGTACTGGACCTCGCCGAAGAAATCGTCGAGCCCGAACTGGTTCTGCCATTGCGCCTTGTGCCAGGTGCCGCCATGCCACACGCCGTAGTTGCCCGCAGCGGCGTTCTGGTGCCAGACGTCCCACTCGGTGCCGAGATGGGTTTGCGAGACGATGCCCTGCTCGACCGCTTCGGCGAAGAAGCCGTACATGGCTTCGAGCGCGGCGGTGTCGACGACAAGTTTTCCGGTCTCCGGATCGGCCATCTCGCCGCCGAAGGACTGGTAGAATTGCCAGTAGTCGGGGCCGTTCGAGACGCGCGGGCCAAAGCCCATGCCGGGCTCGATGACGCCTTCGTCCTGCATCTGCTTGACGGTCTCGGCCATGTCGGCAAGCGTGAACTCGCCCGCCTGCACGCGGTCGGCAAGGCTCTCGATCTCGTCGCGCGACCAGCCGATGGCCTCGAGCGCGGGGATGGACCAGAACATGACGCGGGCCTCGGCGTCCTGCGGCACGCCCCAGATCTGGCCATTGAAGGACGCGGTCTCGATCAGGTTCGGGTAGATGGTGTTCAGCGGCCAGCTGTCGAAATAGACGTAATCCTCGATCGGACGGATCAGGCCTGCCTCGGACCAGGGGCCGATGTCCTCGTGGCCGGTGACGATGATGTCGGGCGCGTTCTCGGCTTCGGAAGCGAGCGTCACAGCCTGCTTGAAGTCGTCCCAGCCGGACCAGGCCTGACCTTCGACTGTGATGTTCAGGTCTTCGCCACGGATCTCGGCTTCGCGCATCATCTGCTCGGCGGCGATGCTGATGGCGTCGATCCGGTAGTTGGAGCTGTCGCCGGTCCCGCCGGACCAGACGGTGATGGTGTAGTCCTCGGCGGCCGCGGCAAAGGCTACGGAGCCCAGAAGCGCGGCCAGAGCCGCGGTTTTCAGGTGAAAGGTCATGAGAGAGTTCCCCGGGAGGCTTGTCGTTGCAATGGCGTTGCACACGTGTGCATTCCGGTGCGTCTCACTCTTGGATAACATTCGCTCAACGGTTTGATGTCACTTCAGTGAATCGAGCCCGCCATGTTTCGCCGCACCGGCCCGAGAGGTGTCGTCTCGGCGCGGTGTCTGCGCCGGTATCCACCGCAACCTCGGCAGATGGCACGGCCGAGATACCTGGACGCGCCAAACACGGCGATCCGGTCGATCGTGGGCGGGGCGAGGGCTGTTGTCACGACGCGGCGCCCTGTCGGGCGGCATGACGACAGGGGGTCCTCGATAGACAAAGGCTTCATGCCACTTGCGCGTGGCTGAAGCGCCGTCGGCGGAGACTGACGCGAGTTTCATCGTGGCCGGGCTTGTCGACACCAGGCCGCATCGGCATATGTGCGGCGATGGTGCGGACACAATAACGGAACAATATCGCATGACGAAAGACGAACGGGCCGCGACCCCGGGGCGGGTACGGTTTGCCCTTGGCGCGGTCGCATTCCTTCTTTTCAGCGGTGCGGCGTTCTGGGCCATCGGCGCCTTCTTGGGAGAGGGGATGCCGCGCTTCGACCCGCGATTGGTCACACCACGCGCGGTGGCGCTGATCGGTGCGTTTCTGCTGGTTTATTTCCTGGCCGACGGGCTGCGGCTCTATTTCGTGCTGCGCGCTCTCGAAGCGCCGGTGGCCTTCGGACAGATCCTGCCCCTCGTCTTCGTGAACCTGTTCTTTTCCAACATCACCCCGATGGCGACCGGCGGCGGCTTTGCCCAGATCTGGTATCTGAAACGCTGTGGCGTGGCCGTCGGTGTGTCGGCGGCGGCGACGACGATCAGGACGATCCTTGCCATGCTGGTGATCTTCGTCGCGGCACCGCTGTTTCTTGTGGCGGCCCCGACGGTGGGGATCGCGGGCAGCCCGGCCGCGCTCGTGAATACCATCGCCGCTGTGCTCGCGGCCTATATGGCAGGGTTTCTCATTCTGCTCCTGCGCCCGGCTTGGCTGATCGCGCTTTGTGAAAAAGGGATGAGGCTGCTCGAGCGTCTGCACCTTCTGGGAGCGGAGCGGCGCCTCACCTGGACCGACGCGCTGCACCGCGAAGCCGGCGCCTTTGCCGCAGGGTTCCGGCGCTTCCTGTCCGGGTCGTGGCGGCTGTCGGTCGCGGCGATGGTCGCGACGATCACTTTCCTTCTGACCCTGTTCGCGATGCCCGCGCTGCTGATGGCGCTGCTCGGGCTGGAGCCCGACTGGCTGAGCGTCATCGGAACCCTCTCGGTCGTGACCTTCCTGATGTATTTCGCCCCGACGCCCGGCGGAGCCGGGTTCTCGGAGCTCGCCTTCGCGGGGCTGATGGCGGGGCAGGTTGGCGAGGGCCAGCTGGTTCTCGTCATCTTCGCTTGGCGCCTGCTCACGATCTATCTCGGCATGGCGATCGGCGCGGTCGTTTCGATCCGGACCCTCGGCCCCCGAGGCCTGCGGGCATGAGCCGTCGCAAGCTCCTCTCCCTGCTGCTGCTGGTGAACGTCGCCGTGCTGCTCGCAGTGCTGGGATACAAGATCTACCTCTACCTCAACGCGCCAACCGGAAGCGCGCTCTTGGTGTCGCAGATCGAACGGATCGAGGACACCGCCCGGGATCGCGACAGGCTCAGCTTTGCGGTGGTCGGGCAGGCCAACAACTCGATCGGCGTCTTCGAAGAAGAGATCCTGCCGCGGATCAATGCCTCGGATGCCGATTTCATGGTCTCTGCGGGCAACATCGTGAGCGCGGGAGGCGAGGACAAGTATCGCGCCATCCTCGGCACGCTGGGGCATCTGTACAAACCCTACCTGCTGACCTTCGGGCAGAACGAGGTCGAAGAGTTCGGCGCGGGTCGCTTCTACCAGCGGTTCGGGCCCTATTTCTACTCGGTGAGCCTCGACGCGGCGCGACTGGTCTTTCTCGATGCGACCGGGCGCACCCCGACCGACTGGCAGGAACGCTGGCTGCGCGACATTCTCGACGCGCGCGACGATCGGCCGATCATCGTCTTTCTCGGGCACCCGCTGCTCGACCCGGTCGCCGACACCCTGTTCGAGCCGGACACCGGGGCCTGGTCCGAGCCGGACGCGCGGGACCGGGTTCTCGGCCTGCTGCGCGAGCTGGGCGCCGATGTGGTGATCTCGGCCGGGGCCTCGACCTACTCGGATCAGACCCATGACGGCATTCGCCACATCGTCACCGGCGGGGCTGGCGGTCTGATGCTGAACGATGAGACGAGCTTTTACCACTACCTCGAGCTGGAGGTCGGGCCGGCCGGGGTCGATGTCACGATGATACCGGTCGAGACCGCGCAGAGCCCTCTGGCCCGGCGCATCGAGGGCGTGTGGTTCTATATCTACTCCTTGTTCTACGTCGGAATCTGGAACTTCCTTCTGGGGTTCACGGCGCTCGTGCTGTTGGGGGGCTACCTCTACGACAAGCTGTTCCGCGACCGGAGCTACTATCCAAGCTACGACACGCCCGACCCGGTCGAGCTCGGGCGTCCGCTGCGCATCGCGATGTTCACGAACTCCTATCTGCCGTTCACGGGAGGGCTGCCGCTGTCGGTCGAGCGACTAAAGCGCGGTCTCGAGGCGCAAGGACACGAGGTGCTCGTGGTCTGCCCGTCCTATGGCACCATCCAGACCGAGCCGAGTGTCTGGCGGGTGCCTGCGCTGGCGCGCGAGGGCTCGATGATCCGCCTCGCGAACCCGTTTCACCTGCGCACCTGGAAGCGCCTGAAGGAGTTCGACCCGGACGTCATCCACCTGCATCATCCGTTCTGGCTCGGCACGCTCGGGCTGCGGCTGGCGCGGCGGCTCAAGGTTCCGGCAGTGTTCACCTACCACACCCGGCTGGAGCATTTCGCGCATATCGTGCCGCTGCCGGGCGCGCTGTTCCGCAACGTGGTGGCGCACTGGATCATCAACCGGTTTGCCAATCGCTGCGACAGCGTCATCGTTCCAACCCCGGTCACCCGCGACTACATCCGCCTGATCGGGGTGCATGTGCCGGTGGACGTGCAGCCCACCGGGGTGGAGACCGAGCTCTACTGCAACCAGGATCCCGGCAGGCTTTCGGAGCTGCGCGCGGAGGCGAACCCCGACGGGCGCCTGTTGCTGGTCACCGCCGCGCGCCTGTCTCCGGAAAAGAACCTGCCGTTCATCCTCCGTGCCATGGCGGCGCTTCGCGCGCGTGGCGCTCCGAGCTTCCGGCTGCTGGTGCTTGGTGAGGGCGACGAGCGCGCGGCGCTCGAGGCGATGATCGAGGATCTCGATCTGCACGATTGCGTGCGCCTCATGGGAGCGGTGCCTTCCGAGGAGGTGCCGTCGTGGCTGACGATCTCGGATATCTTCGTCTTTGCCTCGGCCTCCGAAACGCAGGGCATGGTGGTGCTCGAGGCGATGGCTGCGGGCCTGCCGGTGGTCGCGGTGAATTCCAGTGGCATCGATGCCTTCGTCGAGAACCGGGAGACCGGCTATGCGACCCCCGAAACGCTCGAGATCTGGACCGAGACGCTGCACGGGCTGATGGTTTCGGGCCGCAAGCGCGAGGTCATGGGCGCCGCCGCACGGGAGGCAGCCATGAAGCATTCCGTCGAGGCGTTCTCGGCCTCGGTCCTGACGATTTACAAGGCGGCCATATCCAAGAAGGCGGCCAGCGAAGAGACGGACGGCTGACCGGAATAGGCCCGCGCCCTTGCCCGCCGGGGGCCCTCGGTATCCTGTCGCCAAGACAGGCCCCCGAAGGCGCGGCGGAGGGAGAGCGATCGGGTCGATGGATGTCTGCCGCGGCGTGTACGCCCAAGGGCGACAGGACGGGGCGTTGCGCAGCTTTAAGAGGGGTGGCCGACGACGCTTCCTGACTTCAGCTTGAAGACATCTGCATCCACATCCCGCCAAACACGACCAGCGCCAGAAGAACATATCCCGCCGCGACGACCATGCCGTCTCTGCCGAGAACGCCCAGGGCAAACACGGCGACGGGCAGGCCCAGCAGCGGGGTGGTCACCGGGATCGCGCCGAGAACCAGCAGCGAGCCGCCCGCGAGGATCAGCAGGATCGCCATGATGGACAGCGAAACACGACCCTCCGCCAGCGCGCTCCAGCGCGGCCGAAGCCGCTTGCGCAGCCAGTCGGCTGTGGGGCGTATGCGGACAGCAGCGCGGCGCAGTCGCTCGGCGGACAGGGTTCGGCGCCCGAAGACATCCGGGAGCCCGATGCCCTCGCGCCCCAGAAGCATTTGCAGCCCGATCAGCGCGACGATGGCCCCCAGCGCGCCGCCGACCCCCGGGATCATGCCGATCGGGAGAACCATGAAGAGGGAGACGACCATCAAGAGAGGCGCATGGCCCTGCGCCCCGATGGTTCGGTTGATCTCTGCGAAGGAAACGGTTTCGGCGCCGTCTGCCAGCGCATGCAGACGGTCGACCAGCGCCGGCACCGCCTCCGGGCCGGATCGCGGCTCATCTGAGCCCTGCGCGCGGGGGATCTGCCGAGACGGCATGGCTGGCGGACTCCTTTGAAGGTCGGTTCCGCCGAGATAACCGCTCGTCCGACGAAGATGTTCCGGACGATCCGTCTGCGGCCTATCCCGTGACGTCTTCGCCGCTTGCGGCGTGACATCGCGGGCGGGACACGGGCAGGGGGCCACGGGCATAGCGCTGCAACACCGCCGCCAGCCCGTCGCGCTTCAGATCCTGTTCCGCAGAGGCGACGGCGCTTCGTAGTCTCTCGTCCTTGCCGAGCGCACCAAAGATGACGCTCTGATCCAGGAACGCGCCTGCGCCATCCCGTGCGCGGGCGGCGAGCGCGTCGGCAAGAGGGTCCGCAATCGGAAATGGCGGGTCGGCGCAAAAGCGGATCCAGATCGCCAGCTCGAGCGCAAGCCCCTCGATTTCAAGCCCTCGGGCCAGGGCATCCGCGATCGTCGGCAGGATGAACTTGGGTTGACGGTCCGAGCCGTCCTCTGCCAGCCGCGCGATGGTGTCGCCGATGGCCGGGTTGCGAAAGCGTCTCAGGACGGCGTCGAG
>Ga0114904_1001496_pt1 | contig 11276 bp, 26 predicted proteins | sample MalvirDeepMed_s6_FD_83498 | JGI IMG/M metagenome (GOLD analysis project Ga0114904, IMG submission 83498) | Marine viral communities from the Global Malaspina Expedition - Malaspina viral metaG DeepMed_s6 | ecosystem: Environmental > Aquatic > Marine > Oceanic | place: Mediterranean Sea... | reverse complement strand
GACACCTCTGGCGAAGCTACTGTATCTGATGCTTTAAAAAGTTTTGATTCTGATGGTTTTACTTTAGATGAAGATGCTACTACTTCTTCGGCTTTTGTAAATGGAACAGGTAAAACCTATGTCACTTGGTGCTGGAAAGCCAATGGTACTGGATCTTCGAATACAACTGGTTCAATTAACACAACAGCAACTTCGGCAAATACGACATCAGGATTTTCAATAATAACTTACACAGGAAACGGAACATCTGGTGCAACGATAGGACATGGTTTAGGTGTAGCACCAACTTTTATTGCACTTAAAAATAGAAGTATGACTGGAGGTGCTGCAGAACCTTGGAGAGTTTATCACGATAAAAATACTTCTGCACCTGCAACAGATTATTTAGCTTTAAATACTACCGCTGCAACAGCAGATGATGCTAATGCATGGAACGATACAGCACCTAGTTCAACTTTGATTACATTAGGAAATGGTGGTGCTAGTAATCAAAATACAGAAACTTATGTTGCTTATGCCTTTGCAGATGTACAAGGCTTCAGCAAGTTTGGATCATACACAGGAAATGGCTCGAGTTCAGGTCCATTTTGTTTTTGCGGATTCCGACCAAAACTGGTTATTACAAAAATGAGTAGTGGACTTGCAAACTGGGTTATGAAAACTGATGGTGTTGGTGATGCAGATAATCCACAAACAGAATTTATATATGCAAGTGCTACTGCTGCTGAAGGTGATGGATCACATATGGATTTTTTAAGCAATGGCTTCAAATGGAGAGATGCTGCAACAAATAATAATCAAGATGGATCAACTTATGTCTACATAGCTTTCGCAGAAGCACCATTTGTAAATTCAGAAGGCATACCTTGTAACGCTCGTTAAGAGGATTATGAAACTAGATGAAATGGTTATTAATAAGTTGGATTTGCAGCGGTATCGCTATGGGTTGCAAGGAACCAATACAATATTCGCAAACTTACAACACCTATCAAGAATGTATAGCGGCAGGCTATCTCAAAGGCATTGAGTATAATAATTTATTACCCAGTAATTTCATAAACAAACACCGGGTTTATATGAAATTCACTTGCAGGAAAGTTAATGAAACCTAAAAAAAAAACAACAAAAGTAATCGCTAATCGAAACGGAATAAGAATATCCTATCACGAAAAGATATGCGCTGAACGGATGAAAACTCTATTCAAAGCTATTGATGAAATGAGAAAAGACATAAAGGAATTAAAAGGTTTTATGAATAGAGGAAAGGGAGCGGCGACTATTATGATGATCTTGGGAGGATTAATCGGTTCTTTCTTTTATTTTTTAAAATGAGTAAAAGGCTGCGAATTACCGCTGCCAAAGGAATATCTAATGAACTACTAGCACAAGCCAAATTTGCCAAGAATCCTAACCTGGTGGTCTTTACCCCGGTGGGAGGAAAGGGACCCATTGACATCTTAACCTTGGATTTAAAGACAGGGGAATATACCGCCTACGATGTCAAGACTCGGAACTACCGGTCTAATGGGTATGGTATTGCTAGAGGGAGAACGGATGAACAAAAAAAACTAGGTGTTAAAATTTTTAATTTTGACCCGGATAAGGATATATAACTTATGGATGATGTTAAGGAACGAATCAAGAAACACGAAGGCTTTAGAGATACTGTGTATGCCGATAGTCTGGGTAAATCTACTATTGGTTATGGTCATCTGGTACTATCCACCGATCATTTTGTGGAAGGTCAGCAATATCCTAAAGAAACTTTGGAAGAGCTTTTCGACCTGGATTTCAACGAAGCTCTACAATCTGCGGATGACTTACTTCAAGGATTGGAAGAAATAAATCAAGATGCTAGAGGTGTCATTTGTGAAATGTGTTTTCAATTAGGCAAACCTAGAACGATGAAATTCAAAAGAATGTGGGAAGGAATCAGATCTGGAAATTTTGACAAGGCTGCTGATGAAATGTTAGATAGTAATTGGCACAAACAAACGCCAGGAAGATGCGAAGATCTTGCAGAAGTAATGAGAAATAGTAATAAATAATATGTGGTTCGGATTAGCAAAAATGGCAATTAGCACAGGCGCAAAAGTCTATGCTAATAAACAGAAACAGAAAGAAGCGATGTCTGCTGCTGCTTTACTAACAGCAGAAAAGATGGCGCGAGGGGAAACCGAATACCAAGGCAAACTTTTGGAGGCACGGCAATCCGATTTTAAGGATGAATTTGTTTTGATAATATTATCGGCTCCAATCCTGGTACTTGCCTGGGCGGTGTTCAGCGATTCGCCGGATGCTTTAGAAAAAGTTAAGATCTTTTTTGAACATTTCCAGCAGCTCCCTACCTGGTTTACTTCACTTTGGGTTTTGGTCGTAGCGAGCATTTTTGGAATCAAGGGAACACAAGTGTTTAGGAATGGTGGAATTAAGAAGAAGTAATGGCTAGGAACAAGCCTAGAGGTTATGGTTACGTTCACGTAAAAAAACCACAACGTAAACGACCTGGCAGGCACGCAAAGAGTTATTCAAAAAGGGTTCCTAAAAAAAAATTATCGAGGGGACAAGGATAAAAACAAAGAGGGAAAATGAAATACGCAAATATATTATTGGTTTTAATACTATTGGTATGTTCCGGCAAAGCATTCGCTGGCTCAACACAGACTAACGTATCGGGAAGTAACACCGCCATAGAGGGAAACTATACTGGAGGATCCACAACTTATGAATCTGGATCTGAATCAAGTAGCAGCACAACAAGCACCAATACTTCTAATATAAAATCGGCTCCTGGAACAGCAGCTTCTCCTGGAGTTAATACTTCTAATAATTGCGCCATTGCTTTATCGGGTGGTGTTCAAACTTTTAGTATTGGAATAAGTGGAGGAAAAAGCTATCAAGATAAAACCTGTGAACTGATTGCTTTATCTAAAACTTTAAGCGGTATGGGTATGAAGGTTGCTGCTATCAGCTTACTTTGCACAGACGAAAGAGTTTGGGAAGCAATGTTTATGGCAAAAACTTATTGTCCCGTTGAAGGTAAGATTGGTAAAGATGCTTATGATTTGATTATTAATAAATATAATTATCAAATGCCAACTTATGAAAAGTACGTGCATCTTGAAACAAAAAAGAAAAACAAAATTAAAATAGAAAAACTTAAATGATTTGGTTAATCATATTTATAGGAGTGATGGCTTATGCGGTTTATCGTATCAATATTTTTTGCGATGATATTAACCCTTACGATTTCAGCAGAAGAGATAACGACAGGTAATCTACTGCCTAATGATGGAGATAGTGCATCTAACTATCAGTCGGTAGATAATAATATTCCAAATGTTTCATCGAGTTGTAACGACTTTACCATCAGTAACTCAACTTGTTTAGGTCAAGAAATAGAAGTAACCGGAACAGGCACGGTTAATGCAACAGGTTCCTTATTAAATATTACCACCAATGCTGATACGACTACCCAGGATAAACTGGATAATGGAATTACTTTAAACTCAACAACCATTATTCAAAACTGCGAGTGGGATGGATCCGCTAATGAATGTGGAAACAGACGTGGAGATCAAGATACCTTTAAGACAACCGTTAAAATTTTAGATAGTAATGGAACCGTTTTATCTATTGTGGACCAGATTAGAAATACGGATGCTTACTATAACTCCGAGGCTTTAAAATATACTGACCAGGTTATTTATACAGGAACTGGATCTAGTTCTTTTGACTGGACCTGGACAGGAATTGATAATGATCCTAATCCATTAAGTTTAGGTGGACCCAATCTGTTAGGAGCTTCCTTAACAATGACTTATGAAAATGTCGTACTGGAAGTTGAGACTCAAACGGCTTTGCAAGAAGTTAGCAGCGCTGTTAATGCAACGCAGATTGAAGAATCAGTAAGCGTAGAGGTTATAGAAGAGACTCAAAATTTAGCATCCCAAGTTCAAACGATTGCCAATACCCCTTTACCCAAAGCAACCAAGGTTGTTCAAGTTAAAGCGGCTATTAAAAAGTTTGAAAAGAAAACAGGAGCGAAAGTAACCCAGGCTAGCGTTACTTCCCAAGCAGCAAATACAACTTCCACATCAACCGCTGCTGTGGTACAACAAAAAAAAGTTGAGGAAGAAAAGAAACCGGCTGTAATTGCAAAACAAATTATACAATCAACTTCTAAAGAGGAGGAAACAAATGAAGAAAAAGAAGAAGAACAAAAAGAAGAAAAACAAACCGAAGAAAAACAAGAAGAAAAGAAGGTAGTTAAAACAACTACCAAAACTAAATCAAATAAAACCGAGACTGTTAAATTAGAAGCGGTAATGGATAAAGTTGATGAGGTAGTTAAAGATACTGCTAAAAATCTTGAAGTTAAAAATCTAATTAAGTTAGATGCAATGCAAAGCGATGCGTTATCATTGGATCTTTATACTCAATTAAAGTTTTATCTTCCAAAAGATATATACATTGACCAGAATTTTATTATAGACAATAGGGATATTTATAATAAAGTTACTCTTGCAAGCTACGAGGAAAAAGATCCTTTGGTTATAAAGGAACAAATCTTGTGGGATATAAATATAAAGAAGCAAAGGTTATTATTAAAACTGGAGAAGTTAAAGAATGGCTAAAGAAACAAGTAAATTTAATATTAAAGACCAGCTTGCAGGGATCGCTGCATTGGTAGCTGCTATCGTGGCTATCGGGGGTGGCTTTGTTAAGTATGGAGAAATCACTACAAAACTTAATGCCTTATCTGAACAAACCGCACCGGATCTAACACCGTTATTAGCACAAATTGGCGAAACTAAAAATGGCGTTGCTAGTAATACTACGGGTATTGAAGTTTTAAAGACTGAACTTGAACTTTTAAAATTAACTATTCAAGAAATAAAAACAAAATCAGATAATCCATTACAATAATGTTTAATAACATTATAGATTATATCCTGGGTTTAATAGAGACATACAGCGGTAAGATTAATTGCTGGGCGTGGGATCAAAGATGGAAGGAACCCGCGTCTACGAGGCAGACAGAGTGGATTAAAGGGTACAATTCGTGGAAGAATGGCAGTAAAGAAAAAGCTGTGGAAAAAGCAAAAGTTCAGCATTAGAACTGTTGGTCTCTGCTTATACTGCAAGAAGGAAGTAACCAACGATATGAGATTCGTTGTCTTTGCTACCAAGGAACCGGCTCATCATAGCTGCTACACTAAAGAGGAAAACAAAAGACAGATGGAAAACAATGGCAACTTGTAAAAAATGTGGTGGAATTAAATGCACCTGTAAAAAAAGTATTCACGAATTGGCTAAAGCCAATCCCGATAAAAGTTATAGAGAAGTAGAACAAGAAAGAGCAGAACAATCTACTTACGAGCAGCACAGCAATACTAATACTGGTGGCTTGGTTATAGATGACACTAATGATTGTGAGTGGTGTCAGTAGATAAAAGGCTAAATGACTTTAGCAAAATTTGATCCAAGAAATATTACCCAGTATATAGAGCCAAGATTTTTACTTCACTTTCAATGGGGAAAATCTGAAAAGGTTTATCGTTATGCTCTAGTAGAGATTATTAATCAAGGCGCAATCGATCACAAAACAAAACAAAAAGAAGATGAAAAAAATCTAACTCAAAAAGAAATTTGGGAAAAGAAATATAAGTAAAAGGGAGCTTGTTAGGCTCCCCTTTTTTTTTGCGTGTTATTTAGGATCTCTATAAGTTACTACATAATTCATTTCTGCTTCTAGCTTTGGCAGCAAACGATCGTAATAGTCTTGTTCATTTCGTTGTTGTCTGATCTTACCTTCAATCTCAATAAACTTGGTTCGGCATCTTATCTGGTCCCGAACTCCTAGCTTATTAATCAACTCTTCCGGCTTGCCATTCAATAAATAGTGCATATCGTACCCAAAGGCAGCGCATATAAACAAAAGAATATCCGAAGGAATCTTGTTCGTACAATTTTCATACTTTTGAATCTGCTGAAATGTTCGAACTGATTTCTTGGCAACTTTGCTTTGTGTCATATCTGCCAGTAAACGATTAACGACTATGAATTTGGCAATCTTTTCCTTTATGTGCAGCGCATCCATAATGATTATCCTTTAGTTTGATTATTGTTTTGGCGAGTCGTTGCTGTTTTTTTTATCTCCTGGTATTCCTTTAACATCTTATCCTGGAGATCCTTCTTCATCCCTATTGAAGTCATTATAACTTTGGCTTTATCAATCTTATCTGCCATCAATAATTCTACAATCTTTGAAGTGAATGCAATCTCAATAGAATTTTTAGCTTCGGCGCTATCCATTAAGCAGCTTTCTTTTTTGTTGGTTTAACACAATGAATTTTTAAATATTTTCCCATCAATTTAACAGCAGCAAACCTATCGGTTCTGCAAGGAATACCCATTCCATTCACATCGCAGCTTAAACTTGCTATGATTCCTTTTCCAAGTTTAGCAAGTTGTTTTATTTCTCTCTTATTTAATGTAGCCATTAAGCAGCCTCCTTAAATAAATATTCTCTCTTACCCATATAATAACCACAAGATCCAATTAATTTTTGTTTTACTAAATGTTTATCAAAAAAAGTATTTAGTTTTTTATCAACTGGTTTAATGTTTAAGTTTTTGTGATGGCTAAAACATAAACCACCTTTTTTGGCATCTGTTTTAAAATCTGATTTTCTAAAAACAACACCAGTATTTAAGCATCTATAATATTCAGATCTCATTAATCAAAAAAGTTTCCCCTTCTCCAAACCCAGGTATCTTTTTTACCCAATCCACAACTTTCATCTGGACCAAACCAAGCACCTTCCGGAAGTAAAAAATAATCATTGGCAGCACACATAGCTTTATGTGGACAACCGTGTTCGTTAGTGCTGTCTGTCATTTGGAATTTTTCATCATCATAAATAAAAGTAAGCAATCTACCTTTACCGTTTTTACAAAATTTAGTATCAAATTCTAATGGTTTCATTAAGCAGCCTTCCTTTGTTTCTTCCAAACAAATAATGTTTTGCCGATAACCTTTGAGCTTATATTTTTTTGTGGAAGTATTTTATTAAGAAAAAACTTTTCTAACTTCTGGTAGGTTTTGAATCTATAAGTTTTAAAGTTCTTTTTTAAACCGGAGCCTGTGCTTTGGGATGTGTCTTTGTACTTATTGGAAGTTTCAAACCAGCCATTCACTTCTCTTCCATCAACATCTGTCAACACAGCTCCTTGAGAATTTTTCATTTTCTGGTGTTTGTTTCTCATACTGTTAATATAAGCATTATTGTCGTATTGTCAATACACCAAATGTCAGATTGTCAATATTTGTTTATTCGGAGCGCAGTTTGGATAGACTACTTATTTCAGTAGTTGGGAAGGGTTCTTATTATGCCTATTTATAGGCTATAATTTACTAATTTATCTTGCAGCTGTATGATGTCAACCAGCTTTTGATGACTTTCTTTCGATAAAGCTGCTACAAATGGTGGGTATCTCCCATCATTTTTTGTCTTGGCTCTCGTTATCTTTGCGTTGATCGCTTTCTTTTCTTTTTCCTTTTCCTGGATCTCCGCCTGGATCTTTTGATAATGAGTCGATTGTAGGGGTTCTACCTGCATCTTTTCCTCCTTTCATTTTGATTCTAGTAAACTCGAAGCTAATCGAATCCTTATTAACTTCGTAACGTGCAGCCTTACCAGGCAATGCCTGTTTCTGTGCTGCCTCTATGGTTGAGAAATCTTCGCTGACTTTAAAGCCTGCTGATCCCGACCAAAACTTTTCAAATCCTTTACTCACGGAGCTTCATACATCATCTTTCCATATTCTTCTGCTTCCTTTAATTTTTTTTTGAGTTTTTTATTTTCTTCGAATAAAATTTGATAAGAATAAATTGCTTCTATTAAATACCTTGATAAATCAATACTTTCTTCTAGTGCATTATGCAACCAATGTAAAGTATCTTTGGGATTCTTGAACATCGCTTGGCGCATTGTCAATTTGAATTTATCCATCCCTTCTTTATCCCGGTCCAGGATCCGGCTAATCAATTCGTTGGTGTTCGGATCGGGACTTAAATCTATTTTGCGATGCGGATAGATCTTGCTCGCGCTTTTAATGTTGTTATCCATTTTCTATTTTCCAGCTGGTCAACGATCTGCTTGACCCCGCTTTTACTTTTTAAACCCACCGCCTTCTTCATCTCATCGAAAGAAGGCGATATGGTTTTTTTGGCAATATAGCTTTTAATAAACTTATACAATCTTAATTGTTTTGAAGTTAATCCATATTGCATAGTGCTTCCCCTTTATATTCCTATTCCTGCATCAACAGTTGTCGTTTGTTTGGGTGCAGAATTAGTGGTGCTGGTTTTCTTAATCGTAATCTTTACAGAATTATCCTTCTGGACATAAGCCGCAGCTTCACACCAGACATCATTAATCGTAAAGTTTTTACGAAAAGGTCTCCCGCTTTTACTCTTCTTTTCCGAGTCGGGTAGGATAAAATCTGGTAAGTTTTCTGGCTTACCATCTTTTTTATCCGGGTTCCTTCTCAATGAGAAAGTACATACCCAATTCGGATCCTTTGGTTTTTCATATTCAGCCATAGTTATATCACTCCTTTTAGTTCTAGCTGTTTATCTGAAATTGCTTTGATTACTTTTTTGCACAATTCCAAATTCTGTTTTTCAAGCTGTCCCAAATACATTTTATTGTCTGATTTCAGCTCTTCTAAATTGGCTATGTGTCTTATATTTTTTAATCGCTCCAGGATGATACTCGCCTGGTTTATATCGACACCTTCGTTTTCATTTCTTTGTTCTTCAATTCTATTATCTAATTCCACATCGGAATAAACTTCTCCGTGAATACCCAGCGCTTTTAATACTGCACGATCCACGGCTCTCTTCTCCGCCATTGCAACTGGATAACCAAATCTGTTATTTTGTGGAGAGACTTCTCCTAGGCTATAATATTTTTTCCCTTGAAACATAGCGCCTGCTTTAACAACTGCACAAGCAGCTTTTAAATCACAATGGACCAGGCTAATATCGGTTTCAATGTTATAAAGGGTTGCTAATCTTTCTACTTCTAAATGCTTAATGGCATATTTATTTCTGTCAATTCTCCACATCCCCCCGCTTTTTTTTAATTTTTCAAGATAAGGATCTAAAGTATTAAGATGAATGACTTTACCCATAAATTCCTTTCCGAGAGCCAGGTGGATGAACTGGAACAACAACACTCGCCAGTATCGAAAAACCAGTTTCAGCAAAAATAACTGAATTTACCTGGCTCCCATTATTAGAGATGGGAAGAGCGGAGCTTTTTTTTTGGATTGTTAAGTATGTAATAAAAGTCATTACAATTAACATTGCAACGAACAACCATCGCTTTCTCTTCTTCTCTAATTCTTTTTCTCGCAATTCTCTTTTGTAGTGTTCAAATTCATCGCGCAATAAGAACTGCTGAACATTAATGACATTGCTGTCTTTCTCTTTTATAAAAGTTATGACTCGATTCCCCATAATTTCATTGCCTGTTGTTTATGATCTCCACCAAAATTCCAATAATAAGGATGGTCGAAAGTGGGTTCTATATCCTGGACAAAGGTTGCTTTGCCTGCGTGCCGTTCCATTAAACGCTCACGTCTCAATGCGATCATTGCCATTTTACTTACAATTTTTTTTAGGTTGTTGGGTTGGAATGCTTCAATATTATTTTGATTAAAAATTTTAAATTCTTTTTCATTAACAATAACGAGATGAGGTTTTTTTCCGCTTGCTACGGCATAGAAGGCAACTTGCAAAAGAAATTCTGGAGAGATGTCTTTTTTTATTCCGTATAAAGGATAGGATGGTGCGGCTCCAGGTTTACCCTTTTTTCTAAAGCGCCATTTGGTTTTAAGTTCAATAAAATTATCTTGATCTTCATAATCAATTCGACCAATACAAGGCAGCTGGCAGCCTGGCAAATCTAGGCTAACCGTACGCTCACAATCAATCGGAGCCTTTAATCCTACTTCCTTAAAGGCTTCTTTCAGCTGCTCATATGTTAAAGCTAAACCTTTCCGGTTAATGCTATGCTGGTTTCTATCTTGCTCATCCACCGGTATATAGGCATTAAAATTTTCTAAAACTTTATTAAAGACGCTTTTATATTTTTTAATTTCTAATTTCTTGGTTCCCTGCCATTCAAAATCTCCGATGGTCATTTGTCCCGCAGATCCCATTTGAACTCCAGCAAACATTTTTGAATTGCCTGGAAGTTTCCGGCGCTGCTCCTGGGTTAAATATAAATATTCATAACTCCAGGCTCCATCTATTTTATTGAGTTGAGAAGGCGAGTGATGATTCAACCCATAATGCTTGATCCAGGTTGGAAGTTTCTTAATATCTTTTATAAACTGGCTTATATCTATTTCACTCATATTTAAAACGAATCAGTAACAACCACCTTACGAATATAGAACAAAATATCAACATATATTATTTAAGGTTATTCACACACTTCACAGATGAGTCTTATAGGTTGAATTTTAGGGTATTGACTTTATGACAATAAGCCTTATTTATATAGACAATGACTTTAGAAAAATTTAGAAGAACTAAAAAGATTAGTTATATAGAACTCGCCGCAATTCTTGGAGTTAAAGGGGTAACTCCGGAATCCACAGTTTTTAGGTGGTGTAATAAAGAGCGAATACCCCGCAAAAGCTGGATGAAAATTATAAAGGAAAAAACAAAAGGTAAAGTTAAACCTTCCAGCTTTTATGAAATCTAAACGTAGAAAAACAATTATCAATGGTCAGATCAAAGATTATAAACGTGCCGATATTACTTGGACTGATATTTTGTCTGACAACTCTTGGATGCCAACAGAGCGAGCTACCAGACTTCAACCCTGTGAGTGTCATACGTTGGCTTACATCCTCTCAAAAAGCGACAAAACCCTTATTACCTTCGGAGATTGGTATCGAGACGAAGAAGAAAACAGACTCGAAGTAGGCAACGTCAATATTATTCCCATCCAAAACGTAAAAAAGATAAGGTACTTATGAAGTATCTATTTATTTTTTCTTTAATAGTTTTATTTACCGAGTTTGAAGAATTTTGTATGATTTATATGCAATGGGTTTATCAATATCCAGGAAGTTTAAGCGCTGGCTACTGTGAAATTAGTCATCCATCTAATGATATTTGGAATATTTATGAATGAAGATTATGATAAATTGCTGGAGATGTGGAGAGACGAAAAGAAAAGAAGGCAATTT
>Ga0114904_1001487_pt1 | contig 11330 bp, 14 predicted proteins | sample MalvirDeepMed_s6_FD_83498 | JGI IMG/M metagenome (GOLD analysis project Ga0114904, IMG submission 83498) | Marine viral communities from the Global Malaspina Expedition - Malaspina viral metaG DeepMed_s6 | ecosystem: Environmental > Aquatic > Marine > Oceanic | place: Mediterranean Sea... | reverse complement strand
CGTGGGCTCGATGCCGAGCCCGGCAGCTTCGATCGCCACGACGTGCACGGCATGATCGAGGCGCTCCGCACGCCGGTCGTGCCGCTTTCGGGCGGCGGGTCGATGTGCATCGAGCCCACGCGCGCTTTGGTCGCCATCGATATCAACACCGGCAACGACACCTCGCCCGCCGCCGGGCTCAAGGCCAACATGGCGGCCCTGCGCGAACTGCCGCGCCAGCTTCGGCTGCGCGGGCTGGGCGGCCAGATCCTCGTCGACCCGGCCCCGGCCCCCAAGAAGGACCGCCGCCAGATGGAGCAGGTGCTGCGCGCCGCGCTCAAGCAGGACGCCACCGAGACCATCCTTGCCGGCTGGACCCAGCTTGGCCTGATGGAGCTGCAGCGCAAGCGCGAGCGCATGCCGCTGCGCGAGGTTCTGACATGAGCTGTCCGATCTGCGGCAAGCCGACCGAGGCGAAATACCGTCCGTTCTGCTCCGGGCGCTGCGCCGATATCGACCTCGCGAAATGGGTCTCGGGCAGCTACGCCATCCCGTCCACCGATCCCGAGGATATCGAGGAGGCCATCGAGGCCGCCGAGAAGGCCCGGCAAGAGGAAACCAAGCATTGACCACCATCACCCCCGAGCTGCTCACCGAGATCCGGTCGAAATTCGCCCATGTGGAGGCCTGCCCCTTCACCGGGCCGCGGGTGTTCTTCGAGAATGCCGGCGGCGCGCTGACGCTGACTTCCGTGGTCGAGACCTCGGCCCGCTTCGCGGCGATCCCCGACAACCAGGGCCGGGACAACCTCGCCTCCGCCGCGCTGGGTGAGATCATCGCCAAGGCGCGCGAGGATGCGGCGACCTTCTTCAACGCGCCCGGTGGCAAGGTCTTCGTGGGCGAGAGCGGCACCGAGCTGCTGTTCCGGCTCATCGCGGATGCCTGCCTCGGCACGCCCGAGGGCATCGTGCTGGGCTCCACGGTGGAACACCCGGCCTCGCGCAGCGCCTGCGCCCGCTGGGCCGAGGTGGCGGGCAAGCCCCACGTGCTGGTCGCGCATGACGACGCTACCGGCGTCGTGACGCCCGAGGCCTATGCGCAGGCCGTCACCGCCGACACCCGCGTCGCCACCATCCTGCACACCTCGCCGGTCACCGGCATGGGCATGGACGTGGCGGGCATCGCGAAGGCGATCCGTGCCAAGGCGCCCGAGGCGCTGATCATCGTCGATGGCATCCAGCATGCCTGTCACGGCGGCATCGACATCGCCTCCTATGACATCGACGGCTACGTGGTCTCGCCCTACAAGGTGTTCTCGCGCCACGGCTACGGCGTGGCCTGGGCCTCGGACCGGCTGAGCGCGCTGCAACATGACGCGCTGGTGGGCGGGCCTCAGGGCAACTGGGAGCTTGGCACCCGCGACACCGGCGCCTACGCCACCTTCTCGGACGTGGTCGAGTATTTCGAATGGCTCGGCAGCCGGGTCTCCGACACCACCGACCCGCGGGCGCGGATCGAGGCGGCGGGCCGCGCGATCCATGACCACGAGGCGGCGCTCACCAACGCCATGCTGCACGGAACCGGTAACCTGCCGGGGCTCGCGGAGATGGAGGGCGTCAGCATCGTCGGCGGCACCGACAACCCCGCCCGCGAGGGGCTGGTGAGCTTCTACGCCGCAGGGCGTGCGTCGCCGGAGCTGGTCTCGGCGCTGTCGGAGCACGGCATCCGCACCCATACCCGCAAGGCGGATCACTACTCGGGCAACATCCTCACGCCGCTCGGCCAGCCCGACTGCGTGCGCGTGTCGCTGGCGCATTACAACACCGAGGCCGAGGTCGCGGCCTTCCTGTCCGCGGTCAAGCAGATCCTCGACTGAGCGCAGACCCTTCGGTCGCACAGGGGGCGCTGCCCCCGCCGCGGCAAGCCGCGACTCCCCCGAGGTATTTGGAAACCAGAGAAGGGCAGGGCGCGGCGCCCCTGTCTTCTCTTCGTCAAAAATACTCCCGCCGGAGGCGTCTGCCCGTGACGTCCGCGCCAGCGCAGGGAGAGGGCGGGGGCTCTGGCTCAGGTGCGGAAGCGCAGGAGGACGCGGCGGTTGCCGCGGAGCGCCTCGATCTCCACGCGCGGCGCGGCGCGGCGGAGCAGCCGGTCGACCCCGTCGGGATCGGTGACGGCGCGGCCGTCGATCTTCAGCACGATATCGCCACGGCGCAGGCCGATGCGGGCGGCATAAGGGCCGGGATCGGTGACCACGACGCCTTCGGCAGCCATCGGCAGATCAAGCTCCGTGGCCACGGCCGGATTCACCCGCGCCAGCGACAGGCCCGGCAGCACGGCGCGGTCGCCCAGCGTCACCGCATCGCGCGGCGGGCTCTCGGGCGCGGCGATCATCTCGACCTCTGCCTCGCGCTGTTCGCCGTCGTGCAGATAACGGATGCGGGCCACGTGGCCGAGCCCGGCCACCGACATGCGATAGATCATCTCGGGCGGGGTGTTGACCGGCTGACCGTCCACCGCGAGCACCACGTCGCCCACCCCGAGCCCTGCGGTGGCGAACGGGCTCTCGGGGTGGATGGCGGCGATCAGCACGCCGCCGGGCAGGCCGAGCCCGAGGCTCTCGGACAGGTCCGCATCCACCGGCTGGCCGGTCATCCCGGCCCAGGGCCGGGCGAAGCCCGCATTGCCGGCGCGGGCCTGCGCGACGAACTGCGCCACGAGCGCCGAGGGAATGGCAAAACCGATGCCGTTGGAGCCGCCCGAGCGGGTCAGGATCGAGGTGTTGACCCCGATGAGATCGCCGTTCACGTCGATCAGTGCGCCGCCGGAATTTCCCGGGTTGATCGGCGCGTCGGTCTGGATGAAGTAGCCGCGCGCGTTGCCGGTGGCGGTGCCGGAGCGCGCCAGCCCCGAAACGATCCCCGAGGTCACCGTCTGGCCCACGCCGAAGGGGTTGCCGATCGCGAGGACCAGCTCGCCCACCTCGACCGTGTCGCTGTCGCGCAGCGCCAGATGCGGCATGTCGGCGGCGCCGGCGAGCTTGAGGATGGCGAGGTCGGATTCCTCGTCGCCGAGCAATACGGTGGCGGCGAATTCCTCGCCGGTGTTGAGCACCACGCGAATGTCGGTGGCCTGCCCCACCACGTGGTAGTTCGACACCACGATGCCATCCTCCGAGAGGATCACCCCCGAGCCCAGCGAGTTCTGCACCCGGGGCCGACCGCCAAAGTCGCGGAACAGGTTGCCGAAAAGCGGATCGCCCGCGAACGGACTGCGGGTCTCGACGGTGCGGCTGGCGTAGATGTTCACCACCGCGGGGGTGGCCTGCTTCACCAGCGGCACGAAGCTGAGCGAGATCTCGGCCTGGCTCTCTGGCACTCTCGTTTCGGCTAGAACGCTGCTGGGCGCGAGGAAAAGGGCGAGGGTGGCAAACGCTGCGACGACGGTGCGAAGCATGGGACGATCCTTCTGTGCAGGGTGGATATGCCTGCCCCGGCGGTCGGTTTCAAGACGCCGAGACGGAACGCGAAAAGCGCTGTTTGCGTTGTCCGGGCACAACCTAGGAAAGGAGGATCCCATGGCAGAGCGCTACAGATCCGAGGACGGTCGCCGCGAGACCGAGGAGTACACCGACGACACCGAGACCCCTGACCAGCAGGGCCGCGCCGGCGGCACGACCGAGCGACAGGTCGGCACGCGTGACCTGCTCAAGCGCGCCGAACAGGACCGGCCCGGCGTCACGCGGGTGCGTAAGTCGGAAGAGAAACAGAGCGACTGAGGAGAGGACGATGACCGAACTGAAAAAGGGCACCTGGGTGGTCGTCACCGACAGCGAGAAGGCGCTTTTCCTGCGCAATCTCACCGATCATGACGACCCCAATCTCGACGTGTTCGACGAGGAGGAGCAAGAGAACCCCTCCGACCGTGAGCAGGGCGCCAACAAGCCGGGCCGCATGCAGGACACCGGCGTCGGGCAGCGGTCTTCGATGGATGACACCGACTGGCACCAGCTGCAGAAGGAGCGGTTCGCAGCGGACCTCGCGGAGCATCTTTACGAAGAGGCCCACAAAGGCGCGTTCGACGAGTTGGTCTTGGTGGCCTCGCCGCAGGTTCTGGGCGATCTGCGCCGCGAGCTGCACAAGGAAGTCGCCGCGAAGGTGGTGGCCGAAGTGCCGAAGACCCTGACCAACCACCCGGTCGACAAGATCGAGGCGCTGGTCAAGAAGGAGCTCGACGCGGCCTGAGCGGCTGACGAGCGGAAAGAAAAAAGGCGCCGCAGGGATCTGCGGCGCCTTTCTTTTAATAGCGGTCGCGAGGATTACTCGTCTGCGGCCTCGAGCTCGGCAAGGCGGGCCTTGTCGGCGGCGCCCTTGGCGTCGACATCGCGGTCGACCAGCTCGATGATCGCCATCGGCGCCATGTCACCGTAACGGAAGCCGGCCTTCAGCACGCGGCAGTAGCCACCCGAACGCTCGGCGTAGCGCGGGCCGAGCACGTCGAACAGCTTGGCGACGTCCTTGTCCTGCTTCAGCTGGGCGGCGGCCTGACGGCGGGCGTGCACGTCGCCGCGCTTGCCGAGGGTGATCAGCTTGTCGATGACGCGCTTGAGTTCCTTGGCCTTGGGCAGGGTGGTCTTGATCTGCTCGTGCTCGATCAGCGAGCCGGCCATGTTTGCCCACAGTGCCTTGCGGTGCTCGTGGGTGCGGTTGAGGCGGCGGTAGCCTTTTGCGTGACGCATGTCTCTTTACTCCAATGTGCCCTCTACGGGCGGTTTTGCTTTGTCAGGCGGCCCATGCGTTGCGGACCGCTCACCTTGGGGCAGATGCCCGGATCCCCTTGCGGGGACGGGAACGGGGCGCCCTCTCACCGCGCCCCGTCCCGTATCTTTGAGAGGCTCTTAGAACTGGTCTTCGAGCTTCTTGGCGAGATCCTCGATGTTGTCCGGCGGCCAGTCCTCGACATCCATGCCGAGGTGCAGACCCATGGAGGACAGCACTTCCTTGATCTCGTTCAGCGACTTGCGGCCGAAGTTCGGGGTGCGGAGCATCTCGGCTTCGGTCTTCTGGATCAGGTCGCCGATATAGACGATGTTGTCGTTCTTCAGGCAGTTCGCCGAACGCACCGACAGCTCGAGCTCGTCGACCTTCTTGAGAAGGAGCGGGTTGAACTCGAGACCATCGTCCTCGTCCTGACGGCCAGCCGCTTCGGGCTCGTCGAAGTTGACGAAGATCGACAGCTGGTCCTGCAGGATGCGGGCGGCAAAGGCGATCGCGTCCTCGGGCGTGACCGAACCGTCGGTTTCCACCTTCATGGTCAGCTTGTCGTAGTCGAGAACCTGGCCCTCACGGGTCGGCTGCACCTCGTAGGCGACGCGCTTGACCGGCGAGTAGATCGCATCGATCGGGATCAGGCCGATGGGCGCGTCTTCCGGCTTGTTCTTGTCGGCAGACACGTAGCCCTTGCCGGTGTTCACCGTGAGCTCGACATAGAGATCCGCGCCATCGTCGAGGTGACAGATCACGTGATCCTTGTTCAGCACCTCGATGCCGGCGGTCTCGGCGATGTCACCTGCGGTGACGGCGCCCGGGCCGGTGGCGTTGATCGACAGGCGCTTGGGGCCTTCGACTTCCATGCGCAGCGAGACGCCCTTGAGGTTCAGGACGATGTCGGTGACATCTTCGCGGACACCCGCGACGGAGGAGAATTCGTGCAGCACGTTGTCGATCTGCACGCTGGTGATGGCCGCACCCTGAAGGCTCGACAGCAGCACCCGGCGCAGCGCGTTGCCGAGGGTCAGACCGAAGCCGCGCTCGAGCGGCTCGGCGACGACGGTGGCCACGCGGCTCGGGTCGGCGCCGGGGCGAACCTCCAGCTGGGTCGGCTTGATCAGTTCAGCCCAGTTCTTGTGGATCATGCGTCCCTCCATTCCTGTCCGTGCCCCATGTCCAAAGGCTCAGACGCCCGAGGTTGAAATGACGTAAGGCGGGGCCCCGCTCGACGGCAGGGCCCCACCTTGTTGTAACGATAAATCAGACGCGGCGGCGCTTCGGCGGGCGGCAGCCGTTATGCGCGATCGGCGACACGTCGCGGATCGACGTGATGTTGAAGCCTGCGGCGGCCAGCGCGCGCAGGGCCGATTCACGGCCCGAGCCGGGGCCCTGGACTTCGACTTCCAGCGTCTTCACGCCGTGTTCCTGCGCTTTCTTGCCGGCATCTTCTGCGGCCAGCTGAGCGGCGTAGGGGGTCGACTTCCGCGAGCCCTTGAAGCCCATGGTGCCGGCGGACGACCAGGAGATCGCATTGCCTTGCACGTCCGAGATCAGGATCTTGGTGTTGTTGAACGAAGAGTTCACATGCGCCACGCCAGCGGCGATGTTCTTGGAGACCTTCTTCTTGCCTCCGCGACGGGTATCACGTGCCATATCGAGTAGCCTCCCTTACTTCTTCTTGCCGGCGATCGGCTTCGCGGGGCCCTTGCGGGTACGCGCGTTGGTGTGGGTCCGCTGACCGCGGACGGGGAGGTTGCGGCGGTGACGCAGGCCACGGTAGCAGCCGAGGTCCATCAGGCGCTTGACGTTCATCTGAACTTCGCGGCGCAGGTCACCCTCGACGGTGAAGTTGGCGTCGATGTGCTCGCGGATGGCGAGGACTTCGGTGTCGGACAGCTCGTTGACGCGACGGGTCGCATCGATGTTCACGGCCTCGCAGATCTGCTGGGCCGAGGTGTGGCCGATACCGGTGATGTAGGTGAGGGCGATCGGCACCCGTTTGTTGGTCGGGATGTTGACGCCGGCGATACGTGCCAAATCTCTGTTCCTTTTCGTTGCGGTTCCGTAGTGCCAGAACCTTTTTTCACAACATGAGCCCGAGGCGAAATCGCCGTCGGGCTGTCCGCTGATGAGGTGATCTGCGGTAGGGGAGCGACCCACCCCGCAAATATCGATTCTCTGATAGAGATGCGGGTGGGTATGAGGATTCGGAGCAAGGGTCAACCCCTATGTCGGAACCTCGCGGCACGGCGCCGCGTTTGTATCGATATGACGGTACACCACATCTCCCGCCCGAGCACGGCGCCTGATCCCGATATGATCACCCAGATGCTCTATACAAGTCTGTCGCGCCACCCGCGAGGCCATTCCTCTGATTACGACATCCTTCAGCAGGCAATGCAGAACAACCGCTCCGGGGGCGTGACCGGCTATCTTCTGCGCGACACGGACCGCTTTTGCCAGGTGCTCGAAGGGCCGCAGCGCGTGCTCGAAAGGCTCTATGATCGCATCCATCTCGATCCGCGGCACTACCAGATCGTGCTGCGGATGCAACGCGAGGTACGCGAGCGCAGCTTTCTCGGCTGGTCGATGGGGTACGGCACGCTGTCGTCCGAGGACAGCGCGCTTCTGTCGCGCAGCTTTGCCGGGCCGCCGAAGGGGGTTCTTCTCGCCTTTGACCGGTTCAGCCGGATTGCAGGTGTGCCGGGGTGATCGGGGCAGGGGGCCGAGATATCGCAGGCCCGGATCATGATACACCGGAGGGTGGTGCTGTCCCTACGCAGCGCACGAATTCGCCGGCCTTCGCGATCGGCACGGCAACGAAAAAGGCGGACCTGAAGGCCCGCCTTTCTTTCTGTCCGTCAGAGACAGCAGCGATCAACTGTCGATCTTCGCCGCCAGCGACGCCTTGACCTCGTCCATCGAGGCCATGCCATCGATGCGCGAGTACATGCCCTTGGCGTAATAGTACCCGATCAGCGGCGAGGTCTGCTTGTAGTACTCCATCAGGCGGGTCTTGAAGCTCTCGGCGTTGTCATCGGCGCGCGGCTTTTCACCGGCAGCGACGGCCGCCTCGGCGCGGCCCACGATCCGGGCGACCAGCGCCGCGTCGTCGACGCGCAGTTCGATCACCTTGTCGAGGCTCTGGCCCATCTCGGTCAGCAACTCACCCAGCGCGTCCGCCTGTTTCAGCGTGCGGGGGAAGCCGTCGAAGATGACGCCCGAGGCTTTGGTGGTCTGCAGCTTTTCCCGGATCAGGCCGATGACGATCTCGTCGGTGACGAGTTCGCCCGCATCCATGATCGCGGCAACACGCTTGCCCATCTCGCTGCCCGAGGCCTTGGCCTCGCGCAGCATGTCTCCGGTGGAGAGCTGGACCATGCCACGCTCCTCGACGAGAAATCCGGCCTGTGTGCCTTTGCCGGCGCCCGGCGGTCCAAGAAGAATGATGTTCATCGGCGTGCAGGTCCCCTCCGCTTGCGGGTCTTACTCTTACCGCGGAGCTGCGACTTCTGAATAAGACCTTCGTATTGATGTGCCAGCAGATGGCTCTGGATCTGCTGAATCGTGTCCATGGTCACCGATACCACGATGAGAACCGATGTCCCGCCGAAATAGAACGGGATCGCGTATTGCGAGCGCAGGATCTCGGGCAGGAGGCAGACGGCGGCCAGATAGGCCGAGCCCACCACCAGGATCCGGTTGACCACGTATTCGAGGTGATCGGCGGTGCGCTTGCCGGGGCGGATGCCCGGGATGAAGCCGTTCTGGTTCTTCAGGTTGTCGGCCACGTCATCGGGTTTGAACGACACGTTGAAGGTGTAGAAATACGCGAAGAACACGATCATCGCGGCGAAGAACAGCAGGTAGAGCGGCTGTCCGGGGCCAAAATAGGCAAGGATCGTCGACATCACCGGCCCGCTCGAGCCGGCCTGGCTGAAGGTCGCGATGGTGGTGGGCAGCAGCAGCAGCGAGGAGGCGAAGATCGCCGGGATCACGCCCGCCGGGTTGACCTTGACGGGCAGGTGCGACTGCTGCGCCTCGGTCATCTTCATGCCGACCTGGCGGCGCGGGTACTGGATGGTGATCTTGCGCAGGGCGCGTTCCATGAACACCACGAACATGATCACCGCGATGACCATGACGATGACCCCCACGATGATTGCCGGGCTCATGGCGCCGGAGCGGCCGGAGGCGAAGAACTGCGCCAGCGCGGCCGGGATCTCGGCCACGATGCCGACGAAGATGATCAGCGAGATGCCGTTGCCGACGCCGCGGGCGGTGATCTGCTCGCCCAGCCACATCAGGAACATCGTGCCGCCGACCAGCGTGATCACCACGGCGGCGCGGAAGTACCAGCCCGCCTCGTGGGCGAGGTCGCCGGCCTCGAGCGACACCGCAAGGCCATAGGCCTGGAACAGCGCCAGCGCGACGGTGCCGTAGCGGGTGTACTGGTTGATCTTCTTGCGGCCCTGCTCGCCCTCTTTCTTGAGCTGCTCGAGCGCGGGCACCATGGCCGCGAGGAGCTGCACGATGATCGAGGCAGAGATGTAGGGCATGATGCCGAGGGCGAAGATGCCCATGCGTCCCAGCGCGCCGCCGGTGAACATGGAGACCATGCCGCCGATGCCCTGACCGGCCTGCTCCATGAAGTCGCGGAGCGCGCCGCCGTCGATGCCGGGGACGGGGATAAAGGTGCCCAGCCGGTAGACGATCAGAAGTCCGAGGGTGAATAGGATGCGGTTGCGAAGGTCAGTGGCCTTCCCAAGCGCCGCCCAACTGGTGTTGGCGGCCATTTGTTCCACAGCGGATGCCATGCGGGTCCTCTCGAAGGCAGAACGCCGCCGGAAGCGCTTTCCGGCTCCGGCGGCGTTCGTGGAAAACGTGGGGTCCTATGTAAGCGGCTGTCTCACCGCTCACAACCCGCTTATTCTGCGGCTGCCGCGGCCGTGACCTTGAGAGCGCCGCCGGCCTTCTCGACCGCCTCGACGGCCGATTTCGACGCGCCGGTGGTCTCGATGGTCAGGGCAGTGGTCACGTCGCCCTTGGCGAGCACGCGGATGCCGTCGAGCTTGCGGCGCACGAGGCCCGATGCCACGAGGCTGTCCTCGGTGATCGAGGCCGCGTCGAGCTTGCCTGCGTCGACGAACTTCTGGATCAGGCCGAGGTTGACGACGGCGTAGCTCTTGCGGTTCGGCTTGTTGAAGCCGCGCTTGGGCAGACGCTGGTAGAGCGGCATCTGGCCGCCCTCGTAGCCGTTGATGGCCACACCCGAACGCGATTTCTGACCCTTGATACCACGGCCACCCATCTTGCCCTTGCCCGAACCCGGGCCACGGCCGATGCGCTTTTTGGACTGGACGGCGCCAGGATTGTCGCGAAGTTCATTCAGTTTCATGTCGCTTCTCCATTGCCGGATGTGGCCCCGAAGCGAACGGGCCAACCACGGCGTTTCTTGGTTTTCTGAATCAGTGGCGCGAGGCCACCGGGGGCCTGTACCCCAGAGGCCGATGCAAAGCAAGGGCGCCGGCGCGTCCCTGCGGTGCCGGCGGCGCCTTGGTCCAAAGGCTGCGCGGCGTCCCGGGTCGGCCTGCCTCCGGCGGGAGTATTTTTGACGAAGAGAAGCCAGGGGCGCGGTGCTCCTGGCTTCTTTGGTTCAAAAATACCTCGGGGGTGAATTGGCGCATAGCGCCAAGAGGGGGCAGCGCCCCCTTTTTCTTTCTTGAAGGCGCAGCCCCGGTGCGACAGTGGGCAGCGCCCCCCCCCGATGTGTCACAGGCCGGGCGGGGCGGTTACTCCGCGCCTTTCTCCAGCGCGTCGAGCCGCGCCTTCAGCGCCTCGTTCTCCTCGCGGGCCTTCTGCGCCATGGCGCGCACGGCGTCGAACTCTTCGCGGGTGACGAAATCGCGCTCGGCCAGCCAGCGGTCGATCATCGATTTCATCGCCGTTTCGGCTTCGTCCCTGGCGCCCTGTGCCACGCCCATGGCGTTGGTCATCAGCTGCGAGATGTCGTCGAATACCTTGTTGCGGGTCTGCATGGGTGCTCCTGATACGATGTTGTCATCAATATGGGCCCTGCAAGCGCCGGCCTCAAGGTTGACTTCGCCTTCAAAGCGACGGCACTCATGCCGCCATGAAAGCCGCCCTGCAATTCCCCTCGCTCTCGCCGGAACTGTTCTCGATCTCGATCGGCAGTTTCGAGTTCGCCCTGCGCTGGTACGCGCTGGCCTATATCGCCGGCATCCTGCTGGGCTGGCAGCTCGCCGCCGCGGCGCTCCGCCGCGCCCGGCTCTGGCGCGACGACAGCCCGCCGATGAGCACCGAGCAGCTCGAACAGCTGCTGACCTGGGTGATCCTCGGCATCATCCTCGGCGGACGGCTGGGCTTCGTGCTGTTCTACCAGCCGGCCTATTACCTCTCCAATCCCGGCGAGATCCTGATGATCTGGCACGGCGGCATGTCGTTCCATGGCGGGCTGCTGGGGGTGATTCTGGCGGTGCTCGGCTTCTGTGCCAAGCATCGCATCCGCCTGATGCCCACCGCCGACCTGATGGCGCTCGCCGTGCCGCCGGGGCTGCTGCTCGG
>Ga0114904_1001485_pt1 | contig 11345 bp, 18 predicted proteins | sample MalvirDeepMed_s6_FD_83498 | JGI IMG/M metagenome (GOLD analysis project Ga0114904, IMG submission 83498) | Marine viral communities from the Global Malaspina Expedition - Malaspina viral metaG DeepMed_s6 | ecosystem: Environmental > Aquatic > Marine > Oceanic | place: Mediterranean Sea... | reverse complement strand
GGTTGAGGTCGAGGATGTCGATGAGCTGGAGTATCTGGGAGCCCGCGACCGAGGCAAGGTGCTCGAGTTGGCGGGCGACCGATACGAACTTGCGACCGGCAGCGGTGGAGAGGATGGCTTGTTGGCCCACGGTGGAGACGCCCTGTTCGCGCACGCCTGCAAGAGCGCGGGAGAAGGTGCCCTCTTCGATGTCGCGGGACAGCCATTCTTCTGTTTGGAACATCCAGCGCGGTAGTTGGGGGATATCCATGCGCCAGACGTCGCCCCGGTCCTGCATCTCCACGATGTCGCCCTGGTCTAGCTGGTCGCGTAATTCTTCTGCGCCCATGCGAGTGCCGATGGGATTGAAGGTGGCGTCCATGAGCGCGTTGTGGCGGCCACTGACGGCCTGGGCCTGGGCACGCAGGTCACCCATTACGGAGTCGAGGATGCCGACCGCGAGATTGGCGGGGTCTATGCGGTCGGAATCGGTGGGTTCCTGCCCGAAACCTGCGTAAGCGTGAGCGTAGGGGACGAAGCCCCAGGTGTTCTTCTCTACGAAGAGCATCTTCTTCATGGTGGAGTATTCGCGCCCGGTGCCTGCGACGTAACCGGAGGCCATCATGGCGTGCCAGCACTCGGTCCAGTACTCATCTACGAGTATGAGCTCGAATGGGCGGTTGTTGCGCACTTCCCAGACATCTACAGGGCGGCCACGACCCTTGCGGGCCATCGTAAGCTCGTGGAGGTCCTGAGAGAAGCGGCGAGCGTGGCGTATGGCTATGCGGGGGCGTTTCTCCCACGGATCGAGTAGGATGCGGGCTGGATGGGGCGCACGGGTGCGAAAAGGCATCGCGGTGCGCCTATAGTGGTCGTGGAGGCGTTGATTGGCTTTGAAATCGTCATCCGACTCGTCTGGGCCCTTGGTGGGCTCGTTGGCACGGCGTTGGAGGACGTTGGAGTCTAGTCCGAGCTCGTGGATGGAGTAGCCTAGATGGACCAGGTTCTTGCCTTCCTGCTTCCATGTCAGGGAGGGTTCCAGGAGGGCGGCCTCGTCCAGGATGGCCTTTAGCCCTTCTTCCACGCGGTCAGCGTTGGCGCGGGACTCTTCGGATTGGCGTGCCGGGTGCCGGTGAGGCGTGGGTTCAGAGGCTAGTTGGTGGTCTACTGCGTTGTCCACAAGGGAGGTGGGACGGGCCGGTTTAAGCCAGCCTGGGCGCGTGTGAGATTCCTCGCCATCCCATACGGAATATGAGCGGAAGTAGTAGGAGTCGTATTGCTCCCACTTGCGATGGGCGTTGGTCCAGACCTCTTTGAGGTGAGAACGGTAGGAGTCTATGACTGTTGGAGTGGGTTCATCTTCAAAGGTATGCTGTTGCATCAACCCCACCTGCTTGACCAGGATCGCCTGCTGCTGCGGCGGCGTGGTGTGTCGGTACGCCCACGGTCTGCGGCGGACGGACGGGCCATGGTGCGTAGCTGCCATGCTATGCCTACCGCCATGGGATAGTCGTCGTGGGTGCCAGATTGGGCCTCTATGCGGCCCCTCTTGTCTGGATTACGGATGACGGTGAAGAACTGGGCCAGGCCGGAAGCGTTGGGTATGGTGATGGCACGCGCCTGTATACCCTCTATAAGGTCGCCCCAGAGGACGTAGCGGGACCCGCGTGTCATACCGGAACTGTCGTAGGTGTGCCAACCTGGATGGGCGTCGTCACGGTAGTAGAGCCGCCGGTAGCGCAGGTCCTGAGCCGTGGTTATGGTGAGGATGCCCCAGTCATTGTCCTCTATGCCCCAGATGGGCGAGCCGTACATGTTGAGGAGCTCGACGGAGGCCACTCCTAGTTCTGATGGGTTGAGCACAGAGCTGTAGATGTCGGCGGCTATGTAGCCGGTGACTGCGTCGAGTATGACGGTGACGGCGTAGTCGTGGCCGGTGCCGTGGGATGTGTCGGTCCCGGCGGCGTAGCGTTTGCCTGGCTGGAATGGCTGGTATATGTTGACGCGGACGCCATTGCCCATGGTGGGCGTTTCTACGGGCTCCTTGTTGTCTTGCTTCATCATAGTCAGGACTTCCATGTCGAAGGCGGCGAGAGCACGGGCGGGCGCGAAGGCTTCCTGCTCCGTCTCTGGGTGCTCCTTCTGGAAGAGGGCCTGGTCGGGGTACTGGGACTTGCGCTCGTCGTACCATGTCTGATCGCGGTTGGGACGCACCCTCCAGCCGAAGAACAGCTTCTTGAAACTGTTCTCTGGCGATGAGAGGTAGAGCTGCTGGAAGAGGCTCCCCATCTTGTATGGGTTGACGGTAGAGGTCATCACGAGCTGGCCATTGTTGTCGTCCAGGCCGGGCTTGACGGAGTTGTAGCAGGCGTCCAGGTACTCGTGGAAGTCGGCCTCGTCAATGACTACGAGTGTGGGGTTCAGGCCCCGACCGGCAGCTTCGGTGGACGGGAGGGTCAGGATGCGGCTGCCCGACTGGAACGTCATCTGCTCGCGGTTGTCGGGAAGGCCAAGGGGCTGCTGGAACTCGGGCGGAAGGGCCTCGTAGGTGGCGCGGGATTTGGACAGGAACTCCCACGCATCGCGCTCGCCCTTGGAGAAGACCAGGGCGAGGGCGTTGGGCGTGAAGAGCGCGTGGTGGAGGACGTAGGCGGCCAGGGTGGTGGTTATACCGATCTGGCGGGATTTGGCCCATATGACGAGGCGTTCCTCCTGAAGTGTGTCTATAGCGTCCTTGAGGTGGGGCCAGTCCTGCATTGGTACCATCCCGGTGCCGGGCTCGACAACGCGGACAAAAGGCATAAACTTGTCGAAGCTTCGCCGGGCGAGTTCGTTGGTGGCCTGGATGCCGACCTCTACCTTTTCCTCTCTGCTTGCTACCATCAGACCAGGACCCCTTCCGCCTCTATAACGCCCTCTTCCAATGCCGCCTGGGCCCCCTGGAGGGCCAGATGCTCTAGCTGTTCGACGCTGAGCTGGGCGTAGTGGTTGACGGTGCCGGTGTGCTCGACCTTGTCTACGAGCACGCCCGCGAGTTTGCCAATGACCTCGAGTGCCTTGATGGAAGCGGAGAAGTGGCCCGCGTCCCGCGCCTCCTTGCTGCGCTGGAAAAGCTCGTAAACGAGCCTGTCACGCGACCACTCCATATCGGACTGCCTGATCTCGCGCAGCTCCTCTATGCGCTGGAGGACCATAGGGTGGTGGCTCTGCTTGTAGCCCTCGCACTTGACGCCGTGTGGCGAAAGGAGCTTGGGCTGGTAGGCCTGGCGATAGGCCTCGGAAGCGTTCCCGAGCTCGACAAAGAGCCTGGCGAAGCGTTCCTGTTTGGCTGTCAGGACGCGATTACGAGTCTTCTTCATTTTCGGAGGGTAGCATATTTGCAGAGGGAGGTATAGATGTGTGTCAGATAGGGGGCCCCATTGGAGGTGGGGTCCCATTGCGGGGTCCGATCGTAAATGTATAAATATGGCGCGGCAGGCCCCGTAGTGCGACGATACCCCCCCGCCCGATGGTACCGCCGGGGTGCCGGGGTCGCCCCTGGGCAAGTTTCGGAATTCGTTGGGGGGTGGGGGTCAAGGCGGCGGACATCGGCGGCTAGACGGCCAATATGCGGCCAAAGCTCGGCCAATGTGGGCACACAGCGGCCAATACCGGCATAAATGCTTGACAGGCTCAAAACAGGCGTGCTAGTCTCAATTGAGGCACACGCCTACACAGCTTCAAGGACGGTGCGAAATGGTAGCTCGGAAAAACAAGGCACAGGCTCAGAATACAGGGAAAACTTCTAAGGTGGTGCGAAACATGACGACTAACGAACATCGGACACGCTCACAGATAGTTAAACTCGTACAATCTGGCCATTTGACGCCTGGATACCTACTCACAGTGAACGCGGATGCGAAGACTATCAAGGGGCTTAAATACGGCTATCTGACAGGCATCTTGTACGGTACGCCCGCTAACGGTTCTGGATTGTGGAATGATTGCGCATTCGCAAGCACAGAATGTATCTTCGCGTGCCTTAATCAGGCTGGCCATGGTGGTATTGGACTAGACGACGAAAACCTTAACGACGTAACGCGTGCCAGGCTTGTGCGCTCGGCATTCTTCCACAAGCAACGTGATGCTTTTTGGACATTCTTAATCAAGGATATTGAGCGCGTAATCAGGCACGCAGCACGACTAGGTTTAAAGCCTGCTATACGCTTGAACGGCACCACAGATGTTAAATGGGAATCAACACCAGTAACGAAGAATGGTATCCGCATAGCAAATAACATATTTGAGCTATTCCCGAGCGTGCAATTCTATGATTACACCAAATATCCATACGCTAAGAGGCCGAATTCGTCGCTGCCTGCGAATTATCACCTAACTTTCAGCCGTAGCGAGACCAACGGCGCGGACATCGCCGAGAATCTCGAGAACGGCCGAAACGTAGCGGTGGTCTTCGGAATATCGAGTACCAGTAGCGCACCACTGCCAGCAACATGGGAAGGCGTGCCAGTGCTTGACGGCGGACTATCTGACCTTAGATTTAAGGATGCAAGCGGACATGTTGTAGGTCTCAAATTCAAAGACTCCAAGGGAATAGGCAAAGCGACTACCAAAGCGCAAAGGATGCAAGATGCGATTGACGGGGGCTTCGTCGTCAAGGCATAGGTAATAAGAGCCACACGGAGCGATTTAAAGCCCCTGGCCAGGCATGGTGCGTCATAGCCTGGCCAGGGAATAAAACATACGGAGAATTGAGTGATGGAACTGCAATCCTATGATCTAATCGTCGTGAATACTTCAGCGGGAAAAGACAGCCTGGCGATGCTTGATTACGTCCACACCCTGGCCACGTCTCAAGGTGTCGCCGACAGGCTAGTGGCCGTCCATGCCGACCTTGGCCGCGTCGAATGGCAGGGCACGCGGGAATTAGCCGAGACCCAGGCGGACTTTTTCGGAGTACGTTTCGAAGCCGTATCAAGGCCACAGGGTGACCTATTGGAACACGCCAAGGAGCGCGGAAAATGGCCGAGCAGCACCACGCGGTACTGTACCTCAGACCATAAGCGCGGCCAGGTGGGGAAGGTCATCACGGCCTTGGCCAATGAGCGGTACAGGTACAAGCCGGTGAAGGTGCTCAACTGTATGGGCTTCAGGGCACAAGAGAGCGACGCCAGAGCCAAGCGCGAAGTGCTCGCCAGGGACACCAGGCAGACCGGAGCCGGGACTAAGAAAGTGGTGGACACCTGGCTTCCCATCCTGGCATGGACTGAGGCGGACGTATGGACGGCCATCGAGGCCTCTGGGGCACCATACCACCCGGCGTATAACCTGGGGATGCCCAGGCTCTCGTGTGTCTTCTGTATCTTCGCTCCGAAGGCGGCTCTGGTGCTGGCCGGGAAGCACAATCCCGAGCTTCTGGCCGAGTACGTCCAGGTGGAGCAAGAGATAGGGCACAGGTTCACGGTTAAGCTGTCCATGGCCGAGGTCGCCCAGGCGGTGGCAAGTGGTGAGAATACCGGGGAAATGACCACCTGGAACATGTAGACATTGGACGCTGGCAGATGATAATATTAAGTGGGGCCGAAACACGGCCCCGAGGAGAGGCGACCATGACACGAGCAGAACTACTGAATTATGTGGCAGACATGTTAGGACACGAGGAAGCGGCCCAGCGGATAGTTAAGCGGATAGTTAATCAGTTAGGTGATAACGATTTGGGCGATTGGACATTAATCCAAAGATTGATGCAAGAAGAGATTGACGCCTAAGAGTCGATAACCTGCCAGGAAGAGCTAGGGAAGAGCCGAGTGGGGAGCGCGGAATCGCAGACTTCCCAGGTTAAGTGTTGAGACCAAATAAAATAGAACGGAAGGACGGTGCGATATGAGCGAGTTACAGAATATCCTCAGCCAGTTTTTCGGAGTGAGTGTGCGACCAGTCCAAAAGGAGAGATACACCAAGCACGTCGAGTATTGGATACACAGAGGACAAGACGAAGATGACCCCAAGGCGGGAATCGAAATCCTAAACGGAGACCAATGGCGCAAGGGTAAAGCGATAGCCGCCAACCCACCTGACGATGTGTTTCTGGTTGAGCGCGTGTTGGTTCCAGACAGCGGACTCTTTGAATATCAGACCTTATTCGAAAGGTCGTAGAGAGTCGATAACCTGCCAGCCAGGCAGGTCTGCCAGGGTTAGCCGCCTGGTACTGATGAGACAGGCTACGAGGTGCGACATGGCGAGCAAGGGACGGATAATCACTACCAAATTCCCAGGGAAGTGTGCCGAGTGTGGCGAAGAGATACCAGTAGGGGAGCCAGTCCGGTGGTATGGCCGGGGCCGGATATATGGCCTGGTGTGCCACGCTGCCCCTATCGTGGCCGTCCAGAGCATGGCAGTGGGCCGGTGCGAGGATGCGCCCTGCTGTGGCTGCTGTGACCCCGCTGGGGCCGTAGCGTTGGGGATACGAGACTACGGATTCATGGACTCTGACTGGGCATAGACTCTGGTAATTAAATCTATAGGACGGTGCGACATGGCAGTACAGTACTCGGAGACCCAAGCGATACAGGTGGCAAGCGAGTTGACCAGGCTAGACCTGGACGGGTGGACTTACCGGCCCGAGCCGGTGGTATCCCAGGAGGTCATGGTGGCCGGTGTACGGCTCCAGCCCCATGTGGCCGTGGTGGCGGTCTACGATGAGAGGGGAGACTTTGTGGACTACCTGGGCCTCCACCTGGTACCCACTGAGGCGGAGCGGCTAGTGGTGGCGTCATGCCAGTGCATCAGCCCCCACTACAAGCACCAGGTGTGCTCCAGTATTTAACCCCTGCTACTGGTGGGCTGACATCACCGTGTGTCAGCCTACCCCAGCAGTGGCTAACAGCCGCTGACATTAGACCTAGAGGTGCGAACCGTGACAACTATCAAAGCAGGCCCAATCAATCCCGAGACCGGCGAGAAGGAGCCGATATTCATAGAGCATCTGGAAGTACCCGACGTGTACACCATAGCCATGCACCTGGATAAGGCGATTGGGGATAAGGTACTAGAACTCTGGCACCTGGCCCACGATATGAAGAACTTCATCCAGGAAGAGGGCCGGGTACGTGAATACCCAAGACGGGAGGTTGATAACTTTGCAGCAGTCCATTGGAGTGTCGAAGACCTGCAAACCAGACGGCCAGCATGGAGTGAGGAGTCCTGCGTCGCCTGGTGGCGTAGCAACGAGGGGCATGTACAAGACCCAATGGTGGAAGGCGGCTGGGAAAGCATAGACACCCTGTTATCAATGGCAGACCTTTGCCGGGGATGTGGGCTGAAGGACGAGGAAACCGACCACCTATGCGGCGACTGCGCGGCGGATGATGACCTACGCGAATGTGAGGACTGCGACAACATCTTCCGCAAGAACCCTGCCAACCCTGATGCCACCCATTGTGGGGCTGGCTACCTCTGGGACGCTGAAGATATCTGCGAGCAAGCTTGATCCTTGCCATATGCGGTTGGAGCTACGGTTCCAACCGCCCTGGCAGTGGCTAAGCTACTGACACTTTGGAGGTGCGACTATGGCTGGACTAAAAGACGGGACCCTACGGATCACGGTGACCGAGGCGGCGTTGCAGATGCTGGGGAAGCAGAGCGAGGCCTTCCACCAGCGCGGTGGGTATCTCGGTGGCGTCACTGGCCCCAACCAACTGAGGCCCGAGTACCTGGCCCAGTGCGACAAGTGCCTGACCTTCATGGCCAGGGAAGAGGTGGGGTATCGGGATGAGAGCCGCACCGAGTGCCGGGACTGCCACGAGCATGATTGGCGGTGTGAGGAGGAGTTTGGTGAGGACAACCTGCCCGAGGAAGGCGCACCACTGTGTGACTATCATGCGGATAGTCCAGGGTGGGATGAATGCACAGATGGCCAGGAATGCAGCCACCGGAGCAAAACGGAAGACTAGGGTTGCGGGTTGCCGCCGGTGCGCTGGGTCGACAGCGCACCTGGGCAGCGTCCAACGCTGACATTTTGGAGGTGCGACTATGTTAGACCGATTAGGGGGCAAACTACTTCAGTGGGCAGGGCTGGATAGCCTGAGAGAGCGGTTCACCAGAGGGGAGTTCCTATGGGCTGTGGGGCTGTCGGCAATGTCGGCATTCACCCTGGGGATCATCCTAGTGCTAGTAACTGGCGGTGTGACATGTTAGGACAGACCGATGCCAAGGAGCTCTACAACCTGTGGGAGCGGGTGACCAACCGGATGGGGTCTGAGGACATGACGCCTCACCTGGTCGAAAAGCTGAACCGGGAGCATCCCACCCTACGCCAGCAGATGGTGGCCATGATGGTGAGCTTACTAAATGGCCTGGACACCAAGCATGGCTGTGACGCCCGATGTGAGGCTTCCTGTGCGTTCCTGGTTCAGTTCCAGGGCTGGTTAGATGATTACAACGCGCTCATCGATGACCGGCTCTACATCGGCCCCAAAGGAGAGATTCGGTTCCCGTTCATCTAGCTTTTGTGTGACCCTCCAGCCTGTCAGCCACGGTTGGCAGGTTGGGTGGCCCGGCGGAACCGGGTACATAAGAGGAAGGTGCGAATCATGGCAGATACAGACCAGCCCAAGGCAAAATTCCAAGAGGTTGAACGCTTCACTTTTGCGGAGGTGAAATGGAGTATCGGGGACGTACAGACCTTGCGGCCAAATTGGAATGATTCAAAGTGCTACAACTTCCTGGTGGACAATGGTAAGTACCTACAAGAAGCCATGTTGCTGGCTGGATGGGAAGCTATGAAGGAATTACTGGAAGATTGCTAGGTTAGACCCTTGCCGCCGGTGCCAGGAGCTACGGCTCCTGGTGCTAGGGCAGTGGTAGGAACCACTAGCATTTTAGGAGGTGGGCAGATGCCTGCAAATATCACGGTAACCGGAGACAAGGCTGAGATGATGTACGTTGGACGGACACCCTGGCATGGGCTGGGACAGAAGCTCGAGCAGGTCGCGACGGCGGAGGAAGCCATAGCGGCGGCGGGACTGAACTGGGAAGTAGCCATGGAGCCGGTCTTCGCTGCGACCCCGCTACACAGGTCTCTCCGAGAGGAGTACAAGGCGACCAAGGCCAACCTGAGTGACAAAGAGAAGCTGGAGCTGTTGGCCAGAATGCAGAACAGCTTCGAGGAGATACCTGGGAGAAGGGCGGCGGTTAGATCAGAGCCGCGCAAGCATTTCGGGATATTCTCGAAGCAGTACAAGCCCCTCCAGAACCGGGACGCCTTCCGCTTCTTTGATAATGTCGTGGGAGCCGGTGAGGCCATCTACCATACGGCGGGAAGCCTGGGTGGCGGTGCCAGGGTCTGGATACTGGCCAAGCTGCCAGGGGATTTGAAGTTGTCCAATAGCGAGGTCATAGAGAAGTACATCCTCCTCTGCAACAGCCATGATGGGAGCCTGGCGGTGACCATGAAGCCCACCTCCATAAGAGTGGTGTGCCAGAACACTCTCAGCGTGGCCATGGGCCGGGAGACGGATAAGTTGTTCAGGGCCATCCACACCACCAATGTCATGGACAGGGTCAACCAGGCCAGGGAAGCTCTGGGGCTGCAAGAGGCCTACTTCGAGATGATGATGCGCGGCATCGAGCGGCTGGCCGATACCAGGATGCAGGAAGCCGAGGTGGAGCCGTTCCTGGTCAAGCTCTTCGACCAGGAAGAGAATCCCCAGAACATCGGCACCAAGATGCGGAACAACATGGACAAGGTGGCTTCCCTGTTCTATGGCGGCACGGCTACGTTTGGCGAGACCAGGTGGGACATGCTGAACGCGGTCACGGAATACACCGACCACTGGCGCGGGAGCAGCAGTGAGAAGCGGCTGGACGCTGCCTGGTTTGGGTCTGGCAAGATTCTCAAGCAGACCGCTTGGAACATGCTGGCTCCCACGCAGGTCACCAGTGTCTAGTCAACCCAGAACACCCTGAGACCCTGGAAGGCCTCGCAAATCGGCTCTGAGAGCCAATGCGAGGCCATCCCCATTTGATGGAGATGTGATGGAAAGCAAGACGATACAGAGTTATTTCGATGAATGCATAGCAGTACTCACTGGCATAAAAGGGGCATTGGATATCAACTCAAGTACCTGTGAATGCTGTGGCCAGAAGAGCCAGGACAATTGGCGGGAATTCCAAGCCGCTGAAGCCCTGGGAGGGGCCATAACGCGGATACAGAAAGCGGCTGGGTTAATCCGCTCTGAGTTGCATGAATCGATAATACTGAAGGAAACGTGATGACCAGGTACGTCACGGTAACCCTAACCGAGAAGGAAGCCCAAGCCCTCTCCTTCGCCGCTTGGGGCTTTACGATGGACTTTGGCGATACCCCAGGTGACCAAACGATGAAGGCGGCGATGAGAGGCAGGAAGAGGATTAGACGAGCGGTCTTTAACGAGGTCTACGAAGAGGCCGAATGGAAACGCTACCTGAACGCCTATGAGGAGGTATAAATGGCGTATGACCACATGGCGCACCTACGAGCGGTAGCCAAGAGATGTCTAGCCTGTGATGTGCTGATGATTGGCACCAGCCTGGCCGACAGGCAGAAATACTGCTCTCCCGAATGTCGGAAAGAAGCCTATAAGAAAGCAAGGAGCTAAGAAGTGAAGACTAAACGAGCGATGAAAGAGTACAAGTGCTACCTGTGCAAAGACGCGATACCGAAGGGCCAGCAGTACGCCAGGAAGAGCATCCTCCTGGGCTATAGCGGAACCTGGGGACATAGCAAGGACTGCAAATGTTGCGGGGGCGTGATGCCCCAGTGGGCCTACAGTGAACCTATGCGGACTACGGAGCCTGTCTGCGAAAGTTGTGCCAATGGCAAGGAGGGATAGGTGATAATCAACTGCAACGTACACGGCATAAAAGCTGAAGACTCGTGCCCTCAGTGCGAGCTGGACAACCCGTACTGGCGGCGTTGTCTTTCGATCCATGTGGAGGTGCTGGACTCCTGGTTGGACCCCGAGAGGGTAGGGACCGTGGAGGATAGGGCCGAGGGCTGGAAGCAGATATTGGATGACATTAAGAAAGCCATAAAGGAGGTGCAACGGAAGTACAGTGGCGGCCCCACAGTGGATATTGGGTGGGAAACTGACCCAGAGGTAGCCTAGACCCATAGAGGCCTTGTAAATTGGCTCTGAGAGCCGCTACGAGGCCTTTTCTATTGGAGGATTATGGTAGAAATCAAGAAAGTTAAGTGCCCGGCATGTGAATATGCCTGGACACCCAGGGTGGCGAAACCAAAGCAATGCCCGGCGTGCAAATATCTGATACGAGGGAGGGAATGGAATGCTGAATAAATCGCCCATAGAGCAAGAGATACAGGAACTTGT
>Ga0114904_1001469_pt1 | contig 11387 bp, 3 predicted proteins | sample MalvirDeepMed_s6_FD_83498 | JGI IMG/M metagenome (GOLD analysis project Ga0114904, IMG submission 83498) | Marine viral communities from the Global Malaspina Expedition - Malaspina viral metaG DeepMed_s6 | ecosystem: Environmental > Aquatic > Marine > Oceanic | place: Mediterranean Sea... | reverse complement strand
TATGCAAAAGGATTAGCTGAAGCCGGTATCACACCCACATTCACCGAAAGTCTCTCTGGTATCGGCAGTGCTATCGGAGAACAGGGGATAGGTGATCTTGCTCCAAAAGCCTTTGACCTGGCTCCAAATTACACCGGCCTTGCACTGGGCGCGGGGGCTTTAGGCACCGGACTTGGTGGTGTGAGCGGTCAGTTAGGCGTCACACCACAACAGGCGGCAATCATTGATACGACCAGAGATAAAGTGGACATCCCGGAACAGTTTCCCACCTTGCGTACTTTAGCTGGGCCAGCCCCGGCTAATTTCAGAGCGGGGTTTGACCCAGAACGGCGTAGCTTTATCGGAGATATTCGTCGTCCACGTCGTCTTGCCGCGCAAGGCGGATTGGTGAAGAAGTATCAAGAGGGTGGATTGGTGGACTCCCTTGTGCCTAGAGTCCCTCTACCCACCGTACCTGGCTTCGGCGGTGGAGAAATTGACCCCGACGACGATTTTGACGATCCCGCTACGCAATTTGACGAGCAAGGTAGCCCAGTTCCATCGTCAACTGTTGATATGGGGAAGGTGATGGACGAAACACTTAGCAATCCACTATCTTTTACCGGGATTGTCCCATTTGCGCTGAACTATATGGGTGCGTTTGGTGACCCTGTGAACCAGCAAACGCAAGTTGGAGTACCTCTGTCGCCGACTATAACAGGGCGAGAATTTGCATCGTTGGCGCGTGGGGTATACGACGTGCCGCCGGTCGATGTCGAACCAAGTGCCGATATGCCAAGCGGATTTACAGAAGGTAATGTAGGAATGGGCGGCATCAGCGGTGAAGCTGAAACCGAAGGTGAGGTAGGGGGAATGTCGGCTGATGATTGGGCCACGGGTGGTTTGATAGGTGGTCGTAAATTTGCCAATGGTGGAAGAATTGATCCTCGTCGTTTGCAGTTTAACGCAGGAGCGGATCAGATGGCTATGAATAACGCTGGTAGATTTAACCGTTTAGGTACGGCGCAAAGGGGGCCAGGCGCTATGATGCCAGGCGCTATGATGCCAAACACCATGATGCCGGGTGCTATGAGGCCAGGCGCTATGATGCCGGGTGCTATGAGGCCAGGCGCTATGATGCCGGGTGCTTCGGCAGGACTTGGCGCTTTTAGAGGCCCCACCCCCCTGCCCCCAATCCTGTCACAGGGACGGTCTATACGCCGTGGCTACGCCGATGGCGGTCAGGTGAAGAAGTATCAAGCTGGGGGTGTCATGCAAGGGAACGCCTTTAACCAGAACCGGCTTGGTGCCGGGGGTATGGGTAGTGAAGACACCCTAGCCGCTATTAACACCGTTTCGGCTAATCCCGGTCTGGGCGCGTTACCGGCGCAAACCCCTGTTCCAGTTCCAGCCATGCAAAGTATGCGCCCGATACAGTTCGGTGGACTTATCCCCCGACAAGGTTTTGACCCCCTTCGTTCGGCAAGAACCACGCAGGGTGGCCTTGTACGGGGTTTCGCCATAGGTGGTGGCCCCCTACAACAGTCGCAACAGGACCCCATCGTACAGGGGGCAATCGCGGCAATTATGGGGCAACACCCGGAGCCACAAGCCGCCATTCAGGCATTCATTCAAGTCTACGGTCCCCAAGCCTTCGCCGCTCTCCGGGCAAAAATCATAGCCGCAGGAACCGCTGATCAACGGCAGATGTCCGGTCTAGCCAGTCTGGTTAACGGCGCGGGTGACGGTCTGTCCGACAGCGTACCAGCCAATATTGAGGGCCAGGAGCCTGTGGCGTTATCTGATGGTGAAGTTGTGGTCCCGGCAGATGTCGTCTCTGGGCTGGGTAACGGGTCTTCTGATGCAGGGGCGCGGGAGATTGAAAAAATGAACCAAGATGTGCGTCAGGCGCGGACAGGCACCAGAAATCAACCAGGGGCCATCGATGCTGAAACAATGTTGCCGAGGCTGGGATGAACCAAGTTTCAATTATCCCCCAGCCAGCATTGGACATGGTGCAAAAAGACGCCGAACGGTTGCTTGCGCCAGCCCTGGAAAGGTCCGATGGGCGACATGATTTTATGTCGATCATGACGGGCCTTGGACACGGGCGTTACCAGTTATGGATGGCATTCGATGAAATGAATTCCCCTATAGGGGCGCTGATCACAACCATCGAACGGTATCCGTTAAGGGATATGCTTAATCTGTTGTTTTGTGGCGGGGAGAGCCTTGAAAGTTGGCATGAGGAAATGTTGGAGGTTTTGGAGAGGTTCGCCAAGGAAAACGGGTGTGACGGCATGGAACTGGTTGGACGTTATGGCTGGAAGCCGTTCTTAGAGAAATTCGGCTGGGAAGCCAGCTATCTTGTTTGCCAGCGGACATTTGAAATTGAAGAAGAGAAGAAGGAGGCGGCATAATGGGTAAGGGCGGCGGCGGATCATCGGCTCCACCAGCGGCACCGACATCTTCAACGGTCACTCAGACTAATCTGCCTGATTACGCAGAACCCTTCTTCACGCGCCTCTTGGAGCGCACCGAGGAGGAGAGCAACGCGCCGTACATCCCCTTTGAGGGGTCACGGCTGGCCGACTTCGGCCCGGACACCTTGGCTGGATTTCAGGGCATCCGGGATATTGCCGGAAGCCCGGCCCCGGCAGAGTTTGGGACCGCGTCAGGTGCGTTGACCGGTGTTGCCGGTCAGGCTCCTCTAGAGCAACAGGCGCAGTTTGGCGCTGTCGGCAGTTACACCGATCCGGGGGTATCTGCTCAGTATATCAGTCCGTATGTCCAAAATGTTCTGGACGTTCAAAAGGAGCGTCTCAACGAACGCTTTGGCGAACAGCGCCTTGACCGCGAAGCACAGGCCGTTGGACAAGGGGCGTTCACCAATACGAGAAGGGATGTTCAGGAACAAATCGCCCAGCGCGAGTTGAACCGTCAACAAAATGAACTTGAGGCACAAGCCTTGGCGCAAGCCTACGAGAGCGGGGCCAATATCTTCAATCTGGAGCGCCAAGCCGATCTTCAGAACCGCGCCCTCAATACGGAGATATTCGCCGGGAACATTGGACGCGGCCTCGAACAGGACCGCAGTCGGATCGCGGCGGCTGAACAGCTACGCGCCCAAGGACTGGCGGGAGACGAACTTGGGTTCGGCAGGGCCAAGAGTTTGGCCGGTGTGGGTGGGGCGTTTGATGAACAAACCCAGCAAAGTCTGGATATCGGCTACACGGACTTCATCAACCAACGTGATTTCCCGCGCAATCAGTTGAACTATTATTCGGGTATCTTGCGCGGCGTACCGATTTCACCGCAACAAGAGACAACGACTTTCCAAGCACCACCCAGCCAGTTAAGCCAGTTACTGGGATTGGGTGTCGGTGGGTTAGGATTGGCGAAAGCCTTGGCAAGTTAAGAGGTAAAAGACCATGCCAAATATTCTACAGCAAGCGGAAATGCTCAAGGATGTCAGTGACCAGCGCATCCGGCAGGAAATGCAGCGCCCCACCGGGCAGTTCCCGTTGTATCTTGTATCATCCGAGGCCAAGCGCCGTGCTGATTTGAGACAGCGTTTCAAGGCCGAACAATCCGGTCCCCCATCTCAGACGACTGTCCAACAAGACCTGATGGCGGCTCTGGCCGGGCAGACTCCACCAATGGCACAACCAATATCACCAAATCGGGCCGTAGCGCCGGGTCAGGGACCGGGGTCACCGTTGAACCCCCAAGGCACCCCACCCACGGGCGTACCCCTCCCCCCACCGCAGCGGGGCTTCGCGCATGGCGGGGTAGTTCATGCATCAGGTTTGAAGTTACCACAAGGTTTTGGGAAATATTTCCCTGGTCAGCAAGCACCGCAAGATTATGACCAAGACGCCTATTATGAAGAACTTCGTCAACGCGCCCGAGATAATCCCCGGCAATATGCCCCTCAAAATGTTCCGTCTGTTATCCAAAGCATATTAGGTAAGACAGGGGGTGTTCGCCCTACACACCCTTCTGTGGCGGCTTTAGATGACCGACCCGATTGGGAAAGATCGCCAATACATGGTGAAGATGTCGCGTTCTTAAAACCCGTCCCCGATCCGATCTATGATCAGGTTTGGGGTCCGTCTAAGTCAACGCCCTATCATGCTACTTCGGGCGCTATGGATGACGCTGGCAGATATATCCCGCCACCCCCTGTCGTCCCAACTCCCGAAGAACTAGCCGCTAAAAAACTTGAAACAATGCAGCAGGGCATTCTGACGGATTACAAGAACCTCAAGATGCCCACGCCTTACGACGAAAGACCTGTCGCGGAAAGAGATGTCGTGACTGCGGAGGAAAGGGCGGCAGCGACTTTTGACCCAACCGCCCTCACCTCAAAGATGTCAAAATATGGGGGTAAGGCTCTAGATTTGACACCAATGAGCGACCCCAATCAGTTATACAAAGAACGCCTTGCCACACTTTCTGGGCAACCCGATCCCTATTCCGGGATTGCCGCACGACTAGACAAGCGGGACGCCGATATAGCCGGTGCCGCCGAAACCGATAAGTGGCTGGCGTTGGCACGGGGTGGGTTCTCTGCGGCTGGTGGTACGTCTCAATATGCGTTGGAAAATATTGGTAAGGGAGCCACTGAAGGGCTTGAGGATTATGCCACAAGTAGAAAGGCGAACATCGCCCGCAAAGAACGAGCCACCGATGCCCGCACGGCGCTCATAGGAATTCAGGAACAGCGCAAGGCCGGGCTTCGGGATCAGGCCAATCAATTTGCCAATCGGAAGATGTCTGCTGAAAAATATGCCAATAACATTAAGCAGATTGAACACACGGCTGCTATTCAAACGTATGAAGTCAATCAAAATGTTGCAAGATTCAATGCCGAACAGCAATACAAAGCAGAGGTCCAGCGGTCAACGGGTGCCACACGCGCCCTTGATGTGAAACAGGCCGCCGAAACACGGAGAGCGGCGGCTGATGCGATCCATCATAGGTTTGCCCAAAGGAACGATCAATTTTCACAGACTGCGACCCAGGCTTTGGAATTGGCAAAAATCAAGGGCAAAGAGACTCAGGCCAGTATGTATGACAAGAAGATTGAAGCTAAGAAAACTCGCGAACTTCGTAAGAGCTTGCAAAAAATAGTTAGTAACGCCGAGCCGAAGAGCGTTAAAGCAGCCAAAGCATATATCGATGGCACCCCGGAACTGCGGGCGGCAATGGAAAAATTCAGCCCAGTCGGTGCCGCTACCGCCAAAGCTAAAAGCGCAAATATTTCCAGATCGTGGCTGGCCGCTACGAAAGCGTTCTATGGCGACACGGGTGGTGTAGAAGCCCCAACCAAGCCCGATGATAAGGCAATAGTGCGGGAGTTGTTTGTGAATAACCTGATTGCATATATGGGTCGTGGCGAGGCGGAACTGTATGCCGATGCATTGATGGGGCGGATGGGTGGTCTTGGCGCTGGTGCGACAAAAAGTCTAGGAAAACCACTCAAGATAACAAATACGCCGCCAGGGGGCTAATATCCAATGCCCCGCTTGGTCGAAATCCCAAACGTAGGTATTTACGAATATCCTGACGATACTTCCGACGAAGATATCCACAACGATGTCTACAACGTCGTGATCCCCAACGCCGATCTGGAAAATCCCGACCCCGAACAGGTTGCAAACGCTCCACATCTCTTCCCTGACATCGAAAGGGGATCGTTCTTTGGTGGCCTTGGTTCTGCTGCCGAACGCTATGGCCGTATCCCTGAAGTCGCCGGTGCTGTAGCAGGTAGCCAAGAAGAACTGGACGCCCTTAGAGCGCAGCAAGAAGCCGAAGGGCAGGAACAACGGTACAGGGCAAACCTGAAAGACGCCACCGCCCAGTATGAGCGTGGCGATGTGCTTGGTGCCGCCAGCACCCTCTTCCTTGATATCCTCCCCCAGACGCTGGGTGAGAGCCTACCGGACATGACCCTGATTGGTCTGGGTACTTATTATGGTGGCGTCGCCGGTACTGCTGTAGCTGGGCCAGTGGGTGGAGTGGTAGGTGGCATAGCCGGTGCCGTTGTCGCTGGTTTCCCGTCGTTCTTCGGCATGAACATCGAACGGCAGGTCGAGACCCGTGACATAACTACCCCGGAAGACATCGAACCCGGCAGGGCGGCTGGCGCTGCCGTGTTCCAAGCCGGTTTGGAAGGCGCTCTCTTCAAGGTGCTGTCTATGTTACCCGGTGTTTCCGCATTAAGAGACAAAACTGTCGCGGAGATGGTCAAGGCCGGGGCCAAGACAATGTCTACCAGACAGGGCCTCGCAATGATGGGCAAGGCTGTCGGTGGTGCTGTCGTTACAGAGGGCATGACCGAAACAATGCAACAGGTCCTCGAACGGGCGCAAGCCCGTCTGCCAATCGATCCCTCCGACCAAGAGGCAATGGACGAATACATCGAGAGCATGGTCCTTGGTGGCCTGTTGGGTGGTGTCTTCGGCACCGGTGCCGGGGCCTACTCCACGATGAAGGTGCGTCAGGCCATCCCTGAATACAATGCCGTTCTGGATCAGCTACGCGCCGATTTGGCAGCACGTCAGGAAGAAGCGGCACGGCAAGCGGCGGTGGATGTAGGAGCCATACCAGACCCCGATGCACCCTACGGACGGGACGATAGCGGCAAGCCGATCCTCTTGTTAGGCACCCGCATCGAAGTGACGCCGCACGAAGGCACCCCGGAGGAGAACGTCACCGAGGAGGTCAATAACCGCATCAACCGGAACGAGGAAACCTTCCGGTACGAACAGGATCAGCGTCTGTTCGAGGAAGCCCGTCTCGCCGTTCTTGGTGACAAGACCGTTGAACAGCATTCCGCCGTAAGTATCGCCACGACGGCCCGTGAAAATCTGAAGACCACCCGGTACACCTTGGCTCAAATGGAAGAACTGGGCGCGGAAAAACTAGCCAAGGCGGTGATGGAACGGGAAGCGGGGCGCGGGGACACCACGGTTGAACAAGATGAATTCACTATCGAGGAACTGGAAGAGGCCGGTAAGGTCACCGGCCTGACGCCCAATGAAATAAGGGACGACCTGCAAATCCTCCAAGGGGACCGCCGCCCGGAGACGGAACGGATCAATAACGTCACCGAAGCGGAAATTCTCGACCTCGCCAAGGAAAAGAACATCATCACCGATGATCAGGACTTCTCCTCCCTCGTCAATTACATGACGGGGGCCAAGACCCTGCGGGGTGCCGACCCGTTCCGCATGGACCTGATGAAACGGTTCTTGGAGCAGGTCGAACCGTTTAGCCATCCCCAACCCCTGATGAACAAGATCAGGGTAGAGAACTACACCCATGAGGACTACCAGAAAGCCGTCAAGCATGTCGCGCTGACCAAGCCAAGGTCAACAAAGACCAAAGCCGCCAAGAAACGTAGAGAAGATGGCTTGACCCCATTACCGCCGAAGTTCAATGAGACGGCGTTCAACAAAGAATTCGCTGATCTGGATAAAGCGGGTCGGGTGGCGCTCAAGGAAGAACTTATCCGTAGCAGCCTACTCAGGAAGGCCAACGACGCCGAGGGTGGTAAGGGGTTCGTTGCCACCCACGACATGATCGACCCTTCCATTATCGCGTCTGCCGATCCTCCCCCTGCACCAGCGCCAGTGGTCATCCCCGGCAGGGACCTAGAATACCGGGTAGAGCCTAATAACAGTGGCGGGTATCAGGTTGTAGCCACACAGACTAACGCCGCCCTGCCCTTCGAGGAGATCATCAGCGGCCATGCTACGGAAGAAGAGGCCCTCTTGTCGGCGCACAAGTACCGCAAGGGCTTCTCCGCCATCCGCCCGGACGGTAAGGCTAAACAAAGACAATCCGCCAAAGAATTGACCGGCCCCCAATTACGCGAAACCGCCGCCACACCAGATGAAGTGGCCGTTTACAAGGCATGGAAAGACCGTGCCATGAGGGCTGGCGTCCGCACAGACGGCGAGGTTAAAAATGCTTTCGAGACGGCGCTTAACGATATCAATGAACAGCGCGGACTCGCTGAATATGGGGTCACGGTAAAAGTCGTCCAGAACCTAGCGGATCATCTCGGTAAAGCGTCCAGGGAAGCCGATAGTGAACTGGAGGGGGTATGGGACCCCGGCAGTGAAATTATTCTTCTCGCCATCGATGCTGCCATTTCACAAGTGCCAGACACCGGTGTCCCCGCTGATATCTACAACCAGATGGTCTTGGACAAATTGAAGGGCGTCCTGTCCCATGAACAAATCCATGCCCTGCGTAAACTGGGTGTGTTGAGTGAAGGCGACTTCAAGAGATTGGCCCGGTACGTGGCTAAAAAGGTACGCCCCGAAGGAAACCGGTTCGAGGGACATCCGGGTATCACACCGGGTATGACCTACATGGATCAGGCACGGGTCGTCTATGCCGAACCTGTCCGTGAGAGGATCAACGACCTGCGTAGCGAAGGCAAGAGTGAGGAGGACATCAAGGCCAATATCGAGGATTTCTTGGCTGAAGAAGCCGTCGCAGAGGCGTTCCGTGACTGGGCCGAAAACCCGTCAGCAGTGACCGGCAAGCCAGCCAGCCTGTTCAGACGCATCCTCAACTTCATTAAGACCCTTGGCGGCTTCATGTACGACAAGGGCGTCCGTCAGGCGGAAGACATCTTCAACCTGATCGAAACCGGTCAACTGGGCGAAGCTATTTCTGTCCCGGATATCGATCAGGCAACCAAGTATTCCATTGGAAACACCGTCGCCACTTACTATCACAGCACTGAATACGATATTCAGGATATACTTGATCGAAAAGTGCGTGGGTCTAGACCTTTTCAGATGCATTTTGGCACCAAACAAGCCGCCGCAGATAGGGCGCAATCTTTCCGCGATACTGCCTACGCCGAGGGAGGGCCACGTCATGTAGAGAGACAGGCGACAAAAGAGCGCGTCTATAAGATAAATGTCACGCCGAAAAACCCCCTTGGCTCCCCCCAAGAGCCGTTAGACGAAACAAAAGGTGATGATTTCGGCATATTACAAGTGCCGGGATGGCTTGCCGAAAGAGGGTATGACGCCGCTTTTTACACCAATAATGTCGAGGACTCCGGTTCCCTTAGTGTGGTGGTATCAGACCCAAGCATTATCAATGTTGTGGACGAACACATTGGCCCCGTCGAAAATATGGACCCCAAATTCTCCCTCGCACCCACCACCGGGCAGGTGGTTATGCGGGTCAATCAAGCCGCCTTCGAGAACGACGCCCGTATCCTTGCGGAGAAGGAGGGGATTACCCTTGAAGAAGCCATGCTGCGTATGGAACGGGAAGCGGAAGAAGCGCAACCGAAACAGTCTATCGCCCCCAAGAAATACAACGGTGTTAAGAGAAACAAGGACCACGACTTCCGTATAAGCGCCCGGTTACCGACCACGGTACAGGGGCTGGCCGTCGAGGACCCATTGACCGAGAAACTGCCGGTCAGCCTAGCGGCCATGCAGCGTAGTGATGATTTTAAGGAAGGGAAGTTCACCCATAACGTGATGTTAGTGGCGAACTATCCGGGCTTCTCGACTACCTCCACCGACCCGGAAGTGGTGGCAGAGGAGTTCATCAAATTCACGACGAACAATCTTATATGGTTGTACGACAAAGTCCCGACCAACATCCGTGACCGCAGCAGGAAATGGTACGCCGGGGCGCGTAAACTCATTACAAAATTAGCGGATCAGCACGACGTGGATGACCATGTGGTAGCGGCGGTCATGGCGGGGCTGTCGCCGCAAAAAGACTGGTTCATTAACGCTTCACTAGGTGAACGGGTGCTTGATATCCACAGCCGCTTTTCCAAGGGTAAGTATGTCAACTGGGTCCCCGACCAGAAGATGATCAATGTGGCTAGGCGGATATTTAGCGGCCCAAGACACAATGCTTTGCGGTTGGACCTCATGAAAAAGCCCTACAGCGCCCTCACCACCGCCCGTAAAAAAGCCATGTGGTTGCGTATCTATGACGAAGCCCACAACCCCAGAAGTTATGCAAAGTTGACACCGGAAGGGAAATGGGTTGGGTCAACTTCAGGCATAGCGGCGTGGGGATCAGTCGGTGAAATAGTCAAGGGTGTCTCCGCGCTGATGGACCCGTCGTACAACAACATCTCCATCGTGTTGGGGCGGCGTAATAAAATCCGCAATTTCTATAATAACCTCCTCACCCCCGACTTCGATGGCGGGGATGTCACCATCGACACCCACGCCGTCGCCGCCGCCCTATTGAGGGCTTTGAGCCAGAGTTCGGCGGAGGTTAACCACGCCCTAGCTACCTCCCTGGTACCGGCCAAACAACCCCCTGGTTACGTCGCGGCACGGCAAGACAACAACACCGGAGCGCACGGCACTTACCCGCTGTATGTCGAGGCGTATAGACGCGCAGCCCTTATGAAGGGTATACTACCAAGAGAAATGCAGTCCATTACATGGGAGGCGATACGAGGTTTATATCCGAAGTCCTTCAAGCAAACCCGCCGCAATGTTTCAGACATCGACGGCATATGGTCGATGTACGAAAACGGCGGGAACACCTTGGCCCAGACCCGGAAACAACTTCTCGCGAGAGCAAATGGCATTACCAGACCCCAATGGGACAGGCTTAGTGGCGCTAATGCAAGAGTACGAAATTCCTCTTACGATGGCGAACTGGCTGGCGTTAGAGTTTCCCGGCGGACCCCCACCAGAGGGGTGGCAAAACGACCTAGACGTACCGGAAGAGATACAAGACGCTCCCTCGCCCCGGTAATCACCCCAGAAATAGCGGAACTGGAGGAAGCCTATTACGGTGGTGTTGCCGATTTAGGTGATCCACAGGCCGCTATCATCATTCAAGACGCACCAGGGTATAACGCCTATATTGAAAGGGTCAGGGAAAACGTCGCGGCGGAGTACGGAGAAAATTTCACCACCTTCCGACTGATGCCAAGGGGCCAACTGGACGAATGGGCGGCTGGGGGTGACGTTGGCCCCATATCGACTTCTCCTTCGCGTGTCACCGCCCAAAGTTTCCAGAACTTCGCTATCAACCAAGGCCGAGGTGATTTTGTTTTAGTGGAAATCCCAGTGTCGGTTGACGATGTCATCATGCGTGGTAAAGAAGTAGAGAACGAGGTCGTCATCGACGCCAATAATATTTCGTTCTCCGACATAAGCGTAACTACCCCGCTCCCCGAACCGGACATCACAGAACTCACCCCAGACCCACCTCGTTTCTCTATCGCCCCTGACCTCCCCACACCCGAAGAAGAAGCGGCTCTTGAGGTTATTGCTGGCACGATGGACGCGGACGTGTTGGATTTGGTCGAGACACACAGCGTCAGGATGTATGAAAATGGTGTTGTTAACATCTCCATGAAGGAACTGTTACAGAACGCTTGG
>Ga0114904_1001456_pt1 | contig 11435 bp, 12 predicted proteins | sample MalvirDeepMed_s6_FD_83498 | JGI IMG/M metagenome (GOLD analysis project Ga0114904, IMG submission 83498) | Marine viral communities from the Global Malaspina Expedition - Malaspina viral metaG DeepMed_s6 | ecosystem: Environmental > Aquatic > Marine > Oceanic | place: Mediterranean Sea... | reverse complement strand
TCAAGAATGGGCAGGAAGCCCGTACATGAGAGGTGGGGTAGAGGGAGAACCTCTTTCGGAGTTTCAACGGAAATACAACGAGAATGTTGTGGCTTATCGACAGGCGCAAGAAGCAGAGCGATCTGCCGCTCTTGGATGTATGGCAGCAGGTGGAACACCCGTGATTGAGGGTGGTCGATTTGTTCGATGCGACATGCCTGAAGGACAAAAGCCACCCGTGGATCCCAAACTACCTGTAGATCCCGAGACTCCTGTAACTCCTGTAACTCCTGTAACTCCTGTGACTGCTTCCCCGCAAGATCCTGGTGAGTTTTCTGTAAGTGGAACAGGAAACTATCCAGATATTGATGAAATCCTGAAAGGTCTTATTGGTGCTAAAGACGACTATCCGATGGTCGAGCCGGAGTTCCAGGAGGTCTCGACCGTTCCGGTGGGGACCGATCCACTCTCACAATTGTCCACAAAAGCCTTGGAGTCCATGACTCAGTTCGGTGGTATTGCACCCACGTATCTGGCTGGTGAAACCCAGCAGAGATTACGTGACATCATGGCGAACCGTGGTGCTGGTGTTGCGGAAACGACACCGTTCGAAGCCGGAATTCAGGAAAATCTTCAGGAACTTCTGTCTCGTGCAGGCGCATTTCCAGAAGACCAGCAACGGCGAGCGATGGAAATTGAGGCAGCGCGATCCCCCTTAGATATGTTGCGTCAGGCCCAGATGGAACAGGGCCAAGCGGCACTGGCCTCACGGAATCTGCTGGGTCAAGGTCCAGAAATCGACTACATGCAGCGGATGGAGCAGGGATTAGCTCCGATGTATGCCCAAGCGGGACAGCAGATTGAACTCGCGGAGCGCGAAGCAGCCGACCAGCGGTACCGAGAGGCCTTGCAGCTGAGTCAGCAGATGGCTCTCGCAGAGTCCCAACAGCAAGAGGCTCGACTCTCCAATGCGATGACGCTGGCGACTGGGATGTCCCAGGAGCAGAGTCGGAATTTGTTAGATACCGTTAGAACGACAACGGAACGTCAGCAGATGCTGTCAGAGATTGCACTGCGGTCCCTTGACCAGAACATTGAATGGAACAGGTTCCTGTCTGAGTATGGAATTAAGAGAGATGAAGCTATTGAGGCAATTCAAACTGGGCGTCTGACAGCATTGATGCCTTTGCTTGAGATGTATCTCAAGGGTGCGCTTGAAGCACGAGGCGGCTATCTACAGTCCAAGGCGGAAGAAGAACAAGCGTAGTAAAGGAGTCATGACTATGGCAATGAGTCCATATACCGGACAGGAGCCTGCACAAGCCCCTGTGATGCCTTCTCCAGGGGTAAGCAGGCCTAGACGGTCATCTCGTGCTGTAGGGTCAACACAACGTCGAGGGGCGGCACAGCCTCGGAAGAAGCGTGCTGGGGGTGGTGGCGGAGGATCGATGCAGGTTGCTGGAGGGCTATTACCGATAGCGAGTATGCCGCAGGCCCAAGCTCCGCAATCTTCGATGCCGTCTGAATTTGATATCGGAACAAGTGATGTTGCCCAAGCAGCTGCGACCGGTTTGTATCCTGGGGTAGGTCAATCCGGCGTTATGAATCGCAAAAAATCTGTTCGTCGGAGGGTGTAATGGCTAGACGACGCACCAAGAAGGAGATCTTCGGGCAGGCCTTGTCAGGCTTTGGTGAGGGGTTCATGTCAATGTGGGGTCCGATGCAGCAGATCCGTCTCCGGGAAAAAGGTCTGGAGTTACAAGGAAAAGAAATCCAGCGGAAACGAGAAGCTGATTATCAGGATTACTTACAAGATGAAATACAGAGGATCCGGACAGATTATTCACCAGAATCGGCGATTGGGCCGAGGTCCGAGGCTATTGCTAAAAACTGGTCAGAACAACTAGACCGAGAGGTTTCCCCTGAAACTGTGGCTGATCAATTAAGAACGGGGTTACGCACCGGAGAAGAACGATTCGCACACACAGTCAGTCAGCCAAATTTTCAGTATTACGGGGATAAGATGCTAGGGACAGCTGCACAAGTTGCTGGATATCCAGAATCCGCATTGAATCTTTATCGAGAGCTTCCATCTATGCCGATTCCTGGAGCGACCCTAAGGGAACGACCGCCGACCACCGCTGAATTTGGACCAATCCAACCCGCGCCTATCGTCCCAGAGGCAACAGGTGGCACGGAACCTGCTGGGTTTGGAGGACCGCTGGTTGAGAAGTTCCGTTCGGCCCAGGAAGATATCTTGTCAGGTCAGCGTGAGGCGGGGCTATTCGCACGCGAGGAAGCAGGACTTGATGTAAGAAGCACTTATGAGACAAATCTTGCTCTTTCTATAGAGCATCTTCCCGAGAACCTTCAATTGGAAATCGATAAAATTCAGAAGCTGGCTCCTTACATTCGGGCGAATACTGTCCTTGATCGAGCCGCTGAGAACAACCAAAAATATAATGACGAGGTTCGCCGTCTACAACCGGGACCGTACAGAGACGCTTTTCTGAAGCAGGCAGAAGACATTGCGTGGATCGGTGCTGCGACTACCGACCGTGTTCAGTTCTTTGATCGAGTCGATGAGGAGACTGGAGAATCTCGTGTCTTCTTTATGAGAAGAACACCTTCTGGTCCTAACAAGGGGAAACTTGTCTTTGGCGATGCAACAGAGAGTTTTGGAGAAACGAAACCATGGAGTGCATTCCAAACCGATGCGGACAAAGCACTCGATAGTGTTTTACTGAAAGCCTTAACCGATTTAAACCAACAAGGAATAGATGTTGATCCCACAACTCGGAAGGGTCGTGATGCTCTTGTTAACCACCTACAAGATCTGGAAGTAGACGCGAGTAGCATCCCAAATATTCTCAGCAGATTTGAAGACGTTTCAGGTCTTGGGCTAGATGATGATGCAGATCCTGAAGACCAATATGGACTGGGATATATTCCAAGTCTCCAGATGATCGAGACTCCACAGGGGATAATGTTCCAAGCACCACCGGAAGCTGGCTCAGGCCCAGGCGCTCTAGGAAGGGCTATGGGACCAGTAGCCATAACTGCTCAGGAAATGTTTGATCGGGACTTTATTGAGAATACTCAGCAGATACAGCAACTAACTGTGCCGATTACGGCACTGGCTAACAAACTTGAAGAGGGTCGACAGATGGGTTCGCCGCCGGGTTACATACAGCGGTTAGAAGCCGAATTAGCACAAATGCAGCAAGACATTGGGTCTCAGATCTCGACTCTTGAAAAAGAACGCGAGCAGATCATGGAATATTTCAAAGGGATGCAGCCTTCGCCTCACGTTATGGGGATGCTGGGTCGTCAGTAAGTCTATCGAGTACGAACATCATGCCATCAAATCAAAATCGTTGGGCGGCCATTGAGTTAAATCGTCGAGAACAACGGATTGTCACGGCAGAAGACCAGCGAGAGTTTAACGAAGATGTTCGACGAGCGCAGTCGGATCGAGGCTTTCGCGCCAGACTCGCGCAGATTGCTCAGCATGGACGATACGCATCAGGGATACATGTTCCTGCCCAACTGGCAGCTGCCGGTCTCTCAATGCTGGCTCCGCCTGTGGGTATTCCTGCGTTACTGGGGGCCATGACGTACGGTGGCTTGAATGTCGCTGAAGGCTGGAAACGCCGACAGGAAGGGATTCCTGGCGCTGGAACGCAGATGTTATTTGGCGGTATAGATGTGCTGCCCTTTGGAGTAAGCAAGGCCGTTCGAGGATTGAAAGGCGGAGCGAAAACCGTTAAAGATGCAGAGAAATATATCCCGGCATTCCGTCGCCGTGTTGGCGAGAAGACAGCGGAGATTGATCCCAAGACTGGTGAGCCAACAGGGAAGGTTCTTCAAGATCCTAAAACGTTACGCATGGGTTCTTATCGTGCAGCAAGGGGAACAGAACCGCACGGAGGGTACGGGCCGCAGGAAGGGTATGATATTTCCATTCCTTTTGGCTCTATTTTGCGTGAGCTTCAAGGAGTTCGACTGCCGTTGCAGGATCCGGATGTCTATAAGTACGGAAAAGAGTTCACGGAGCTTCCAGGGACTCTTAGACCCTCTGACATCCTTGACGAGGCAGGCCGACGCACGGATGTAGGACGAGAAGCTGGTGTCACACTTCGAAGTGTTTTCGATCCCAATACTGGAAAGATGGGACCATCTGAAGCTCTCTCTGGTGAGTCAGCCACGTATGGCAGAGGAGGCTTGCCGGACATTCGATTTGAGGGTGAGGGAACCGCTGGATTAGGAAAAACATTGTTAGGTGGGGTTCGACAGACCGAAGCGACTATAGCAAAACTTGCACGCGAACGAGCGCATCGTGCCATGGATGAACTTCAGCAGAGAGCGGCCCGAGAGGGCGATGTTTCTCCCTTCGCACACATTCAAGAACAAACGGGGGCGCAGAATCGTTATTCAAATGCGGAAATAAATCAATTCCAAAAGATGGAAGATGGAAAGTTAGTTTCAATGACTCGCGCCGAGATTGACGAGTTGGAGCTTGCCTCCAAAACGGAGCAGCAGTTTAACCAACTTCTGAGAGACCGCCTACGTGAAGCGCAAGGCCTTCAAAGAGAACGTCTCGCTCTTGGGCTAAGAATCCCAGGCGCTCCACGAAGAGGTGGACCACCATCTTCATCTGAAGTGCCGTTCCGAACACCGAGTGGACCATCGAAATCAGCTACTCCTAAGCAACCAGTTACTCCTGAACAACCAGTTCCTCCTGAACAACCAGTTACTTCTGGGCCATCTGTAGTTGAACAAGCTACGGAGGCTGTCGAGGACATCAATCGCACTGCGGATTTGCCACCGAAACTTCCTTCGCATCAAGGGAAGGCGGTACAAGAAGTAGCGGAAGAGATTGACAAGACTCCAATTAGAGGATTGGATCCATATTTTGAAAGCCCCGGTGTGTCTAAAGAATTTCTAGGAGCTACTGAGGGAGAACGAGCAGCGTTCGAATGGTTTCTTCCTCAGTGGAAAAAAGAGACTCAGCTATTCCTTGATGAGATGCGTGGGCCTTTGATGGCCCTGAAGCTAAAGGAAGGGGCGACTACTGCGGGTCGTCAGCAAATGCTCACAGGACAGATTCCAGGAATGAGTGGTACCCCTGGAACTTACTTATCTGAGGGAAGTCAACGCGACCTGCTGAGAAGTCTGCAGGAAGGACAGGGGACATTTACTTCCCCTCTTTATATGTCGGTGGGTCGAGATGCAGGTGCGAGAGCAGGAGGAAAACCAGGAAAATTTGGCTTTCGTACAGCCCCTGATCCAGATGATCCTACAAAAGTTCTTCAACGGGAAGCAGTCATTGATAAAAAGACTGGAGAAGTTAAGGAACCAGCGCGAAACGTTCTTGAGGGCGTAACACAGATCACAGCAAAAGCCACCGACGTTAAAACCGGGGCTTCTCTTGATGGCCTGTTGGGTGCAGCGACGAAGAGTGAGAAAAAACTCGCACAAAAAGATTTGAACGATTTATATTTTGGAAGAATAGAATCTCTAGAGGGCTATATTGAGGGTTCGTGGTTTAAGAAGCTCGCATTTTCTACTCGTAAAAACCAACAGGGAAATCTGGTTGTTCTCCAGAAGAAGATGACTGACGCGCAAAAACGCGGGTGGAAAAAGGCACAATTAAAGCTGATCTATGCTCGTCGCGCACAATTGGTCAACAAAATCATGACGCGTGGCAGTCTTCCAAAGGACCGTATTTCTTATGGTGTAACCAAAGGGAAAGAAAGTCTTACGCGAGCCTACACATCTGAGGTTAAAACCTTCTTGAATGAAGGCGTGGAAACGCAGCGAGATGTCATGCTCGAATCTTCTATTGATTGGGTTCAGACCCTGACCTCTTTCCTTGCGCTGTTAATGGGCGCAGAAACACTCGCTCTCGCCGGAGTTCCGAATGCCGCCAATCGGTAGATTGTTTCGCACCCTTGGTGCAATCGGTGGAGGCGCAGCAGGAGTGGCTACCACTGAGGAAGACCAAGACCCCTTCTTGCGTGGGGCTGCTGGAGCGGTCGGCGGAGGACTGTTAGGACCAGCGGCCTGGACGGCGCTCGGACGACCTGGGGCAACTGCGATGCAGCGGTTGTCGGACTACACCTATTTCTCGATGCTGTCCTCTCCAGACACCATGATTCGTGCTGGCGCGGGGGCCATTGGAGGCGCACTCTCTGGCGCTCTGGAGAAAGCGGCTGTTGGAGAGTTTAAGAATGCGGCCAATATTATTCGGTCGATAGCATCAAAGGACGATGGAATTGGTCTGTATTTTAGGGCGTTAGCGGCAACACCCGATCAGTTTAAGAAGCTCCATCAGGAAATCTTAGGAACGCTAGATGCTACGGGAAAACCTGTTCTCGAATCCATTGAGCAGCACCAACTGGGACGTGGAATCGGAAAGTTGTTTGCGGCTCCTGATCTTGTTGCCGTCAAGGCTCTGAAAAAAGGAGGATTTAGCGCCGATGAAGCAGCGCGGTACACCCTCACGGGTAAACCGCAGTCGGTGCTGGGTAAAGGAACACTTAGCCAGCTTCAGAAGTTTCGAAAAGCCGGAGGTATTCCTGAGTTTGCGGCAGTTCAGAGTGCGCCCTTCGCTAGAGTCGGGATCTTGGGTCTTGAAAAGGGACTAGAGCGTCTTCCACTTTTAGGAGGACTGCCGACCACAGCTGGGAAAGCGGTCAAGCAGGGGATTGGCCTTGGTGCAATGGGGACTGGATATTTCGGGGAAGACCATATCGATCCTCGAATCATGACGGTTCTTGGTCCATTGGCTGGACCCGCGTATTTTCCGCATTTGCTTGGGAGAGAATTACGGCGTCAGAAAGAACGAGGGCCACTCACACCGGGAGCTATTACACGGGGCGTTGGGGAAGCCGCAAAAGAGACCAATCCCTTTGGGTTCCAACCGTTCAGTCTGTTCACAAGTGCTGGCACGCAATTGCCACGTCGAATACTTCCCGCTGGGCTTGCAGATATTGCTGAGACAATAGATCCTGCTTTTGGCCGAGAGTCGACGAGTTCAGAGATTCAACGGCTCATTGACCGTGGAGAATACGCTGGAGATCCAGAGTTGTCCCCATGGAAGGCGCGGATACCTGGACTTCGAGAGACACTTCCTGAGCAGTTTGCTCCGGTTGATGTTTTTGGTCGGCCTAGATACCAGTCGCCGTATGCGATCCCAGGTGCGGATCAGAATGCGCTCTTGCGTGGCCTTTCGAAGGCAGTCTTTCCAGCCCGTCAATTTATCGAGCCTGCGGCGATGCCCCAGAGCGATCCCATGATGGCACAGCTGCGTGAGTTAGGGCTTCGCTTGCAGCCTCCCACGAGTCGGGTGATGGTGCCAAGAACAGGGATCCCTCTTCAGCAAACGGCCCAATCTGCTGCGGCCACTCAACGAGTCGCTGGGATCTCTCCACAAATTGCTTCTCAAATCGTGACACAAATTATGAGTCAGCCTGGATTTCAGGCCATGGATCCTGCTCAACGAAACTATATCGCCAGAATGCTCATGGACCGTATTCGTGGACGATTATCCCGTGCGTTGGGATCAGCCCGTTTAGCGACGGCCTTATCTCAGGGCGCACAGATACCTTCCACCTTTGGTCAACCATGACCACCAATGGGTGGGCTGAATACCAGCGTCTCGTGTTAGCCGAACTCAAGCGGCTGGACTCCTCAGTTCAGTCAACCCGTAAAGAACTTGCCGAGATGCGCGTGGCCGTGGAAGTGCTACGCTCCAGAGCCGTAACATGGGGCGCACTCGGCGGTTTTCTTGTCTACCTCACGAGTCTTTTTGGAACCCGGCTCTTCACTCAATAATCGCGCCAGCACTCAGGTCAAACGCGGCCCCATCGTGGAGCAGCGCACGACCTCGCACTTGGGCGTTAGGGAGTGTGCGCGGCGGTTTCCACGGCTGCGAGTTGTAGACCAGTGGAATCGAGTGTTCTCCCACGGCATTGGTGTGACGTTCTATTTGCGTGCCGACGTATCGATCCATCCGGCGTTTGTTTGCGGCAATAAATCCACAGGCTCCGTCGTAGCTGTGTTCTTTGTTCGGTGAGGTGACGATATCTTGAGGTCTATTTCGTCCTCCTGTCGGCGTGCTGAACCCGGTCTGGAGGAGGGAGATAACATCCCCGCCGACATTGTGGAAGTCGGCGACGGGAATCTCCACGAGGGGACGCTCGTGATTCGCCAGCGGAAGTTGTGGTGCGGCCTTTCGCATCGCCCGGAACAGTTGGTTGCGTTCCTTCATGAATCGCCCACTGAATAGTTCGCCAAGCTCGTGGGTGGGAACCGCGAAGGTGCAGAGGTCTGCTACCAGTGCCATCGTGCGTTCCACATATTCCAAAAGTTTTGTAAAATCTTTCCGAAGTTCCTGGGTATAGAACTCATGCGAAAACAGGAACGCCACGGGCGCTTTGTCTGCGTCGATCACCCGCTGAAACACGGCTCGAACGAACTGCTCATTCTTCAGCGCATCAAAGGGCCGCTCTCCAATGGATGGGCGCGTCCCAGTATTGCAGCAGATGACCACATGGTCTGAGTGCGTGACAATATCCGGCAGCGCGAGGTAGGAGTTCAGCTTTGATTCATTCCACGTCATCATGCGGTGTGAGGCCAGCCAGTAGGTGCGGTCGCCGGGGTAGAGCCACGTCCCTCGGGCCTTCCGCCAGTCATGGCGCAGACCGTTGCCTTTCGGTGGAGGCGGAGCCGGTTCTGGTCCTCCGGCATACTTATTCTGGAGCCATGCGCGATAGGACTCCATCGAATCGCACTTAATATCCCCGCCGTAGAAGGTCGATCCTCCCAGCAGCCACTTGGCCTCGCCAATCTCTTCTTCTGTGGGACGAGTTCCTACAACGTCTTGCCAGATGGCCTCAATATCTGACGACTCGGTACCGCAGACCGATTTCCATGTGCCGGGGCCGTCCAGGTGAATCCCGGTAAATTTCTGATGGTTGTTAGCCATGCTCCCTCCCTATGCTATATTGGCGTAGTCATTATGAAGATGAGCGATTCAAGGCATCCCATTTGGCCCATTATACGCATCGTGGTCGTCTCTTTATGTTTACTCTCTCTCCAACTACTCACGGCTACCACCTACGACATCGCGCTTGACGGTGAAGCAGGCACACTCGGTGGTACTGCGCTTACTGTAGCTTTGATGGAATTTCTGAAGCGCCCTTCTTCGCATTAAGAAAGCCCACGAGCGCGGTCACCTCCACGGTGGGTCCGCCCATTTATTATGGCATTCAGTGATCCCAATACTTACCAAGTCAGAAAGTTTACGTCTAGACAAAAAAAACCCGCCAGGACCGAAACCCTGGCGGGCGAATACAACAAGAACATGCTTAGCTTAGCATGAAACTAATCGTCAAAGCTACATCATCCTTGGCCGGAATCGCGCTTACTGTAGCTTGGCTGGAGTTTCTGCGGAAGTCGCCGCGTTAAGAAAGCCCACGAGCGCGTCGATCAGGGCGCGTGTTTCCGGTTGGGTTTTGTTGAGAATTTTCTGATCCTCCGAGCCTAACGCGGTGATGCTAGCAATGGTTTGGATGAGATGAAGGGCTTCTTCCTGCTTCTCTCGTCCCTTCTTCTTGGATTCGTTTTCGGTCTTTGTGATGGCTCCGACAATCATTGGGACAAATTTGAGTCCGAGTGTTAGCCAGCCCATAGTGTCCTCCTAGAATTGATGCCCACAGGAGGGACATCTTTGTGTAGCAGGTGCCAATGTTTTGATGTCGGCTCCCGTGCGGTGGTCATGGATCTGCTCGCGTGTCCAGCCCTCTTCTCGTGCTTGGTGAAGGATTGCTTGCCGCTCATCTTTACTTTTAATGCTGGCGGCTTCCATGTGGTGAGACCAGGAAACCCCCTCGACTCGCTCGTCTTGTGGATACTTACGAGCTAGGTAAGTGGACTTGGTGAGGGTGCTATAGGACTTCCCGGTGAGGTCTAGATACTGGGTGTATTTCTCGCCCCAGCTGGCATGTTCGTGGGCGTGCAGCAGAAGGTCACCCAAGGCCCACATCGTCGCATTTGCCACCGCTTCTGTCATGCGGAGGGCTGCGGCCCAGTGTTCAAGAGAGACATTCTCGTCAATGAGTGCGCCCGTCTTGGTTAGGATAATACCGGGGGCCAGTGTAATTTCACGTTGTTGTGGGACAAGTTCCTCAGTCATGGGTCTCCTGGTTCTCGGCAATCCCTTTGCCAAAGGCTTCAATAAGAGTGGTCATGTTTGCAATGAGTTTCTCAACGTCCTGTATTGTTCGAATAATCACGACCGGCTCGCCAGTCCATCGGCGATGCCACGCTTCTTGCATAGGATTCAGCTTTCCCTTTTCTCCTTTCACCTCAAGGAGAACAGAAATCCCTCCGTATCCAACAAGCAGGTCTGGGCATCCGCGCCCAAGGTCCGCCAAGCTCACGACCGTGCATCCTGGGACAGCACGTAACGCTCGAACTATCGTCTGGTGATTCTGATCAACTCGTTTTGGCATCTAATTAATTAACACCCTGATCTAACGCCGTGACCCTATTTGGGACACAACAAGAGCCTAAGGGCCATTATGTGTCCCAAGTTGTTTAAAGGGGGGTTAGTTCTTTGGTTTCACTTCCCCCTTATATTTCTTCCGCTTGCGATACTCGCGAGATCGACAAGCCTCTGAACAGTGTTTCGCGTCAGCACGAACACTCCGCACCTCACCCCCGCAACTTGTACATTGTGGGCGTGGAGAGGGGCGCAGTTTCGACCGTGAGACGATCATCGCCTCGGCGTCGTCAAAAACCGATAACCGTGTAATGTCACGCAGGGTAAAGCTCAGGGGGGCGTGAAAAATAAGAGCTACATCCCCTTTAGTCGTGTTGAAAAGCACCACGATTTCCTTGTGGCCCTCGGCATCAGTGACGGAACATCCGATTAGTTCGACGTAGTTGTTTCGATCAACTCTTTTTGCCATCTGATTTTTTAGAATCTAAATCTAACGCGGTGACCGTATCCTTCCGTTTGAGGTACTCATCCCCTCGTCCCGTTACTCCGCACGCCGCACACCAGGAGTGGTCAGCCGCTCGTGCGGTTCCCCGGCAGACCGGGCAGCGTCCGACTCTGGCGATCTTCTCGGCATGGAGAATGCCCTGCCTAATGTGTTTTTTCATGTCCAGCAGTAGCCCTCATCACAGCCTTCATCTCCGTGTTCTCCAAAGTCGAGTCCCACCTGCTCAACAGCAATCGCCTCTCGCAGCGGCTTACCAAAGCGAGTGAGATACACATGGTCTTTTCCCAGCATGTCGCGTCTTTTGTTGAGGAGTGCTTCAAGGTCGGCAGACTTCTCAAACAGCTCCGATTCGTCCCGGCGCATTCGCGCCCATGTCGCTGTCTTGTGGAAGGGGCAGAAATAACACGCGCTTTTCGGTGGAACGGGCAGTCCAGCCCGTTC
>Ga0114904_1001454_pt1 | contig 11444 bp, 4 predicted proteins | sample MalvirDeepMed_s6_FD_83498 | JGI IMG/M metagenome (GOLD analysis project Ga0114904, IMG submission 83498) | Marine viral communities from the Global Malaspina Expedition - Malaspina viral metaG DeepMed_s6 | ecosystem: Environmental > Aquatic > Marine > Oceanic | place: Mediterranean Sea... | reverse complement strand
CGCTGATACTGGCCACGAATGGTCACGTCGCGGATCGGCGAGAACTCCACGCCACCGGCGTAGGTCCACACGCCGCCAACCGCATCGAGCGAGTAGTCGGAGTAACGTGCCGCACCGGTAATATCGAGCGTGGCCGAGCCGAAACGGACCGGGATCGCGAGTTCCGCGAAGATTTCCCGCACGTCGTACTCACCCTGGGTCGGTTCACCGGCGTTGAAGCCGATGACGTCGCCCGATGCGAGTGCGGTGTCGGGAATGAACTGCGAGGAGACCTTGCGATATTCGCCACCCAGAGCGAACGCGACCGGATCGGATTCACCGGTGATCGCGAAATCGCCGAACGTGCCGGAGACGACCGCCGAAGCGACCTGCAGGGCCGAGATATCGCCGTTCTGCGCACGGATGGTGATCGCGCTGACCTGTTCGGGGGTCAGCGTGTTCGGGCCGAAGATGTTGATCGGCGTGCCGGTGCCGTCGAGGCCGGCCTGGAAGGCCGAGCGCGAGATGTTACCGTTCTGCACCTGAGCGTTACGGGTACGCGCATACATGTAATACGCATCGTAGTTCAGGTATTCGCCGATCGGGCCGGTCAGGCCACCGAGGACGCGGAAGGCATTACGCTCGTCCAGGTTCTCGCGCAGACCGGTTTCGACGATACGGCGCTGCACGAAGGTGCGGACCGTGCCGAGTTCGGCGGCCGCAAGCGGATCGAGACCATTGGCCACTCGCGCCGCACTCGCATCGGCTTCACGCTGATCGAGCTCTTGGAACGCGGCGAAGGTCGCAGCATTCACGAAGGGCTGGATCGTGTCGAGGTCGATGTTGAACGTGCCGGTGACCGGGGTCGCGGCCAGAGCGGCGTCGACGCGGTTGTTCACGTAGGACACTTCGGCATAGGCGCGGTGACCATCGCCGATTTCGTAATCGGCGTAACCGCCCAGCAGGTAACGTTCCTGCGGCAGCTGCAGATAGTTGACCGGAGCGTAGTTGTAGAGATCACCGGTACGCGCACGGCCGACACCGGCGGTGTCGAAGACGGCATCGTCGATCACGAGGCCCTGGCCGAGCAGTGCGCAGCCTTCACCGGGATCGCAAAGGCCATCGTCGTTGAGGTCCTCGGCACCATCGACGATAGCGATCGAGCCGGGGCTGTTGATACGGCCGAACGGAACGGTCGAGGAACCGAACTGCTGCAGCGGATCGCCGGTGGTTTCACCGCCCAGCGCGAAGGCCGAGAAATCGCGGTCGCCCTGGAAGAGCGCGGCGCGGTTGTAATAGCCGGCATAGACCGTCGCATTACCGCGGCCGTCGGCGAAGGACGTGCCGATCGCGCCGTGGACTTCGAAGCGCCGGGCATCGCCGCGGTCGGTGATCGAGTACTGGCCACCCACTTCGACGCCTTCGACATCGCGCAGACGGAAGTTGACGACGCCCGCGAGCGCGTCCGAACCGTAGACGGCCGACGCACCGCCGGTCACCACGTCGACCGAGTCGAGCAGGAACTGCGGAATGGTGTTGAGGTCGACGATCTGGTTGGTATCGTAGAACATCCAGCGACGGCCGTTGACCAGCACCATGGTGCGGCTTTCGCCGAGGCCGCGCAGGTTCACCGATGCGGTGCCGTTGCCCGGGTTGTTCGAATTGGAGGTGATGCCCGGCACGACCTGCGGCAGGGTGTTGACCACGTTCTCGACGTTGACCGTACCCGACAGTTCGAACTCTTCTTCGTTGATGACGGCGATCGGCGCGGCGGATTCGAGGTCGCGGCGCGCGATGCGCGAACCGGTGACGACGATGAGGCCTTCGTCATCGGCAACGCCGGCATCCTGGGTCGCTTCGATCGCAGGTTCGTCGGGCGCACCCTGCGCCATGGCAGGCGTGGCCACGACTGCGCCGGCGATAATCGTGCCGGTCAGCAGGGCTGCCTTGTTCAAACGGTTGGTCATGATGATCCTTCTCCTTGGGGGGCACCCGGGGGGGCGCACATCGGAATCGAATTGCAGTACAATTGACTTAGCCCGCTTAGGTCAGCAGAATCCCTCCCATCAAGCGTTGGCGTGTGGGCTCCACCCTTTTCGTTGGACCGTTGTGACTTTTTAGTGACAGGCCGGGCGGGGGTCGCAATACGCCGGTAATACGCGAAACTACCTTGCGGAGAGGCGCGCCGATACGATGCGAACCACATATATGTCACATCATCTCGCGTTACTCTGCATCGCGGGCGCGCTCGCGACTCCGGCCATCGCGCAGGATGCGCCCGAAGGCTATCTCGAGCGTCTTTCCCAATGTCGCGAGATAGCCGAGCCGGAGGCGCGGCTTGCCTGCTATGATCGCGAAGTCGGCAATGTGGTCGCGGCGAGCGAGCAGGGCGACGTCAAGATGGTCACCCGCGAGGACGTGCGCGAGACGCGCCGCAAGCTGTTCGGCTTCGCCATCCCGGACAATCTGTTCGGCGGCGGTTCCGAAGACGAAGCGATCGACACGCTGCAGACGACGATCACCCGCGTCCAACCCTTCGGCAGGAAGGGATATCTGATCACGACACAAGAAGGATCGGTGTGGCGGATCAGCAACCCACCGCTACGGTTCGCGCCGCCAAAAGCCGGGCAGGAGGTCGAGTTCAAGACCGCGGCGCTCGGATCTTTTTTCATCCGCGTCAACGGTCAGCTCGGCGTGAAGGGCGTGCGCGTAGAATAGCGCGATGTAGCGCCGCCATCCCTTCGAAGGCCACGCGGCGAGCGGCCTCTGCATAGGCAGGCTGCCGCACGCTCTGCACTAATGGCGCTCGGTTCGCGCACAAGGCCGGTGTGCGGCATGCACATCTCATTGCAACTGATCGATATCCAATTGGCGGATCGAGCGACGTGCCCCCCCCATTGGCCCGCAGTGTCTCCGGGGTCATGCACTCGGGTGCTGGGCGAAGGGCACTAAGGTGTCGAACCGACCCAAGCGGCATCGCGAGTCATCGGATCACCGTCGAGCTTCGCGACCTGCCAAATTTCGTCGTGTGACGCCGTCGGCATTCACTCGAACCGCCACAGTCTCAGAATCGAAAAGCGGCCCCGCAACCGAAGTTGCGGGGCCGCTCTTTTAATCGCTGTGATCCGGGGATCAGAAGCGGAAGCTGACCGAACCGAAGTATTCGCGGCCGTTCAGATCGTAACCGTTGCCGATCGGAATGTTCGAAACCGAGAAGATCTCGTTACCGTCGACCTGCGGGGGCGAGGTATCGAACACGTTGTTGATACCCGCACGCAGGACCAAGGTGTCGCTGAGATTGTAACGCAGCGAAACCGTGTGGACGAAGTAATCATCCGCGAAGCCTACGTCACGGCAGAAGATGCCGTCACCCGGGACCACGCCATCCGGCGTGAACACACCCGTTGCTTCGTCGTACGTACCCGAGCCATTACCGTAGCAGGTATCGCCCCTGAAATCGGCGGGCGAACCATCCGGCGAACGAGCAAAGGCGTCGGCCAGTTCATCGATACCATCCTGATCCTGCTCGGTCCGGCCAATCCACCGGGTCTGCCAGGTCAGCGTCAGGTCCTTGTAGCCGATCGTACCGATCGCGCGGCCGGTCCATGTCGGGAAACCGAACTCGCCCGTTGCATCGTCGAAGTCGGGGTTGTCGGGATCGATCAGGAACAGCGTGCTACGCTCGATCAGGTGGTTGGCCTGAAGGTTGAGGCCAAGCTCGATCACGTCGTTACCCAGGTTGATATCGTAGCCGAAATTGGCGTTGATATCGATGCCCTTAACGGTCTCCTTGTCCTGGTTGAGGAACTGCGGGAAGGCCTGACTGATGAGCTGACGACCGCCCGGAGCGTACTCGATCTGGTCGCAATACACGCTGCGCGTATTGTCGTCATCGAAGTAGCATTCGTTGACCGTAAAGGCTGCGGACAACTCGGCGATCGAGTCTTCGACGATGATCGAATAGTAGTTGAAGTTGAACGAGTAATCGAAGGCACCGAACCTGTCGGTAACCGAGATGCCCGTGGTGAACGACCGCGAGGTTTCCGGATCCAGATCGAGCGTACCGACGTTGGCAACCTCGATGCTGGCACCCTGCACGGTGTTGGTACCGCCCGGGTTGATCCCGACCGAAGTCGGGTCACGACCTTCACGGACACAGATGTCGAGAACGGACTGCTCACGAGTATCAAGATCCGCCTGGTAACCGGCCGGACGATAGTCCGGATCGCCCGGATCACCGGACGCAAGCGCCTGGAAGGCTGCACTCGGAACCGCGCAGGGATCGGTCACCGACGTAAAGCCGGTAATACCGCCGAGGAAGTTCTCGCGAAGGTTCGGCGCACGGAACGAGGTGCCGTAGCTTGCCTTCAGAAGGACCTGCTCCACCGGGCGCCAACCCGCCTTGATCGAATAGGTCCCGGCAGTGCCGTAGAATTCCTCTTCGGTCACACGACCAGAAAGGTTCAGGTCGAAGTCACCCCAGAAGTCGTCGTCGAACAGCGGAACATCGAGCTCGGCAAAGCCTTCGAAGATGTGCTTGCTGCCATTCGTGCCGAGATCGCGGAAGAAACCGAAGAACAGACCATTGCTCGCAGTCGCATTCGGGTTCGTTGCGATCTTGTCGTTGCGGAATTCCGCACCGACAACGAGGCTGACCGGACCGGAGGGCAGCTCGAACAGATCGCCCGTCGCAAAGGCGGAAAGCAAGACCTGCTCGTAGGTCGTGTCGACCACACGTTCACCGAACAGGTAATCCCGCTCTGCCTGGGTGGCGAAATCGCCGAACGGCAGCTGGAAAATGCTGTCTGCAAACAGGTTGACCGGAACACAGCCCTGAACGAGATCGGGCGCGGCCAGATCAGGGTTCGAGAGCGTGCCGCACGGGCCGATATAGAGCGGATCATCGCCGACGAAATTGGCGTTCGGGGCACCCGGACGGGTGTCGCCGATATTGACGAGCGGCTGACCGAAGACGTCGACATCATTGTCGTAGTCATCCGCGATGCCGTCGCCATTATTGTCGATCAAGCCGTCGCCGTCGAAATCGCCGGTCGGGTCGATACCGAGCGCATAAGCGAGACGGTCTTCACGAATACCGCGGCGGATCGAAAGACCTTCGGACCGCGAGTACACACCCGACACCTCGAAGGTCCAGGAATCGTCGATGAACGGGAGGTCGCCCCGAACACCGAGGACAGCACGATACTGCTCCTGCGTGACGTCGGTGTTGTTACGGTCACCGCGAATCTGCGCGCTAGCATCGACCGGAAGGCTGATTCCGAAGTTACCGCGGCGGAAGGGCTCGCCACGCGGCGCATAGACCGGGAAGCCACCGGCTTGGGCGTTGTCCAGCAAGCGGCAATCGAAACCGTTCGGGTTCGTATCGATGTTACAGACGTTGAACGGGTTCAGATCCGGAACCGAGGGGAAGATGCTCGGGCTACCGGTATTGTCCGACTGGATTTCGGCACGGCTGTAAAGCGCTTCGAAGAACGGCGTGATGTTCATGGAACCGCCGAGTTCGTACTCGCCGTAGGCCATCACGTTGTACAGCTTCTGCTCGGGGATGAAATCCCGACCCAGGTTCAGGCCATTCGTGTTGTAATCGTTGAAATCGACGTCACGAATTCCATCGCCGTCGCGATCAAGCTGATCGCCGAACGCGTTGGAGCTGTCGGCGAAGGGGAAGCTGGGGAAACCAGGATAGTTTCCGTTGCCCTCACCAACATAATAGGCCGAACCGCCATAGTTGTAATTCTGGAAAATACGACCCGTGTAGCCGGTCAGAACACATTGCGCTTCGGGGACTTCGATCGCGCCACCGGTGTCGTCGAGCAGCAGCGCACGATCGACAACGCTGACGGTGCGGATATTGCCGTTCTGATCGATTTCGTAAGGCGTCGAACAGCCCGCGAAGAACGAACGGTCACGCAGCTGGATGGCATCGCGATAGGAATATTCGACACCGATGCCGATATTGCCCCGGTCGAAGACCTTACCCCATGCACCGCTGATGGTGTAATCGTCACCACCATTGCTCTGCTCGTTCTTGTTACCCGACGCGAAGATTTCGAAACCATCGATATCGTTGCGCAGAACGACGTTACCAACGCCCGCAACCGCGTCAGAACCGTACACCGACGATGCACCATCGAGCAGCAGGTCGTAACGGGCGATAAGCGACGACGGGAGAAGGTTGATCGACGGGCTGGTCGGCGCGCCTTCCACACCGGCCGGCGCCAGACGGCGGCCATTGATCAGCAGAAGGGTACGGTCGGCACCCAGACCGCGAAGGTTGAGCGTCTGCGAACCCGGGCCGTTGTTCAGCACGAAACCCTGGAAGGTAGCGTCGATCTGCTGACCGGCAGCAGCTTCCGAACGCTGAAGGATCTGCGCCGCGTCGAAATCACCGACGTCGCGGGCGGTTTCCGTCGAAAGGACCTGCAACGGCGATATGCTGTTGTAGGTATCGCGCTTAACGCGCGAACCGGTCACCACGATCAGGCCGTCATCGTCGATATCCCCGCTCGCGCCGATCGCATCGTCCGAAATGTCGTCGTCGCCGGGGTCGTTGGTGCTGACGCCGTCGGGCTGCTCGTCCTCATCGGCGGTCTGCGCAAATGCAGGCGTCCCGATGAGAAGCGCGATTGCAGACACCGACCCGCCGAGGCTCATCAGTGAAGTCCGATTGATTTTACGCATGTCTTCTCCAGTCTTGCGCTAAGCTGGAGTCCCCCAATGACGAGCACAGCTTGCCCCCCGCGGAAGCGCGCCATGGATCGCCTTTGTCTGGAACCCCCAAATTCCTAGTGACAGTTTTTTTGCAGGAAAGACGGTTCCTTGTCAAAGGCCCAAAACAACTTTGAATATGAATGTTGCCTTATTCCCACACGATCGTTGCGTCGTGGGTTAGAATCGCATTCCCGTTGCGCCGCAAAATGCCTGATGGCACCGCCTGCGCCCCGCGTTTGACGCGCAATAGCCCCGGAAAAGCAACGATTTTGTCATGCCCGATGCAAAGGACGCCATCATGTCATGCTGCGACGCACACGCGGGAGCGGGGCTATGATTTCGCGGGTGCAAAACACTCCGGCCCCGCGTCCAAAGTGAGAACAAGCCCAAATCGGGACAGGCGCAGTGGCCGATCGGCAGCACCGTGCCGGAGTCGCGCGAGATCGCACCGGGCTGCCGAGGTGCCGGCACCGAACGTCCCGCTATTGGCGTGCGTCAGCCTAGCGTAATCGAAAGCTCGCCGTCGCCCTCGTCGATCTGCACGGTGCTGCCATCGGGCACCTCGCCCTGCAGCAGCCGTTCGGCGAGCGGATCCTGCACATAGCGCTGGACCGTGCGCTTGAGCGGGCGCGCGCCATAGACCGGATCGTAGCCGACCCGGCCCAGCCAGCGCTTCGCCGCATCGGTCAGTTCCAGCTCGATCTTGCGATCCGCCAGCAGCTTCTGCACGCGATTGACCTGCAATTCCACGATCGGCGCCATGTCCGCCATACTCAGGCGGTGGAACAGGATGATCTCGTCCAGCCGGTTGAGGAACTCGGGGCGGAAATGCCCGCGCACCACATCCATCACCTGCGGCTCGACATCGCTGACCTTCTGGTCGTCGGTCATGTTGGAAAGGTACTGGCTGCCCAGGTTCGACGTCAGGATGATCAGCGTGTTCGAGAAATCGACCACCCTTCCCTGCCCGTCGGTGAGGCGCCCGTCGTCGAGCACTTGCAGCAGCACGTTGAACACGTCGCTATGCGCCTTCTCCACCTCGTCGAACAGCACGACCTGATAGGGCCTGCGCCGCACGCTTTCGGTCAGCACGCCGCCTTCCTCGTAGCCGACATAGCCCGGAGGCGCGCCGATCAGCCGGGCGACCGCGTGCTTCTCCATGAATTCGCTCATGTCGATGCGAACCATCGCATTGTCGTCATCGAACAGGAAGTGGGCGAGCGCCTTGGTCAGCTCGGTCTTGCCGACGCCGGTGGGTCCGAGGAACAGGAAACTGCCGAGCGGGCGGCCCGGGTCCTTCAGCCCGGCGCGCGCACGACGCACGGCCTTGGACACGGCCTCGACCGCAGCCTCCTGCCCGATCACGCGCTTGCCCAGCACCTCTTCCATCTTGAGCAGCTTGTCCCGCTCACCCTGCAACATCCGGTCGACCGGAATGCCGGTCCACCGCGCGACGACGCCCGCGATGTCTTCCTCGGTCACTTCCTCGCGCAGCAGCGCGTTGGAGGTGTGGCCCTCGGCCTCCTTCAGCTTGTTCTCGAGCTCGGGAATGCGCCCGTATTGCAGCTCCCCGGCCTTGGCGAGGTCGCCTGCCCGCTGCGCCTGCTCCAGCTCCAGCCGCGCCTGGTCGAGATCTTCCTTGATCCGCGATTCGGCGTGGATCTTGTCACGCTCCCCCTGCCAGCGGGTCGTCAGTTCGGACGAACGCTGCTCGAGATTGGCGAGGTCTTCGCGCAGGTTCTCCAGCCGCTCCTTGCTGGCATCGTCGCTTTCCTTGGCGAGCGCCTGCTCTTCGATCTTGAGCTGAATGATCCGCCGGTCGAGGCCTTCGATTTCCTCCGGCTTGCTCTCAACCTCCATGCGGATGCGCGATGCCGCCTCGTCCATCAGGTCGATCGCCTTGTCGGGCATGAAGCGGTTCTGGATGTAGCGGTTGGAAAGCTGCGCGGCGGCCACGATCGCGCCGTCGGTGATCCGCACGCCGTGGTGCAGCTCGTATTTTTCCTTGATCCCGCGCAGGATGCTGATCGTATCTTCGACGCTCGGCTCTTCGATATAGACCGGCTGGAAACGGCGTTGCAGCGCCGGGTCCTTCTCGACATATTTCTGGTATTCGTCGAGCGTGGTCGCGCCGATGCAGTGCAGCTCGCCGCGCGACAGCGCGGGCTTGAGCAGGTTGGATGCATCCATGCTGCCTTCCGAGGCCCCTGCCCCGATCAGCGTGTGCATCTCGTCGATAAACAGGATGATCTGCCCATCGGAGCCCTTCACCTCGTCGAGCACGGCCTTCAGCCGCTCCTCGAACTCGCCGCGATATTTCGCGCCCGCGATCAGCGCACCCATGTCGAGCGCCATGAGGGTGCGGTTCTTCAGGCTGTCGGGCACGTCGCCATTGGCGATGCGCAGCGCGAGGCCTTCGGCGATCGCAGTCTTGCCCGTGCCGGGTTCGCCGATCAGCGCCGGGTTGTTCTTGGTCCGCCGGGCGAGGATCTGGATCGTGCGGCGAATTTCCTCGTCGCGGCCGATCACCGGGTCCAGCTTGCCGTCGCGCGCGGCCTGGGTCAGGTCGCGGGCATAGCGCTCCATCGCGTCGTAGGCTTGTTCGGCATTGGCACTGTCGGCCTTGCGCCCGCCGCGCAGGTCGTTGATCGCGCGCTCCAGCGCCTTGGCATCGACGCCCGCATCGGCCAGCGCACTGCCCGCCTTGCTGTTCGAGGCGAGCGCCAGCGCGACCAGCATCCGCTCCACGGTGACGAAACTGTCGCCCGACTTCTCGGCGATCTGCTGGGCCGAATCGAGCACGCGGACCGCATCATTGTCGAGGCCCGGGCTCGCCTGCGCGCCGCTGCCGCTGACTGCGGGGATACGCGCCAGCTCGTCATCGACGCGCTGTTCCGCCTTCACCGGATCGCCGCCCGCACGCTGGACCAGGCCGGCGGCCATCCCCTCGCTATCGTCGAGCAGCACCTTGAGGATGTGAAGCGGCGTGATCCGCTGGTGGTTCAGCCGGATCGCGGTCGTCTGGGCGGACTGGAGGAAGCCCTTTGCGCGGTCGGTAAATTGTTCGAGATTCATTGGACGATGGCCTCCCTAATCATTCGGACCCGATATAGTGTTGCGCATTTACAACACAAGTGTCCCGCAAGCACTTCACTCCAAATCTGTCGCCCGGAAAGGTGGGTTCGCGAGTGCCCCATGCCAAGAGGGCGCCGTGCCGGTCGAGGTTGCTTGTGGAGTTTCCGCCCGGTCGATGGCGGAGCGTAACCGCCGATGCGTTTCCATTTCCATAAGTCGACGCCGGGCCTCGGCCTTGCGGACCATGACCCGACCACCCCGCACGTCGGCACGCCTGCGATCCGGTGAAGTTGCCCGCCAGCCTTCATGGTGGAAAGCCCGGACCTTAGCGGGCGAGCGAGATCGATTCCGCCCCGCATGCGCCCGCGCTTTCGCGACGCACTGTGCTGGTGTCAGCCGCCCGTGGCCGCCTTGTCTGCGATCGCGCGTCCGAACGTCTCGATATAGGCGCGCGCGCTGGCGAGCGGATCGACGATGGCCTGTGTCGGCTTGGGGCGCGGCGCGGCCAGCACGCCTTCGATGGCGCGCGCGACCGCATCGGGCTCGCGAACCGACAGCAGCTGGCCCGAGCCGGGATCGCTCAGCAGTTCGCCCATCGCCACGCTGCTTTCGGTGGCGACCACCGGGCTTCCCGCCGCCAGCGCCTCGACCACCACGTTGGGCCGCCCTTCGTAGCGTGAGGTGAGCAGCAGCAGATCGGCCTGTTCGATGACCTGCTCCAGCCCTTCCACAAAGCCGGGCAGGTGCACCCGCCCGGCCAGCCCCAGCCGATCGATCAGCGCGGTGAGGCGCGCGCGCTCGCTCCCCTCGCCATAGATGAACAGCTCGCGCCCCTGCGTGTCGGCCTTGGCAAAGGCGCGGATCGCCAGCCCCCAGTCCTTCTGCGGCTCGAGCCGACCAATCCCGAGAAGGTAGCGATCGGCGGGCGGCGTCGCGACCTGCCCGCCGCCCACCGCGAGATGCGGATTTTCGATGATGTCGATCCGGTCGCGGGATATCCCGGTCCGCTGCACCGCATCCTGCGCCATGGCGCGCGACATGGCCACCACCCGATCGGTGAAGCGGTGATGCTGGCGGACCCACAGCCCGTTCGCCGTCCGCATCGGCCAGGCGAAATCGCGCCGCGCGAGATCGTTGGAGATTTTCCACACGATCGGGGGGCTGCGATCGCCCAGGTGCATGCGCACCCGCGCGGCGGCGGAGGTATAGTGATTGCCCGGGCAGAAAAAGACGTCGGGCGCCACCGCACCGATCGCCGCCGGCGCGGTCTTGCGGCCGCCGAAATGCGGCACCCACTCGACCTCGGGCGGCAGGCTTGCCCGCAGCTGCTCCTCGACCGGAGAGGCGAGAATCGCGACTTCGTGGCCCAGCTCGGCCCAGTCCCGCGCGAGCCGCACCGCAACCCGCTCCACCCCGCCGCCGGAATAGTGTTCTAGCCAAGTCGCGATTTTCATGCGCGCGCGCGCCACCGCAACCGGGCACGGGAAGGATCGATATCGGTGTCCAGCGGACGGGAGGCGGCAGGCACGTTCGGCATGACAAGACGAGCGGCTTTAGCCAGCAGCGGCAATGATTGACAGTCTTGTAAAAGCGTCCATAGCGTGCGCCCCCATGGAGGATGGGCCCGAGGGCAAGAAAGATTTCGTTGCCCGTGCCTT
>Ga0114904_1001449_pt1 | contig 11475 bp, 14 predicted proteins | sample MalvirDeepMed_s6_FD_83498 | JGI IMG/M metagenome (GOLD analysis project Ga0114904, IMG submission 83498) | Marine viral communities from the Global Malaspina Expedition - Malaspina viral metaG DeepMed_s6 | ecosystem: Environmental > Aquatic > Marine > Oceanic | place: Mediterranean Sea... | reverse complement strand
CTGATCGCCAGCGCCGAGGCAGGCAGCGCGGTCGCCAAGTGGCTCGGCCTTGCCGCTGTGGTGCTCGCCAGCATCAACATCTTCGGCGGCTTCGCAGTGACCGAGCGGATGCTCGCGATGTACAAGAAGAAGGACGGTAAATGAGCCTTCCTCGCGATATTGAGCCGCTCGCTGTGCCGCCGGGTTCGGATTATGCGATGAGCCACGCGGTCGAGACCGCTGCCGCCCATGGCCCGACCAATCCGTGGGTCGCGCTCGCCTATCTGGTGGCAGGCGTGTTCTTCATCCTCGCACTGCGCGGGCTTTCCAGCCCGGCGACCAGCCGTGCGGGCAACCGCAACGGGATGATCGGGATGCTGATCGCGGTGGTCACGGTTCTGGTGACGCACAGCGTGGCGAACATCGTCGAAATCCTGATCGCCATCGCCATCGGCGGGCTGATCGGCTTCACCATCGCGCGCAAGATCGCGATGACGCAGATGCCCGAACTGGTCGCGGGCTTTCACAGCCTTGTCGGCATGGCCGCCGTGCTGGTGGGCCTTGCCGCGTGGATGAACCCCGGTGCGTTCGGCATTCTGGATATTGACGGGCAGATCCTGACCGTCAGCCGCGTCGAGCTGGGGCTGGGCATTGCCATCGGTGCAATCACCTTCAGCGGGTCGGTGATCGCCTTCCTGAAGCTGTCAGGCCGGATGGGCGGATCGCCGATCCTGCTGCCCGCGCGCCATATCATCAATCTCGGCACGCTTGCCGCGATCATCGCGCTGATCGCGGCCTATGCGATGGCCGATATGGCCGGGCCGGGCGAAGGCTGGATGATTATCGCCATCGCCGTGCTGGCCTTCATCATCGGCTTCCTGCTGATCGTCCCCATCGGCGGGGCGGACATGCCGGTCGTGGTGTCGATGCTGAACTCCTATTCCGGCTGGGCGGCGGCCGCGATGGGCTTCACGCTGGGCAACACCGCGATGATCATCACCGGCGCGCTGGTCGGCAGCTCGGGCGCGATCCTGAGCTACATCATGTGCAAGGCGATGAACCGCAGCTTCATCTCCGTGATCGCGGGCGGCTTCGGTGCGGACAGCAGCGCTGGCGGCGGTGAGGCGCGCGAACAGCGCCCCTACAAGCAGGGCAGCGCCGACGATGCGGCCTTCATGCTCGAACAGGCGGAAAAGGTCATCATCATTCCCGGCTACGGCATGGCGGTCGCCCAGGCGCAGCACGCGCTGCGCGAGATGGGCGATGTGCTGAAGCGGAAGGGCGTGGACGTGAAATACGCGATCCACCCGGTCGCAGGCCGCATGCCGGGCCACATGAACGTGCTGCTGGCCGAAGCGAACGTGCCCTATGACGAAGTGTTCGAGCTGGAGGATATCAACTCCGAGTTCGCGCAGGCCGACATTGCCTTCATCATCGGCGCGAATGACGTGGTGAACCCGGCGGCGAAGACGGACAAATCCTCGCCCATCTACGGGATGCCGGTGTTCGACGTGGGCAATGCAAAGCAGGTCTTCTTCATCAAGCGGAGCATGGGCGGCGTCGGCTACGCGGGCGTGGACAACGACGTCTTCTACCTGAACCAGACGACCATGCTGCTCTCCGACGCGAAGAAGATGGTCGAGGAAATCGTGAAGGCGCTGGACTAGTGGGCCGTTTCCTCCTCCTGCTGGTACTGGTCGGCGCGCTGGGCGTGGGCGCGTGGCTCTATTTCGGCGATGGTCTGCGCATGGTCACCGAACGCAGCGTCGAGGTCGCGCTGGTCGAGGCGGGCGTGCCGCAAGAGCAGGCCGCCTGCATGGCCCCGCGCATGACCGAACGGCTGACGCCCGAACAGCTGCGCAAGCTGCAGAACGTCGCCCCGCAGGAAGGCGAAGCAAAGCTGCCGCGCGACACGGGCGAAGCGCTCGACCGCATTCGCCGGGTCGACGACCCCGAAGCGATCGAGGTGACGGTGCGCGCCGCCGCTGCCTGCACCCTCGGCGGGATTTTCGACAACCTGTAGCAATTCCTCCCCTCCCCACCGGGGAGGAGCAGAAGTGGCTCGCAATTCCAGCCCCTTGTCTTCCCTCCCATGCGTGGCACTATGCCGCGCATAAGGGAGAGAAGACATGATCCGCACGGCCTTGGCAGCCACCGCGCTGGCGACGCTTGCATCGCCAGCGCTCGCCGAAACCATCAGCATCGCGCCGGGCGAAGGCGCGCAGGAACGCCTGCAGGAGGCGCTGATCCTCGCCGAGCCGGGCGACGAGATCGTGCTGGAGGCCGGGCGCTTCATTTTGACCGACGGGCTCAGCCTCGATGCCGATGGCGTCACCCTGCGCGGTGCGGGGATGCATGCCAGCGTGCTCGATTTCAGCGCGCAGGAAGGCGCGGGCGAGGGGCTGCTGATCACCAGCGACGGCGTGACGTTGCGCAATTTCGGGGTCGAAAACCCCAAGGGCGACGGGGTCAAGTCGAAGGGCGCGGACGACATTGTCTATCAGGGCATCCGCGTCACCTGGACGAACGGCCCCGCCAGCACCAATGGCGCCTACGGCATCTATCCGGTCGAAAGCACCGGCGTGCTGATCGACGGGTGCGAGGTTTCGGGCGCGTCGGATGCGGGCATCTATGTCGGCCAGTCGAGCCTGATCACCGTGCGCAATTCGATGGCCAGCTACAACGTCGCCGGGATCGAGATCGAGAACAGCCGCAAGGCGATTGTCGAGCGCAACTTCGTCACCGGCAATACCGGCGGCATCCTGGTGTTCGACCTGCCCGGCCTGCCGGTGAAGAACGGGGGCGAGGTGCTGGTGCGCAACAACCTCGTGGCGAACAATACCACGCCCAATTTCGCGCCCGAGGGCAATATCGTCGCCAGCGTGCGGCGCGGTACGGGCATCATGGTGATGGCGAACGAGACGGTGTGGGTGGGGCAGAACATCCTCTACGACAACCCGACCGCGCCGATCATGGTCATCGCCTATCCGCTCTCCTTCGAAGACGCAGAGTATAATCCCTACCCGCGCGACATCACGATCGACTGGAACGAGACCGACGAGGGCGGCACCGATCCGCAGATCGACGGTGCGCAGATGCTGCTGGCCGCATTCGGCGGTGCTCTCCCGCCGGTGATGTGGGACGGTCTGGAAGACCCCGAAGGCGGCACGCTGATGGTCCACCCGGAGATGAAAGGCTGGTCGGTCAACCTGCCCGCACAGGGCGCCTCGCTCGACCAGGCGCGGCCCGGTCCGCTCGACGTGGGTGCCATCGGCGGGCCGATCGGTATCGAGGGCTGGGGCGCTCCGGAAGCGCTCGAAGCGCGGCTGAAGTGAAGCGCCACCTCGCCATTCTTGCCGCGGCCGCCGCGACGCTGGCGCTGAGCGCGGGTGTCAGCGCGCTCCCGCCGCCGCAGGTGAACGACAGCCTGATCGTGGAGGATAGCCTGCCGAAGACGCTGGGCGATTTCGGCTTCTTCCTCGATACCAGAGCCGACGATCCCGCGCCCGGCGTCACCCCCTACCGGCTCAACATGCCGCTCTTCTCCGACGGGGCGACGAAGCTGCGTTACGTCTACGTGCCCGGGAGTGCCCAGGTCCGCATCGGCGATCAGGGGCTCCTGCAATTCCCGGTCGGCAGCGCGCTGATCAAGACCTTCGCCTTCGGTGAGGGCGATGCGATGCACAAGATCGAGACGCGCGTGCTGCTCCACCGCGCCGATGGCTGGATCGCGCTGCCCTATGTCTGGAACGAGGAACAGACCGAGGCGACGCTGGCGCTGGCGGGCAAGCGCGTGGCCGCGACCACGCCGTGGGGCGAGGACATCAGCTACCGCGTGCCCAACAAGAACCAGTGCAAGGAATGCCACGGATTGCAGGGCGCGGTGACGCCGATCGGGCCCAAGACGCGTAATCTTTCCGCGCAATGGCTGAAGGCCTTTCTTGGCTCGGTGCCCAAGGGGTCGGACACCATGCCGCGCTGGGAGGATCGCGACAGCGCGGACACCGCCGCCGCCGCGCGCGCCTATCTCGATGTCAATTGCGCGCATTGCCACCGGCCGGGCGCGACCGCGTCCAATTCCGGGCTCGACCTGCGCTGGGAAACGCAGGACCCGCACGCGCTCGGCATCGACAAGCGCCCTGTCGCCGCGGGACGCGGTTCGGGCGGGCTGATGTTCGACATCGTGCCGGGAGACCCCGAAGCCTCGATCCTCGCCTATCGCATGCGGAGCGCCGAACCGGGCGTGGCCATGCCCGAACTGGGCAAGGCGACCGTCCATGAAGAGGGCGTGGCCCTGGTCGAGCGCTGGATTGCAGGGATGCCGGGCCGGTGAAGTGGCTCCTGCGCATCGCCGTGCCGACCGTTGCGTTGCTGATGGTCGCCTTCCTGATTTTCCGTACGCCGGATACCGACCCGGCGCAGATGCGTGCCAAATATGGCGGCGAGCCTTCGCAATTCGTCGCGATCGGCGACGGGGTGACGGTCCACCTGCGCGATGAGGGGCCCGAAAACGGTCGGCGCGGCGCGCCCGCGATTATCCTGCTGCACGGTTCGAATGCAGACCTGCACACATGGCAGCCGTGGGTCGACATCCTCAAGGCCCGCTACCGCGTGATCCGCTTCGATCAGGTCGGCCACGGCCTTACCGGAGCCGATCCCGCGGGGGATTATAGCCTCGAGAACTATGTCGCCGATATCGACGAGGTGGCCGATGCGCTGGGCCTCGAAAGCTTTGTGCTGGGTGGCAATTCGATGGGCGGTGGCCACACGATCGCCTATGCGCTCGCCCATCCCGAGCGGCTGGACGCGCTGGTGCTGGTCGATGCGATCGGCGTTCCGCCCCTCGGCGAGGTCGAGGAGGGCGGGGGCAATATCGGTTTCACCATCGCCCGCACGCCCGTGCTCAACCAGCTGATGCGGCACATCACTCCGCGTTCGATGGTCGAGGAGTCGCTGCGCCAGAGCGTCAGCAACCAGACCATCGTGACCCCGCAGGCCGTCGATCGCTATTGGGAGCTGCTGCGCTATCCCGGCAATCGCGCGGCCACCATCGCGCGCTTTTCGGCCGAGCCGAGCAGCTTCGATGCAGAAGACGTTGCGCAGATCGACATGCCCGCGCTGGTCATCTGGGGGGAGGACGATGCGCTGATCCCGGTCGAGGCGGGGCTGTGGTACGATCGGCACCTGCCCGATAGCCGGCTGGTGGTCTATGATGGCATCGGCCACCTGCCGCACGAGGAGGTCGCGAACCGTTCCGGCGCATACCTGCTGCAGTGGCTCGATGAGCAGGGTTTCGCACCCGCAGCAAATTGACCGGCAAAGTCGGGCGTCCAGCTATGGACGCGAGGCGCGCTCGCTCGGTAAGGCAGTCCTGTCGAAACACGGTTCGAAGGACACAGAGTTGCGCAAGGTTGGCCTTATCGGTGGGATGAGCTGGGTTTCCACCAGCCTGTATTACAAGTGGATCAACAAGGGCGTGACGGCCCGCGTTGGGCCCATGGCGTCCGCTCCGCTGTTGATCGAAAGCCTGAATTTCGCGGAACTCTACGGCCTGACCAAGGACGACGAGTGGGATCGCGCGGCCGATATCCTGGTCGCTTCGGCCAGGCGGCTCGAACAGGCGGGTGCGGGCGCGATCGCCATCGCCGCCAATTCGATGCACCGCGTCTACGATCAGGTTGCCGAAGCGGTCGACGTGCCGGTGCTGCACATTGCCGATGCAGTGGGCCAGAAGATGAAGGCGGAAAGCGTGTCCAACGCCGCGCTGATCGGCACGCGCAACGTGATGATCGAAAGCTTCTACAGGAAGCATCTGGTCTCCCACGGGATCGACCTGCTGCCGCCCGACATGACCCATGTCGATCGCACCAACGAGATCATTTACGACGAGCTGATGCACGGCAAGGCGAGCCGCAATGCGGAGCGTTTCTTCCGCACGATGATCACCAATCTCGAACAGGATGGTGCCAAGGCCATCGTGCTCGCCTGTACCGAGCTCGACATGGTGATCGATGTCGACGCCAATGTCCTGCCGATCTTCGATTCCGCGCGTATTCACAGCAATGCGGTGGTCGACTGGATGCTGGGCGAGGATGGCGGCGCGCCTGCCGGCTCGACCGACAGCGAAAGCGCGGACGACAAACCCGCTTCGTGACGCTGCGCGCGGTTGTCCGCCGACGCGCGGCGGGATAGGCGGGCGGGGCATGACCCGCTCCCCCGACAACCGCTCCCCCCTGGCTGCCGACCCGTTCGCGACGCGCGGGCGCGAATTCGCCGTCGCCACCGATGGCGATCCCGCTGCCGAAAACCGTTCGCAGGAGGTGCGGGGCCCGCGCACCGCCTTCCAGCGCGACCGCGACCGGATCATCCATTCGATCGCATTCCGTCGCCTGCGCAGCAAGACGCAGGTCTTCGTCGCGCCAGAGGGCGATCACTATCGCACGCGCCTGACGCACAGCCTCGAAGTTGCACAGATCGGGCGGGTGATCGCCCGCGCGCTGGGGCTGGACGAAGATCTGACCGAGGCGCTGTGCCTCGCCCACGATATCGGCCACCCGCCCTTCGGCCATGCGGGCGAGGATGCGCTCGACAATGCGCTCGCCCCGCATGGCGGGTTCGACCACAACGCGCAGACGCTGCGCACGCTCATGCGGCTCGAAAGCCCCTATTGCACGCATGACGGCCTCAATCTCAGCTGGGAAGTGCTCGAAGGCCTCGCCAAGCATAACGGCCCGGTTCATTCGCCGCACTGGGCGCTGGCCGAGCTGGACGCGGCCTTTCCGTTCGATCTCGAAACCTGGCCCACCCTCGAAGCGCAGGTCGCGGCGGTGGCGGACGACATCGCCTACGACAATCACGATATTGACGACGGGCTGCGAGCGGGCTTTCTGGAGCTGGACGACCTGCTGACGCTGGATTTCCTCGCCGATCAGTGGCGCGAGGTGGAACGCCGCTTCCCCCATGCGCCGCGCGATCGGCAGCTGCGCGAACTGGTGCGCGGCCAGATCGGCTGGATGGTCAACGACGTGATCGAGCATACCCGCGCCTCGACCGCCGGGCTGAACGATCATGCGGCCATCGCGGCGGCGGATCGCGCGCTCGGCGGATTTTCCCCTGCGATGCTGGCGGCGGAGCGGCGGCTGAAGGCCTTCATGTATGCCAAGCTCTATTACCACCCCGAACAGACTGCGACGGCGGACAAGGCCAATACCGTTATTGCACAGCTCTGGCAGGCCTATTGCGAAGATCCTGCGCGGATGGGACCAAGATGGCTGGAAGGTCTTCCCGACGAAGAGCCGTATCGCAGCCGTCATATTGCAGATTATATTGCGGGCATGACGGACAAATTTGCGCTAGAGCGGGTGCGGGAGATTTACGGGTCGGCGCCTGACGACCTGAGCAATGTTTGAGTAGGGGGTCATGAGCAGTCGATTTCGTGTCGCGATGGGCGGGGTAAGCGAGCCGATCGGGCTGCGCCTGATGCATCTCGCACGCTATCAACCGCAGATCCGCCTCGTCGCGCTGACGCTGGGCGAAGTCCCGATTCCGCCGGGCAGCCGGATGGAGATGTTCATCGCCGATGCCGATCGCTGGGCACGCGTGATGAAAGCGATGAAGCCCAAGGTTTTCATCGTCGGGCTGGGCCCCGCGCTCAACCTGGTGGGCAAGGACGATACGCCCCTGCGTGCGATCGACGACGAGGAAGCGGTGGTCGAAATCGCGAAGACCGCGCGCTTTGCCGGGGTCGAACGGCTCGTCGCGATCAGTTCCGAAGGCGCGGACCGCTGGTCGCGCGATCGCCACCTCAGCGCCAAGGGCAAGGCGGAGACCGAACTGGCGCGGCTGGGCTTCAAGCGGCTCGACATCGTGCGGCCGGGCCCCCTCTCGCAGCGCGGGCTGGACGACGACGGCGCCCTGTCGGCCATCGGCGCGCTGCGGAGCCGGGGCACCGATGTGCAGACCGTTGCGCAGGCGATCCTGACGCTCAGCCTGCGGCGCACGCCGGGCAAGTTCGTGCACGAGGGCGACGGGATAGAGCGCGCGGCGGCGATGCTCTCGCGCGCGCCGACGGCGGGTGCGCATGCTTCCGGCGCGGACCAGAGCTCGGGTGAGGGCAGCGCGAGACAGGCGCAGGGGTAGCGATCATGTGGCAAACCCTGTTCGATATCACGAACGTGATCGCGCTGATCGGCTGGGGAATGCTGATCCTGCTGCCGCGCCGCGAGATCGTGCTCCATGCCGTTCTCCACGGCGCCATCGGCCTGCTGTGCGCGACCTATCTGGTGATGCTCGTCGCGCTGGTCGGCAATCTCGTCGATCCTGCGCCCGCGGCGGGCAGCGCGCCTGCGCCGGCCTTCGAATACAGCGTGCAGGGCCTGATGGCGATGTTCCGTTCCCAAGGGGCGATCGTGGTCGGCTGGACGCATTACCTCGCGCTCGATCTGTTCGCAGGCCTGTGGCTCGCACGCGATGCGGACAGGCGCGGCGCGGGCCGGGTGGTGCAGGTGCCGTTTCTGCTGGCGACCTTCATGGCCGGGCCCGCCGGGCTGCTGGCATGGCTGATCGCGCGCTTCTTCTTCTCTGCCGGAAACGACGATTAGGGCGATGGCCTTCGTCGACGAAGACAGCGCGAAAGTCCGCTTTCCGCCGCCGCTGATCGTGCTTGGCGCATTGCTTCTGGGCGTTGGAGCGGGGCGGCTGGCGGGCCTGCCGATGATCGAGGTGGCGGCGCTGCGCCCGATCGGCGTCGTTATCGGCGCGCTCGGCGCGGCGATCGTGGGGTCGTGCCTGATCGGCTTCGTCAGGGCGGGCAATGATCCCGAACCGTGGAAGAAGGATACCGCGCTTGTCACGTCGGGTATCTACCGGTTCAGCCGCAACCCGATGTATCTGGGCATGGTCATTGTCCAACTGGGCGTCGCGCTGTTCGTGCAGAGCATCGGCGCGCTGCTTTCGGTCCCGCTGGCGGTCCTGCTGATCGATCGCTTCGTGATCGCACGCGAGGAGCCGCATCTGCTGGCGACCTTCGGTGAGCAATATCGGGCCTATCGCAACCGCGTGAGGCGCTGGCTGTGAACGCGCGCCGCGAAAGCCCCGCCGCGCAGCGCAACCGCGCGCCCATCGCGCAGGTGCTGACGGACGAGTTGCCGGAGAGCGGCGTCGTGCTGGAGATTGCGAGCGGCACGGGCGAGCATGCGGTCCATTTCGCGCAGGCGTTCCCCCGGCTGACATGGCAGCCGAGCGATCCTGACGCGCAGGCGCGCGCGTCCATCGCAGCCTATGTCGAAGATGCGGGCCTGCCCAATCTGCGCGCGCCGATCATGCTCGATGCGAGCGGGCAGGAGTGGCCCATCGCCGAGGCGGCGGCGCTGCTATGCGTGAACATGGTCCATATCAGCCCCTGGGAAGCGAGCGAGGGACTGTTCGCCGGTGCGGCGCGAGTGCTCGGCCCGGCGGCGCCGCTGGTCCTCTACGGGCCCTATATCGAGGCCGATGTGGCCACCGCGCCCTCCAACCTCGCTTTCGATGAGAGCCTGAAGGCGCGCGATCCGCGCTGGGGGCTGCGCGATCTGGCGGATGTCGATGCTTTGGCGGCGTCGCACGGTTTCGGGCGGACGCGGCGTGTCGCTATGCCTGCCAACAACCTGATGCTGGTCTACCGAAAAAGCTGAAACTTCGGCAAATTGGGGGGCGAGGCCTGGGCTCCGCCCCCCGGAAAGTCAGTCGAGGGCTTCTTCACCAGCTTCGCCGACCGATTCCACGTCTTGCCCGAAGCCCTGCACGGTGTTGCAGGCGGTGGCGGTCAGCGCGAGGGTGGAGAGGCCGACGGCGAGTGCGATCTTGCGGATCATGGTACTGTCCTCTTGCAGGTGGGCTCCGCACGTCGCGTGCGGTTCGCCCGATTGCGAACTCAACGGGTTTGCGGATCGAGAGGTTCCGCAGGCGCGCTGGTGGGGGCGATGGCGCTTGCGGCCTCGGCGTCCGCCGCCGCCTGCGCATCGCGCTTCGCCTTGTGGGCAAGGTGCCCTTCGCGCAGGACGATGATCGTGCCCGCAAGAACGATGATCGGCGCGCCGATCCAGGTGGAGGAGGCGGGCAGTTCGTCGAACACCTGCCACCCATACAGCGTGGCCCACAGCAATGCGGTGTAATCCATCACGATCACCGTCGCCGCCGATCCGTAGCGCAGCGAATTGGTCAGCAGCAGCTGCGCCGCCGCGCCGCTTACCCCGATGCCGCCCAGCACCAGCCACATGTCGAGCGAATGCGCCTTCGCTACGAAGGGGAGGGAGAGGGCGGCAACCGGCGTGGTCAGCAGGCAGAACCAGAAGATGATGCTGGTGGCCCCTTCGGTCTTGTTCAGATCCTGGATCTGCACCGATGTCAGCGCGACCATGAAGGCCGCCCCCAGACCCACCGCGATGCCGAACGGGTCCACGGGCGTGCTGCCGGGCTGGGTCACCACCAGAATGCCGATGAACCCGATCGCCACCGCGCTCCAGCGATAGCGGCCGATCTTTTCCTTCATCAGCAGCATCGACAGGATCACCGCCCAGATCGGTGCGGTGAAGTTGAGCGTGGTCGCCTCTGCCAGTGGCAGCAGGATGACCGCACCACACACCAGCGACATGCCGACAAGGCCATAGATGCTGCGCATCACATGGGCACCGAAGCGCACGGGTTTGAGGGCGAGCAGCCCGACCGTGGCCGATGCGACGCCGATCATCACGATCAGCGTGACCGCCTGCCGCCAGAAGATCATTTCGAACAGGTGGACGCCTTGCTCGCTCCCCAGCTTGACCAGCATCGACAGGGTGGTGAGGGCGAGGGCCGACAGCAGACGCAGGCCGATGGCCGTCAACGGGCGGGGCTGGGCGACACCGGCATCCATGCCATCCTGATACTGGTTGATGGCGCGCAATCAAGTTGCGCAAGCCGGAAATTATCGCCACTTAATCCGGCATGGACTGGTTGCACGAGCTTGTTTTCCTGAGCGATGCTGGGCGTGTCGCGCTGATCGGCCTCGCCTTCGTGCTGGTCGCGCTGGTCGCGATGGTGGCGGAGCGGAGGCGCGGGAAGCGCGCGCGGATCGACCGGGTCGGCTGCATGCCGTGGATGACGATCTTTTTGTTCGCGGCGGTCATCGGCGGCGGCCTGCTGGCCAGCGCGCTCCCTCCGCTTCTGCGAGGCTAGCACGGCCCCGCCGAAGCCGCGACCTTACGCCTCGAAACGACGGGGATCGAAGAGAGAAAAGAGCTCGCCCCAAATCCGAGCCGCAGGCGAGGCAAGCGCGACTGCGCGCTGCGGCCACTGCCGCGTAGCCAAGCCGCACGTATGTGAGGCGCCTATCTCGCTAGAGACAGGCCTCCAGATACGCCTGATCGAAGCCGAACTGGCGGGCCTTTTCCAGCGTATAGGGGCGCAGGCCCTGGCTGCGGAATTCGCCGAGGATCTTGCCGTCCTCGCTCTCGTCCAGATATTCGAACTTGAACAGTT
>Ga0114904_1001444_pt1 | contig 11510 bp, 9 predicted proteins | sample MalvirDeepMed_s6_FD_83498 | JGI IMG/M metagenome (GOLD analysis project Ga0114904, IMG submission 83498) | Marine viral communities from the Global Malaspina Expedition - Malaspina viral metaG DeepMed_s6 | ecosystem: Environmental > Aquatic > Marine > Oceanic | place: Mediterranean Sea... | reverse complement strand
TGGCACCCCTGATCTTTAGCGCGGCGAAGTATATGGAGTTGGCACGCTACTGGCAACCGTGCAGGGCGGATTGTTAGTCAATGTAAGACCAATTGCGGAAGGGTACCGATAAAACCGCCCACGCCTTTGGTCTTGATGGTGAAGAAGATCACCAGCAGCATCACGCAGAAGGACATGGACAGGGTAATGTTGGGGTCAGTGCTGGGCACGATCTTGAAGTAGGCTTCGTGGGCGCTCCAGCCGAAGAAGTTGACCATGATCAGTTCGAAGGTCTTCGGAATGAAGTCCACCGGGATCAGGTCCATCAGGTTCATCAGGAAGACCCAGCAGAAGATCACCAGTGACAGCGGGGCGATCAGCTTGCTCTTGCCGTGGAAGGAGTCGCGAACCTGGGTATCAATAAATTCGATAATGGTTTCGATGAAGTTCATGAAACCGGTGGGAACACCGGCAGTCGCCTTGCGGGCGGCCAGCCAGAAAACCAGGCACATGATAATGCCGAGACCGCCGGACCAGGCCAGAGAATCCACATGAAAGGCGGCAAAGCCCATGTCTTTGGCTTCGTTACCGTTGCAGGCGAAGGTCCAGGTAGATTCAGTCAGCGTTTCCGCGTGACCATGGCATTCACGGACATACCCTTCGGGCAGTTTGCCATAGGTCAGATTACCCAGGTGGTGCTTGATGTACTCGCCGGCGGAGTTCGCTGCCATGTCAAACCTCTGTTAGAGAGCCGATGCCTACCGTCTCAGTCGTCTTGACTGTCTTGTTCTGCCGCCGTTTGCCCGTCCAGGCGTGCCACCTGAACCCAGCCCACAATCTGGGTCAGCATGAAGCCCAGCAGCAGAACCATTGCGATTTTCATTTCCCGCGCTTCAGGGACCTTGGAGAAGGTGAGCCAGAACAGCAACAACATAATTGCGATCTTGCCCATCTCTGCCCGAATCGCGGCAGTGGCCATGCGTTTCGGTGCGCGGTTTCCGGGGTGCATCCATAACTGAAAGCCACCCCAGGCGTAAGCGATCAGGCTGATAGTGCCTCCCCAGGCCGCTACCAGACCGGCCAGTGTACCGGCCAGGGTGGTTACCAGCAGCGCGAAAAGCACCAGCGTTACAAGCTGGGCGCGCATTAAGCCCCAGAACAGTGCTCTGTTGGGCTGAAATTCGTTGCTGGTCACCGTGAAGCCTCTGGGCTGATGCAAGTTGATGCCGCACCAGGCGCAAGGTCTTGGCACCCCTGATCTTTAGCGCGGCGAAGTATATGGAGTTGGCACGCTACTGGCAACCGTGCAGGGCGGATTGTTAGTCAATGTAAGACCAATTGCGGAAGGGAAAAGTGGTGAGAGCGTGGCCACGCCCATTATGAACCAGATTCATACAATTTGGTAAACATTAAAATTCTTTTGTTTACCGATCAGGCAGCGCCATCAGCTATACGCTTGAGGGCAGCACCGGCGCCAGGGCGGCAAGCTGGTCCGGTTCACCATGAACCGCCAGCACCGGCCAGACAGCATCTACCATGGCCGCCGCCTCATCGCTCAGCCCCAGCCGCAACAGGACTCGGGCGGCATCACCCCCTACCATGGCCAGCGTGGGCCACACCGCCGGATTGCCAGCCAGCAGTTGCAGTTTGTCCAGAGCCAGGCTCAGGCTGGTGGCCGCTGCCTGATCGCGCCCCTGGCGCAAGGCCACGATCCCTTCCACCCAGGGCACAAAGGCATCGCCATATTCCGGCAACAGCGCCGGATCCACTTCCAGCAGCAGGCAGTGGGCACGGGCGGCGGAGCCGTAGCGGGCTTCCATCAGGGCATAGTCCAGGGTCTGGCTTGGGTCCTGCTGGGAGGCTGCCACAGCCTCGCGGTGGCAACATAACTGGGCCTCATGCTCACGGGCAGCCAGATAGACCCGCGCCTGCTGGGCGGCGTACATGCCCGGCATCAACATATCCATGACCGGCTGCCAGGGTGCCAGGGTAGCGAGTGCCTCGTCGGTCTCCCCGGTGCGGGCCTGCAAACAGGCTCTTTGCACAGTCAGCTCCATGGCTACGGATTCATCGCGGATGCGACGACCCAGCCGGTCACCCAGGGAGGCGGCTTTTTGCCAGTACCCCAGCGCAATGGCGGAGAGCATGGCATCGAAATCCCGGGCGTCGCGGTATTTCCACAGGGCAATGGCGGCCATGGTCAGCGGCACCAGCAACAACAGGCCTGCCCACAGCCGATAGTCGGCCAGCCACAGCAGTACCGCACCGGGTATGGTCAGCAGCCAGAGCAGCCAGGTCTGTTTGAGCAGCATCAGCAGGAAGGGGCGCAGCCCGTGGCGGGCCTGGAAATAGTGGCGCAGTTCGGCGTAGTCCTGGTCCGCCAGCCCGTTGGTATCCAGGGGCATGGCGGCGCTCATGGCATCGCTCTGCAGGCGCACGGCCTGCAGACCCTGCTCCTTGAGCAGGGCTACGGCCTCAGCGGCACTGTCCGCATCCTGAATGCCGGAAACCGGCTTGCCGTCGGCCTCGGCCCGGTAAAGAAACCGCCCCACTATCCCTCCATACCTTCCTTGGTTACCACGCCGGACGGGTTACTTGATGTGCGCCAGGATGCCATCCAGTTCATCCAGGCTGTTGTAGCTGATTACCAGCTTGCCCTTGTTGCCCTGACCTTGCTGGATCTGTACCGGGGCACCCAGGCGGTCAGACAAATCGCCGATCAGCGCTTTTACGTTGGGATCTTCCTTGGGTGGAGCCGGTTTGGCGGGTTTGGCTTTTTCGAAATCACGCACCAGCTCTTCGGTCTGGCGCACGGACAGCCCTTTGGCCACGACGGTGCGGGCGGCTTCCACCTGCTTGTTGCCGGTGAGCGCCAGCAGCGCACGGGCGTGCCCCATTTCCAGGTCGCCATGCTCGAGCAGCTTCTTGACGTCGGATTCCAGGCTCATCAGGCGCAGCAGGTTGGTGACCATGGCGCGGGATTTGCCCACCGCGTCGGCTACTTGCTGATGGGTCAGCCCGAATTCTTCCTTCAAGCGTCCCAGGGCGATGGCCTCTTCCATGGGATTGAGGTTTTCCCGCTGGATATTCTCGATCAGCGCCATGGCGATGGCGGCTTCGTCGGGCACCTCGCGGATTACCGCCGGGATGGTGTCCAGCTCGGCCATCTTGGCGGCACGCCAGCGGCGTTCACCGGCAATGATCTCGTAGCGCTTTTCGCCAAGAGGCCGCACCACGATGGGCTGCATGACCCCTTGAGCGCGGATGGACTCGGCCAGCTCTTCCAAAGCATCCGGGGACATGTCACGGCGCGGCTGGTAACGGCCGCGTTCCATGCATTCCACCGGCAGGTGACGCAGCTCGCCGTCACGGGGTGGATACTCCACACCGCTGACCCGATCTTCCGCCTGCTGCTGGATCCGCACTTCGTCCTGATGCTGCTGGTAGGATTCGCTGCTGCTGAGCAGGGCATCCAGGCCCTTGCTGAGACCGCGTTTACGCTTTGCCGCCATGATGTTGTTCCTTATGAAGCTGCTGCAGGCTGGGCCTTGAGGGCCTGCTCACGACGCAGGATCTCACCGGCCAGAGCCAGATAACTGACCGCACCACGGGATTTGGGGTCATAGGTGATCACCGGCGCACCGTGACTGGGCGCTTCCGCCAAACGCACGTTACGGGGAATGATGGTGCGATACACCTTGTCACCGAAGTGGCTGATCAGCTGATTGGACACATCGTTGGACAGGCTGTTGCGCGGATCGTACATGGTGCGCAACAGGCCACCGATGTGCAGCTTGGGATTGAGGACCGAGCGGATCTTTTCGATGGTGTTCATCAGCGCGGTCAGACCTTCCAGGGCGTAGTACTCGCACTGGATCGGCACGATCACCGAGTCCGCCGCCGTCAACGCATTCACGGTGAGCATGTTCAGAGACGGCGGGCAATCGATGAGGATGTAATCGTAGTCGTCGCGGATCCGCGCCAGGGCGTTACGCAGGCGGAATTCCTTGGACTTCAGTTCGAGCATCTGGACTTCGGCGGCGGTCAGGTCGCCGTTGGCGGCAATCAGGGCAAAGCCGGAGTCTTCCGGTGTACCGGTAACCGCCTGCTCGATGGGCACGTCATCGCAGAGCACATCGTAGATAGTGTAATCCGTCTCGAACTTGTCCACCCCGGAGCCGGTGGTGGCATTGCCCTGGGGGTCGATATCCACCAGCAAGACTTTCTTGCGGGTGGCTGCCAGCGACGCCGCCAGGTTCACACTGCTGGTGGTCTTCCCCACGCCGCCTTTCTGGTTCGCTACGGCAAATACGGTGGTCACTGCTGTCTCCTTATGGAGGCCACCCCGGTGGCCTTCAATCGCTGCGCTGTTGTACCACCACCAGTGTCCTGGGCTCATCGAGCCCGGGAATGTTCAGACTATGGTGGTTTCCCTGCCAGTGCGGCGGCATGGTCGCCAATTCCCGCTCTGTGCTGGCCGCTTTCATGGCCAGTACCCGGGTATTATCGGTAATTATCGGCGCCATGAGTGCCAGCATGTCCGACAAGGAGGCAAAGGCACGGCAAATTATCTGTGATGGGCTCTTACCGTACTGTTCCACGCGGGCGTGCACAACCTCCACGTTATCCAGCCCCAGCTCGCGGCGGGCCTGGCGCACGAAGCGGGTTTTCTTGCCGTTGGAATCCAGCAGGGTAAAGGCCTGATCCGGCCGCGATACGGCCAGAATAATCCCCGGGATGCCGGCACCGGTGCCCACGTCCAGGGTGTCGGTGTCTGCCACGTACGGCAGCACTGCCAGGGAATCGAGCAGATGGCGGGTAACCATCTCCGCCGGATCGCGAATGGCGGTGAGGTTGTAGGCCTGGTTCCACTTCACCAGCAGGTCCACGTACGCCAGCAGCTGGCGTTGCTGGTCATCACTGAGTGACAGGCCCAGGGCATCAACGCCGCGGGCCAGGGTATCGGATAAGGTTGTGGAAAGGCTCATGCCTGCTGGGCTGCCTTCTGCTGGTGCTGGTGCTTCTTCAGATAGATCATCAGCAGGGAAATGGCCGCCGGGGTTACCCCGGGAATCCGGCCCGCCTGCCCCAGGGTTTCGGGGCGGATCTCTCCCAGCTTCTGTTTCACCTCGTTGGACAGGCCTTTCACCTGACCATAATCGAAGTCTTCCGGCAGGCGGGTAGTTTCCGCCGCCCGCAACTTGGCGATCTCGTCGTTCTGACGATCAATGTAGCCGGCGTACTTGGCAAGAATTTCCATCTGCTCGATCACTGCCGCATCCGGACGCTCGCCCAGCGCCACCGCGTCCGCCAGGGTGGCGTAGCTCAACTCCGGACGCTTGAGTAGATCCAGCAGGCTGTATTCGTGGGTCAGCGGCTTCTCGATCAGGGCGTTCACCGCCTCCGCCTGGGGCGTTTTCGGCTGCACCCAGGTGCTTTTCAGGCGCTGCTCTTCCTTCGCCATGCCCTCACGCTTGGCGTTGAACGCGGCCCAGCGCTCATCGTCGACCAGGCCCAGCTCACGGCCTTTTTCGGTAAGGCGCAGGTCGGCGTTGTCCTCGCGCAGCAGCAAGCGGTATTCGGCGCGGCTGGTGAACATGCGGTAGGGCTCCTGGGTGCCCATGGTGATCAGGTCATCCACCAGCACGCCGATGTAGGCCTCGTCGCGACGGGGGGTCCAGGCGTCTTTTTCCTGACTCAGTCGCGCCGCGTTCAGGCCCGCCAGCAACCCCTGGGCACCGGCCTCTTCGTAGCCGGTGGTGCCATTGATCTGGCCGGCGAAGAACAGGCCGGGCATGTGCTTGGTCTCCAGGCTGTGCTTGAGATCCTGGGGATTGAAGTAATCGTATTCGATAGCGTAGCCCGGCCGGGTGATATGGGCATTCTCGAAACCACGGATGGAGCGCACCGCCTGCAGCTGCACATCGAACGGCAGGCTGGTGGAAATGCCATTGGGGTACAGCTCGTGGGTATCCAGCCCTTCCGGCTCCACAAAGATCTGGTGGCTGTCCTTGTCCGGGTAGCGGTTCACCTTGTCCTCGATGGACGGACAATAGCGCGGCCCGACCCCGTCGATCACGCCGGTGAACATGGGGCTGCGGTCGAAACCACTGCGGATGATGTCGTGGGTCTGGGCATTGGTGTGGGTGATGTAGCAGCACACCTGCTGCGGGTGCTCTTCCACCTTGCCCAGGTAGCTCATCACTGGCAGCGGACTGTCGCCCCACTGCTCTTCCATCACGGAAAAGTCCACGGTCTTGCCGTCGATGCGCGGCGGGGTGCCGGTTTTCAGGCGGTCGACCCGAAACGGCAGCTCACGCAGACGACGAGCCAGGGCATTGGAGGGCTGATCACCGGCACGGCCACCCTGGTGGTTATCCAGACCAATATGAATGACGCCGCCCAGGAAGGTCCCCGCGGTGAGCACCACCGCATCGGCCACAAAGCGCAGCCCCATATTGGTGACCACACCTACGCAGCGGCCGTTGTCCACGATCAGGTCGTCCACCGCCTGCTGGAACAGGGTCAGGTTGGGCTGGTTTTCCAGGGTGGCGCGGATGGCCGCCTTGTAACGGACCCGGTCCGCCTGGGCGCGGGTGGCCCGTACCGCCGGCCCCTTGCGGGCATTGAGCACACGGAACTGGATGCCGCCTTTATCGGTGGCCCGGGCCATGGCCCCGCCCAGGGCGTCGATTTCGCGTACCAGGTGGCTCTTGCCGATGCCGCCGATGGCCGGGTTGCAGCTCATCTGGCCCAGGGTTTCGATATTGTGGGTCAGCAGCAGGGTGGAGACGCCCATGCGCGCGGACGCCAGTGCCGCCTCGGTGCCGGCATGGCCACCGCCGATCACAATCACGCCAAATCGCTGGGAAAAATCCATCTCAACACTCGCCTTGCAGGGGGCCTGCTGTTCAAAATATAGCCAGAAGGGCGCGCTAGTATAATGGCAACATCACACGCTGCAAGCACCGCGCACGCAATTCACCACAGGAGCGTCGCTCCTGCGCAAAGATCAAAGTCTCGCCATGTAGCGTGCAGCACGTTGCGTGTAAGCTATTCTACTATAGAACCCTGATTCTCTTGGCATGGATTCCGTTTGGACTCTCTGAACCTGTTTCTTCTTATCGGCACCGGCCTGATGTTTACCGGCCTGCTGCTGGGCTCGCTGAGCGCCCGGTTCGGGGTGCCGTCGCTGCTCATTTTCCTGGTGGTGGGGATGCTCGCCGGCGAGGACGGCATCGGCGGTATCCAGTTCGATGATTTCTCCACCGCCTATGTGATCGGCAATATCGCCCTGGCAGTTATCCTGCTCGACGGCGGCCTGCGCACCCGGCTCAGCACCTTCAGGCTGGGCCTGAAGCCGGCACTCAGCCTGGCCACCTTGGGCGTCGCTATTTCCGCCGCCTTGGTCGGTGCCTTTGCCACCTGGATGATGGGCGTGGACTGGCGGGTGGGGCTGCTGCTGGGCGGCATTATCGGCTCCACCGACGCGGCGGCGGTATTCAGCGTGATCAAGGGCGCCGGGGTGACCCTCAACGAACGAGTGGCCAGCACCCTGGAAATCGAATCCGGTCTCAACGACCCCATGGCCATCTTTATTACCCTGATGCTGGTGGGGCTGCTGGTGGACCCGGCGGCCGACTGGGGCGTGGGCATGCTGTGGACCCTGCTGCAACAGTTCGGCCTGGGCGCCCTACTCGGCCTGCTGCTGGGTGCCGTAATCAGTGAGCTGCTGCTCAGGGTGCGCAGCAACGAAGGGCTGCATGCCCTGCTGCTGTGCAGTGGCGGCGCCATGGTGTTTGCACTGACCAACCTGGTGGGTGGCTCGGGCTTTCTGGCCATCTATCTCACCGGCCTGGTGGCCGGCAACCGCCGTGGCGGCACCGGCGATAACGTGCTCAAGGCCATGGATTCCATGGCCTGGCTGGCCCAGTCCGGCATGTTCCTGATCCTCGGCCTGCTGGTGACGCCGTCACGACTCACCGAAAACCTGCCCTGGGCACTGGCGGTAGCCGCTTTCCTGATGCTGTTGGCGCGCCCCATCGCCGTGTGGGTGAGCCTGCTGCCGTTCCGCTTCACCTGGCGGGAAGAAACCTTTATCGCCTGGACCGGCCTGCGCGGGGCGGTCCCTATTGTCCTGGCGGTATTCCCGTTGCTGGCTGGCGTGGAGCAGACCTATCTGCTTTTTGATATCACCCTGGTGGTGGTGCTGATTTCCCTGCTGGGTCAGGGTGCCAGCCTGCGCTATGTGGCGCGCAAACTGAAAGTATCGGTGCCGCCCACCACCGAACCCAAACAGACCGTCCCGCTGGCCGCCCCCCGAGATCGTTATCTGATGCAGTTCGAGGTAGAGGCCGGCGCCCGGGCCGTAGGCAAACCGCTGGGCGAACTGAGCGAGGACAAACGCACCCCCTTGATCCTGTACCGAAACCAGCAGGTACTGAGTCTCAGTGACAACCCGGATATCGAGGCCGGCGACCTGATCGCCTGGCTGGCGCCCTTGTCCCACAAGTCCGCCCTGTCCGACCTGTGCCACAAGATGAGCAACGACGAGAAACGCTATTACGGCGATTTCACGGTGCTCGGCAAGACGCCAGTGGCCCAGTTGATTGCCATCTACGGCGTAGAACCACCGCCGCCGCTCTGGCAGGGGCTCACCGTGGCCGAGCTGTTTACCAAACAGGTCGGGAAACAGACCGTGGTCGGTGATACGGTTCGTGTCAGCGGTCTGCGCTTGCGAGCCCGCTCGGTGGAAGATGGCAAGGTGGTGCTGGTCGGCTTGAAGCTGCCTGGATAAAGCAGCTGCTAGCGTCGAGCTTCTAGCTGCAAGGCGCGGTAACCGCCCTTTGATTCAGAACCGCTGTGCCCGCGCCCGGAGAGGAATCGCGGCGAAAACGTCTCAACACACAACAAGCTGCCTCCGCGTTGCAGCTTGTTGCTTGAAGCTTGTAGCTAAGGAATTGCCCATGGCCCGTTTCGAAAAGCATCGCATTCTGATCACTGGCGCCGGTGCCGGCATTGGCGCCCTGATGGCTGAGGAGTTTGCCAAACAGGGCGCAGAAGTCATCGTGACCGCCCGGCGCATCAGCGCTGCCCGCGAGGTAACCGACCGCATCATGGCCGCCGGCGGCAAGGCGCACCCCTATGTACTGGATGTGAGCAAGATTGCCTCCATCGCCAAATTCCGCGACAAGCTGCACCAGGAAGTGGGCCCCATCACCAGCCTGATCAATAACGCCGGGGTGGTGTTTGGCGGTGAATTCGAGACCGTTGAACTGGAACAACACCTGAACACCTTCCGGGTCAATACGGAAGGGTTGATGGCTACCACCCATGCCTTTCTGGAGGATCTGATCCAGGCCGATGAGGCCTTCCTGGTCAATATCGCCAGCGCCTCTGCCTTTATCGGCCTGCCCTACGGCAGCACATACGCGGCCAGCAAATGGGCGGTGGTGGGCTTCTCGGAATCCCTGCGGCTGGAACTGGCGGTACGCAAAATCAAGCATGTGCATGTTACCAGCGTTTGCCCCAGCTATATTTCCACCGGCATGTTCGACGGCGTGAAGACGCCACTATTCTCTCCCATGCTGACCCCGAAGAAGGTGGTGAAAAGCATCATGCGGGGCATGCAGAAGAAAGACGCCTTTGTCATCGAACCGCCCATGGCCAAGTCAGTGGAACTGATGAAGGCCATTCTGCCTCAAGGCATCTGGGACGAAGTCGCCCGGCGCACCGGGGTGTCTACGTCTATGTATAGCTGGAAAGGGAAGAAGTAGGAGCAGGATCTGTCGTCTGTCGTAGGAGTTCCCTTCCAGGGGACGAACCGAGCGGCAGCGAGGAAATCGGTGGGGCTTCTCGCCCCGCTCCCAGAAAGTCGTTCCAGAAACCCGAACCCCCTGATCGCCCTGCGGTCGATTCCGCACTGCGTGCGGTTCGTCCCCTGGAAGGGAACTCCTACAGTGGCTCCGTAGCAATCCCGTTGCTTGCCGCTCAATGTCCCGTGAACGCCCATTCACCCTAACGCCCGTCCGCGCCCGCCTTGACAGTCAATGTGTTTGCGCTTGAATTGCCCAACAATGCCCGCCCTGTTGCGCTGTCCGTTACTGACAGTTGAATCGATTTCTGCCTGACGAGGGTAACTGTTATGCCGACTTACAAGGCTCCCGTGCGCGATATGCGCTTTTTGATGAACGAAGTGCTCGATTTCGAAAGCCACTACAAGACTTTCCCGGAAGGTGAAGAAGCCACCCCGGATATGGTCGAAGCCATCATTGGCGAAATGGCCAAGCTGTGTGAAAACACCCTGGCGCCGCTGTACCAGAGCGGTGACGAGGAAGGCTGCAAGTTTGAAGACGGCGTGGTTACCACTCCGAAAGGCTTCAAGGAAGCCTACGACGAGTTCGTGGCCGGCGGCTGGCAGGGTCTCAGCCACCCGGTGGAATTCGGCGGCCAGGGCCTGCCCGCCTCACTGGGCCTGATCAAGTCCGAAATGATGGCCACCGCCAACTGGTCGTTCACCATGTACCCGGGCCTGTCCATGGGTGCCATGAACACCATCCAGATGCACGGCTCTGACCAGCAGCTTCAGGATTACCTGGTACCGCTGACCGAAGGTCGCTGGGGCGGCACCATGTGTCTCACCGAGCCGCAGTGCGGCACCGATCTGGGCCAGGTGAAAACCAAGGCCGAGCCGCAGAAAGATGGCTCCTACAAGATCTCCGGTACCAAGATCTTCATCTCTTCCGGTGAGCACGATCTGACCGAGAACATTGTCCACATCGTTCTTGCCCGCCTGCCCGACGCGCCGAAAGGCACCCGTGGTATCTCCCTGTTCATCGTGCCCAAGTACCTGCCGGGCAAGATTGGTGAAGATAACGGCGTCAGCTGTGGTTCCCTGGAAAAGAAAATGGGCATCAAGGCGTCCGCCACCTGTGTAATGAACTTCGACGAGGCCACCGGCTTCCTGATCGGCCCGGAAAACAAGGGCCTGGAGTGCATGTTCACCTTCATGAACACCGCCCGTATCGGTACCTCCATCCAGGGTCTGGCCCACGCCGAGCTTTCCTACCAGGGTGCCCTGACCTACGCCAAGGAGCGTAAGTCCATGCGTGCCCTGTCCGGCAAGAAAGAACCGGATGCCATCGCCGACAGCCTGATCCACCACGGTGACGTGCGCCGCATGCTGCTCAAGCAGAAGGCCATCGCCGAAGGCGGTCGTGCCATGATCTACTTCGCCGCCCAGTACGCGGACAAGATGATCAGCGCGGCCCAGGCCGACAACGACGAGGAATACCAGAAGTGGGATGACGAGCTGGGCTTCCTGACGCCGATCCTGAAGGGCTTCCTCACCGAGAAGGGCCTGGAAGTGGCCAACGACGCCATGCAGATTTTCGGCGGCCACGGCTACATCAAGGAACACGGCATGGAGCAGATCGTGCGCGACGCGCGCATCGCCACGCTCTATGAGGGTACCACCGGCATTCAGGCCCTCGACCTGCTGGGCCGCAAGGTGCTGCTCTCCAGCCGCGGCA
>Ga0114904_1001443_pt1 | contig 11519 bp, 12 predicted proteins | sample MalvirDeepMed_s6_FD_83498 | JGI IMG/M metagenome (GOLD analysis project Ga0114904, IMG submission 83498) | Marine viral communities from the Global Malaspina Expedition - Malaspina viral metaG DeepMed_s6 | ecosystem: Environmental > Aquatic > Marine > Oceanic | place: Mediterranean Sea... | reverse complement strand
GTGCCAAGCCCCTCCCCTTCCGAGATGGATTTTGCAACAATCCTTCGCACCCCTTCTCGTGTGTGTTGTTCCATCTCTTTAATCTTTTCCGTACCACGTACTCTAGCCCATTCGGCTGCCTCTTGCCGTACCATTCCAATGGACATCGCAGGAGCCTCGATAGCAAAAGCAACTATGAAAGCCTTGGCTAGTTCTTCTGCAAACTCGTCACCATATTTATCCAACCAATCCGAAGGCCAACCAGCAATATCATCAGCAGAGAATTTCGTGCGTATATTCATCAGCCAATCTCCTCTATATAGTCAATCAGGCTGTCACGTTCCTGACGTAAACGTTTTGCCCATCGGCCCTCCATCGAGTCTTCCTCTTCGTTAATCTCATCATCCCTGAGATCACTGGCTGCCTTGTTTACTGCGTCCTCCAGCGCCATCGCAATTCCACCACTTGGTGCTGGGGTCATAAACTCATCACCACCTTCTGAGGTTTCACCATATCCTAAAAGACTCCGACTTTCGTTACGTGTCAGGAACCCAGCCTTATATCCCCTCTCGGCTATATTCAGATTTAATTCACGATTCTCAGGGGCAGGATCAGTATAATCAAGGAATAAAGTAGAATCGATCTGATGAACTAACCGCTCATTAACTGCCTGCTTGATCCGCTCTAATATGGGCTTTAATATCCAGCGTCCAAACATCACATCCCCTGCTTCAGCATTGGCCCTGTTTACACTTTCAGTTACACCCATGACCGACGAAGGAATTCCATATGCCCCAAAGATGATGTCTCGGTTTAATTTGCGTAGCTGTTCCATCTGCATGTCTCGCTGGCTAAACTTCCTGTCAACCCATTTCCCTCGTTCTAGCACAGCTACTCGGTGGGCATTGGCAACTCCCTGATGCTGTTCGCTCCATCTCGTGACCAGTCTTTCAAAGTCTGAATCAGACAACCCTTCATCAAACTGCAAAATGCCTCCCGGCATCGCCCCGTTAGAAAAGAAATTGCGCCCCCACTGGGCTGCCATCTGTTCACCGCTGATATCCACCATCATGCTCTGGACTGTTCCGATTCCTCGATAGGGGTCGAGAGGATTTGGCCTGCGAATAAAAATGACATCCTTGCGCTCTAAGGGAATCTGCATCGTGCCGATGCTATAAACGTATCCTGCAATGAAATCTGTCGGGTGAGGAATAGGGCGTATTCGGTCTGGGCGTATAGGCCACAATTCCACAGGCCTGCCTCCTCCATTTCGTATTATCAGCCACCAGATTTCTCCCGTGAGTTCAAAGTGCTGGATGCTGGTTTCAATAAATTCGTGTCGGGTATAAAACGGGTTCACAGACTGCCATAAATCCAAAATCGGATGCCGAGGTATGCTTTTTGCCCCACCATCAGGCATGGCTCTGAACAACCCCCAAGGAACCGCTGCGGCTTAAGCAGAAATACGATCCACTACAGCAAAGAGCCATGACGTTGCAGACATGGCTTGCATTTGGGATAGCTGGTTAGGGGCAGCAATCCCCCCACTGATCCCAGAGATATTCAACCCCGAACCCAGAGACAGCGGTGGCCGCTCGGTGTTCTGCTTCGACGGTGCTATCAAGGCGTTGATGGATCGTTTAAGTAATGTCACGATTCACTCCTCCCAGAATTTAATCCCTGCGCCAGCAAGATCAAGGCAAATCCCGTTCCAATAACAGCAATAATCGGGCTAAAAACCCACAAGCCTGCGATAATCAAACCAAGGCCAAGGCATTCCATGATATTGGGGAGCCATATTTTCCGAGGCTTTATGGAAAAGAATAGTTTTCTCAATATGCAATCCACCTGATATTAGGCTTTCCTCTCTGGCTTAATTCAGTCAACCCCCAAACCAGTGCGTCCAGCCTATCTGGGCTGTCCTGACTATCTGGAGTCCATGATACCAATTGCTCTTCAAGAAAGCCTAAGTCTCCGATATGGAAAACTTTACCCTGCTCATAAAGAGCAGCGATCGGCTCTGCTCGTATTCGCTTTCCTCTTGAAGCATGCACGGCAGTATAGGGGACATTCGGCCTGATCGTTTTCAACGTATGCTCTATCATATCGCCGCCATTATTGACCTCGCCAATAATCCTGTCTGCCTGATGAATCTCATATGCGTCAATCGCCTTGGCCGCCCAAGCATCGGGGCTATATTTCCCACTGTAATCTGCCAGAACATAATATTCGTCATCTTCGGATTTACCTGTGACAATAATGCCAGTCTCATCAGAATGTTCCGATACACTTACAGCAGGATCAATTGCTACCACTATTCTGGCTAACGTAGGTACTTCGTTCATGGGTTTGGATTTAATCATTTCGTTCTGCCATAAAGCTCCCGGCACATCATCCAGCCATTCGGCATATATTTCCTGACGGCCAATCCTTGTATTCCCATATTGCTGATGCAACCTCTCCTGTACTGTATCCGACAGGGTGGGGTTGTCATATGTAGTTGCCCTGACTGTCACGGTGCTGGGCAGTTCAGATAATATGCGGACGAACTGACGATTTTTTGGCGTTGTCGTAGCAAGTGCCTTTGGATGCTTGCCTAGACGGAGACCGAATTGAGCCTGATGCCAGCTTGCCTCATTCCAAAGAGCTAATTCATCAGCCCACAACAATGACCACTGGGGGCCGTTCCACCTAGCAGGTTCTTCCGAGCCAAGGAACTTAACGTAACCGCCATCCTTATGTCGAGCCTCTCCCACCGAGCGGTTATACCTGAATTCTGTTGGAGCTAAGTTAATTAAACCAGTGACACCTTCAGCACATACATCACGAGCGTCTGCAATCGTTGGGGCTCCGACTCCCACTCTTGCCTTCTTGCCTTGTTGTCTTAAATGATCCAACACGTAATGGGTTCCTGCCATTGTCTTGCCAGAACCACGACCGCCAAGGAGTAGCCAGACATCCCATATTCCCTCTGGTGGAATCTGGTGTGGTAACGGTTGCCATTGATTAACTGTATCATCCCAGTAATCATTGGCTGACAAGACTTGTATGCCACTCGTTCCTATCATGGCCGACTCCATACGCCCGTATTTGGCCGAAATGTCAGTTCATTCAACATAGAGCAACTCTTTAAGTTCTTCGCCTATAGACTCTGTTTCCCTAGTTCCATCAATCGCTATAACATTAGAACGCCACTTTGATGCTAGGTTATCGACTTTCGTCATCGTCCGACGAACCCATATTGGATTGAATTGTGAACCACGCCGCTGCATACGCCGCAGCGCAATCAGTTCTCCTACCTTCATATGAACTATAGTCAGCTTTCTACCCTGCTTCTGAACTGCTGCAAAGAAAGCGTTATTAGCCAACCTATCACCCTCTCCTATGAGGATGGGTGTGGTACAGGCTGGCAACCATTCAATCACTTTAGGGAGTACGTTAAACGCCAACCCGTCGGTTCCCCCATACACCTCTCGGTCATACCCTAGCTGTGTTATAGCATTTCCATACACCATGTGCTTGAACGGCTGCACAACCAATTGAGGTTCTAGGGTATTTAAGGCAGAGCGAACCGCTGTGGTTTTGCCGCTTGCTGGATAGCCGATTATATATACTGCTCTATTCATGCTGTTATGTAACTTGCTGCATAGTCATTCTCAAAGCATTCCCAATCTCGCTCCATCATTATTACCTGACCGCTGAGTCGGTAGTGGTTTTGTTTAAGCGGCTTGCACCCAACATCTAAATGATTGTTCTCCAGCCGTAGATTTGGAGGCAAGGTTTCCCTTCTGGCATCCCAGAAAATATCTAATCTGGGGCGTAACCACTGTGACTGAGCCTTAATGATTCTGTCATGCAGCATATCATTATAGACATTAGGGTAGCGTCTGTTCTTTCGATGCCATGATTTATATGTACAGAGGGCACTCTCTAGCGTGAAGTAACTTACATCGTATGCCCATTCCTTGCCCTTGGCTCGCTCTCGTGATTCCTCTAGTAGGTCTGCACCGACCTCTGCTAAACTATCTATCGTTTCGGTGGAATATTTGCCATCGAAAACAGGGTTAGAGGAGTGCCAATCAAGGTCGTCTCGACCTATCACTTTACACAGCCCGTTTCTATGGCTCTTTGAACCCTGCATATCTTCTAAGAATAAGTGGGTGCAGTCTAAATCAACGCCCATTATGCGGAGATATTCAAGGTAGCTAAACGTAGACAACCTCCCAAATGACAAGAATTGGTTCCGCACAACCTCCCATGTATCTTCAAAGCCACCGCAATTCTGGAAGAATTCTACCTGTTTGTGCCCTGCAATAACCTGCTGATAATTGCGAACAGAGTCTATAAAGAGCGATTTATGGTGCCGCCTATCGGTATCCCATTGCAGGCTTCTGAAGTATTCATTAAACCAATCTGACAGCTTCTGTATATCTAGGTTATGGAAGGAAGGGAACCTGCTGAAGATAATATAAGAGGTGACAGGGTTCTGGGTGTTGCCGTTAATGTAAGCGAACCAAAGTTTCTCCTCCTCGCCCCAGCCTTCTTCCTTCGCCAGATATGGCATTAGATAATAGACCCCTCCGGGATGGCTGCGGTATTTCAGATGGAATTCGTAGAACCGCAGGAATACTTCTCGCCTGTATTCAGGCAACCTAAAGTCCATTCCTTTTTCTAGTTTGTTGATTACCATGCGACCATCATTTCTTCGGCCTCTTGTTTGTGTATAGGGTGAATCGTTGGTGTTGATAATGTGCTCGCTGGCATATACAAGAACGATGCCCCTCTGTGAATGTACACGCTATCTACTGCATAGCCGTAGTCTTGCAGCATCTTCTCAGAATACGCCATGACATAATCCTTGGTAGATGATAAAACATCCTTGTTCAATGGCTTGGCGAATGTGGTTTTATGCAGGTGCCTAGACCAGAAGCTGGTGTCATTCATGCAAACGGCTTTCGGCTTCAAGCCGAATATGTGGTCTATTTGCAACTGCCATTCTGGAATATGCGTTGGGTTAAAGAGGGCGAAATCACAATACATCAGGTCAGCATAAGGTGCTGTCAGCATGGTGTCTTTAGCGTCGCCCTGCTGGAGGACAATGTTGCTGGAGAAGCGTTGTTGCTGAAGATGAGTTACGCACCCTGCATCCAGTTCGTAGACATAATGTTCTTTCGGGCGAAATAACCTTTGGGCAATTCCAGTTCCCATACCTGCACCACCAAAGAATTCCTGAATGGTTTCTATATTTGCCAAGGCTTTCAACCGCTTCAACATATTGAATTGCCTTGCTGCATGAGCTTGAACATAAGCAAAATTACCCTTCTTGAATACCCAGTGCAGGTATGATGCCTGATTTGAAACGTCCGTCTCGTCTGTAAAGTCCAGCATCACCGACCCAGCGATAAGAGCCTTCATTAAATTTTGCCCCTAACAGTGAACTCATATTCCAGTTCCTCTTGGCTGCGGTTATCCTGCTTGTCTTTCTTGGTCAACGGTTTGGCTCTGAGGTAGTTTTCCTTCTCGGCTTCGGCGTTCATGGTGCCGCAAAACATCATGTCGGTTCGGTAGTACAGCACCAATGATATTCTTTCGGCATCGTCGCTGTGCTTAATGATGTTAGTGTTGCCATGCCACTGATGGGCATCCATTAAGATGAGGTCGCCTTGCCCCATGTTTACAGCCACTCGGTACTCTGGGAACACAAGATAGCCGCCAGTATAGCCGCCTTTCCGCAACGACATCAGGCAAGAAAAGCCTTCTTCATAGTCGCCTTTATCTGTATGCACCCCAGTCGGATAGTTATTGTTCACGGTCATGGTGCTGAATGGGGTGTTGCCTATACGCCAGTCGGCTTCCGTGTTATGAACTCGCTCCATTTGCTTCTGGTATCGGTGCGGAACGTACTCTTTGAAGCGGCTTCCAATGGCTTCAAACAATGGATATAATGCCTTGAAGGGCTCGGTGTTTCGCCCTGTCCATGCTGTGGTGCGACAGAATGGATGCCTTCCACCGCCCATTGGTTCGATATTGCCTATGATTGTGGATTTAACTTCCCTATATCGACTTTGATTTCTATCCTTCGTGGGCTGCGAACCAGACGCATAACCCCTCGAATCAGTGCTGGTTTGGATTGGGTGGAGAATTGGATACGCCATGTCGCAGAGTTCTTCGGGGATAGCCTTGGGTAGATAAACGCACAACGGCTCTCCATTGGGCAACAAGATTCTGGTGGCTCCTTTCATGACTAGGTTGTAGTCATCGTCCTGCAAGATGCGCCCTATCTTGGCATCAAGCTCATTAGCTGTAATCTTGGAACGGGCTCTATATTCCATTAAGTTTTGCATTGCTATTCTCCAGCCATATCTCGGATAGCTTTCTGCAATATAGCAGCAACCGTGTCGAGTTCCCACCTATCGCCCAGCTTGAATATGTTTTCCATTAGAGTATCGTAATCGCCCTGCGGCAAATGCACTAAAAACGCTTTATATATTTGCCCTGTGGCATCTGTGGGGACGGCCCTCATGGTGGTTTCGTTGGGAAGGTAGTATGCCTCTGTGATGTTCTCTACCTCCATAACAGCCGATGCGCTGTACTTCTCGTTGATATCTTGAAGCAACGTGTTGATTTCATCGCCCTCAGTGTTTATGCTGTCCAATAACTGACGAAGAATAACCCCTTCTTCACTGGCCATAGCCGTCAAAGGATCATAGGTGGCCAGAAGAATATCAGCTTCTTGCTCGTTCACATCCAATATCAAGACAGGAACTTCCTCGTTCGGTGTCATTTCCTGCCGTAGGTGTCCATCAATCAAAATAAGCTGCCCATTATTTTCATAGGCTATTAAAGCCCCTGCATAGCCAACGCTTTCCAGCACGGCTTTCATGCCATCATATTGCCACTTTGGATGTCTTCGCCAATTTTTAACATTAGGTGAAAGCTCTGATGCCTTCACTTGTCGCAGTTCCTTGATACGATTCCTTATCTGCATAGATACCCCCTATATCGGAACCCAAAATTTGCAAAAAATTCTGGAGAGCGTTGTGTTGGATGTTGTCTATTTCTCATGTATCGTAGCGACCCCCTCCAACCCTTCGGCCTGTCTGTATTCTAAACCTACATCCTGCTCCAACCCCAAACCCCTCCAAATCCCCCACGAGAATCCACAGGGAGCAATGCCTCTCCTCTTCCTAGTGGTAAACTACTCCGCTCACCCTGCTGCCGCTGTCTGTGGGTATTCTGCCACTGGGAGAGGGGAAGTGTTGTTGTGTTCAAGACGCTACCCCAGCGAACCTCTCCTGTCCCAGTCTATCTAGTCTGTCCATTAGCATCTGGGCTTCTGGTGCATCCCTGTGGTATTCACGATAGATATCAAGGAAGTCCCTTATAGCTTGGTTCCATGACATGATATCTATTCTAACCCTAGCCTCTATCTGCTTGGGTGCATCCAAGCCTAGCAGGGATGCTCTACGTTCCTGTATGCGTAAGGCTGTCCCAATAGCTTGTTGATCTCCTGCCACGGCAGCAGCCCAGATAGAAAGCTGCATCTGGTCTAGGCGGTTCAACTCCAGATGCCTGACCGCCTCGATACTCTCGCCCATATCCTGTGCTGTTTGTTCTAACTCACGCATAATAGTTTTATAAGCAGAGGCAGGGCTAGCATATCCTAGCTGGGTAGCTATAGCCTCGATGGTGGCCCCAGCCATCCTGAGCTTGATTGCCTGCTGTCCTTTCAGTCGCACGGCAATGCTGCGAGGCTTCGAGGCTCTGGTCTTCCGACCCTGTGGCACAATTTTCTTGCTCATTGATCTTTCCTATACCATAGCTTGAGTTTCAGTGACGGCATCATCCACCCACTGGTAGGCATGCCATTGATTATCATGCAGCACATAGCAAAGCAGGATAGCATGATTGCACAGGGTGGACAATTCTTTGACTGAATGCACGAACATATTCACAGCAGGTTTAATAGTCTTAGGGCTTGATCTGCTCTTGACCTCTATCATTAAAACGCTATCAGCGTTCCAAGCGATGATATCGGGGAAAGCAGACAGATGGGTTCTCCTCACCTCATATCCTTGAGCGGTCAATTGATTGGCCAATAATATCTCTGCTTTTGCGCCCTTCCCTCTTGCAGCCTTGTTAACCGATTTACGTTTAAGGTTAAGCATTTACATTAGCCTTTATATCTCTCTATTATATATATCTGTTGTGTTGTTGTTGTGGGGGTCTTTAAGAGACCCCACATACAACAACATATTACAACAAGGTATTTAGCTATGATGTTGTGATTGTTGTGTTGTGTTGTAGTTTTTGTTGTGATTTATCCGCATTGATTACCCCTTCCTCCCTGCTTAACCCGAAACACCTGAAACACCCGAAACACTCAGGCACGGCTCATGCCTACGACCTAGCCGAAACATTTACCGAGCTAACCGAAACAATACTGTAACTGAAACATTTTCACCCCACCCATGTTATAACCTGTCATACCTGTCACACCTGTCACATTGCCCTCAGTCCCCAACCCAAAAATCACGCAACTTCGAGAACACCAAACTGGAAAGTCGCAGTTTCTTAAGAGCTTTGTATTCAATCTGACGAATTCTTTCCCGGGTAACCCCTATAGAAGAAGCGCATTCATCGTATGTTTTATATCCTTCCCCATCAAAGCCAAAGCGTATCTTCAAAACTAATTTCTCTCTTTCTGTTAACCCTTCCATCATTTCTTGCAGGGTGTCACGTAGCGACCCCTCGATCGCAAGCTGTTCGGGGTTTACTTCTGGAGAAAGCATATTCATAACCATTGCTTCCTCTTTCCCAAATGACACAGGTTCTGGCTGACTTTCAATCCTTAATCCCTGAATCTCCTCTGGGAATAGAATCTCATCTGGTACGCCCAACGCTACCGAGACTTCCAGCTTCTTGTTTTCCTTGGGATACCGCTGGAACCGCAACCATGAAAATAAAGTTTGCATGGAAACTCCACAAGCTTTTGCCGTCTGTGGCCGTGTCCAGCCCTTCGCCCTAATAGCACGATCTAAAGACCAATTGAAGATTCTGGTCTTTATCCCAATACGAAACTCGGTGGGCTTCCCCTCTTTTACATTAATCCCTTTAAGGCCTCTTTTAAGGCTCATATACTACCGTCCTTTTCTTAGACACAAAAAAACAGAGAGGGAATCGTTTAAGTAGTAGACAATGATCTATGCATCTTTCTACCTGAACGCACCTCTCTGTTCATTCTGGGGCGTTATTCAATGGGAGTTGGAGGATTTGCACTCTAATCATACGATAAGGATTTACAGGGATACGACTTGTGTGATGGTTTATTCAATTTTCGGCCAGTGTTAGCACATTTGCACTGGGGGGCAGTCGACCTCTACTCCAACTCCCGAGGTCGCTTTATTCATAACAGATCAGGATTTATTAAGCAACTCAAAGTTATTAATCGGTATGAAGACAACAGGCTCCATGTCCTGCGAATCACCCCTGTCTCCACGTCCACCAAAGCCAATCTCAAAGTCCTTCATGTTGTTCAGTGCTATAAATCCACTAACATCATTCCACCTAACAGCTAACAGGGAAGGAACATTAGCAAAAGCCGAATACTCCCGTGCCGCAAGCACCTTTGCCATCGAAACCATATATGTGGCAAAGTCCCCCTTAGCATAATTCCTAACCTTCATCTCCAAAAATGCCTTTACAATACCATTCCTCATTAGGGCAAAATCCAGCTTGTAGTGCATGGGCAACTTTCTTGCCTGACATCGCCAAGCTGTACATATCCCCTCGATGAAAACACCCTCTTGCTCCCTGTCGTCCTCTGTCTCATACAGAGGACGCACTCCGGCTCTCATGATAAAGCCACCCCTTGGCATTTCAGCCTCCTTTTTATAAAATAGTCCGTGATTTATATGCCGGTATCATTTCATCAGATAGCTGGTAAGTGTTCTCTTGGGCTTCAGGGGCTTTGTATCCTTTAAGGCAAAGCCAGTCCCCGTCAATGTGCATATATTCGGCGAGTTTCTTATAATTGCCTGTATTGTTTTTCAACGCCCAGAGATACGACCTGAGAGTGCTTTGCTGGGGTTTGTCCAACCCCAGTTCCTTGACAAGGTTTCCTCCTGCCATCGGGAAAGAGGTGTCAGGAACAGGGTCTTCAATCAACATTCGCCCCTCTGGTGTTTCAGTTAACATCCCCTTGAGGCGTTCGTACAACGGGAGTCGATCTCGTAGCGCAGGCATCTTGGACGCATCCTCTGGATACATCAGTACCGCATCAGGATTATAGGGATCACCTTGGAATTCCAGCACGAATCCCAAAGTCCCACGGGCTGGGCCGTCATTCTCCTTTTCCTGTTCCAGAGTCATGGATAACCTTCCCTGCCCTTCTGCCTGTGCGCTCCTTAACCGCCACATATTCCGAGCATTCGCCTTGATAAAGGTCGAACCAAAGTAGTCATCCCCTCGGTTTGTGTGGTGAATGATGAGACATGCCCGATCTAATGACCGTATTGCCTCAAACATGTCATTTACCCCATCTTCGTCGGTAATGCTCCCCCCACATGCCCGTGCAAGAGAGTCAATAATAACAAAGTCAATATTCTCTTCCAGAATCAAGGTTTGAAGGCTCTCAACCATCTGGGCTATAGGCACTGTCGCTGTTTTATATAAAAAGGGATCGCCTGAGACTTGCAACCCAGCGTCAACCCGTCTCAGCCTCTTATTCATCTTGACCATCGTGGTTTCATATTCAACCATGAGTACATTTCCTTGGATCGTCCCCAGCCCACAGAACGGCACTCCGTGTTGTATCGCCTGTCCAGCCATGATTGCACAATAGCTCTTTCCACTGCCTGATTGACCATAGATCATGTTCACAGTCTCAGCCAGAAAGCCCATGATCCGCATGTCATCTTCATCGCCTAATGTGACGTCTTTATACAAATTCACGGCTGGTGATCCTGCGTAATATTTGGATAGAATCGACTCCAGCGCATGATTGATAGTGGTTTTCCAATCATTCGTGACAATCGGAGAATTGATACCAAAAACCCCCTGCATGCCGGCATCCCCGTTGCGTGGTTCGCCTCTCACGATCAACTCAATCTCCTTAGCAATTCTTTTTCGGGCAGCATCGGTAGTGATCGGAGTCCTAGCCTGAAACAATTTAAGCCGATCGCCGTCTGGTGTGGTTGCCGCTACCGTCAAATGAGCAGCGGCCTCATAGTGCTTGCTGTACATCTGTTTGATAACAATCTGCACTCCGATGCTTTCATCCTCGAATGTGTATTTTCCAAACTCCTGAGTGATGGTACTCATAAGCCCCTCCTTTCAATCGGGGGCAATACTGGCGTCGAGTTCTGAGGCAGACTCGCAGGGTATTCAGGCCGCCTCTTGGGCCTTTCTCGATCTTTATATAATTCCGCTTCTTTAAGGTCATTAGCTTCCTCTAAAGCCTCGACCTGTCGGCGCAGCAAGGCGAGAGCTTGATCCTCTCGCCGATGCTGCTGGAACAGTTCCCAGTGATAGTCGCAATG
>Ga0114904_1001440_pt1 | contig 11555 bp, 10 predicted proteins | sample MalvirDeepMed_s6_FD_83498 | JGI IMG/M metagenome (GOLD analysis project Ga0114904, IMG submission 83498) | Marine viral communities from the Global Malaspina Expedition - Malaspina viral metaG DeepMed_s6 | ecosystem: Environmental > Aquatic > Marine > Oceanic | place: Mediterranean Sea... | reverse complement strand
GGATCGTCAGACCTATCCCCAGAGCGAGACCGATCAGCAGCGCGATCAGAAGGTTGGCAAACAGATTGGGCGAATAAGGCGAAGTCGGCACCTGGGCAGAATCGAGGCTCGACAGGCGGCTGGATTCGATATTCGCCGCCGAGGAAATCTGGTTGTAACGGCTCAACAGGCTATCGAGCTGGTCCTGCAGGGCCTGAACGTCGCGGTTCAGGATGTTGAACTGAACCCTGCGGCCCTGTTCCTCGATTGCAGTGTCGGACACCGAATTGAGTTCCGACAGAAGCCCGGCTTCCTGCCGCTGCGCGATGCGATATTCGTCGCGGATCACGCTCTTCACGTTGTTGGCGATACCGTTGATGTTCTGGTCGATCGCGGAAAGCTGGGCCCGCAGCTGGGCGACCTGCGGATAATCGTCGCGGTAGCGTTGCCGCAGTTCGGTCAGCTCACGCTCGATCGCGCTCTTCTCGCCCAGCAGTCGCTGCACGACGGGGTTGTTCTGCACCTCCGGCACCTGCAGCGCGGAAAGGTCCTGCACGGCCAGCCAGCGCTGTTCCGCCTCGATCCGGCGGATACGCGCGGCAGCATAGGTGTCGTTGACCGTGGCAAGGTTGGTCGCCGTGATGGTCTGAGCGGTTCCCGCCGGCTGGCTGCTACCTTCCTCGTCGCCACTGCCGCCCGAAAGCGCCATCGGCTGCCCAACAATGCGGTTGTCGCGCGCGTAATTGATCGCGTTGCTTTCCGCTTCCTGCAGGGCATCGCGAACCTGCGCGATCTGTTCTTGCAGAATTTCCCTCGCGTAGGTGTTCGTTTCCGTACCGCGCTGCAGCTCGGCGAGCAGCAACGCTTCGACGTAGGCGTTGGCGACACGAGCGGTAAGCGCCTGGTCTTCCGAGCTATAGCCCACGCGCATGATGCGCGAGCGTTCGACCGGTTCGGCGATGACATTGCTCGCCAGCTTCTCGGCGGCGATGGTGCGACGCAGCTGAGCCTGTTCTTCGGCAGGCAGGCTCGTGAAACTATCGGGTAGGGAATCTTCGAGGAACGACTGGCTCCGGTCGAGCTGGAGTTCATCGACAACGGTCAGCGCCGTGGAGCGGCTGCCGATCACCTGGGTGAGCGTGCTCATATAGGTGAACACGTCGCTTGCCCGCAGGTCCGGATCGAGATCCTGCCCTTCGACGATCTGCCCGTTCGCTTCCTCCACCTCGATCGAGGCATAGGCGCGATATTCGGGCGTGGTCAGCAGCGTAACGACGAGACCGAGGAGCAGCGACACCGCAATGCAGGCAGCGAGCACGTAACGCTCGCGCCAAAGGACCGAGCGAATATAGGCAAGATCGAACTGGCTTCCGCCATCGTTGGGGCGCCGCGCGCCACCTTCTTCGATCACCAGGTCGTTGCGTCCGCGCGCGCCGACCAAGCGTTCATCCGCATTCATGAAGAAAAACTCGCATTAAAGGACACGTGTAAAGATGGCGATCCCCGGCAGCGCTTCGAGTACGTCCTGCCAGATCTGCGAAAGCCCGGAGGTCCCGACGACAACCCGATCGCCAGGTTGCAGCGCGGGATCGATCATCGTTCCCCGACGCATTGCAGTCAGATCGAACAGGGCGATGGTCATGCCTTCCGGCGTATCCCGGAAGACGACAATCTGATCGGTGTCGGCGATCCGATCGGGGCCTTGCGCAAGCGAAAGCGCGCCGGAAAGAGTGGTGCCGGGCTGGAAGGGGAAGATCCCGGGCCGCTCGACCGCGCCTTCGACGGTGACGAGGTGGGAGCCGTAGCTCATCACGTTCACACTTACGCTCGGGTCGTTCAGGTAGCGCGCGCCAAGCTGTGCTTCGACGGTCTGGCGAACCTGCTCGGGCGTGAGGCCGCTGACCTTCACCATCCCCAGAAGCGGCATCGAGATGCTGCCGTTGGCGGGAATCATCACTTCACCGATCGACAGGTCGGGTTCGCGAAAAACAGCGATGTTTACGCGGTCGCCCGGGCGCAGGATGTAGTTCTCCGCCGCGACCATGGCATATTGCCCCGCGATGCCTTGCGGCTCCTGCATGGGGCCGACCAGTCCGGGGGTGGGGGGCGGTGTGCTGGCACAACCGGCAAGCCCGATCGCCAAGAACAAAAGCGCTGCGCCGCAAGGACGTGTGCGACCAGAAAGTTTCATTGAAAGGCTCCCAGGTGTTCCCGCGGGGGGCATACCCAGCTGGGGTGATAGAAGCAAGCGAATGAACCGGCGATTTAGCCCGGATTGCCACCCTGCTGCGATGTATTTGCAACTGGTATTTCAAGGACCTTTGCATAGGCCGCCAGCAGTGGTTCGACCTGACGCCCCCAGCCGAGTTCGGTTTCCACCCGCGCGCGTCCGGCGAGGCCCATGGACTCACGCCGGGCAGGATCGTCGATCAGCTCGATGATCTTGGCACCCAGATCGCTGGAATTGTTCGGTTCGGCATAAAGCGATGATTCCTGAGCGGAAAATCGCCCTTCGGTCACGTCGAACTGCACGACGGGTTTGCCCATCGCCATGTATTCCATGATCTTGTTCATGGTGGACTTGTCGTTCATCGCGTTGACCCGGTCGGGATTGACGCCGACATCCATGGTCGAGAGAACCTCGAACAGCACTTCGTCCGGCGCGCGGCCTGTGAAGGTGACGAATTCACCCAGGCCGCGTTCGTCGACCATGGCTTTCAGCGAGGCGAGGCTGGGCCCGCCACCCACCAGACAGAACTGGATATCGTCGCGTCCGCGTTCGTGCACCAGATGGTCGACCGCTTCGATCAGCAGGTCGATCCCTTCCTGATCGCCCATCACGCCGACATAGCCGACCATATGGGCGCGGCCGTTCTTCCAGCTTTCGACCGGGTGGACGCGCACCAGCCGACCGAGATCGGGGCCGGAGCGGACGACGAAGACCCTGTCCGGATCCATCCCGCCGCGCTCGATCGCGATCTGGCGATAGCTGCGGTTGGTTGCCATCGTGACGTCGGCGGCCTTGAAGGTCAGCCTTTCGAACAGGACCATCAGCTTCCAGAAGAACCCGCGGCGATTGAATTTTGCCTCGTAAAGCTCCGGATTGATGTCGTGATGGTCGAAAATGTACTTCACGCCCAGCAGCTTGAAGGGCAGCGCAACGAGGAAGATCAGATCCGGCGGGTTGCAGCCCTGGATCACATCGAACCGGCGCTTGAAATAGATCTTCCACGCCAGCAGCGTTTCCCAGAATAGCGCAGCGCCGTATTCGAGCAGGAAGCCCAGCGCGCCGCTCGCGTCGAGCGGCAGCGAATGGCGATGGATGTGAACGCCGTCGATCAGTTCGTAGGACTTCTCGTAGCCCTTGCCCTTGGGGCAGATTACCGAAACCTCGGCCCCGGCAGCTCGCAGCGTGCGCGCTTCCTGCCACACGCGGCGGTCGAAGGGGAGGGGCAGGTTCTCGACCACGATCAGCACGCCCTTGCCGGCCAGCGGCTGGCCTTCGATGTAGGTCGGGACGGTATTGCTCTCGTCCACCTCTCCGGCGGCAATCGCGGAGGTCATGGGATCGTGCTCAGATCGATGGTCCGCACACCGCCCAGGTCGAGCGTATCGACCAGCCGGTTGGTCGCCACCGCAATCGCAAAGTCGCCGCTTTGCGCCCCTGCCTTGTCGACCATCAGCGAATCGATCGCAGGGAGGTTGGCGTAGGCATAGCCCAGGTTCTGGCCGACCAGCTTTTCCGGGCTGAGCAGCGGATCGTAGATCTTCAGATCATATCCTGCATCGAGCAGCTTGCGCGCGAGGTCCACCGAAGGACTTTCGCGCAGATCGTCGGTGTCGGCCTTGAAGGCGAGGCCGACCAGCAGGACTTTCGCACCCGCCTCCAGATCGCGGGTAACCTCGGTAAACTGGTGATGCTTGTGGGCCGCGTTGGAGCGCAGAAGCGAATCGACCAGATGCGTATTCGCACCGCTGTCGCTCGCAATATGCTGCAGCGCGCGAACGTCTTTCGGCAGGCAAGAGCCACCGAACGCGCCGCCCGGCCGGGTATAGTAGGGCGAGATATTGAGTTTGCGGTCGGACACGAAAATCTCGTGCACCTGCTTCGCCGAAATACCCTGAAGCTGGCAGACGCGGCCGATCTCGTTGGCGAAGGTGACTTTCACCGCATGCCATGCATTGTCGACGAACTTGGTCAGTTCCGCCTCGCGAATCCCGACGTGGAAAACGGGCGCGTCGATCCCCTCGTGCAGGGCTTCCATCTTCGCCGAAGGTTCGCCCGAAATCGTACCGAGCACGATCTTGGGGGGATTGAAATAATCCTCGATCGCGGTCGCTTCGCGCAGGAATTCAGGGTTGTAGACCAGCTCCACCGCAGTGTCCGCCGCATCGCCGAGGAAGGACCGGAAGATCGGCGCGATGATCTGTTCCGTGCTGCCCGGGCGCATGGTGGAGCGGAAGGCCACGGTCAGCGGGTTCTCGCGCTTGGGATCTACGGCGGCCGCAATCGCGCGCGCAACCTGCGCGATATAGGTCATGTTGTGCGCCCCGTCGGGGCCGCTGGGGGTGCCGACGCAGACCACTGCGATATCGCAATCGTCGAGTTCGTCGGTCACTTCCTTGACTGCATCCAAACGACCATCGGCATGGGCCTTGGCCAGCAGTTCGTCGATACCGGGCTCGCTGATTGGCGATCGACCGGCGCGAATGGCCTCTACCTTGTCGATACTGGGATCGATGCCGATGACCGTGTGGCCCTGGCTCGCGATACATGCCGCACCGGTGCAGCCCACATAGCCGAGCCCGAAAATCGCAACTTTCAAATGACTTCCCCTCGAAGTCTAAAACGTTCGCAGTGGCCTTTATGGAACGGCCCACCTTGCTGCAATGCAAGATGTCACCTTTTCGCCCGTCGACGGACAGGGCTGGCCTGTGCAGAATTGGTTGCGACCGCGACGGCGAGAAATGTCGCGGTCAGGATTGCTGCGGTGCGGAGCGGGTAATCGACGATCGAATGGATCAACGGCATCGCGATCGAAACCAGTGCCAGGCCGATCACCATTGCGGGTGCCGGGGCGATCTTGCGCGCGCGCAGCACCATCATGCCCATCCAGCCCAGGATGAAGACGATGACTGCGACGCCCAGGATGCCGAACTCCATCACCAGTTCAAGCACGTCGTTATGCGCGTGGTTGATGTAGCGGCTGCCGATGGCCGCAACCGGTTCGAAGACTTCCAGCGCCCGGCGATAGGTGCCGCCGCCCGAGCCGATCGGCCAGAAAGCCTGCAGCGCATCGATAGTGATGGCCCAGATTTCCTCTCTCGGATCATCCTCCGCCGCCAGTCGCGATACCGCCGTGCCCGCTCTCGATCCGCCGAACAGCGCGATGGCCACGATACCCGCCATGAACGCTCCGCCGCCGATGATCGCAGGCCAGAACATGCGCGCCTGCGCCGTGCCCGACCTGGCGAACATGATCGCGGCGGTCAGACCGGTCGATGCCAGGATGAGAACCAGGCCCGCCCGCGATCCCGTGCCGAGCACCGCAATCACCGCGAACAGCGCGATCGCGAGACCGGCTGCGATTACGATCGGCTGGTCTTCCGGTCTCCGCCCCTCGCGCAGCCGCTGCACCATCATCGCCAACAGCGGTAGCCCCATGGCGACGAAGCAGGCCTGATGATTGCGATTGGCGAAGAAGCCTACGGGGTAAACCGAATGCGCGTTGTCGAAGGACCGTGGCGCGATGCTCGGAGCGGCAAATTGCAGCAAGCCCAGCAGGATGGCGAACAGCCAGACTGCCGCAAGGCCGGTCAGGATGGCCATGCGCCGGTCTTGGCTGCCGGTCCGATAGGCGAAATACAGGGTGAAAGCCGGCAGGAGGAAAATCAGCGAATATGCGGTTGCCGCCGGTTGCAGACTGATCGAGCGCCATGGCAGCGTATCGAATACGAGGCTGTCCCCGCGTTCGAACAATTCGCGACCGGGCAGGGCGGTCCAGATCGCAGGCGGCAGCGGCACCAGTTGCAACAGCAAGAGCGCGGCGATGCCGATCACGAAGAAATCGCTCGACTGCCAGCGCCATGTCGCCGGAGCCGGACGCCGCAGGACCGCGACGAGCGCCATGGCCGCGACCAGTTGCCCTGTCAGGCGACCTTCGATCGAGCCTTCGCCGCCGCCGCCCGTGCTCACGATCGTGAAAACCGCCGCCGCCCATGCCAGCATGGGAAGGGACATATCGCGCATGGACAGCCAGCCGCCTTGCCGCCTGGCGGAGCGCTTCGTCCGCATTTTCCGTGATGGCTGGGCTTCTTGCAATTCTATCTCATCCGCGCGAAGGGACCCGGCGTTCGGGGGGCCGCAGCCGCCTTAGTTAAGATTATTCGGTGGGACAACATGTTCAATCTGCTCGGCGCGGGCGTCTATTTTCTGGTCGCATCGACCGCACTGTTTGCGGCCTCGATGGCTGGCAGCGGCCGTCCCGGCGACCGCATTCACTGGATCGGCACAGCCGCGCTGTTCGCGGGATTTTGCGCATCCCGGATATTCGGGCTCGAGGCTGGGCTCACCGACTTGCTGCGCGAGGGTGTTAAAGCGGGAGGGGGCTACAGCGAACGCGGCCAATGGCAAGTGCCCATCACGATCGCGTTGCTTGCCATTCTCGGCGCGCTCGCATGGTATTTCGTCGCGAAATGGCGCAAGCGGAGCCCCGGAAGTCGCGCAAAAGCGGTGTTTATCTCGCGCTTTGCGGCAATCTCTCTGCTCCTGTTTGCTGCCGTCAGGGTCGCTTCGCTGCACGCGATAGATAAGCTGATCTATGCAGGCGGGCCAGTGCGGCTCAACTACCTGATAGACCTCGGGCTGACCGGCACGGTGCTGGCGATGGCGGTCCTCTATGCCTATCGCACGATGCAGCGGCGGGCCGGTGCACGCCGCTCGTCGCGACGGCGCTAGGCGCGCAATGCCGCGCCCCGAGCGGGCTTATCCCAGCAGCCGGGCGACCGTTGCCATCAGCGATTCCTGCCACGGCGGGGCGGAATGGCCAAAAGTCTCGCTGAATTTCGAGGTGTCGAGCCGCGAATTGGCGGGACGCGCAGCCTTGGTCGGGTAGTGCGACCCTGGAATGCCCGTAACCTCGCAAGTCGGGCCGCCATGCGTCTCGCTTGCAGCGAAGATCGCGCGGGCGAAATCGGCCCAGTTGGTCGTGCCCGTTCCGCCGAAATGGTAGAGCGCGTTTGCGCCGTGGCCGGGCTCTGCCTGCCATTGGTCGGCTACGGCCAGCAGCGCGTTTGCGATGTCCAGCGCACTGGTGGGGTTGCCATGCTGGTCGTTCACGACGTTGAGCGCATCGCGGCTTTCGGCGAGGCGCAGCATGGTCTTGACGAAATTGTTGCCGAAAGGGCTGTAGACCCACGCCGTCCGCACAATTGCGTAGGTGGCCCCGGACGCAGCGAGCGATTCCTCGCCTGCCAGCTTGGTTTTGCCGTAGGCGCCGATCGGGCCGGTCGGGTCGTCTTCGCGCCATGCGCGATCGCCGCTGCCGTCGAACACATAGTCGGTAGAAAGGTGCAGCACCGGTGCACCGACGCTCTTAGCAGCCTTGCCGATGATGCCGGGCGCCTCACCATTGATCGCCATCGCCAGATCGGGCTCGTCCTCGGCATTGTCGACCGCGGTATATGCGGCGGCGGAGATGACGAGATCGGGTTGGGCCACATTGATTGCGCGCGCGATGCTGTCGGGATCGGCGAGGTCCATCTCTGGGCGCGCCGCGAAGATCAACTCGTGCGGCGTGGCGCGCGCGGCGTTGCGTTCGGCCAGCGACTGCGCAACCTGCCCCTCGCGCCCGGTCACGAGGATCTTCATGACTTGTCGGAGCCGAGCCGTTCGCCCGAATACTTGCCCGAGCGGATCGGGCCCCACCACCACTCGTTGTCGAGATACCAGTCGATGGTCTTGGCCAGCCCGCTCTCGAAGCTTTCCTGCGGGCTCCAGCCCAGTTCGCGGGCGATCTTGCTGGCGTCGATCGCGTAGCGGCGGTCGTGCCCTGGTCGGTCGGTGACGAAGGTGATCAGTTCGCGGCGGCTGGCGCCATCCTCCAGCGGGCGGCGCTCGTCCAGCGCGTCGCAGATCGCTTCGACCACCTGCAGGTTGGTGCGTTCCTGGTTGCCCCCGATATTGTAGCTTTCGCCCAGCTTGCCTTTGGTCAGCACGGTGATCAGCGCGTTCGCGTGATCTTCGACGAACAGCCAGTCGCGCACGTTCTCGCCCGTGCCGTAGACTGGCAGCGGCTTGCGATCGAGCGCGTTGAGGATGACCAGCGGGATCAGCTTTTCCGGGAAGTGATACGGCCCGTAATTGTTCGAGCAGTTGGAAAGCACCACCGGCAAGCCATAGGTCTCGTGCCAGGCGCGCACGAAATGGTCGCTTGCCGCCTTGGAGGCCGAATAGGGGGAGGAGGGCGCGTAGGGCGTTTCCTCGGTGAACAGCGTGTCGTCGAAATCGAGATCGCCGAAGACTTCGTCGGTCGAGATATGGTGGAAACGGAAATTCGCCTTCTTCTCGCCCTCCAGCCCGCGCCAGTATTCTAGCGCGGCGTCGAGCAGGCGGAACGTGCCGACGACATTGGTCTCGACGAAGGCACCCGGCCCGTCGATCGAGCGATCGACGTGGCTCTCGGCCGCCAGATGCATGATCCCGTCGACGCTCTCTTCGCGCAGCAGGCCCAGCACCATCTCGCTATCGAGGATATCGCCTTCGACCAGCCGGTGGTTGGGCGCGTTGGAGATCGTCTTCAGGCTTTCCGGATTGCCCGCATAGGTCAGCTTGTCGAGATTGATGACGCGCTTGCCGTCGCGCACCAGCTGGCGCACGACCGCCGAGCCGATGAAGCCCGCGCCGCCGGTGACGAGGATGGTTTCCATGGTCGGTCAGCCTTCGTAGGTAAACGGAGTGTCGAAATCGGCGAACAGCGGCGCTTCGAGATCCTTTTCGGAGAGCGTCGGCTCACCGTCGATCGCGGGCCAGTCGATCCCGAGCGCGGGGTCGTTCCAGCGGATCGCGCCCTCATGCTCCTTGGAATAGGGGCCGCTGACCTTGTACAGCACCTCCGTATCGGGCTCTAGCGTCATGAAACAGTGCGCGAAGCCGATCGGCACCAGCAGCTGGTTCCACTTTTCCGCCGACAGCGTCACGCCGACATGCCGGCCATAGGTCGGCGAGCCTTTGCGGATGTCGAGAGCCACATCGTACACCGCGCCGCGCAGCACGCGCACCAGCTTGTCCTGCGCCACGGGCGGCACCTGGAAATGCAGGCCGCGCACCGTTCCCACGGCGGCAGACATCGACTGATTGTCCTGTATCCAGTCGATATCGACGCCTTCGTCGGCAAAGGCGGAGCGTTTGAAGACTTCGGAGAAGAAGCCGCGATGGTCGCCGTATTTGGGCGGGATCACCTCGACCACGTCGGGAATGGCATGACGGATGAACTGGGTCACGCCGGGTTCTCCACCAGCTTGCGAAGGTAGGCGCCGTAGCCCGTCTTGCCCATCATGCCGGCGCGTTCGAGCAGTGCGTCTGCGCCGAGCCAGCCCTGGCGGAAGGCGACTTCCTCGGGGCAGGCGATCTTGATGCCGGTGCGGTGCTCGATCGTGCGCACGAAGCTCGATGCTTCGTGCAGGCTTTCGTGCGTGCCGGTGTCGAGCCAGGCATAGCCGCGCCCCAGCCGGGTGATGTTGAGGTCGCCGCGCTCCATATAGGCGCGGTTGATGTCGGTGATCTCCAGCTCGCCGCGCGCGCTCGGCTGCACGTCCTTCGCGATGTCGACCACGTCGCTGTCGTAGAAATAGAGCCCGGTCACCGCCCAGTTCGACTTGGGGTTGGCGGGCTTTTCCTCGATGCTGGTCGCCTTGCCCGTCTCGGGATCGAAGGCGGCGACGCCATAACGTTCGGGATCGTCGACATGATAGGCGAACACATTGGCTCCGCCTGCCGCAGCCTCGGCCGCGGCGGCGCGGCATTTCTCGCCCATCTTTTCGCCGTGATAGATGTTGTCGCCCAGGATCAGCGCGCTGGGCCCGCCCGATACGAAGTCCGCCCCGATGATGAAGGCTTCGGCAAGGCCGTTGGGGTTGGGCTGCACGGCGTAGGACAGGTCGATGCCGAAGGCCGATCCGTCGCCCAGCAGATTTTCGAACATCGGCAGATCGCGCGGGGTCGAGATGATCAGCACTTCGCGGATACCCGCCAGCATCAGCACGCTGAGCGGATAATAGATCATCGGCTTGTCGAACACGGGAAGCAGCTGTTTCGATAGTGCCATGGTGGCGGGATAGAGCCGCGTGCCACTTCCGCCTGCAAGAATAATGCCCTTCAAGGCTTGTCCCCGGATTGCTTGACCTGATGAAGTTTGGCCGCGAGCGAACTAGCCTCAGGGTTATGAAGTGTCACCCCCTCCGTGTGATCGCGGCCCGAATTCGGCGCGCGTCGGGGCCTCTCCGACGGGCCGGAGAGTGTGGCGGTGCGGTCTTGCAGGCGGCCTGCGTACGCTTGAAGGTCGGCTAAATTGTCTCCTTGTGGTAGGCAAACCATTCTTTCTTGCTCTGCAACATCGAAGTCGTCATGGGGGGCGGCGATGACGAAACTGACGCATCTCCAGCGCCTCGAAGCAGAGGCGATCCATATCATGCGCGAAGTGGTGGCAGAGACCGCCAGGCCCGTGATGCTCTATTCCGCCGGGAAAGACAGCGCCGTGATGCTGCATCTCGCGCGCAAGGCGTTTCACCCCTCCGCGCCCCCGTTCCCGCTGCTGCATGTCGATACGACCTGGAAATTCCAGGAGATGTACGCGGTGCGCGATGCTTCGGCGAAGGCGGCTGGCATGGAACTGCTCGTGTGGCAGAACCCCGAGGCGAAGGAGCGCGGGATCAACCCGTTCGACCATGGCCCGCTCCATACCGATATGTGGAAGACGCAAGGGCTCAAACAGGCGCTCGACCATTACGGCTTCGACGCGGCCTTCGGCGGCGCGCGGCGCGATGAGGAAAAGAGCCGCGCGAAGGAGCGCGTGCTGTCCTTCCGCACCGCCGCCCATGCGTGGGACCCGAAGAACCAGCGGCCCGAGCTGTGGAACCTCTATAACACGCGCAAGGATGCGGGCGAGAGCATCCGCGCCTTCCCGCTCTCCAACTGGACCGAGCTGGACATCTGGCAATATATCATGGCCGAGAAGATCGAGATCGCCTCGCTCTACTACGCCGCGCCGCGCCCGGTGGTGGAGCGCGACGGGATGCTGCTGATGGTCGACGACGATCGCTTTCCGCTGCGCCAGGGCGAGCAGCCGCAGACCCGTTCGGTCCGCTTCCGTACGCTGGGATGCTATCCGCTGACCGGCGCGGTGGAGAGCGAGGCCGACACGATCGAGGGCGTGGTGCAGGAAATGCTGCTGACGACCAGCAGCGAACGGCAGGGCCGGGCGATCGACAAGGACGAAGGCGGCGCCGGGATGGAGAAGAAGAAGGCGGAGGGATATTTCTGATGGCCGACGCCGAAGACCGTACCTACCGCCCCGATG